>VFQP010003138.1_pt1 | contig 17203 bp, 17 predicted proteins | sample 3512351 | NCBI WGS metagenome assembly VFQP01 (sample SAMN10412372, study PRJNA504923) | tailings metagenome | isolation source: Relicate 1 Philex TSF1 revegetated site | place: Philippines: Tuba, Benguet | collected 2017-08-29
CTCCTGACCGATATCGAAGGTCGACTCGCGATTTAGCTGCCTAGCGTTGAGCCAAGACAGGGTGTAATTGTATCGTGCGGAGCCAGCGGGTGGACTTTTGTGTCCCCGTACCCCATATTGACTTTATCGCTGGCACAAACAGGCTCCAGCGACTGAGAGATGCGAGTGCTCCCGCCAGATCGGAGCACCGTCATGCCCTTCCCGCAGAATCCTCCCGGTATTAGTCGCGACGCGCTCCGGCTCCTCGACATTGCAATGACGCGGGCTTGGATGGAACGCGTGGCCATTGGTGCATCTCAGAGCGGCGCCGACGCGGATCTTTGCGCAACGTTATGGGCCAAAGTGGATCGCCTGGAGAAACTCCAGTCTGGCGAACGTCGTGGCACAAGAAAGGACTCCGGGAAACACATGGTAGCGCACAGGTTCAAAGTCGGCCAACGCGTGATCTTTTATTCTCCTCGGAGATCCGTTGGCCCATCGGTAGTCACTGTGCTCCGTCTGCTACCGATCGAGGGGCAGGATCTCACCTATAGAATTAAGTCCACGGAGGAGGGTTTCGAGCGCGTAGCCAAGGAACGCGAACTCGCGAACCTTCAGGAGGAAAATGCCTGATGTTTGACGCATTCGACTATAGCGCACCAGCCGAGCTGTTCCCCTCCAAAGGCAAGGGCTTTCGGCGCAAAATGGTTTCCTATCGGCGATTTGAGTCTGCGGCTGTGGCCATCCGCTATGCCATTGAGGAACTGGAACCCGAAAAATTGATCGGCGCCGTTCTCGAGATAGATGAGGACCGCTATGACGATGTCGCGATCAGGAATCTCTACGCGAGCGACGGGTATCCGCTGGCACGGCGCAACAGCAATTAAAGGTGCTCAGTGTGAAACGCGACTTCCAGATCATTCAAGCCGTCAATGATAATTGGGTCGTGTTAAGCGAGATGGGTGTTCCCTTGCTTGCTTCGCGCCGCCAAGCCGTGGCCGAAGCTTTCGGTAAGGCCCTTGCGCATCGTGCGGACGTCGCGTTGATCGTTCATCAGCACGGCGAGCAGCGCCTACGCTACTCCGGGCGCGACCTCACCTACGCGGGCGGGCTTTTAGGACGGGATCCGAGATTGTTCAGGCTGGCGACTGGTTGGAACCCAATAGACCCCCAATCCTCTTGCTTGGCGAGAGATGTCTATCTGGATGACACGCTCGTGGGCCGCATCGTCGACACAACCGCTGAGATTTATCCAACCAGTCCTTCCAACATCCGCATATTCAGCTGACGTTCTACGAGGTCAGATCTGGAAAACGGGTGAGGAGCGGTTTATGGACGAGCGCAGTGCATTTCGATCGCTCGAAAAGCGTCTCAGCGCATCGCGCAACGCGCTGATGTAAAGTGTGGCTCAAGCCGTGTAGCCGCTGAGGCGATGACCGCGCCTCGGCCGTTCGTGATGTCAATCGGGCAGCCCGAGAAGAGATCTCGCCGGCGACTAATCCGAACCCCAATTCTCCATTCTTTCTCGAAGGGTCTGCGGGCGACTGTCGCTCAACTCATCAGCAGAATTGCACGAAGGCTTTGGAGTTAGTTGCTCGTCGGGCCCAATCTCCAGAGAGTCCTTGGACAATTCCATAGAAGTACCTCGCGTCAACCAACGACATTGGCTCGGGTCCATCGAGCGCACTCTCTATCTGACTTCATCCGAGCATACGTCCACCTGCGTTAGTGGCTCGTTTGTTCACTTGCTCCGACAGTCCGGAGTTGTCCAGCAACGACTTGCGCCTGCCATTCGGGATCAAGCGCGATGCCAAGAATCGTTCGGCACTGCTCGCACAGAAATTGGACAGCAGGTACGGTCCGCTTCGATCCCTCATCGCGTGCACGAAAGTATTCGGTCCCTCCAACGAGAAGGGCAACGCAAGTTGCCGGCACTCAGGACCTATCGGGTAAGATCCCAAGCGCCGGCATTTGCGGTAAAGCGCTTGATGAGGCGCGACAGCGTTTTAGCTTATCTGAATATTCGCGACGGCAGTTTTACCGGAACGCCGATCCTGCTCGGTATCGAAGGAGACCTTCTGTCCTTCCGACAGGCTCGTCAGCCCTGCACGTTCGAGTGCGCTCGCGTGGACGAACACATCGCTTCCTCCGTTGTCCGGCGCGATGAATCCGTAGCCTTTTTGACTATTATAAAATTTGACTGTTCCCGTGTTCATGATCACTCCAATCATTGATACTAACGAGCCGGCACGCGCCCTTCGGCGCACGCCAGCTCAGTGTCTCGAATTTTTGGGGTCTATGAACATACGCCCAGCAGCGCTAAGCACAGCGGCCCGCATTCCGGCCAAAATCGATTAGCGAAGATAAGATCATCGTCCCCCAATTGCAAGGGCTCGACACCGCTACAAGATCCCGTCATTCCCGTCGCGCGCCGGTTCTTCATCGATCATGAGAGTGGAGAGGGTGATTTCCAGTTCGGGCATGCGCTTGCTCGAGTAGAGGCGGAAGCGCCATTGGCACGAATGCTCATCTTCCAGCAACGGAGAGCGTGGGTTGGTCCCACGCTGTTTGGTGATGGTGCGGATTAGGCCGTGATGAACTTCAGGAGGTCGGCATTGACGACGTCCGCGTGGGTCGTGCACATGCCCTTTCCATATTTGCCGATGGCTTGCGCAAGGCGGGGCTGGCGGAGTGATCGAGCATCAGTGCGTGCCGTCACCGAGACTTTTGATGCAAAGCCCCGCCTACTCAAATGTCTGCCAAGAGTGAAAGGCGGCTATTAATGATGGTTCGTCGGTGACTGCTCTCGGTCGAAAATGCAGACACATGCACCAAGCGATTGAAACCTGCGAAGGCGGTGTGCCATCGATGGCTTATCCGGTCGCCGCCTGCTCATAAATGTCTTCCTCCTGGGCATTGTGCAGGCGCACGAGCGACTCGATTGATTCAATGACGCGCTGCGCATCTCGGACCAAGTACCTGTCAGTGTCATCCGACTTTAGACCCTTCCCAATTCGTCCGAGAAGTCGGCTCAGGTGGAGTATCTCCCGATGCGCGCGGCTCATTGCTGCCAGCCCGTGCTTGTCCTGAAGAGCTTCAGCCAGGCGCGGATAGACGCCGCTCTCGTCCTGTCGTTCATGCGTCACGATGTGCTGAGAGACGATGCGGTCTGCCTCAACGATCAGCGCGACGGCTTTTTCCGATGTGGCGTCGTCCATGGCATCGGCAATCTCACGCAGTCGATCAAGCGCAGGTCGAAGTTGTTGATGTTCCTGATGCAATGCGAGAGCGACATCGGTCGAAATGACTGCGCGCTTCATTTTCCAGGGCGGGCCCAGGGCACGAAGGGCGTTGAGGATCACGGCGACGTCGATCGCCTCCTGGGTCAGCGCTCCGGCGACAGGCTTCAGCCAGCCAAAGGCTGCGGCGATCATGGCCACTCCCGACAAGGCCATTCCGACAGCGATGCTCTGAAGAGCTATTGAGCGTGTGCGGCGCGCGATGACCACCGCATCCGCCACGCGGTCCAGCCGATCTACAAGAATGACCGCGTCTGCGGCCTCGGACGAGGCGCTTGCTCCCCCGGCCCCCATCGCGATGCCAACATCGGCTGCGGCAAGAGCCGGCGCATCGTTGATGCCATCTCCGACCATGACAGTGGGATGAAGCTTCTGCTCGACGGCTACGGCATCCACCTTATCCGAGGGTACACGTTCGGCAAGCACGGCGTCGAGATCGAGTGCTGCTCCAATGGTTTCGGCCGCATCAACCCTATCTCCAGTGACCATGACGATTCGAGACACGCCCGCGCTGCGGAGCATCTGCACAGCGCGCGGCGTTTCGCGGCGCAGTTCATCAGCCAGCAGGATCGCGCCGATCAAACGCCCGTCGCTGGAGACAAAGATGCTCAGCGCTGATCGCCAAGATGCGCGCCGGAGCGCCCGCGCAGCCCAAGCGGGCGGATGACCCGGGCCGCAGACGAGTTGGTAGGAGCCGACCTTAATCCGCTTGCCGCCGACGATGCCCTCAAGGCCGGAACCCATGGATTCCCGGGCATGTTCGGGGGGCTCGAGCGCAAGCCCTCTCGCCCGTGCAGCCGCAACAACGGCGGCAGCAACGACGTGATGTGATGCCTGCTCAAGCGACGCCGCAAGCCCAAGGACATTATCGGCATTCTCGTTCGGTGCTGTTTCGACCGCGACGAGGCGGGCGCCGCCGACAGTCAACGTGCCGGTTTTGTCAAACAAGACCGTGTGCGCCCGCGCAAGGGCTTCGAGCGGACCCCCGCCTTTGATCAAAATGCCGAGGCGGGCGGCCCGCGATACGCCGGCAATGAAGGCCACTGGCGCCGCAAGGATCAGAGGGCATGGCGTAGAGGCTACCAGAACCGCCAATCCACGGATCGCGTCACCCGAGGAAATCCACGCCGCCCCGGCCAGAAGAAGTGTGACAGGCAACAGAAGGAGTGCGTATCGGTCGGCGAGACGAATGAAGGGAGCTTTGGCAGTCTGAGCAGCGGTCACCATGCGCACAATGCCGGCATAAGTGCTTTCACCGGCGCGAGCGGTGGCACGCATGGCGAAGGTATCACCGGCATTTAGGGCGCCGCTGCGGGCGATGTCGCCCATCGTGCGAGTCACGGGAATGGGCTCACCGGTCAATGCAGACTCGTCCAGGACGGCCTGGGCTTGCACGATAGCACCATCGACCGGAATGACCTCCCCAGCTCGCACCAGGATCATGTTTCCGACCGCCACATCCTCGAGGGGAATGTCCGTGACAGATGTGCCATCGCTGCGGTGCGCCACTCGGGGAACGCGATCCACCAGGAGTTTCAAGTCCCGCTCTGCGCGCGCTACGGCAAAATCCTCAAGCAGGTTGCCGCCCGCGTACATCATGGCAATGACGGAACCTGCCAGGTTTTCTCCAAGCAAAAGAGCTGCCGTCATTGAGACGAATGCAACGGCGTCGACGCCGAGCCTACCTGCCAGAAGGTCGCGGACGATAGAAACGGCAAGCGCGATCACGACAGGGATCGTACCTATGGCCCAGATCCAGCCCGCCATGGAGTCGCGTCCGGCCAGCCAGGCGAGCGTGCCGAGCAACAGCGCTCCGGCAGCGATGCCACTCAGCACCCTGCGCACGACACGACCCGATATCAATCCCTCCATGCAAGCCCACATCGCGTTCTAATCAAACCAGGCGGCCAAGCGGAGCGTTCGCTCTACACGACGGTTCCGAACAGCGCACCGATCCCGGCTGTCAACGCCATTGCAAGTGCACCCCAGAACGTGACACGCAGGGTCGCTCGCATAATGTCAGCGCCGCCCGCCTTCGCTCCGATGGCGCCAAGAAGACCCAAAAAGACGAGAGAGGCGCCAGACACGAGGGGAACGAGCAGGTGGGGAGGTGAGACGACAACCATGAGCAGAGGTAATGCCGCGCCAATCGAGAATGTAGCAGCGGACGTGAGGGCCGCTTGGACCGGACGGGCCGTGGTGATTTCGGATATGCCCAACTCATCGCGGGCGTGCGCTGCGAGGGCGTCCTTGGCCATCAGCTGATCAGAGACCTTGAGCGCCAGCTCGTGGTCGACACCACGTGCGACATAGATCTGCGCCAGTTCTTCGCGCTCGAAGTCTGCATCCGCGCTGAGTTCCTTGCGCTCACGCGCAAGATCAGCACGCTCCGTATCGGCTTGCGAGCTGACGGAGACGTATTCTCCGGCGGCCATGGACATAGCGCCCGCGACCAGCCCCGCCACGCCTGCAATCAATATATCGCCCGGCTTGGCTGACGCGGAAGCGACGCCGACGATGAGGCTCGCCGTCGAGACGATGCCGTCGTTGGCTCCGAGCACGGCTGCCCGGAGCCATCCGATACGGGTGACGAGATGATTTTCGCGATGCGAGTGAAGTCTGCTCATTGAGCACCCATCCTGGCATTCCTCGAAGGATCAAGCGTCACTGTGACCTTTTCCGACCTGTTACCATCGATTTCACGAGGTTCTCTCCATGCTCGACGCTCGCAGCGATGACGCCCAGGACGTGCAATGCGATCAGGACCAGCATGATGTTGGCAAGGGCTTCGTGCACTTCCTCCAAAGTTTTGGAGCCCCAGTAGGCATCCGTGGTCATTAGAATTCCCGTGGCGCAGAGTGCTGACAATATCAGTAGCAGGGCCACCACCATTGCGCCGCCTGCAGGATTGTGGCCGAGGTAGCGCGGCGCCTCAAGATGCAGGGACTGCTTAAGGAAGGTCAGCACTGCTCGGGGTCCTTTGACGAAGCTCGCGAAACGCGCGTTCCGCGATCCAGTGAAGCCCCACAGGATGCGCATCGCGACCAAAGCCGCAACGGCATAGCCCGCCCAGATATGAAGCCACTCGATCTCGTCGCCGGTCAGATAGGCGACGGCAAAGAGCGTAACCAAGCTCCAGTGGAAGACCCGCACGAACAGATCCCAGACCTTCACACTTTCCGGCAGCGGTTTGCTGCTGCCATCTTTAGCGTAATCCACGTCGACCATGGCACTTCCCTTCCTCGGATCAGCTGTTCCAATCCGAGCCGACCGGATTGCCAGTCCCTGAATCAGATCAGTGACAGCCCTGAGTTGCCAACGCCCATTCACTGGCGTCGTGAGAGCACCTTGCCTCAGCGAGCATGACAATTGCCTGACGACTAAAATCAGCAACCTGTAAGATTGGCCGCCTCAGCCCAACGTTGGGTTCTTCTTTCCTCCGGGATCTTTGACGAGGATCAACGATCGAGCGGCAGAGCTGAAAAAATGCGCAAGAACCTGGAAGGTATGCGGAGCATGCAGGTTGAAATGAAGGAGGTGAAGGAGACCGGAACCGCCGTCGACCGCCTGAACACCCACACTTCGGCGATGGAGACCGTTTGAATGCTCTGCGCGAGTTGAAGTCTGCCCTCGAGTAGTTCTACGCCACCCTGAATGCAGATCAGAGGCAAAGGCTGATCAGCTCTTGTCCGGATTGGGTTGCATGACTTGACAAGCGCGTCACGCAACGAGCCGCGTGCGCTTCTAGCTGTGTCGCAGTCGCGAGCTTTGGTCGTCCGTGGCGCCTAGGCCGGGTTTTCGAGGTTCAGCTCGTTCGTTTTTTCGTCATAGCCGAACAGTTCGCCGTAACGGCCCCAGGAAATCACCGAGCGCATGGTCTGCTCGGCCTGCGCCTCCGACATGTGGTCCTCAAGTTCGCTCGCGAAGCGCGCGTAGGGGGCTCGGTGGTTCGGACGTTCGTCGAGGACACGCCGGATGAGTGCGGCGAGGGGGACGAACGCGAGGAGGTGGTCGGCGAAAAGACGTTTGCGGGCGTCCAGCGGCGCGTCGACGTAGCGGCGGCCGTATTCCGTCAGCTTGACGTCGCCCTCGGCCATTTCCGCAAAGCGCAGAAGCTGCAACGTCTCCGCAATCGGAAAGAGGTCGTCGACCTCAAGCTGCAGCGTCGCGGCGAGATCGGGAAGATCTGCTTTGCCGTTGAACGGCGGCGATGCGAGCGTCTCCATCAGGCCGGAGAGAACGTTGGTCGAAAGGCGAGGCAGGGACATGCCGATCCCTGTTCCCGGGATGCCCGCGCTTGCGCGTCCCTGCCGTTCGGCCGCGGCCCCCTGCGTCAGCAGTCCATATATGTCGTCGACGAGCTGGCGGAATTCAGGGGCCGTGCGCGAACGGGGATGCGGAATATCGACGTTGATCTCGGCGGCCACGCGTCCGGGGTTGGAAGCGAAAATCAGGATCCGGTCGCATAGCAGGACGGCCTCCTCGATGTTGTGCGTGACCATCAGGATCGACTTGATCGGAAGCTGGCCCTCGATCCAGAGGTCGATGAGGTCCGTTCGCAGCGTTTCGGCGGTCAACACGTCGAGGGCCGAGAAAGGCTCGTCCATGAGCATGAGCCATGGGTGCACGACGAGCGCGCGGGCGAAGCCGACGCGCTGGCGCATGCCGCCCGACAACTCCTTGGGGTAAGCGCTTTCGAAACCGTCCAAGCCGATCAAGTCGATGGCTTCGATCGCGCGCTGGCGGCGCTCGCTTGCCGAAATGCCGAGTGCCTCGAGGCCAAGCTCGACGTTCTCGAGCACCGTGAGCCACGGAAAGAGGGCGAAGCTTTGGAACACCATCGACAGGCCCTCGCACGGTCCCGATACAGGGGCGCCGCACCAGTTGACGCTGCCTCCTGTCGGTCGCAAGAGGCCGGCAATGATGCGCAGAAGCGTCGATTTCCCGCTTCCAGATCGTCCGAGCAGGCCGACGATCTCGCCTTCCTGGATTGTCAGCGAAACGTTGTCGAGGACGACAAGGTCGATGTTATCGCCCTTGTGGTAGATCTGTTGCACGCCAGCCATCTCGACGAGAGGCGCTTCGATGACATGCGGGCGGGACTTCGTGTGTTCGAGCATCGACATCGCAGAAATCCTTCAATCGAGGCGCATGCGGCTGGCGGCGAAAGCATAGAGCGGGCGCCAGAGGAGGCGGTTGAATGAAATGACGAAAAGAGACATGACGGCGATGCCCAGCACGATGCGGGGATAGTCGCCGGCGGCCGTGGCGTCGGCGATATAGGCACCCAGACCGTGGGCTTTCAGCTTGGTGTCGCCCCAGGTCGCGACCTCGGCGACAATCGATGCGTTCCAGGAGCCGCCGCTGGCGGTGATCGCGCCCGTGACATAGTAGGGAAAGATCCCGGGGAGGATGACGTTCCTCCACCAATTCCAGCCTCTGATATGGAATGTCGCCGCTGCTTCCTTGAGATCGTTAGGAAACGCGCTTGCCCCCGCGATCACGTTAAAAAGGATGTACCACTGGGTGCCCAGGATGATGAGGAACGACAGCCAGATATCGGGATTGAGACCGAAGTTGACGATCGCCACGACCGCAAAGGGAAAGACGATGTTGGCCGGGAACGCGGCCAGGAATTGAGCCAGCGGCTGCGCGCGCTCAGCAATGCGAGGCCGTAGTCCAATCCAGACACCAACCGGTACCCAGATGGCGGTGGCGAGTGCCATGAGAATGATGACGCGCAGCATTGTCAGAAGCCCGAGCCCGAACACCGTTGCCCATTCGCTCCAGGCAATCTCCGTCGCCACGAAGCTCACTATGAGCCAGACGGCGTAGGCCCCGCCCAGTATGATCAGTGCCAGCCACGCGTTATCAGCCCACCGGCTTTTCAGCACGTCGCGGGTGCCAGCAGGGATTGTAGCGGGAAATCTCATGCGCTGGCGCGGCACCCATTGCAGTGCCGCTCCGACCGGCGTCAGCAGCACTTGGAACAGCCGGGTCCGGCGGGCCGCATCGAGGAACCAGGATCTCGGCGCAGACGCGCCCGCAGACTGCTCGACGTGGAACTTGTCGGACCAAGCGACGAGTGGGCGAAATAGAAGCTGGTCGTAGATCAGGATGACGACGAGCATGGTGAGCGCGGCCCAGGCCACCGCGGTAAGGCTCTTCTGCTCGATCGCGAGCGCCAAATAGGAACCTATGCCGGGTAAAGCGATAGTGGTGTTTCCGACGGAGATCGCTTCCGAGGCGACTACGAAAAACCAGCCGCCCGACATGGACATCATCGTATTCCAGACGAGACTAGGCATTGCGAACGGAACTTCGAGGCGCCAGAACCGCTGCCAACCGGACAGACGGAAGCTGCGCGAGGCTTCGTCGAGGTCCAAGGGAATTGTCTTGAGCGATTGGTAGAAGCTGAACGTCATGTTCCAGGCTTGGCTCGTGAAGATCGCGAAGATCGCCGCCAGTTCGACGCCAAGCACCTGGCCTGGGAACAGCGCCATGAAGCCGAGGACCGTGAAGGATAGAAACCCGAGCACCGGGACGGACTGAAGAACGTCGAGAAGCGGGATCAGGACCATCTCGGCGCGCCGGCTCTTGGCCGCCAACGCGCCGTAAAGCAGCGTGAAAACGAGCGAAGCAACGATCGCCGCCATCATGCGCATCGTCGTCCGCAGTGCGTACTCCGGCAGCATTGCAGGGTCGAGCGACACGGGAGAGGTATCGAGCGAATTCAGCGGCGCTAGCGTTTCGCGCCCTCCGTGCACGATGAGAATGAAACCGCCGAACAGCAGAGCAAACGCGAGCACATCCCAGAAGTTGGGCGCATACGTGCGATGAGGGCCGGCCTCCATGGCCGGATGATGCAAAGTCATGTCCGATGCCCAATTTTTCGAGGGACGGAGATGGCCGCGTAAGATCACTCGATGCGCCGGGTGGCGGCATCAAAGCGGCCTTCGATCTCCTTTGGGAAAGGCAGAGTGAGCGGAATGGTAAATGCGGAGGGCAAACAACCGCATGGTTCACCTCAATTCCCGAGCCTACGGGCCGGACGGTGAACCGGACAGGACGTCTGGTTACGTCGTCTCTGCGGGTAGGCTCACACTAGATCGACCGCAACTGTCCATCACAGGAGCCATTCTGAAATTCGGTTTGCACAGAAGTTCGATTGTAAAATTGGTGGGGGATCGCATCCTGTCAAGCGCCATCAAGGCGCGAAAGGGCGAATTCGGGCGCTAGGACTCGATTCGAACGCCTCACCGGCGCCCTGCACCGTCCAGACGTCAACCGCTATGAACGAGGGCGACGGAGGCAAGCAGGGCGGCGTGCGCGGCGACGAACATCCATAGCCGGATCCACATCGGTAGCTCCCAAGAAGAGGGAAGGCCGGTGGAATGCACCGGCCTTCTAGATTTTAGGTGAGGATTAGAACGTCAATGATGGCGTAGCTGGCAGGATCGACGATGACGACCTTGTCTTCATAGATGAAGTATTTGTAGCGACGGTAGGCCGGGACGATCACGACGACGTCTTCGGGAACCGCGTAGAGCGTGACGCTACGCGGAACGTTCACTCCGACGTTGATGCTGATGTCGATGTCCTTAACCACTGCCTCGGACCGGTGGGAGCGGAAGGCGGATTGAACCTTCGTGCGCTTCTCGCCGGAAAGCTGGGTCACGCTGCCGCCCGACTCACCTCCCTTGCCTTCGGCGCCTTCGGATCGGCCGGTGTCGCCGGTGTCTTCGCCGCGTCCCTTGTTGGCGGCATTCTTATGGTCATTGGGACCGGATTCCGATTTCGCCGTATCACCAGACTTTTTGGTATCTCGCGCGCCCTCGCCTTTCTCGGATTTGGCCGTGTCGCGCATGGGCTTATCCGACGAGGCAGCGCCTTTCTCGGGGCGAGGGCCAGAGTCGGATTTCATGCCTTTGTCGGGTGCGGCTTGCATGCGTTCGCCAGCGCCTCCCGTAGGACCGGAAGAATCCGGAGCCGAGCGTTCCATTGCAGGGCCACCTCCGGTAGCTCCGCCGGGTGCCATACGGTCGCTTTGTGCGAGCGCGCCGCCGGCGGCAAACGTGAGCGCTGCCAAACTGGTGCAGAGCAAAAGCTGTTTCTTCATTTGTATTCTCCTTTTCACTCCGACCCGTGCGGCATAAACAAAAATTGATCGCTTGCGTTCCCGATCGTCGTTCTGTTTTTTTTGAGGGGCGCGCGGAACCAAAAAGCCGCGTTGGCTAGTCGCAGACCGTGCGCCTTGTGCCTGTAAACGCGGTAGCAATCGTCGTCGTCATTAAATCAGGGCCGCCGTAGATGCCGAAGCCGACCGCGGGTCCCCTACCGAAATCCGTGTCCCCAATGTCCGTGTCCCAATTGCCGCCGTGGCCTCTGTCTGCAGCAGCTTCCGGCCCTGTGAAAGACACGGCGCGCACAGCCGCCTCGAGCGCCAAAGTGGCGCCTTTGGTTCTCATCATGTGATGTCTTTCGAGATTTACCCAGAGGGCATCCGCACGCGCTCAGGCTGTGCGCAGCCGCCCTACCTAATATGGCGGGCGGGTTCGTTCAAAAATCGCACTTCACGCGTAGATCATCTTGATGGTCATGCCGCCGTCGATCATGAGGTTTTGACCAGTCATGAAGTCGGCGTGATGGGCGAGGTAGACGCACGCCTGTGCGATGTCCTCTGGACGCCCAACGCGACCGATAGGATGCTGGGCATTGTCCTCGCGCGAATGGGCGGGCTTATGAGCGCGCTCGGAAAATTGCCAGTCGCCGACTTCGATCCAGCCGGGACTTATCGCGTTCACTCTGATGCGATAGGGGCCAAGGCTCATAGCCATGGCGTGCGTCAACGCAATGATGGCTCCCTTGGAAGCGCTGTAGGCTTCGGTGTTCGGCTCGGACATAAACGCGCGCGTTGAAGCGATGTTGATGATGGATCCGCCGCTGTTCGCATTGACCATCTCTTTTGCAGCGGCTTGGGCGCAGAGCATCGCTCCTCGTACGTTCACCGCCAGGACGCGATCGAAGTCCTCCGCGGTGAGCTCAAGAAATGGCCCGTTTGCATTGATACCTGCGTTGTTGATCAGGACGGTAGGCGGTCCCAGTTCGCTGACTGTGCGTGCCATCCATCTGGCAACAGCTGCCGGTTGTGAAGTGTCAACTCGCTCGAAGATCGCGGTGACACCTTCGTTGTTCAGGTGCTGCAGTGCTTCGGCGCCGGCATCCTCGCTAATGTCCGCGAAGGATACCAAGGCGCCGCGCTGGCCGAACATATAAGCGATAGCACGACCAATGCCCTGAGCCCCGCCCGTCACCATGACGACCGCGGGGCTGCTTTCGGTCTGGCTTTCACGGTGCGCGTTAGTCATCGATGACGGTCGGTTGACGGACGAGCGAACCGGCCATGGCCGGCTGCGGTTGCCGAGTACGCGGCGCTGGGCCAGAAAGCCTTACGGTTGGCGACGGCCCGCGGAGATGGCTTGTCGTGCGTAGTCTTGCCGTCCTCAATTTCCCGGGCTTGCGGAACTTCTGACTTCGTACCCCGTTGGGGATCGTTGCGTGTCATGGCGAATAACCTCCTTAGTAAAGGAATTCGCCATCTCCACCAGTGTTCCTTGCGTAATCGTCGCTCCCGCTCACTGTGAGAGGATCTGACGGACGGTTGCGAGCAGGTTTTCTTCGCCATATGGCTTGGCGAGAAACATGATCCGGTTGTCGTTTTTGAACTTATCGCGGACCGCCGCCGTGCCGTATCCACTTGCGATGATAACGCGCAGGTTGGGGTAGAGGACGCGCAGCTCGTTGACCAGCACCTCACCGTTACGGTCGGGCAATCCGATGTCGACGATTGCGAGGTCCGTGCCTCCCATCAGGCGGATCTTGTCGAGGGCTTCCGATGCCGTGGAGGCGACATCGACCTTAAAGCCGGCGCCTTCGAGCTGTTCGACTGCCATCATCTGGATCAGGATCTCGTCCTCGACGAGCAGCAGCCGGCCCGGGGCCGCGCTACTATCCAGGACATCGCGCAGTTTTTCGGCGAGTGCCTGATAGGTGAACGGCTTCGTGATCAGTTGGACCCCGGGGTCCAGCCGGCCATCGTGCACGATGGCGTTTCTCGCATAGCCTGTCGTGAACAGAACCTTGAGGTCGGGACGCCGGCGACGTGCCTCTTCCGCCAGGTGCCGCCCATTTATGCCGCCGGGAAGACCGACGTCCGTGAAGAGCAGTTTGATCTCGGGATGCGCGTCGAGCTTTGCCAAGGCCGAGCGTCCTTCCGGCGCATCCAAGACCGTGTAGCCGAGCTCACGGATGATCTCGGTCGAATAGGCGCGCACATCCTCTTCGTCCTCAACGACGAGCACGACTTCGGTGCCCTTCACCATCGGGGTTCGCGCGTTTGACGTTTCGTCGACAGCCGCGTCGCCATGCATCCTCGGCAGATAAACCTTGACCGTCGTCCCCGCGCCAGGCTCCGAGTAGATCTTCACATGGCCGCCGGATTGCTTGACGAAGCCATAGACCTGGGAAAGACCGAGGCCGGTTCCGTGGCCGACGTCTTTCGTCGTGAAGAACGGCTCGAACGCGCGCGCCAATACATCTTTGGACATGCCTACGCCGGAGTCGCTGAGGCAAACCAGAACGTATTGGCCCGGCACCACCTCCGCTTGGTCGGCGGCGTAGCCTTCATCGAGGTAGGCGTTCGCGGTTTCGATCGTCAGCTTTCCACCGTTGGGCATCGCGTCGCGCGCGTTCACCGCGAGGTTCAGGATCGCGACTTCGAGCTGGTTCGCATCGACGTGCGCGCGCCATAGGCCGCCGGCCAGCACGGTTTCGACGGCGATCTGCTCGCCGAGGCTGCGTCGCAGGAGATCGGACATTCCCGTGACCAGCCGGCCGACGTCGACGGGCTTCGGGTCGAGGGGCTGGCGCCTCGAGAACGCCAACAGGCGTTGGGTGAGGGCGGCTGCCCGCTGGGCGCCGCGATAGGCGTTGTCGCGCGCCCGCACGAGGCGCGTCGCGTCCGGCTCTTTCTCGGAAAGTGTGCGCCCGATTGTGTCGAGGTTGCCGAGGATGATGGTGAGGAGGTTGTTGAAGTCGTGCGCGACGCCGCCGGTGAGCTGGCCGATGCCTTCCATCTTCTGCGATTGAGCCAACTGTTCTTGTGTTCGATGAAGCGCCGCTTCGGCTTCCCGGCGTTCGGTGATGTCGCGGGTTATTTTCGCGAAGCCGACGAGCTTTCCTGATGCATCGCGGATCGCGTTGATGACGACGCTGGCCCAAAACGTCGACCCGTCTTTCCGCACCCGCATGCCTTCGGTCTCGAACTTCCCGCTGGCGGCAGCGGTAGCCAAGCCGGCCTCCGGAATGCCTCTGGCCTTGTCCTCTTCGGTATAGAATGTCGCGAAGTGCCGGCCGATGATGTCGGACGCCTTGTAGCCCTTGATGCGTTCCGCACCGAGGTTCCAGTTGGTGATGGTGCCCGAAGGGTCGAGCATGAAAAGCGCGTAATCGGAAACGCCTTCAACGAGGATCTTGAACTTTCCTTCGACGGCGTGCCGCTCGGCGGATTCCTGGCGTAACTTTTCGTTCGTCCGCTCGAGCTCTTGCGTTCGCCGTTCGACCTCACGTTCGAGCCGGTCGCGCAATTGGGCCTGCAGCTCGCGAGCTTCGATAATGTCCTGGATGTCCGTGGAGGTGCCAAACCATTGGACGATGTTGTCGCCATCGCGAATAGGTGTGGCCCGCGCTTTGAACCAGCGGTAGGTGCCGTCGTGGCGCCGGATGCGGAAGTCGATATCGTATTCATGCTCGCCGCGAACCGAGCCCATCCAGTGTTCGTAGATGCGAGTTCTGTCGTCGGGATGGATGACGCGGTCGAGCCAACTCAAACCGAGCTGTTCTTTTTCTGGGATGCCGGTGTAGGCGATCCATTGGCGGCTCAGGTGCGTGCAATTCCCATCGGGATTGCACGTCCATACGAGCTGGGGAAGCGTTTCGACCAGAGTGCGGTAGCGCTCGCGTTCGTCATGGGCTGTCTTGAAAAGACGCGAATTGTCGATCGCAATGCCCGCTTGCGCAGCCATGCCAGACACAATGGCTTCCGACCTCTCGTCGAAAACGCCGGGCTGCGGGTGACCAAAGAATAGGCCGCCGATGACTTCGCCGCTCCGCGATGTCACGGGCGCGGCAAGGTAGCTGCGGACCGGAATATGTCCCTCCGGCATTCCAAAGTGCGGTTCATTCTTGCCGTAACGAGGGTCTGTCAGAATGTCGTCAGAGCGGACGATCCCCTGACCTTCGAAAGTCGGTGCGAAGACAGCGGTATTGCGCGGCATCGGGAAGCGCTCGAAGGCCTCGCGCGGTACGCCAGACAGCGAATAGAGCATGTAGCTTTCGCCGCTGGTGTCGATGACGTTGTAGAAGAATGCGCCGAACTCTGCGTGTGTCAGTTGAACGGCAGCGTCGGTTACCGCCTGGACAAGCTTCTCGAGATCGAGCGTTTCGCCGATGAGCGTGCCCGTGTGGTTCAAGATTTCGAGCGAGCGGCGCTCTTCGGCAAGCGTTTCCTCTCGCGTCTTGCGCTCCGTGATGTCCTCGACGATGCCGGTCAACGCCGTCACTTCGCCGGCGGCGTAGTGAGCGCGGCCTCGTGCCTGTATCCAGCGGAGGCTACCGTCGGATGGCTTGACAATGCGGTACTCCACCTCGCAGTCGGCGTGAGCGGCGATCGCTTGGTCCACCTCGGCCTTGATCCGCTCTCTGTCCTCCTCGAGGATGAGTTCGCGCATGGCGGGCCAGGACATCTGGAGTGCCGCCGGTACGCCAAAGATGTCGGCGCCGCGAGCCGAAAATTTCACGATGTCGGTGGCGGCATCCCATCTCCAGTACCCAAGTCTGGAGAACTCAAGCGCTTGTAAAAGCTCTCGATAATCGGGAAGCGAAGTGTCCATCAGCCTGCCTGCAAGGGTGTTCTCGCGCGCGCACGATGAAACGCCTAGCATAAATCCAAGCGACACGGCTTGGTTTCACGGGCAGGAGGGTAGTCCGGGTACACTCCATCCGGTGTCAGTATTTGTGTTGTGCCCGGCGAATTCATCGCCACCTCGCATCGCGTGCGCAAGGTCTCGGAGGAACGCTACTCGTTCCCGCTCTTCTTCGCTGCGGACTATGACACCGTCGGCCATTCGAATGCATCGCCAGACCGGACGAAGCGTCCGGCGAACCCCTCCTGCCGCGCGAGCCAGCCGAAGTGTTTGGGCTGGAGATCATCTAGGCAAGACACTCCGGCGAATGATGGAGGGGCGACGGGCTGGCGAAGATCGGCGAAAAGGCTTGGTCCCTGCAGCCAGCCTGCAAACGTTTCCGTATCGCGCCGTCCGTCCGGTCAAGCGATCAGAGATCGTTCCCACAGACCTATCGTATCCGCTCCTTGGACCAAATCAGTGGCCCGAATTACCCGGGTTCGCGCCGGCTGCCGGGGGCATACATCGTGAACACAGGCGACATGATGGAAATCTGGACCAACGGCCGGTGAGCACCTGTTTGCCCAAACCATGCAGAGCTTCACATATCTCAAGAAACGCCGCGCGCGCGGCGAGATCAACCTCCCCGAAGGCTCCGCACCTCGGTCTTCGTTCGGCCAGGAGAGATTTTGCCAGCGCGCACGAGGTAACCTTCGCATCCATCGGGATCCGAGAGCCGCAAGGCGAAACTCGGCGCGGTGATGCCGGCTATCTCGAATTCAGGGATGGCATCCTCGTCGAGACCGGCCGCGACATCCCCTACATCGAGCACTGGCACAGGACATCGGACCACACTGGAAATCGATGTGCCGCTTCCATCGTGAAACGCAAGGAGGTGCCGGTGGTGGAACTGAGCAGGTGATCGCTTCCCCGATGAAGCCGTTGCTTATTGATGCGAGCCAT
>VFQP010003139.1_pt1 | contig 17203 bp, 19 predicted proteins | sample 3512351 | NCBI WGS metagenome assembly VFQP01 (sample SAMN10412372, study PRJNA504923) | tailings metagenome | isolation source: Relicate 1 Philex TSF1 revegetated site | place: Philippines: Tuba, Benguet | collected 2017-08-29
CGCCCCCACCGCCGTCGCCGTCCCCGCCCCCGCCGCGCGCCGTGCGGTCGCCGGCGCCGCCGCGCCCCCCGCCGCCCTCCCCGCCCGGGCCCCCGCCGCCGGCGCTGCAGCCCCCCCGGCCGCCCAGCCCGCCGCTCCCGCCCCGCCCCGACCGCCGGCTGCGCTCGCCGGGGCCGCCCCGCCCGCCGCCCCGCCCGCCCCGCGCCTACTCCCCGCCCTCGGGCCGCCGCCGGCTCCGCCGCAGCGCCGCCTGAGCGCGCCCTCCTCCGGCCAGCTCCAACTCACGGCTCCTTCACCTTTCTGATACCTCGGTGACCCGAAGTTCGGTTCAGAGAAGGGTCAATCATCTGAGCAGTGCTGGCGGCGCTGCCTGTACATGCGTACGGCAGGCTGCGGGGCCCCTGATGAGGCAGGCGGCCACCGATGGTCGTCGCCCGCGCCGCCGCCGCGCGGCGTCCAGTGGCGCCCCGAGGCGTCATGAGCGGCCCCTCGCTCCCCTGACGCCGCTCCCGCACCCTGACTCTTCCTGACCAGCGTCCAGAACGCGCGAGTCATGTGTGCCTTGTGCGTGTGTGCGTGTTTGGGGGGCGTGTGTCAGTCTGACTCTGTATCCCGGCGCTGCGGGTTTGGGCTGACTGTGCCGTCCGAGTTTCACAGCCGTGGGGCGTCCCCCTTCCCCTCCCACCCTTGCATTTCCAAAACAGCAGGCCGTGCTGACTTTGCCGCAGGGGGACGTGGATTGAGGCTGCTCGTCTGACTCACTGACACCTTTCCCTGAGGGTACCCTGCCCTGACACAACTGCCTGCCACCACACGGCCCACCTGGCCACCCACTCATGAACAGAGACAAGAACAGCAGAGACTGCGTTTTGCCGCTCGGGGTGCTGCCGCTGGGCCTGATGCCTTCCTTCCTCTTTGCCACGTGGGGCTAAGATTTACGTATCGCTTGCGGCGCGCCGCGGTGCTCGGCACTCGCGGCGCAGCTCGCCAGGCGGGCTGTGCGTGGTGGCGCGCGCGTGTACGTGCCCCGTCCACGGAACGGGCTGTGCCAAGCGCTTCGCCCTGGTCCCCGCGTGGTGATGTGCGTGTGTGTGTGCGTGTGTACCCACGGCCCCGAGCTCAGACAAGAAGAAGAACTCGCGCAGGGCGAGTGCCATTTGTTCTGCTGCGGGGTGGTTGCGCAGGCTGGTCTGTCCTCCCACGATTCATGCGTCTGTATGTGTGTGTGTGTGTGCGCGTCCCCAAAGGATCCCCAGCGCCAGGCCCTGTGCCGTCTGGCTGTGGGAGCGTGAGCAGGCGTGGCGATGAGGCGGAGGTTCTGTGCGCTCACTCCATGCGCATGCCGCTCCACGTGCCGCTCTTCACGTGACAGCTCCGCGGCCGCCCCCCCCCCCCCCAAAGGAAGATTGGACGGGGCAGCGGCGCCCCGCCGCCCCGCCCCGGCAGGAGGACACCCATGCTGCTGCCAGGATGGTGACGCGGTTTGCGTTTTTGCCGGTGGTGGCGCCTGTGCGTCCCCCGCGACTGAGCCTTTAGTGTCTCAAAGGCGGGCGGCTTGTTGTAGATCTGACGCGGACGGAGGCGCGAGGATTCCCGTTCCACTGACGCTTCCGCTGATCTCAGGCCACATTGATGATTGCGGACCAAGTGCAACATTTGGAAAGCCGCGCTCCTTCTCAGGCAGCTGCCAGCGCTTGCCTCAGCAGCAGGCATAAGTCCCGCAGCCGTGGTCCGCGCGCCACCAGAGAAGCACAAGGGAAGACGCACCCCAAGGCCCCCGCTACGCTACCCGCCAACAAACAACAACCCTGGGCGGCAACCCAAGCTGAGCTCTGTCGTCGCCCGCTGCCGCCAGCCCAGCCAGGCCCAGCCGCACTCGCCCTGCGCCTCCTCCGAGTCTGTCCCTCCAGCGCTGCTCGCCACCTCCAGCGCTGCAAGTAGCCTCCTCCTCCACCGCACAGGCAAGCAGGCTGGCGCGATCCTCTCCCCCGCCTCCCTGCTCCTCGGCCTCCTCCAGCGCCGCCATGACCACCTCCACCACCTCAGTGTGCACGCGCACGCCCTTGTCCCCCATCACGTTCATCAGCTCAGCCACCTGCGGCCGCGCACGAGTGCCGCACGCCCACGCAGATCACCTCGGGTGGCAAACACCACAGGGCCGCCAAAGCGCTGCCGCAAACGAACAGAGGAGCGCCGCCGCCTCGCCCCCACGAGCAAAACGCAACGCCTGGCGGACGGTCAATGCCCGGCATGAGGGCCCGGCCCCCGCCACGCCCGTGTTCGCCGGGCCCTGGTGCCTGATCGCACGATAGGAAGCGCCTCACCTCGCGAGGCGTCAGCCCGCCCTCCGCCGCTAGCCCCGAACCCGCCGCTGCCGCCGCCGCCGCCGGGCCGCCCTTGCCCGCCGCGCCGGTGCTGGCGCCAGGCGCGGCGGCGGCGGCGGCGGCGGCGGCGGCGGCGCCGCTGGTGCCGGCGGCGGCGAAGCCGTCCAGCCACAGCTGCTTGCAGCCGGGGCAGGCGCGGACGGCGCGGAGGAACACGCGGCGCGCGTCGGCGAGGCGCCGCTGCTGCAGCTCGAACCTGCGGCCGGGGGACACAAAAAACGGTCGGTTCGGGTTAGGGTTAGGGTCAGGCCCGACCCTGCACGTTTGCCGCGCACAGGCAGCAGCTCAAACCTGCGGTAGGGGTGACGCACGCACGCACGCAGGCACGCTGGAAGCATGCAGGCAAACACGCGTGCAGGCAGGTCGCGCCCAGCGTCTGATAGCCAAACAGTCATGTGGCGCCCTGCTCACTTCATGTACATGAGCCAGAGCTCGGAGCTCAGGCCCAGCGCCTCTGAGCCGCCGCCGCCGCCGCCGCCCGCCGCCGCCGCGCCCGCCGACGACAGCGCGCCGGCCGCCGCCGCCGCCGCCCGCTCGAACAGCGCGCGCACGCCGCCGAGCGTCGCCGCCGCCGCCCGGGACGCCTCCAGCTCCACGGCCAGCGCCAGCAGCTGCGGCGACGGCCGCGCCTGAGCAGGCAACGCATCGCAGCAGCAGCAGCGCCTGAACAGGCAACCACCGCCAGCGCAGAAGCTGCGGCCACGGCCATGCCTGAACCAGGCCGCGAGCAGCACCCGGCCAGCAGTGTGTGCTTGCAAAAGAGGCAAGAAACGAGGTCTCGTCCTACCTGCTCCCCCACAGCAGGGAAAGAGCATGCCAAGCGCTGCGCCCGCGCAAGCCCTAAAGCCCTCATGCCATGCAAGGGCGGGGAGCAGGAGGCGCACCTGCAGCGAGGAGGAGACGTACTGGCGCAGGCGCGCCGAGGCGTGAGACTGCTGCTCCAGCGCCACCAGGCAGCGGAGGAGCACCGGGTTGGCCGGGTACAGCCGCAGGTTCTGCGCACGCATGTGTTGAATGTTGTGCATCTGCCTTCTTGCTTGTGTGTGCCCTGGTCTGGTATGCATGCGCGCACGGGCGCGCGCGCACACGCCTCACACTCCCCTGCGCCCTGCCCTGGGGCTCCTGCCCTGCCGAGCGCCATCTATTTGCGAAGGCACAATGCAATACTACTACTACTACTCCCCTGCGCCCTCCGCTGCGCCCCTAGTTGTGTGCCTGTCAACCGGTTGCGCAGCGCAGAAAGAAGCAGACTGAGCCGCCGCTGCAGCCCACCCCAAAAACCTTGCCCCGAAGCCCGTCCCAGTGCCCTCCTCCCCAAAGCCCTAGACCCACCTCGAGCACCACGCCCCGCACGCCCGCCGGCGGCGCCCGCAGCTGCTGCCCGCCGTCCCAGTGCCACAGGCACGCCGCCGCCGCCAGCTGGCAAAACCCCTGCGACAGCAGCTCGTGCGCCAGGCTGTGCGCCCGGACCCTAACCGGGGTCTGCGACATGACGTTCTTCAGGATGGCCAGCGCCGCCGGCAAGCCCCCGCCCGCCGCCGCCAGCGCCCTCCCCGCCGCCGCGCCCTCCCCGCCGCCGCCGGCAACCGCTGCGCCGCCGCCTGCGGCCGCGGCGCCGTCGGCGCCGCTGGGGGGGATCAGCGGGACGCATCGCTCGGCCACCACCTCTACCAGAGCCGCCGCCAGGACCAACGACGTGTCGCCGGGCGTCAGCTGCCCCTCGGCGCTCCGGGCCGTGATGCCTGCGAAAAAAACAGCGTCGCGCACATGCGACCGTGCCCTAAACCCTACACACTGCAACGCACTTGGGACACGGGGAGCGTGACCGCGGCGGCCCCAGGCAAAGCCCTAAGCCCTAGCTCGCTCCTCACCGGGCAGGAGGGCACTGGCGGCGAGGCGCGCCGACGCCACGTGCTGCGCCGTCGGCGGCGCCTCCGAGGGCTTGTAGGGCTTGAATGGGCGCGTGCCCTGCACGCCACCTGTGCACCAGCGGACAGAGCCACCCATGGCGCTCAAACTCGCGAGTGGGCTTGCTGGCAGCTGCTCCCAATCCGTCGCGGTGCTTCGGCGTGGGCATGCTGGCCCGAGCCCTAAGCCCTCGCACCGTCCAGCAGCCAGAGCAGGTAGTGCAGCGCGCGCAGCAGCCGCTGCCGCGCCTCCGCCGGCGCCATGCACGGGAAGGGCTTGGCATTAGGGCTTGCGGAGGAGGGCGAGGCGTAGAGGTGCAGCTCCGACAGCGCCGCCTGCGCCCACGGCACATGCGCATGAGTCGCAAGGACATCCAACCCTGGCCCCGGCTGGCAAGCCCTAAGCCGCCGCACGTGCAGCGCCCGCTGCTCCGGCCGCCGCACGCCCCGACAACACGTGAGTCCCCAGGGCACCCAACCATACCCCCAGCAAGCCCAAAGCCCTGACGAATCACCTGCAGCGCCAGCGGCGGCAGTTGCAGCGCCCGCTGCTCCGCCGTGAGGCCCGAGGCGCCAGAGAGCGTTGCGTCGTGCACGCGCCGCGCCGCCTGCGTGCCACCGGCCGGGCCGCCACCACCACCAACGCACATGCACTGTATGGTGGTCGTCAAAATGTGACTCGCTTACTCAGCGCCCCATCATGTCTCTAGCCCTCCAGTCTCTAGCCCCTGTATCATCTGCTCGCCAGGGGGAGGGGTCCGACAGGGGTAAAGCCAAACGCGCAGGTGCCAGGAGCACCGGCAGGGCCCCCACCACCCTCGCCCTCGACGCAACATCCGCGCCGCACGCCTGCACCCTCGTCCCAAAACCCTCACGAGGGCTTACCTTGACCTCGCCCATGAGCGACTCGAACGCCGCCAGCGCGCCCCACATGGCCAGGTTGCCGCGCTGCCGCTCCAGCAGCCCCCGCGCCGCCTCCCGCGCCCTCGCCCCATGCACCCAAGCCCTCGCGCCCGCCCACGCCGGCCCCTCGCCGCCCGCCGCCCCGCCCGCCGCCGCCGCCTCCGGCGTGACGGGCTCCGTCGCCTCCACTAACAGCCACGCCAGGCTCACTCCCGGGTGCCCCTCCAGCGGTGCCCCCCGGCCCAGCAGCACGCGCAGCACGCGCGACAGCATCGCCCTCCGGCTCTCATGCGCGGCGTACCACGGCAGGGGGCACGCCGCCGGCGCCAGCACCATGCCCGCAAACCCTAGCAAGCCCTCGCCGGCGCCGCCGTGGCCGCCGGGCAGCAGCGGGGCGAGGGGCAGCGGGGCGTTGCCACTGGCCGGCGGCGCCAGCCCCAGCGTCGCCGCGGCGGCGGCGGAGGTGGTGGCGGCGGAGGAGGTGGCGGCGGCAGTGGTGGCGGAGGGGAGCGAACGGTCCAGGAGGAGTTGGGCGTCGGCGCCCGTGGCGCAGAGCGCGGCAAAGGGGAGGTGGCGGGCGGCCCAGGCGCCGGGGCCGAGGAGGTGGTGGGAGAGCGTGTCTTGGGGTGGTGGGGCGCTGGTGAGAAGGAGGGGCTGGGAGGAGGCGGCCCATGTGGGGCCTAGGGGCGCGCCGAGGAGGGAGAGCAGGCCCAGCAGCAGCCGCTCCCGCACGCCCAGCGCCTGAAGGCAGAAAATGCAGAGTGGCAAATGCAGCGCGGAGCACTTTGGGGGCCGAATCAGGCGACGGCAGCAGCTGCCAATCCCGCACACGCGGCGCCTGCAGGGCATTTTCAGGCGGCAAGGCAGAGGGCCGGCAAACGTGCCCCGCACTCAGTCAACCACGCAAGACGGAAAGCTGAGCGCAAGGCACGCCTGGTGACGTCCCACAGCCAGAGAGCACAGCACGACCCACCTGGATGGGGAGGCAGGCCTTTCCTTACACCCACCCCAAAATCGCATCTCCGCCAAAACCTGGCAGAGAGCGCCTGGGCGCTGGCACCACGACCCACCTGGATGGGGAAGAGGCACGCCTTAAGGTCGTCCAAGTCCACCACCGATTCCGGCTCCACCTCCGCCCCGTCCTCCTCCCCCTCCCCGCCCGCCTGCCCGGGGCCGGGGCCGCCAACCCTAGCCGGCGCCCACCGCGCCGCGTCGCGCCGCCGCTCCTCCGCCAGCCAGCGCGCGGCGATGCGCGGCTGCACGCCCTCGCGCTTCAAACCCTCCAGCTCCTGCATGCATGCGCGGCGTCGCAAAACCCTCATTAGGTCTCGGAGAAGCAGCTCGCGCATCGCGAACAAAAGGGCGAAAACACAAGCCCTAAGCCATGCACCTGCTCGAGCTTGAGCCCCAGCTGCTGCAGCAGCTCCGCCTCCGTCGGCGCCGCCGCCGCCAGCTCCTCCACCTCGCCCTCCTCCAGCTCCCCCTCCTCCCCCTCGCTGCCTGACGCCGACGTCGAAGACGACCCGCCCTCATCATCATCGCTGCTTGACGGGGGCCCTGACGACGACGACGGTGACGACGCATCGCCGCCCTCCTCCTCCGTGCTCCCCCGCCTCCGCCGCTTCCGCCTCCTCCTCCTCTTCTTCCTGCCCTCCGCCGCTGCTGGCTCTGCCGCTGCCGCCGCTGCGGCGTCCGCGCCCTCCACCGCCGCCGCCGGCGCCACGCCCGCACCCGCGCCGCCGTCAGGGTTTGCAGTAGGGTTTGCGGAGGGCCCCGGCTCCAGCACCACCCAGCCGGACCAGGCGCCGCCGTCGCCGCCCTGCTGCTGCTGGGCGTCGGGCAGCTGCTCGGCAGCTTCCTGGGCCTCGGCCGCCGTCGGGCCCACCAGCACGTCCTCGTGCTGCCGCCTGCATGGCGTTAGGGCCAGTGAGGGCGTGGCGCAGCGTGAAGGTTTGGCAAGCTCTCCCCACAACGCCCTCAAAGCCCTCGCCCCCATGCGCGCCGCGCCCTCACCTGTACCAGGCGGCCCAGCCCTCGCCGCCCTCCTCCCCCACCCGCGCCGCGCCGCTCTGCCAGAACGCGCCCCACAGCCGCAGCGCCGCGCCCAGCGTCTGCCCGGCGGCGCCCGCGCCGCCGCTGGCAGCCCTGCCGCCGCCCACCAGGGCGGTTACGGGCACGGCGGGGAAGGCGTGGAACTCCAGCAGCGCCTGCCAGCAAAGGAGCAAGGAAAAAGCTAACAGAATGAGATAGGAAACCTGAACTGAAGTCAACCTGAACGGAAGAAGGCAGGAGCGACACCTGGGCCTGCACAGAGCCAGGTGAGCACAGCCCGCCTCCCGTGGTCCGCCCGATTGCGGCGACCATGCAAAGCCCTGGCCTGCTATCCGCAACTTGCACCTGAACCCCCAAGCCCTAGCCGCCCCATGTGCGCGCACCTAGACGCGCGCCACCGCCGCCTCGTGCTGCCCCGCCAGCAGGCACGTTTGCACGCAGCACCTCCACTCCCAAGCCCTAGCCCCAAGCCCTAACCGCCCCATGCGCGCACCTGGACGCGCGCCACCGCCGCCTCGTGCTGCCCCGCCAGCAGGCACGTGTGCACGCAGCCCAGCAGCAGCCGCACCACCTCCATCTCCACCGCCGCCACCACCTGCGGTGGCGACAAGGCCCGCACACACCCCGCCGGCACCCCACCGCTTTGCATTCATGCGTCCAGAGCACCTGCTGACGCTGTGTCACGCCTGGGGGGTTCAAACGCTCTTCTCGTCCGCACGCCACGCACCTCACGCTACGTGTACACGCAGTCCAGAGCAAAGGAAAGGGAGCCAGAAAAATGGAAAGGGTCAGAACAAGAGAAAGAGGACAGGAAGGGAAGGGACCCACCTGAGCCAGGCGGTCGGCCACGCCCGCCCCGCCCGCCCCCGAGGAGCCGCCCGGAAGGTGCCCCTGCTTGGCCGCCGCGATGCCCGCCTCGCGCTGCAGCCGCGCCAGGCTCGCCGACAGCGACGACAGCGCGCTGTTGAACACCACCTGCATGCGCGGACGAGGGCTTTAGGGCTTAGGGCTTAGGCCCCAAAACAAACTCCCCGCACCGCCGCCGACGCGACCAAGGAAGCGGGTGAAGACGGCAGCACAAGCCCAAGGGTCCTCATGGAGCTAAGCCCTAAACCGCGCACCAGCAGCTCGTCGAAGCTGTAGGTGGCGAATAGCGAAGCCCGCACGTGCACGTAGCGCTGCCACAGCACGGCCTCGCCCAGCACGGCGCCCACGACCCCCCAGGGGCCGTCGCCGCCGCCCTCCTCCTCGCCGTCACCGCTCCCGCCGCCGCCCGCCGCGACGGAGAAGAGCGCCTGGAACGCCCGCTCGTCCGCCGCCCTGCCGCCCGGCTGCTGCTGCAGCGCGGTGGACAAACCGCCGCGGGCGTCGAACTGCTGCCAGCGGGCCAGGGCGTCCGCCTGCCAGCGGCGCAGCGCGGACTCCCACCTGCAAGTTGGCAGGGCGGCAAAGGGCAGGAAGCGCGCGGCAGAAACGGCACCAAAGAAGGGTCAGGCGAGGGAGCGGGCCAGGGCGTCCGCCTGTCAGCGACGCGGTGCGCACTCTCACCTGCGGTTCGCCAGGGCAGGGAAGGGGAACGACAAGGCAGGCACGCGGTGCAGTACATTCGCCGACGGCACCAAGAGTCTCAGCTGACCACGGGAGCTTGCACTTTGCGCCACCAGCATGCAGCATTGGGGCTGCCTCCCCCTCCACACACAAAGTGCACACCTGCAGCCCTGACCTGGCGGCCAGCGTGGGCGGGTCCAGCAGCGGCCGCACCGCCTCCATCAGCGCCAGCAGCAGCCGCACGCTGTGCGGGTTGTGCTGCGAGAAGGCGCGCTCCAGGATGGCCACCTTCTTTGCCGCCACCGCCGCCACGTCCAGCTGCGAGCGCCGCGCGCTGCGGCCACCACCAGGGCGCAGCGGCGCATGGCGCGTTAGGGTTTGCAGCCGGGCGCTCACCTCCAGCAGTCAGGTGCGCCCTGGGGAGGGAAATGGATGTTGCAACTTCCGCAAGGCTCCCTCAAAGTCGCACCGGTGGTTCTGGATAGAGCACGCCTCACCTGCTGGCCAGGAGCCGCGCCACCTCGTCCTGGAACGCCGCCAGCTCCAGCCACGCGTCCACGTCCCTCGGCGATCCCCTCGCCACCAGGTTCAGCTCCTTGGTCTGCCGCAGCACCCACTGCTCCACCGTCTCGCCCTCTTGCTCGTCATCCTCCGCGCCGCCGGGCCCTGCACATGTGCGTTGAATGCGTTGGATTCGCATCTTTCGGGCGCATTCGGCGGGGCCGGAGCCCAGCTGCAGGGCGTGTCAGATTTCTCGCAGCGCAGGAGGCACGCGAGCCAAGGCGTATGCTCAGGTGCACAGACACGTGCACCACTGCTGAGCCACACTATGCGGACCCCAGGCACGCCCGGTGGCGGCATTGTTCGCCAGGTTGCCCGGGGTGGAAATAGGAGATGGCATGCCCAAAGCCTGAACACCGGGACCGACCTGTGTGCAGGTGCGGCGCTGCGGCGTAGCCGAAGCCAGAGGGCAGCGCGGCGGCGGCGCCGTGCAGCGGGCGGCCGCCCAGCGGCAGGAAGGCGGGCAGCGGCGGCCGGCGCATGGGCGAGGGCTTGGGGGCGGGGCCGCCGGGCGGCCGGAGCGCCTTGGCGGCGCCGAGGAAGACGGACGCGCCGCCTGCATGCAACCAGGTTGGGGCATTAGGGCTTGGAGGGCCCTGACGGGTGGTCAGCAGCCAAACAGAAAGAGGAGGAGGGGGGCTGTGACTCGTTCACGTTTGCGTCCACGCACCACCACCCACCTTGCTGGCGCGTTGAGGAGGCGTCGCCCGGCGCCGCGCCGCGCTGCAGGTGCACGCGCCTCACCCTCGCGCTGCGCTCGCTGGCCACCACCACCGGGTGCCAGTAGCGCTGCGCCCTGCCCGGCGGCTCGCCCGAGCCCCCATGCAGGGCTTGCCGCTGCAGCGCAAAGGGCCGCCAGGGGCGGGCGGCGGCCTTGAGGGGGTCGCGGCGGTGGAAGGACGCCACGTCGCCGGCGTACAGCCTGCGGCGCCGCGAGGAGACAAGAAAGGCAGCACAAGATTGAGTTCGTGCTTGAGACTGATACGATGAGCATACTCTTCTAGCTGCCACGTCGCCGGCGCGGAGACAGCCTGTGGCGCCGCGAGACGACAAGAAACGCAGCACACAGGACAGGTGATCTTGATGTGACCGGCACACGCGAGCTCCTGTCGTGGTGGCTCCGGTGCCCCGGCCACGTCAGCGCTAGCAGATGAGAAGGGCCAGGGCAGGGCTCTCCAGCCCCACTGATGCGCACTGCGCAAGCCGCATCACCAGCCCTCCCTGCCACTGCTCCTCTGCGGCCCCCCAGCCTGCCACCACGTGACGGTGCCGCAGGGGCAGCTTGCAACATGGCGACGCACCCGCGGTACACCACGTTCTGCACGTCGCCGCTGCGGTCGTAGTAGAACAGCTGCTGCTGCTGCTGCTGCTGGGACTGGCCCGACGAGAACAGCGCCCCCACCGGCGCCGCCGCCGGCGTCGCGCTGAGCCACGCTGAGCCACCCCGCGCCGCGCCGCCGCCGCCGCCGCCGCCGCTGCGCCCGCGGCCCACCTGCCGCCGAAGCGCCGCCGCCTTCATCTCCAGGCGGATGATCTTCTCCCGTTCGTCGCTCTCCTTCGCCCCGCCCGCCTTGCCCCCGCCGCTCCTCTCCCTGCCGCTCCGCTTCTCCTTGCTGCTCCGCTTGTCCTTGCGCCGCCGTCCCTCCTCATCCCGCCGCGCCCGCTTGGAGCCGCCGCGCTTCCCGCCGCCCCCGCTGCCGCTGCCGCTGCCGCTGCTGCTGGAGCGGTGCCGGCGGCGCCGGCGGTCAGAGGGCGAGGGGGAGCGCTGCCGTCCCTCTGCGCTCCTGCCGCGCGGCGCTGCATCGCCGCCGTCCTCCGAGTCGGAGGAGGAGGAGGAGGCGAGGAAGGCCTGCGCCGCGCGCGCCAGGTGCTCCTTGCGCCTGCTCTCGTCCGCCTGCTGCTGCTGCTGCTGCGCCTGGAAGAAGGCGGCCGCGTTGAAGGAGGAGAAGCCCGCAGCGGGCGCCCCCAGCGTGGTGGTGACGGGCGGCGCGGCGGGATCCGCGGCGCAGGGCGGCGCAGCTGCAGCAGCGGCAGCCTCCTGCTCCACGTCCATCAGGGCCGCGCTTGTCAGGGGCTGCTGCGTAGGACTTGCTCACGCGCTGCTGCTGCACCGCCGGAGGTGCGAGCGCTGATCAACGCTGGTGTGCGTGTGGCCGTGCTGGGCAGCGCAGCGCGGGCGCCGGGCCCAGTGGCGCAGGTGAAGGCACCACCATCACGGGAAGCCTGATGATGGGCACACAGGGCATACAGCGCGCCGCGTTCGAGTTCGAGCAGATGCATGGCGAGGGCTCCGATCCCGCACGCAGCACACGGCGTGCGGCAGCGCCGCAGCCCTGCAGAGCGCATCAGCTCGCGTAGCAGGGCGCTGGTGTGCGTCCGCTCGGTGCGCGCTCCAGGGTTCCTCCCTTTGGCAGCTGGGCAAAGCGCTGGTCCATGGCGCCTCTCGCGCACGCCTCCTCGTGCTCGATGGCTGGAGGAGCTCCGCAGCGCGCGCTGGATCGAGCCCTACCTCTGCGGCCGGGCCCGCGCAGGGCCGGCGCCGATTTGCTCGGCCGAGGAGCTTCTGAGGCGGGCTCGGCGCGACCACCGCGAGCGAGCAGCAGCTACAGCAGCAGCGGCGACGCCTCATCGCCCTCATCATCATCCTCCGCGTCCTCCTCTGCACATCCTCGCGCGCAGCCGCGCCGGCCACCTGCCCTCCCCAGCAGCGAGCAGAAAATCAGGGCCCCCAAAAGCGCGGCGGGGACATCGCAGCAGGCACGCGCAGCAGCAGCAGCAGCAGCATCCTCCAGCGCCGGCCCGTCCCCCTCCGCTGCGGCGGCAGCAGGCGCCCACAGCGCCCGGGCCGGGGCGGGCGGCACCTCCTCCGGCGGCCCCCCGACCGCGCTCATGCAGGAGCCCATCAGCTCTCTGGACGTCGACGCCGAGCTCTGGCAGGTCCGCGGGACCCTCCCGCCCCTTGGATCCTCTCCAGAGCTCTCCACCCCGCAGCCCATGTAACGCCCCGGAGCGCACCGCGTGCAAAATCAGCACCGCCATGCACAACCGCGACCACCTCCACTTGCGGATCGCGTCAATATCCACGAGCCCTGATTTAGCCCTTGTGCGTTGTGGCGGGAGGAGGGCTGGGGCGCGCGCAGACACCCCCTTGGCGCTTTCCCTTTTCGCAGGTGCTGGACCTGTGCAGCGACGAGGAGCTGGAGGCAGTCTACTCGGTGCTCCACGCGCCCTCTCCCTTCAGCCCCATGGTCAAGAGCCTGCTGGCCGAGAAGGAGCCGCCCCTGGTGGAGCGGCGTGGGCGGGTGAGGTTGGTTGGGAGAGGAAAGGCAGCCGCCCCTGGTGGAGCGGCAAAGAGCCGGGCGACTGCGCGCCTTGTGAGGCGGTTGGGTTGGAGGGGAAGGGAGCGCCCCTGGTGCCTAGCTAAGGGGCCGTGACGGTGTGTCCGTCACTCTTGGAATCGATTCGGGAGCGGCAGTTGGGCTTGGGAGCAAACAGTGTGGCTGACGAGCACCATGTGTGGCCCGTGGTGCGCCGTGCCACTGCCCTTTGCAGCTGAGCCTGATGCACCGGATCGAGTCCCGGTTCCGTTTCCTGGCGGCGGACCAGAACAGCCTGCTGCGGGGCGCGCGGCCCAGCTACCGCGACACGCTGCTGGCCATCCGCGACAGGTGCATGCGCTGCGCACGACGCCGCGTGGGCGACGTCCGCGCTTGCGGGAGGGGCGCTTGAGGGAGAGCGCGCACCAGGGCGACGAGGGCGGGGGGTCTGGGGCGGTGTCGCCGCCGGCTGGCACGTTTGGGTCGGAATCCAAGGGTCGAATCCAAGGGTGGGAGCGACGCGCACACGTCGCGGCGGTGGGAAAAAAAACTGAGGGCGAGCGCCCGCCGTGCGCTGTGCGCGCAGGATCGACGTGCCGTGCTCGGCCAACCTGTGCACGTTTGACCTGGAGACCGAGGTGTTCCTGCACGTGCTCAACAACTGCCTCGAGTACGTCCAGGTGAGGGCTTTGACCGCATGGAGCAGGGCTTACGGTTTTAGTTTTTTCGGCAGCCGCGCCCAGGGCCAGGGCGTGCGGCGGGAGCGTCCTCGGTGGTTGCAGCCTGAGGCGTGGTATGGCGGGCTGGGCCCTGACGCGGTCGGTGTGTGCCCTACTGCCCTAACGGCGCATGCAGGGCGACGAGCACGCCGGCGGCAGCCCGGGCGAGGCGGCGGCGCGCGCCACCATGCAGGACGGCGACGGCATGTCCACCAGGTGGGACGCGCACGCCCGCCCTGCATGGTGGCTTTGCCGCTAGGGCTCCCCTGGGGCGTACGTCCACGCGTGTGGTCCGCCCCGCACGCAATCGCTGCACGCGCCCACGGCCAGGCGCTTTGCGGTGGCAGGCTGGCGCCGCGGTCATGCGGTGCGCATGCGGTCATGCGGTGCGCTTGTGCTGACCACGGCCTCGCCCCATGCTGTGTGCTGCCGGCTCTCCTGGTCCTGCTGCCCGCAGCGTGCCCGGAGGCAAGCGGCCCAACTGGGTGGAGCGCGTCACGGCGCCCATCCTCTTCGGCATCAAGGAGCTGGTGCCCACTGTCGCCAAGCTAGGCAGTGCCATCACGGTGAGTCCAGGCGTGGCCAAACTAGGCAGCACAAGGGAGCTCGTTCCCACCGTCGCCAAGCTAGGCAGCGCCATCAAGGTGAGCCATCATCAAGCCGTCGCCAAATCAGGCAGCGCCTCTCTGCATCGTGTGAAGTCTTTATCCCTTCTTGGCGGGGGAAAGCGCGTCGCGTGCGGGCCGCTTGACCGCTCGCACGAAGCTTGTCTTGGCGGTGGCGGCGGCGGCGGCGGCGGCGGTGGCGGCGGCGGAGGAGGAGGAGGAGGAGGAGGAGGAGAAGCGATGATGGAAACGCCTGCGCCGCTCTGCGTAATTGCTCATGGCCGCAGGTGACGGCGGTCGGGCGCAGCACGGCGTCACAGCTGGCGCAACAGCTGGCCAGCAGCAGCCTCCGCTACCAGGTGCGCGGGCACACGGACGTGCCGTCGCGGACCGCGTCTGCCGATTTGCGTCAGCCGACCGCCGCCCGCAGAGTGGCACCTGACAGGGCTGGCGGGAAGCCCAGGTCAAAAGGGCCGGGCTCCGTGCCAGGCTTGAAGTGTCGTCGTCGTCGTCGTCGTTGCATGGCATTCACGGACACGGTGCCACGGCGCTGCAGCCCGCTAGTAAAGGATCGCCAATCAGATAAGCTTGAAGTGTGGTTGCGTGCCACTCCACTCCGTATCGCTTCCTGCGCTGAGATGGGTTGCTGCCCTCGCATGCGGCGGCGGCGGCAGCGACGCATTGCGCGGCCCAGCCGTGCCACCATGAGCCATGCTGCCTCAGCGTGCTGTGCGTGCTGCCGCTGCCGGTGTGTGCGCGCAGGCGACGGCGCGGCTCTGCGCCGCCGCCACGTCCCGCGGCGTCGCCAGCGGCGCGATTGGGCAGTGGGGGCGTCAGGCGGTGCTGGAGACGGCGGCCAAGGGCCTGCAGCAGGCCACGGCGCGCTACTCGGCCCTCCAGGTGAGGCCGGGGGAAGGACAGGAGAGGCCGTGGGTGACACGGCCTCCGCTCGCCCTCTTCCCCGCCCCTCCCTTTCCCTTTCGCTTGGGCACGGCAGAATTCGTCGCGCGCCCCGCCGGCGCGGACGACAAAGGCCTTGGGGGCGCCCTAACGCAAGCCCTGACGCGTGCATGCGCCGCGCCCCAAACCGCAGGGCGCGCTCTCCTTTATCGGTCCCGTCATGTGGGGCTGGCTGGCGGTGGACCTGGTGTACAAGTCCATCGGGACGGACTACGCGCGAGTCATCCGCGCCGTCTTCATCCTGGCGCAGGTGCGCGGCGGTTGGGGGGGCAGTTGGGCGGCGGTTGGGTGGCGGTTGGGGGGAGCGCGGAGGGCGAGGGAGGGGTCGGCGGCGAGTGGGTCGGCGGCGAGTGGGAGGATACGGCAGTGGCAGGGGGGCTGATTGGCGTCTTTGTCCTGGCGGCAACAGCCCGAGCCCTAAACCTCCATGCATGCGTCCTTGCGCCCTCGCCGCACAGGTCCGGCTCCTCAAGACCATGGGCTTCACCAACCCCCCGCCCGGCGGCAACGACGACACCCCCCCGCCCCCGCCCCCCTCGGGACCCTCGCCAAGCCCTAACCCGCTCTCCCCCGCACCCGCCCCACCCTCCTCCATGCCCTCCAAACCCTCCTCTTCCTCCTCTTCCTTTGCGTCGTCGCGGGGAGGCACCGCCAGCGTGCTCACCTCCACCGTCGTCGCCGCGCCGCCCTCGCCCCCCGCCGCCCGCAGCAAATCGCCCACGGCAGCCAAGGACACCCCCGCTAGCGCCGCCGCCGCTGCCTCCACCTCCACCATCGCAACGGCGGCAGCGGCGGCGGCGGCGGCGGCGGCGGGAGCGCTCGCCTCGCCTCTCCCCCTCTTCCCCCCCTCCCCCGCCCCTCCGCAGCAGCACCACCACGCGAGCGACGCCGCCATGGTGGTCGGGGTCCAGGGCATAGGCGAGGGCTTGGCGGCGGCGCAGCAGCAGCAGCCGCAGCGGGCGGAGGCGGCGGAGGAGGAGGAGGACGCCGGGAGTTTGCTGCAGCGGGGGTGGGTGCTGGCCAGCCAGAGCGATGACGTGATGGACTTTGACGACGAGCTGCAGGGGGGCGGCGCGGCGGTCTCTGAGCTGCTCGGCGGTTTCAGGGCTTTGCAGCATGGGGGGGACGGCGAGGGCTCGGGGGAGGACGAGGAGGCCATGGGCGACGGCGCCGGGCAGGGGTGGGTGGGCGCGTTGGGCGGGTGGGGCGGGTGGCGGGCGCCGCCGCCGGCGTGAGGGGAGGGCTTTGCGCTAGGGTTTACTTTCGCGCCAAGGTGCGCGGCGGGCGGCTCGCTTGTACACCACCCTTTTCGTGTGTTAGGCCCTAACCCCGTGCGGGTGGGTGGGTGGGGTTAGGGTTGGCGGGGCTTGCTTTCTTTTGCGTGTGTGCTGTGTGTCTTGCTTGCGCGCGTTCAATGATCGCTTGCTTGCTTACGGTGCGCGTGCCCTGGGCCAGCGCCGCCGCGCCCTACATGCGTCGGCGGCGGCGCCATCTGCAGAGAGCACGCCGTCTGAGAGGCTCCCCCGCCGCCGTTCACCAACAGAAAGTGCAGAAAGTGTCAGTTTTCGATGACGGCCTTTCCCCGGGAACTCCCGGAGCGCTCCCCGGGTGTGTGTGGGGGTGTGCCGGCGTGTTGGCGACTCGTTTCCGTGCGCTTGAGCCCTCGTCAATGGGCGGCGTCTGCCTCTCAATGACCGCGTGCGCGGCGTGGCCCTGTTGTGCTGGACATGGGTAGCGTGAGTGTGTGCTTGTGGGAGGGATTTGCATCTGTTTGGACGCACCTCGGCGCGGCCGGAGCCCAGCTACTGGTGGCATGTCATGTGCGTGCGTGTTGGGGGGTAGGCGTCTGAATTGGACGCACCTCGGCGGCGCCAGAGCCCGAATCGCTTGTCCCAGAGGGCCGGGTCTGTGGGGAGAGAACGTGGCTTGAACACTGGTGGAAATTTGCATTGTGTCCCCAGACCAGGCGAGGGTTGTGGGAACGCAGGCCTTCAGAGGGCGACCCGACTGTATCTTTTGCTGTCGCCCGTGTGTTTGGGTGGGGGGCGTGACACCGACCTGTTCTTTTGGTGCGCTCTCGGTGATGTGGGTGGGGCGTGGGCGCAAGCTGTGGGCACGATGCTACCCAGCTGGCTTTGTGGGGGAAGCGGGTCGTGGGTGCATTGTAGAGAATCCTCTTGTGCCGCTTCTGGTCCTTATGTCGGCGCCTGGGACCACGGCTGTCCTTGAGGTGTGATGCAAGCCTTG
>VFQP010003140.1_pt1 | contig 17202 bp, 14 predicted proteins | sample 3512351 | NCBI WGS metagenome assembly VFQP01 (sample SAMN10412372, study PRJNA504923) | tailings metagenome | isolation source: Relicate 1 Philex TSF1 revegetated site | place: Philippines: Tuba, Benguet | collected 2017-08-29
CCTTTTCAGGACTGCCCTCCTCCACCAGTCCTGAAAATGACGGTGACTAAGAAATTTCTCTGCCTTAAAGATCGCTCAGCACTCAGGCGATTCCATGAGAAAAACACAAAATTTCAGGGGAAAATAACGATAGGAGCATGGTGAAGACAACAGCCATTTAATGAAATGCCCAATGCTACAACCTGGCAGACTTAAGATATCCTCTAATCCGAACCATAAAGCAACTTCCGCACGCAGAACTTTTAAACTTTTAAACAGTCCTCTGACAAGAATGGATCCTAACCCAAGGCCTTTAGAATTGCTTAAACGACTACAAGGCTCTATCAGGGACCCTAATAAAAAGAGGCTGTATCATGTGATACAACCTCTTGTTTTTCGTATGCTCACTCTTTTGAAATAGCTTAGGAAAGCGAAGTGCGCCGTAAATGGTCTACTTCACTACATCAAATTTATAAACGGTAGACTGTTTATAAGTTTCACCTGGCTTCAATATCGTAGTAGGGAATGAAGGCTGATTGGGCGAGTCAGGGAAATGTTGTGTTTCCAGGCAAAGCCCCGCATGTTTTACATATTTCTGTCCATCGCGTGTATTGGTCAATGTTCCGTCGAGGAAATTACCTGAATAGAATTGTACGCCTGGTTCATTTGTCCATACTTCCATTTGGCGGCCACTTACATTTTCTTTAAGTATTGCGATCTTTTCAAAGCTGCTTTCTTTTTTATTCAGCACCCAGTTGTGGTCATATCCGCCTTTTACATTTGCGATGTCTTTTCCAACTGTTTTAAATGAAGTGAAATCCATAGGTCCGCCTTTTACAGCCGGCAGTTTACCTGTTGGGATCAATTTATCATTCACTTCAGTAAAGCGATCTGCGAAAATCTGGAGTTCATGACCAAGTATAGTGGAATCTTTTCCGCCTGAAAGGTTAAAGTAACAATGGTTGGTCAGGTTTACCGGTGTTGCTTTATCTGTTGTAGCGGTATAGTCGATCTTTAATTCGTTTGCTGCTGTCAGCGTGTAGATCACTTTTACGGTTAATGTACCCGGATATCCTTCTTCACCATCCTTGCTGATATAACTCAGTTCAAGGCTGCTATCTCCTGCTGGCTTGCTTGCCTGCCAGAGCACTTTGTCGTAGCCTTTGTTGCCACCGTGAAGACTATTGCCGTGATCGTTTCCGGCAAGTGTATATTCTTTTCCGTCGAGTTTGAATTTTCCATCTGCGATCCTGTTACCATAGCGGCCGATCAGGGCATTGAAATAAGGATTGCCTTTTTGCGTATACCCTTCAAGCGAACTATATCCAAGGATGACGTTTGCTTTATTGCCGTCTTTATCTGGCGTGATGATATCTGTTACAGTACCGCCGTAGTTGATGATACTCACCTGCATTCCGGATGGATTGGTCAGTGTATACTGGGTAACTGGTTCGTTATTGAACTGGCCGTAAGGCTTTTCGGAAATAGAAAACTGCATGGTGTCTTTTTTTGGTGCTGCACTGTTGTCAGCAGGGGTGGTTTCATTATTGCAGGCAGCCATTGTCATAGCAGCTCCCGCGAATAAAAGGCCGAGTTGTTTTTTCATATAACTGTTTTGCAATGTTTACAGTGATGAATGAGTTGCAGCCGCAATAAGAAGAACTCGTAAGCCTGATCAACGCAAAGATAATAACCGGGATGGTTATGAAGGCGCTGGCTCAGACCAAAGGCATTCATACAGCGGCAATTCGTGTCAAAGTAACACTTATAATCGGGATAAAAAAATTTACTAGCCGATCGGAGGGTTCGGAATAATGTTCAGAAATGCGTGAAGGTTAGCCTTATACTGTTTGTTATCCAGCTTGTAAAAAAATGCTCCTTTTTTAGAATTTCCCTTGTCTTTATCCTTTTGTTTTACCAGCAATTTGGTTGATAGTACTTTCCGGGTAAAGTTGCGTTTATCAAATGGCATATCATAAACACATTCATAAAGGCTTTGCAATTGAGGCAGCGTGAATTTCTTAGGCAGCAGTTCAAATAAAAGCGGGTGAAGGGCTGCTTTATAGCGCAGTTTTTCCTGGGCCATATACACCATTTCCGGATGATCGAAAATGAGTTTCGGGATTTCCGTCAGGGTAAACCATTCTGCATGATATTCATCATTCAGTTGCTGTTCATAGCGGTGTATATCAATTAATGCAAAGTAGGTGACAGACAGCGTGCGCTCGATAGGATCGCGCTTCGGATCAGAGAAGGTATGAAGCTGTTCGAGATAAACTCCTTCGAGACCGGTTAGTTTTTTCAGAATGCGTACTGCCGCTACATCTGCGCTTTCATCGGGTTGGATAAATCCGCCCATAAGGCTCCATCGGCCTTTTTCCGGCTGAATTGCACGTTGAACAAGCAGTAGTTTTAATGTATTGCCATCAAACCCGAAAATGATGCAGTCGATAGCGGCTAATAGCCTTGTCTGGTGTTGGTATTTTGTCATATAACAAGCTGCGGGCAGATGCAAAACCCGGCTTATGGTTGCGTTTTTGGATGAATATTCGGCTGCCAGTTGAAGGCAGTATAGTCTTTCATAAACCTAACGATATTACTCAATCCTTCAAAATCTTCCTTTTCATGTAAACTGGTGATCACGGCACAATCCATACCAGCTCTGGCAGCGGCTTCCGCGCCCTTGGGTGAGTCTTCGAAAACCAGGCAGTCCTTTGGTGTAATGCCCAGTTTTTCGGCACAAACCAGGAAGGTTTCAGGATCGGGCTTACTTACACGTACTTCATCGGCGCTGATCAGGGCATCAAAGTATTTGCGGATATGTAATTCGTCCACCACAAAGTCGATATTGAACATGATCGCGGCTGAGCCTATCGCCATTTTAATACCGTCTTCTTTTGCTTTTGCCAGTACTTCCGGCAGGCCATCCAAGAGTTTGAGATGCGGACGAAATGATTCCTGGTATTGCCGCTCTTTTTCCCAGCTCATTTCTTTTTTTTCTGCAGATGAAAATCTGTTGGGGAAGATGCGTTCCAGAAGCTCATCGTTTTTTCCATAGCATTCTTCTTTCATTCTTTCCATCGATATGCCGGCACCCAATTCGTTTAGGATTTTATGCCATGCCTGAATATGATACTGCATATCATCGATCATCGTTCCATTCATGTCAAACAGGAAAGCCTTGTATTTCACAGGTGAATTGTTTATAGGTTCGAATATAGCATTTATTAGGGTGGATTGAGCTATAATTCGCCTGTCGTATGGAATGCGGCGAACGCGGCTTACGAAACGCACACGGCAAAACAGCCAGGATATGTATTTCTTTCGCCGCTCCCGCCTCGATCTGTTGTATTTCCCGCTTCCTCTATGCCAGACAGATTCCGGGTCCTGCAACACAATCGTTTGCTTCATTCTTTTCTCTTTTCCCTCAAACGATTGCGCGGTTTTCTTATCCATTTATCTGCTATTTTCACGCGGAAGGACAATAATCAACTATGAATCGTAAAGAATTTGTCAGAAACGGAAGTATGGCAGCTGCGGCGATAGCCGTGTTGCCATCAGCAATACATGCAGAAGAACGTGTCGATACAAAAGTGAAGATCGGTATCATCGGTGTTGGTCTGCGCGGACAAAATCATCTTGATCTCGTACTCCGTCGCACAGATACCGAACTCGTTGCGATCTGTGACGTAGATGACAGAATGCTGAAGACCGCAAAAGAGATGATCTCCAAAAGCGGAAAGAAAATGCCACAGGTTTATACAGGGAGCACAGAAGCCTGGAAAAAAATGCTGGCGGCAAAGGGGCTTGATGCCGTGATCATCGCCACGCCATGGGAATGGCATAAGCCCATGATCATTGGCGCCCTCGAATCAGGGATCCGTTATGTTGGAACTGAAGTTGTTCTTGGTATTACCCTACAGGATCACTGGGATGTGGTGAAAGCAGCAGAACGCTACCAGGGTCACGTAATGATGATGGAGAACGTTTGCTACCGTCGTGATGTAATGGCTGTACTGAATATGGTGCGACAGGGTTTGTTTGGTGAATTAGTACATCTGCAGGGCGGTTACCAGCATGATCTTCGTGAAGTAAAATTCAATGATGGTGTTCATCCATATGGCTACGGAGTGGAGTTTGGTGAGAAAGGTTTTTCCGAAGCTCATTGGAGAACGGATCATTCCGTCCATCGCAATGGCGATCTTTATCCAACACATGGCATCGGACCGATTGCGCATTATATCAATATCAACAGAGGCAATCGTTTTGTAAGCCTGAACTCTTTTGCTACAAAAAGCCGCGGATTACATCAGTATATCGTAAAAAAAGGTGGTGCAGATCATCCGAATGCAAAAGTTGAGTTTAAACTTGGTGACGTGGTTACTACTCAACTTGCGTGTGCAAACGGGGAAACGATCCTGCTGCAACATGACACCAACCTCCCCCGTCCATATTCACTCGGTTTTCGCGTGCAGGGCACAGAAGGGCTGTGGATGGATCTGAATAAAAGTGTTTACATACAGGATAAATCAGCCAAAGCACATCAATGGGATACTGCTGCTGACTGGTTAACGAAATATGATCACCCGCTCTGGCAGCGTTGGAGTAAAGAAACAGCGGGTGCTGCTCATGGCGGAATGGACTTCTTTGTAGTACATTCCTTTATTGAAGCGATCAAGCGGAATGTGGCAACGCCAATGGATGTTTATGACGCGGCAGCCTGGAGTGCGATCACTCCGTTGAGTGAGCAGTCGATCTCTTTGGGAAATCAGACTGTTGAATTCCCTGACTTCACCGGTGGACAATGGATGTATCGCAAGCCGGTGTTTGCATTGAATGACGAATATTAAGGTTAACTATATTTTACGCAGCGGAAGGTCATCTCTTCCATTGCCAACCACACACGCATACAAAACACTGAATTGTGATGAACGAGTCCGTTCTGTCTGCATACGGTTTTCAATTGAAGCAGGTGAGCCTGGAAAGGATCGGCTCAGGCCTGATCAACCATACCTGGAAAGTCTTCCTGGAAGATCAGGTTTTTATCTTGCAAAAGATCAACGAAGAGGTCTTTTCTTCTCCTGATGATATTGCATTCAATACAAATCTTGTTGCCGATTATTTGCTGCGACATCATCCCGATTATCATTTTGTCGCACCTGTAGCTTCGCAGCAGGGAAGTTCAATTGTACATAAGGATGGTGAAGGCTATTATCGATTATTTCCTTTTGTCAGCGGCTCTCATTCACAAAATACGGTGGAAACGACCTGTCAGGCATATGAGGCAGCGCGGCAATTTGGGAAGTTCACCCGTTTGCTTTCTGGCTTTGATGCAAAACGTCTTCGGATCACCATTCCATCTTTTCATGATCTTGAATTGCGTTACCGCGATTTTACCGCGGCATTAAATGCGGGCTCTGTTGCAAGGATCCGTGAATCACGAGAGCTATCGCATTTGCTGTTGAGCAATAGCAATATTGTTGAACGGTTCAGACGACTGAAAAGTGATCCTGATTTTCGGATCAGGGTAACACATCACGATACAAAAATCAGTAATGTGCTCTTTGATGAAGCGGGCAAGGGTATTTGCGTGATAGATCTGGATACACTGATGCCTGGATATTTTATCAGCGATCTTGGCGATATGATGCGCACTTATCTTTCTCCTGTAAGCGAAGAAGAAAAGGATACAGATAATATCGTGATCCGTGATGATTACTACCAGGCCGTCGTGGAAGGGTATCTTGAGGAAATGAAAGATGAATTGACAGATGTTGAAAAAGGCGCTTTCTTTTATTCGGGGATCTTTATGACGTATATGCAGGCATTGCGGTTTCTGACGGATTATTTACAGAATGATGCCTATTACCTGGCTGCCTATCCCGGGCAGAACCTGGTACGTGCAAGAAATCAGTGCGTATTGCTGCAGAGAATGATCGAGAAAGAGAAAGTATTTAGTGTTTGACATTTTCAAGTGACTGTCTGGCATAAGGTTCCCGGAGATTACGCTGATTAAAGTGCAGATACGCAGATAGTTGTCTGATGCAGGTTAAAATCCGCGCATCTGCGCTTTAATCAGCGGGAACCTTAAGCCACGTAATTGATCAAAATCTTACCTTTGCCTCATGGGCGTCTTCAAACAATTGGGTGAATATTTCTATCTCCGGAAAAAAGATCCGAATCAGCCAAGCAACCGGGAGATCAAATTCATGCACTGGACCAATAAGATCAGTCTGCTGGTCTTCATCATCTGCATGATCATTCTCGCAATAAAACTTCTTCGTAAATAGGTTTATTTCTGTTCTTTTAGCCAGTTCACTATAGATACAGCTGCTTTATGCGATGCGTGGCCTCCCTGGCTTAACAACTGCCGCAACGCTTCATAATCTTTTTTCAACCGGGCTTTCCGTTCATCATTATTCAGCAGCTCATTCAATTCACGATGGAGATTTTCAACCGTCAGTTCATGCTGTATCAATTCGTTCACCACCAGTTTATCCATAATCAGATTTACCAGTGAGATATACTTCACTTTGATCACCCGCTTCGCGATCTCATAAGAAATAGGAGAGCCTTTATAACAAACCACTTCAGGTACAGCGAATAAAGCTGTTTCGAGAGTGGCGGTTCCTGAAGTAACCAGCGCAGCTTTCGACTGCCGGAGCAGATCGTAGGTTCTGTCGGATACATAGGAGACGTTCTCGTAATCCTTCATCAAGTCATCATAAAAACTATCTTCCAGCCCGGGTGCTTTTGCCACCACAAACTGATGATCGGGAAACCTCGGACTGACGGCCAGCATGATCGGCAGTTTCTTCAGTATTTCCTGTTTGCGGCTGCCAGGCAGCAACGCGATAACAGGTTTTTCTGAGAATGAAGGCGGTGCAGGCTCAGCTTGCCTGGCTTCGATCACTTCCACAAGTGGGTGACCGACATATTCTACGTCCCAGTTCCATTTTGTTTTGAAGTAATCTTTTTCGAAAGGAAGAATGACCAGCATTTTATCGATGCACTCTTTCATCATCTTTACGCGCCCTTCTTTCCAGGCCCATACCTGCGGGCTGATGTAGTAGATGATCTTCAGTCCCTGTTCACGTGCCCATTTGGCGATACGAAGGTTGAAGCCGGGATAATCGATCAGGATAAGCGTATCCGGTTTGTACGCGAGGATATCTTCTTTGCAGAATTTCAGATTGCGGAAAATTGTGCGGAGATTCATCAGCACTTCTGTAAAACCCATAAAAGCCAGGTCCCGGTAATGCTTCACCAGCTTACCACCGGCTGACTGCATTTTATCGCCACCCCAGCAGCGGATATCGGCCGCACTATCCAGTTGTTTGATCTCGCGGATAAGATTGCTGCCATGCAGATCACCCGAAGCCTCGCCGGCGATGATATAGTACTTCATTCGTGCAAGGTAAAAAGTAAAAATTCAAAAGTAAAAAGTAAAAAAAAGCTCGTTTGTGAAGGAAACTTCTGATACAAACGAGCTTTTTTTTACTTTTTACTTTTGAATTTTTACTTAGTTCGTGACTTTCAGTATCAGTATAGCGATCCCGAATATCACCGTAATAACAAAAATACCTTTCGCTGTTAAGTCGCGACGTGTGTTGACAAATATGGTAAATAGTACGACGTTGGCCAGCAAGGATAGCGATCCTATCGGCGTCAGGAGGCGTTTATCTGTAAAAACACTTTCGAGAAAGATGCCGGGAGAAACGGATGAATAGCTAGCCAGATAGATTACCATCAGTCCGATCACCGGCCCGATCAGGCCAAGTATCAATCCCAATTGAAGGTTATCCCGTTTAAATATCATTTCCAAAGTTTTTCCAGTTTGGACTTTAGAACGTAATTAGTGAGATCAAATTGTACGGGCACCAAACTAACATAACCATTTGCCAAAGCCCATACATCTGTGTCACGTCCTTTGTCGAAATTTACAAATTCACCGGTGAGCCAGTAATAAACACGGCCATGCGGATCCTGGCGGGTGATAAAGTCTTCCTCATATTTTGCGTAAGCCTGTTTGCAGATCTTCAAACCTTTGATATGATCAGGGGGCAGTGCAGGAATATTTACGTTGAAGACGGTATGTTTATCCAGTTTTGTAGTGAGCATTTTTTCCACCACCATTCTTGCATATTTACGGGCACCGGAAAAATCGGCCTCGATGCTGTAATCCAGCAGTGAAAATCCTGCTGAAGGAATGCTTTCAATCGCAGCTTCCACGGCGGCTGACATTGTTCCGGAATAGATCACATTGATGCTGTGATTCGCACCATGGTTGACACCGCTGAGACAGAGATCCGGTTTGCGATGCAACACCTTATCAACCGCAAGCTTTACGCAATCAACCGGAGTGCCCGTGCAGGAGTATGCGTCTATATCATCTCCGAATACATTCACTTTCTGCAGGCGCAGCGGATGCCCGATGGTAATGGCATGTCCCATACCAGACTGAGGCTTATCCGGAGCTACCACAACGATCTTGCCCATATCCTTTACTGCTTCCACAAGATTCCTGATCCCGGGAGCCGTTACCCCATCATCATTGGTAATAAGAATAACAGGTTTGCCTTTGCCGGTCACTTTCGGAGCGGCAGATTTCTTTTTAGCTGGTGTTTTTTTCTTTGTTGCCATAGAAGACACAAATTTGACGATATTTTCCGAGCTATCAAGGGGTAAGGAGGAAAAAGAGGGGAGAGAGCCGCGGACCGCGGACGGCAGACCGCGGACCGCAGACAATAGACAATAGACCATAGACCATAGACCACAGACCGCGGTACCTGTATGAAAGGTTGTTGCTTCCCCATAAACAGAAAAAGGGACAAACTATTTTTCTCTTACCGCGGTCTATGGTCTATCGTCTATGGTCTATTGTCTATGGTCTATTGTCTATTGTCTATGGTCTATGGTCTATTGTCTATCGTCTATGGTCTATGGTCTATTGTCTATCGTCTATCGTCTATGGCCCCCTTCGTCTTTTTTCTTTTGCTCATGTTAAAAAAGTTAGTATTTTGCACTAAATAAGTTAGTTTAATATGGCTATATCTAACCAAAATCTCAAATACCTGCGTAAACTTCGTGGGTGGACGCAGGAAGAATTTGCGAATAAGCTCCGTATCAAACGTTCATTGCTGGGTGCATATGAAGAGGAGAGGGCAGAGCCGCGTATTGATGTGCTGGAAGTAGTGTGTGATATTTTTAAATTAACATTGGATGATCTGCTGAGAAAGGATCTGAGCGATAATAAAAGCAATTACCTGGCAAAACGCCGTGCAATGAAGCTGGCGTCCGGCCGCACTGATATACCATTCGTACCCATGAAGGCTGCTGCTGGTTACCTGGCAGGATATGCAGACCCGGAATTTGTAGATGAACTTAACACCTTTACCCTCCCAATGCTTGCGGGTGGTAATTACCGTGCATTTGAGATCATTGGAGATTCGATGCTGCCAACTCCAAGCGGATCGGTGATCGTTGGTGAGAAAGTAGATAGCCTGGACGATATAAAGAATGATGTGGCCTGTATCGTCGTTTCCCGTAATGAAGGCATCGTTTATAAACGCGTTCAAAAAGCCGCTCGCTCAAAAAATAAGCTTACACTGGTAAGTGATAACCCGATCTATCACCCCTATACCGTAAATACAGACGATGTACTGGAAATGTGGCAGGCTCAGATGATCATTTCCAAGGCCACCAATCAGCAACGCTGGGATATGGGGCAGCTGGCCAACATTGTGAATGACCTCCAGGAACAGGTAGTTTCCCTTAAAAAAAAGATGAATTAAACCCTTAAAAGCAGGAAAAACTCCAGTTATACTGCGTTTTTTTGCAAGCCGGTTTTTTCCGTTCAGGACAGTCATATATATTTGTCTGGGAACTGACTGTATGTTAAGAAGTAGAATTCTTTGTTTGAGTCTGCTGCTGTTGGGCCATGTGACTATATATTCCCAGGGAAAAACACTGCAAGCAACCAAAATCAACCAGGGACCTGTCATCGACGGGTCATTGACCGATGCCGCCTGGCAGGGAATAACTCCTGCTACCGGTTTCATTCAGAATTTCCCTAACGTTGGTGCACCCGCTTCCCAACGAACCGAAGTAAAGGTCATTTACGATGATAATGCGATTTATGTCGGAGCTTATCTGTATGATGACTCAGCCCTGATCCGCCGTCAGATTACCGCCCGTGATGAAGAACAACAAAAAGACCTCGACTATTTCTCCGTTTTCTTTGACACCTATAATGACCATCAGAACGGATTCCAGTTCCTGGTGACTTCCTCAAACGTGCAGACAGATGCACGCCTGGCTCCAAATATCACTGCAAGTTTTGGAGAATATGGCGATAAAACCTGGGATGCCGTTTGGGACAGCAAAGTTTCTATCAGATCAGATGGATGGGTTGTGGAAATGAAAATCCCTTATCTGTCGCTTCGATTCAGTAAAAATGAAGTGCAGCAATGGGGCCTGCAATTCCTCCGTTCTGTAAGACGGAATAATGAAACGACCTTCTGGAATTTTGTGGATCCACAGGTGAACGGATTTGTGAACCAGTTCGGCATTTTACAGGATCTCCGCGAGATCAAGCCGCCATTGCGCTTAAGTTTTTCTCCCTATCTCTCGACAGGCTTAAGAAACACTCCCCAACGCGATGGTTACCGTACCGAATGGTTGAAAAGTGGCGGCATGGATGTTAAGTATGGCATCAATGAAAGTTTTACACTCGATGCTACTTTGATCCCGGATTTCGGGCAGGTGATATCTGATAATGTCATCAATAACCTTACCCCTTACGAAGTGAGGTTTGATGAGTACCGGCCTTTTTTCACAGAAGGAACCGAGATCTTCAATAAATCCGGTTTATTCTATTCGAGGAGAGTTGGCGCAGCACCTACCGGTTACCAGGAGGTGAATGATCTTGTCGCAAATAACCAGGATCTTGAAATTGTAAAAAATCCCGGACGTACCCAACTCTACAATGCGATCAAAGTTTCCGGTCGCACAAAAAATAAACTTGGGGTAGGTATCCTGAACGCGATCGGAGCACCGATGTATGCACTCCTTCGCGATAAAACAACCGGAGACGAAACCGAAATCAAGACAGAGTCACTGACCAACTATAACATACTTGTACTTGACCAGGCTTTACGCGGCCGTTCTTATGTGACCTTCACCAATACGAACGTGCTGCGCGACGGCCACGGACGAGACGCGAATGTAAGCGGACTGGACTTCAGCCTGTATGACAAGAACAATAACTACAACCTTCGCGGGTACGCACATTACAGCAAAATATTCGGACCAAATTCATACGACGGATTTAATACACTGATCCGCGCAGGGAAGGTGAGCGGGTACATCCGTTATACAGCGCAAAATATCGTCAGATCGGTAAACTATGATCCAACTGATCTCGGCTATTTACAAACACCCAATCAGGTGATCAATTACGGAACCGTCAGTTATAACCAGTTCAACCCGACAAAGAATTTCCTGAATCAAACTTATTCGCTGTCAGTAACACATGGCAGTCTTTTCAGACCCGGCAATTTTACCGATTTCACGGTTGAAGCCAGTGCGTTCTGGTATTTCCGGAATTTCTGGGATGTGACATTAAGGGCTTCTTACCTGCCGGATCAGCATGATTATTTTATTCTCGGAAGAGAAGTGGATCAATACGCCCGCCGTCCACAGTATGGTACGCTTGGATTAAGCGGAAGTACAGACAGCCGCAAGCGTTTGTTCTTTAATTATGATCTGCTGGTGGCAGATTTTTTTAAGAATCCTGAAAAGAAGTACTATATCATCGAAGGAGGGCTCCGCTATCGCTTTAGCAATAAACTGACGATGGAGCTTTCGCATCGTTATGAAACAGAAACCGATTATATCATCTCTGCCGGCCGTGATGGAATGAACAGACCGAGGATCGCTTTTGTAGACCTGAAAGATGTTTCTTCAGTGCTTTCCGGTATCTATAATTTTACCCCAAGGATCAACCTTACATTACGCATGCGTCATTACTGGAGTAATGTGGATATCAAACGGATCGCTTATGTAGATGCCAAAGGTTTGCCGCTGAACCAGGTGCCCTATTCCGGCGTGGACAATATCAACTACTTCAATGCAGATGCATTTCTTACCTGGGACTTTCAATATGGCAGCCGGTTGATTCTCGGATATAAAAACTGGCTGGGTACAGATGAGATCGTGGATGGTATGCGTTACAAAAGATATATTCCAAATCTCGGACAGGCTCTTTCACTCAGGCATGGAAATGAAATGACCGTCAGATTTATTTACTTTCTTGATTACAATAAACTGAAGTAACAGCAATCATGAACTGATCGCTTTTTTCTGCAATGGAACAACTTCATTACCCGCAATTCCAAATATTTCATCTCCAACTGTCGGTCGTACCTGGTAAGAGCCGGTAAAACGGCTGAACGCAGGAAGTATGCAATGCGTTTTGGAAAAATAAAAACAAGGCATGCTAAGGGCCTGTTTACCCCTTCCCCTGATGGTTACGCCGGGATGAACATGTCCTGAAAAAAGATAATGATCAGCAGGGATCTCATCCACATCGGTTGTGTCATGCGCAAACAGAAAAGGGGATAGTGGCAGCGGATCATTATGTACCATGATATCTGCTTCTTCATACCATTTATTGTCGAGAATATCGTGGTTACCTTTTGTAAGATGTACTTCGAGCGAAGAAAAATCCAACCTCCATTTACGGAACAGGTCAAGCTCCCGGTTGGCTACACTGTGGCTCAGATCTCCGACAATGATCAGCCGTTCTGCCTTAAAAAAAAGTATCTGTGAAAGAAGCCGGTGAAGATCATCTTTATAGACCGCAGCGGGTACGCCAATGCCTTCTTTCCGGAAATGCCCGGTTTTACCAACATGCAGATCCGCTATGATCAGAGTTTGCTGGTTTTCCCAGAATAAAGCTCTTTCCCCGCTCATTACAAGGTGCTCTCCTGCGATAATATGAGATAGATAACGCGTCATCTTAAAAAATAAATGCCTATAAACGGAATTTTTGCCTGAAGGGATTTTACACTAAAAGTAAAATACATCATTATCCCGAGGTTCTGAATAGCAGGGCAGGGAAAATTGAATTTTGTAATTTAATGATCGGCGTACCGCCGCGTCCGCCGCGTTCCTTATATGCAAATCAAATGTCAGTAAAGTTGCCGGCTTATCTTAAGCTTGACGGCTATTAACACTGCGCTGTTAATTATGCTTTTTCAATAATAAGACCATCTCCTCCCGCTTAAAGAACATCGCCCAATCCAGCGGAGTGCCATTATGATGATGATCTTTAACAGAAAGATCAGGATTGTTTTGCAGGGCGAGTTTTAATAAGGCTAAGTCATTTTTCTCTGCTGCGATGTGCAGCAGGGTTCCGCCCCAATCGAAATAACGACGGTTGATCTCTTCCGGTTTTTCTTTGAGTAAGGCTTCCGCTTTGTCTTTCCATCCTAAAGTCCAGGCGTCATATACCGTTAGCAATGCGCCGTTATTGACAAGCCAGTCTGCCAGATGATGCTGGTTAAAATACCTGGCAAATTCTATCCATCGCATGCCGTTACTCATTGGCCTGCCAAGGATTCCGGTCGAGGATGCAGATGCAAGATGGTTCAACGTTTTTGTATCTCCGGTTCCAACTGCTTCCGCCAGCTGAACTTCCAGTGATGATTGATTGATATAATTCTGATTCATCAACCACCAGGTGATCCCATAGCCAACCAGACTAAATCCAACTTTTTCGTATAAAGGTTTGCCGGTATGATTTGCATTAAGCGTAACGTAACGCATCCCATTCTGTTTGGCAACCATAGCCGCAACTGCCAGCAATGCTTTCCCAATATCCTTTCCTCTTTGCGCCGGTACAACTCCCATATTATATAAACCTGCTACCCTCGTTTCGCCTTCGGAAAAGAAAAGGCAGCAATGGCCAATCACTTCGTTGTTATACCATGCAATGATCCTCCGGCTTCTTTCCGGATGTTTGCTCAATAAGGCAGATGACATATAAGCGCTATCCTCCGCGTAAGGCAGGTCTTTTACATTACAGACAATAGTCTGGTTATCTTCTGTGATCCGATAGCCTTCGGGAAGTGAGTCGTTCAATTGTTTACTCTTTGTATCCAAAGCCATCCAGCAGGGTTGCCATCCTGCCTGCCATCCACGGGCGAGGAGATATAGCCCGATATTTTCGGGTTCCGCAGGCAATAGCGACCAGTAACCGGCCGTACGGGGAGGATGCTGCCGAAAGGTTTCCATCATTGCATCAAGTTCATCGCGCACATAGTCCTTCGTCAATGAAGGAAACATCACTGTGCTTGCCTCATTCCCGTTTATATAGGTCCATTCAATATTGCCTTGCTTGAACACTTTTCCTCCAAGACAATTTGCATTGAGTGAAAAAAGCTGACGGTGATTGTCCGCGATAACTTTCTCTAATTCAGATAAAGTCAACGTATCAAAAGATGTATTCGTCATAGAGAAATATTAAACCTTCAAATCTGTAAGAAAACTTCTATCGAAAGTCATCCTTACCGTCTTCCCGCCTTACCTGTTTTTACCGGTAAGTCGGGAAGACGGTAAGGCAGCCTGATGAGGTTGGTAACCGCGTTTCACAGCAGCACAGCTTCCCCTTCTTTATTTATTTTTCCAGTAACAATTGCATTTTCTTCACCCTGTCTTCCAGTTTTTCAGAAGAAAGATCTTCACGCATACTGTCAACTTTTATAGGAAAACAGAATGGCGTCAGTTTTTCCGGCCAGGTGATCACAATGTCTGAAGCCTGTATTCTTTGCAGCATATCCCGTAACCTTGCTTCTTCCATTTGTTGTGCAAACACTTCCGAGTAGGCCTGGCGCATCAACAAATTATCCGGTTCATATTCAGCAAAAACTTTGAACAATAGGGAAGCAGATGATTGCAGATGCCTTGCTTTTTTATATTCTCCCGGGTATCCCTGGAAGATCAGTCCACCAATAACAGCAATATCCCTGAATTTTCGTTTCGCCATTTCTGTGGAGTTTACACTTCGTTGAATGTCTTCAAAGAGATTATCCGGTGAAAACAGTTCGTACACATTCGTATCATCAACCGGTATCGGTTGATCACTCAGCAATTCAAAGCCATAATCATTCATCGCAAAGGAGAAGGTGATCGGTCTGATCCGGCTGATCCGGTAGGCGAGAATAGCTGCCATTGCTTCATGAACCAATCTTCCTTCAAACGGATATACAAATAAATGGAAGCCGTCTTTTGTTTCGATCTGTTCGATCAGCAGTTCATTTGCTTTCGGCACATGCGAATGTTTTTCCTGGCGGTCAAACAATGGTTTTAATGCCTGTAGCTCTACAGCTTTGAGTTGTTTTTTTTCAAATGCAAGATTGAATGTCTCGCGCAGTTTTTTTCCGAGATTGGCAGATAACGGCATGCGGCCTCCATTCCAACTGGGCACGGCGGATTTCTTTGCGTTGGATTTCTTAACGAGTACGGTCATGTCTTTGATCATGACCAGTTCCAGGTTTCTTCCGGCAAGCGTAAACGTATCACCCGGCTCAAGTCTTGAAATAAAATACTCTTCTATTACACCAATAAATCCACCGCTGAGAAATTTCACTTTCAGCATGGCGTCGCTCACAATTGTTCCTATATGCAGCCGGTGCCGCATGGCCACTCTTCTACCGGTGATCCGGAAGACGCCATCGATAACTTCTACCTTTTTGTATTCATCATATTGTTGAAGTGCGGTACCACCTTCGGTGATATAATGCAGTATTTGCAACCATTCATCTTTGGTGATCTCGCGGAAACAATAAGTTTGTTTGATCTCATTCCAGATCTCATCAGGGGTAAAACCTTCGGAGATAGCAAGTGTACAGAGATATTGTACCAGCACATCAAAGCAAAGCAGCATGGGTTCGCGGCTTTCTATCAGTTGTTCGCTGATCGCCTGTTTTAATGCCGCTGCTTCCACCAGTTCCAGCGAATGTGTTGGCAGGAAATAGATCTTACTGACGGCATCCGGCTGGTGACCGCTTCGTCCGGCACGCTGAAGAAAACGTGCAACGCCCTTGGGTGAGCCCACCTGTATCACGGTTTCAACAGGACGGAAATCCACGCCAAGATCAAGCGATGCCGTACATACAACCGCTTTTAATCGTCCTGTGTGAAGATTTTCTTCCACCCATTGCCTCAACTCCTGGTCGATACTTCCATGGTGCAAGGCAATCGCTCCAGCTAGTTCCGGTGCGGCATTTAATAAGGATTGATACCACATCTCACTCATTCCTCTTGTATTGATAAAGATGAGTGTGGTTCTGTTCTCCATTATGATAGGAACAACCTTATGAACGAGTTTGATACCCAAATGTCCGGCCCAGGGATATTTTTCAATTTCGTCGGGGATCACTGATTCCACTTCGATCCGTTTCTCCAGATTTGCGCGAACGATCACGCCTTCCCGCTGTATATTTGACAGCAATACTTCTTTCGCCTGCTCAAGATTTCCGATGGTGGCAGAGATGCCCCAGAGACGAAGTGAGCCGCCGTCATTTTTTGGAGATTTCTTTTTTACACCAATGATGCGGCTGATGGCCAGTTCCACCTGCACGCCTCTCTTACTGCCTAATAGTTCATGCCATTCATCAATAGCGAGTATACGCAGCGAATCGAGTGTTTCCGGATAGCTCTTTTGCGCAAGCAAAAGATGCAGGCTCTCGGGAGTGATGATCAGCACTTCAGGCATTTGTCTTTTCTGACGTGCTCTTTCATTTATGTCAGTGTCACCGTTGCGGATACCGATTTTCCAGTTCATTCCAAGTTCCTGTATCACTTCTTCCATTGCCCGGCCAATATCTTTTGCAAGGGCGCGCAAGGGAGTGATCCATAAAAGCTGTAAACCGTTCTTTGCTTTTATTTGATAATTATCAGGATACCTGTTGATAAAGTCGATCACTGCACCAAGAAATACAGAATAGGTTTTACCAAAACCTGTTGGTGCATTTACCAACCCGCTTTCTCCCGCAAGGATATTTCTCCATGCTTCTTCCTGGAAAGAAAATGGCTTCATTCCCCGTCCCGCCAGCCAGCTCATAATCACTTTATACCCTGTGGTGTTCTGCATATCGTCCGTGTCGTGTTGTTTGGAACGTGTGAAATGTTCAAAAGGTTTCATAGGTTTAAGAGGTT
>VFQP010003141.1_pt1 | contig 17202 bp, 12 predicted proteins | sample 3512351 | NCBI WGS metagenome assembly VFQP01 (sample SAMN10412372, study PRJNA504923) | tailings metagenome | isolation source: Relicate 1 Philex TSF1 revegetated site | place: Philippines: Tuba, Benguet | collected 2017-08-29
ATGAGGCGGATATGAAAAAAAGTGAACTCAAACGAGTTCTGGGCAAGTGGAGTTTAACTGCCATAGGTATCGGAGCAATCATTGGAGGCGGTATTTTTGTACTTACGGGAACAGGTGCTTACTATCATGCAGGTCCCGCATTAGCATTGTCTTTTGTAGTTGCAGGTATTGCCTGTATTTTTGCGGCGTTGTGTTATGCCGAATTTGCAGCATTATTACCTGTTGAAGGTTCTGCTTATGCATATGCTTACGGTACTGTGGGTGAAGTTTTTGCCTGGCTGATCGGATGGGGATTAGTTCTTGAATATGCAATGGGTTCTATGACGGTTGCCGTTTCATGGTCGGGATATTTTAATAAATTCCTGAAAATTATCAATATTGAACTGCCGTATTATCTTACCAATGACTTTGCTACTGCAAAACAATATGCCGTAAGTCATGGTCTTACGGAACCTTCATTTGCATTCAACCTTCCTGCTTTTCTGATTGTTTTGATCGTGACGTCAATATTGGTAAAAGGTACGAAAGAGGCTGCGGGGGCAAACAATATGATTGTAATTCTGAAAACTTCTGTTGTAGTTTTTGTAATTGTGGTAGGTGCACTTTTCATCAATATGGATAATCTTACGCCATTTATTCCGGAAGAGAAAATGATCATTCAGTCTGATGGGAAATTAGGTCCGGCTTATGGTTTTAATGGAATTATTGCCGGTGCAGCTGCAGTTTTTTTTGCTTATATAGGCTTTGATGCTGTTTCAACTCAGGCTGCGGAAGCAAAAAATCCAAGAAAAGACATACCTTTTGCGATTATCGCTTCTTTGCTGGTATGTACTGCTTTATATATTCTTATGTCTCTTGTACTTACAGGAATGATGAGCTATAAGGATTTCGGAATTGTACCGGATGCCTTAACAGCACCTGTTGCTGTAGCTTTTGAAAAAGCTACCGGAATGGATTGGGCAGTAATATTGATTACAGTTGCTGCTACAATAGGATTAATTTCCGTACTGCTTGTAATGATGTTGGGGCAGTCAAGAATATTTTTAGGAATGGCTAAAGACGGTTTACTGCCGAAGATGTTCAAAGAAATTCATCCGGTAAGAAAAACTCCATATAAAAATACTATATTATTAGGAATTATTGTTGCTACAGTTGCTGCACTTACACCTATCAGTACATTGGTTCATATGTGTAGTTTCGGAACTCTTTTCGCATTCACAATGGTTTGCTTTGCTGTTTGGTTGCTCAGAGTAAAAAAACCTGAATTAAAAAGAGGTTTCAGAACTCCAATGCTTCCTGTAGTAGCAACATTAGGAATTTTAATCAATATCTATCTAATTGTCAATCTGGAAATCACTGCGATCTATATGGCAATAGGCTGGCTGGCTTTGGGACTTCTTATCTACTTCTTGTACGGAAAACGCAATAGTGTTCTGAACCAGGGTGGTTACGATGAATTTATAGAAAATTAAATTATCAATATACTTTACATAATCCGCAGTTATTTCTGCGGATTTTTTATTTTTACGGATATGAAAAAAATAATAATTCTTTTTTGTCTGACTTTTAATCTCTTTTTGTTTTCTCAGAAAATTGAAAGTTTTAAAACCATATTCAATGACAAAATAAGCATCAGAGCCATTGAACTATACGATAACAAAATATGGTATAGCGGAACAGATTCTAAATTTGGCTATGTGGATATTAAAAAACCTCAAGATCAAAAACAGATAAAGCTTTCTGAAAACAAGCTTCAATTTAGAACTCTGGCTCAGGATAAAACATCATTCTATGCCGTCAATATTGAAAGTCCGGCTTATTTCTTTAAAATTGATAAGAAAAAACTCACCTACAAAATCATTCATACAGATACCGCAAAGGCTGCTTTTTATGATGCACTAGTTATTCAAAAGAAAAATGGTGTTGCTTTAGGTGATCCGTACGGAAAATGTATGAACATCATAATTACAAAAAATAGAGGTGAAAACTGGCAGGTTTTACCTTGTAAAAAGGAATATGAAAATCAGGAAGGTGAAGCCGCTTTTGCAGCAAGTAATTCTAATGTTTACCTTAATGGTAATGAATTCTGGTTTGTAACAGGAGGTAAAAAATCAAGGCAGTTTTATTCCTATAATATGGGCGAAAAGCTTTACGGTAAAGAAGTGAAATTTGTGAGCGGATCAAATTCACCCGGCATTTACAGCCTGGATATAGACCCACATACTAGATTCGGAATTGCCGTAGGAGGCGATTATACAAAGCAGGAAGCAAATATTGATAATATTGCCACTACGCAAAATGGCGGCGAAAGCTGGAATATTCAAGCCTCAGGAAATAATGCAGGTTACACAACCTGCGTGAAAATAAAGCCAGGATCAAGAGGTAAGGAAATCATCTCTGTCGGAGACCAGCACATCAGTTATTCATCAGATTTTGGGAAAACATGGACGAAAATTTCGGATGAAAAAGGTTTCTATGTTTGTCGTTGGATTGATCAAAGTACAGTTGTTTTTGCAGGAAAAGATAAAATTTCTATCATGAAACTCGCATTTTAGATGCTCAAACTCATACGGATTGATAGTCTTTATTTCAGAAGTATTGGTTAATTTTGCAAGGTGAATTTTTTTAATTCATATAATCATTATTTTAATTCTGCATGAGTTCATTAGTTGATAAATATAATATTCCAGGTCCTAGATACACTTCTTATCCTACTGTTCCTTATTGGGACGAATCTACTTTTTCCCGTGAAGAATGGAAATCAAGCGTGATAAGATCATTTAACGAAAGCAATTCGGAAGAAGGAATTTCAATTTATATCCACCTTCCTTTCTGTGAAGCGCTGTGTACTTTCTGCGCATGTCACAAAAGAATTACAAAACAGCACAGTGTGGAAATTCCTTATCTGGAAAGTGTTTTAAAGGAATGGACACTTTATCTGCAGTTGTTCAGCGAAAAACCAAAGTTAAAAGAGCTTCATTTAGGAGGCGGAACTCCTACTTTTTTTTCTCCTCAAAACTTAAAAACTTTGCTGGAAGGAATTTTTGAAACAGTTGAGATTTCGGATAAACCAGAATTCTCATTTGAAGGGCATCCGAATAATACTACAAGAGAACATTTGCAGACTTTATATGATCTTGGTTTCCGAAGAGCGAGTTTCGGCGTTCAGGATTATGATCTTAAAGTACAGAAAGCCATTAATAGGATTCAGCCTTTTGAGAAAGTAAAAGAAGTTACAGAATTGGCAAGAGAAATCGGATACACTGGAGTGAGTCACGATTTGGTTTTCGGACTTCCGCATCAGCATTGGGATGCAATGGAATATACCATTCGTAAAACCTTAGAGCTGAAGCCAGACCGGCTTGCATTTTATTCTTACGCTCATGTTCCTTGGGTAAAAGGAGTAGGACAGCGTGGTTTTGATGAAAATGACCTTCCAAGCGGAGAAGAAAAACGCCGTTTATATGAAGATGGTAAAAAGCTTTTGCAGGAATTGGGATATATTGAAGTCGGGATGGATCATTTTTCACTTGAACACGATGACCTTTACCAGTCTTTGATCCAGAAAAAATTGCACAGAAATTTCATGGGCTATACATCCAGTAAAACCCAGCTTATGGTGGGATTGGGTATGTCTTCCATTTCAGATTCCTGGTATGCTTTTGCACAAAATGTAAAAACGGTGGAAGAATATCAGAAAATGGTTGAAGAAGGAGAAATTCCTGTAGTGAAAGGTCATATTCTTAATGATGAAGATCTGCTGATCAGAAGAAATATTTTAAATCTGATGTGCCAGCTTGAAACAACATTTCAGGACATTCATGCAATTCCGGAACTTCAAAATGCTTTCGATATGCTGGATGAAATGCAGCGGGACGAATTGGTGGAAATTAACGGTAATCAGATAAAAATTACAGAAAAAGGCAGGGCTTTTACCAGAAATGTTGCAATGGTTTTTGATCTCAGAATGATGAGAAATAAACCTGAAACAAGAATTTTTTCAATGACTATTTAATGAATTTAGAACTGACTAAAAAAATATACAAATTAATTGCTTGGATAATCTCTGAGCAATTTTTTATTTTACGTGCTTAGATATTCTCTTAAATACAGTTTTGAAAACTGACAATTTATTTGAAATTTACATTAAGTTTCATTTAAACATCAAAAATACTTTCACATTTTGTCAAAAATATGCCTGAATATATCTGAAAATAAACGATTTCTACCGTTAAAAATTCATAAAATATCAATAAAATCATTATATTTGCCGACTTAATTTAACGTAGTTATAACAAAATGCAAGGAAAAGGACTTATTACAATTGTTGCTATTGTATTAGGGCTAATATGCTTAAATGAGCTATTGCCGACCTGGTACGCAAGCAAAATTGAATCGCAGATTGAAGCTGCGAACGGGAACGAGAAAGAGATCAAACGATTAAAAGAAGATACTCTTCATCTGGGTTTTACAGATCTTTATTACTCTAAAGCGAAAGACAAAGAAATGAAACTTGGTCTTGACCTGAAAGGAGGTATCAATGTACTTTTGGAGATCAATCAGAGAGATTTGGTAAGTGATTTAACCAATTATTCTACCAATCCTGTTCTTATTGAAGCGCTAAACAGAACAGATGAAGTACAGAAAAACTCTTCAAAATCATATATAGATAACTTCTTCGTTGAGTTTGATGCAGTAAATAAAGCTAAAGGAGCTAACCTTAAACTTGCGGATCCTGAGATTTTCGGAAATACCAATCTTTCTGAAATCAGATTCAACACAACGGATGATCAGGTTAAAAGCATCGTTAAAAAAAGAATTGATCTTTCTGTAGGCACTGCTTTTGAGGTAATCAGAACCAGAATTGATAAACTTGGAGCCATACAGCCCAACGTACAAAGAGTTCCGGGAACAGCGAGAATTTCTGTAGAAATGCCTGGAATGAAAGATATTGATAAGGTGAAAAAGATGCTTCAGACTTCCGCAAAACTTCAGTTTTGGGAAATACAGCAGATCCCGGAAGTGGCACCTTATTTCCAGACTATTACCACAACAATTGCCGCAAAAGGAGATTCTATGGGAGTTGCAAAAAATGTAAACTTCATGAATCTTTTGCAGTTGGATAAATTAAAAACCAATGGTGTTGCAAGTGTGAAATTATCTGACACTGCCACTGTAAATAAAATCCTTAACAGCAAACTAGCACAGTCTTTAAGACCGGCAAACATCAAATATACCCAATTTATGTGGGGGTATAAGCCGGAAGCTACAGATGCAAACAGCCTTGTTTTATATGCTATCAGAGGAAATATTAATCAGAAAGCACCTGTAGACGGAGCAGTAGAGACAGCTAACATCAGCTATGATGAGCTGGGCAGAGTAGTTGTAGATATGCAGATGGATTCTAAAGGAGCAAAAGACTGGAAAACACTTACAGAGAAAAATGTGGGAAAACCGGTTGCTGTAACTTTGGACAACAGAGTTTATACTGCACCTAATGTTGTCGGTGCAATTCCTAACGGAAGAACTCAGATTTCAGGAAACTTTTCTCAGGAAGAAGCGAAAGAATTAGTAGATGTTTTAGGAGCGGGTAAACTTCCTGCAGGAGCAAAAGTAGTACAGGCAACACAGGTAGGTCCTTCTTTAGGTCAGGAGTCTATTGATGCGGGTGTAATTTCATTTGCTATTGCATTCCTGATTATCATTGTTTATATTATTTTCTATTATGGAGGAGCGGGTGTTTATGCAGTAATTGCAATGATCATCAACTTGTTCTATATTTTCGGAATTATGGATTCCGGAGACTTTACACTGACGCTTCCTGGTATTGCGGGTATCGTGCTTACTATGGCAATGGCAGTAGATACGAATGTTATTATTTACGAAAGAACAAAAGAGGAACTCTTCGCAGGAAAAAGTATATTTGAGGCATATAAAGATGGTTTCAAGCATGCTTTAAATGCAATTATTGATGGTCACCTTACAACTTTACTGACAGCAGTAGTCTTATTTTTCTTCGGAACAGGACCTATAAAAGGTTTTGCATTGACATTGATGATTGGTATTGTAATGACATTATTTACTTCAGTAGCTTTATCAAGAGTAATGATCTTCTCAAGACTGGAAAAAGGAAAAGGTCTTTCCGTTTGGACAGCTCCTACTAAAAATCTTTTCAGAAATACGTGGATAGACTTTATTGGAAAGAGAAAAATTGCCTATGCTGTTTCAGCGGTTCTAACTGTAGTTAGCTTAATTTCAATTTTTACAAGCGGTTTCAAATATGGTATTGATTTTACTGGCGGTAGAAATTATATTATAAGGTTTGATAAGCCGGTAAATGCAGAAGATATTGAAAGAAAACTGGTTCCGTTCTTCAAAACTCAAGATGGCAAGAACTCTTCCGTTGAAGTGAAAACTTTTGGCAATGACAATCAGCTGAAGATTTCAACAGATTATCTGATCAATGATGAGTCTTTGAGAGCAGACCAGACTGTTGAGCAAAAATTATTTGAAGGATTAAAAGGGGATTTCTCATCATCAACTACTCTGTCAGATTTCAAGAGTGCAGATAAAGGAAATACAGGAATTGTGTCATCAGAAAAAGTAGGTCCTACTGTTGCAGACGATATCAAGAGTCATGGTATTTTGGCAGTAGTTGCTGCATTGGGAGGTATTTTTATTTACATCTTGTTCAGATTTAGAAAATGGCAGTTTTCTTTAGGTGCAGTTGCGGCTTTGTTCCATGATGCAGTTATTATCTTAGGAGCTTATTCGTTACTTCATAGAATCATGCCTTTCAATATGGAAATCAATCAGGATTTTGTAGCTGCGATTCTTACAGTATTGGGTTATTCTATTAACGATACGGTAATTATCTTCGACAGAATCAGAGAATACCTTAGAGAAAAGAAATCTGCAACCTTGGCAGGACTTTTTGATGATTCTATATCAAGCACTTTAGGAAGAACATTCAATACCACACTTACTGTGTTATTGGTAATTCTTGCGATTTTCATCTTTGGAGGAGACAATTTAAGAGGATTTATGTTTGCTTTATTAATCGGTATTGGTTTCGGAGCTTACTCGTCTATCTTTATTGCTTCTGCAATTGCTTATGATTTCCTTAAAACAGGCAAGGAAGAAGAAGTAAAAGGCAGAACAACGACCAACAAAGAAATTATTTCTTCAAAATAGTTTAAACTACATTAAATATTAAAGAGTCTTTCTATTGAAAGGCTCTTTTTTTATCAGGAAAAATTGCTTGACCTTTAACTCTTAAAAAAAATAATCAGAATATCAACTTTAGAAAGACTGTTAATACTCAACTAAACAATATTAAGTAATTTTGCATCCGCAATGGAAAAATCAAAAAAGAAAGCAGCAATAGGTTTTATTTTTGTAACCCTTTTGATAGATATTATCGGGTTGGGAATCATTATTCCTGTAATCCCTAAACTTATTGAGGAACTCATACACGGAAGCGTAAACGAAGCAGCAAAATATGGCGGATGGCTCGGTTTTGTTTATGCTTTTGCGCAATTTATCTTCGCTCCGGTTATTGGCAACCTGAGTGATAAGTATGGAAGAAGACCAATAATTTTAATTTCACTTTTCGGTTTTGCCGTTGATTATATATTTCTTGCACTGGCTCCTAATATTATGCTTCTTTTTTTAGGAAGAATCATTGCCGGAATTACAGGAGCAAGCTTTACTACAGCGAGTGCATATATCGCCGATATTTCTACAGATGAAGACCGTGCAAAAAACTTCGGAATGATTGGTGCTGCATTTGGTCTGGGTTTTATCATTGGGCCTCTTCTGGGTGGTGGTTTAGGATATTTTGGTCCAAGAATTCCGTTTTATGCAGCGGCTGTTTTATGTTTGCTTAATTTTCTGTATGGTTATTTTATTCTTCCTGAAAGTTTAGACAAAAATAAAAGACGTGATTTTGACTGGAAGAGAGCAAATCCTGTAGGTTCGTTTAAGTTTATTTTGAAACATCCTGAACTTTCCGGACTCATTGTGTCACTTTTTCTCGTATATATTGCTGGACATGCAGTGCAGACCAATTGGAACTATTACACCATGGGTGTTTTCGGATGGGATGAGCTTATGGTCGGGATTTCATTAGGAGTAATTGGTATTTTAATAGCCCTGGTTCAGGGAGTTCTGATCCGATGGACTACCCCGAGATTAGGTGAGAATAAAAGCATCTATATAGGTTTGTCATTGTATGCATTAGGAATGCTGCTTTTTGCTTTTGCCACAGAAGGATGGATGATGTTTGCGATATTAATTCCGTATTGTTTAGGTGGAATTTGCGGACCATCTTTACAATCGGTGATCAGTAAAAATGTTTCGGCAACAGAACAAGGAGAACTTCAGGGTGCACTTACAGGGTTGATGAGCGTAACTTCCTGTATAGGTCCACCTTTGATGACGTATCTTTTTTATCATTACAGTGAAAAAAGTGCTGTCGTCAAATTTCCGGGTGCTCCTTTTTTTCTGGCATTCATTATGATGTCTGTAAGTGTTGTGATAACGTACTACGCCTTTCAAAAAAAGAAGTCTTAAAATTTGTTTAAAAATGCCGCATAATATAATTTTTATGTATAATCTTTTGTAATTTAGCCTTATGGAATTAAGCATTGGAGAAATGGCACTCGTTGCCATCGCAATAGTAGTTTTGTTCGGTCCCGACAAACTTCCACAGATTGCCCGCGATTTGGGTTCTGGGGTGAGAAAAATGCGCGGTGCCGTAGAAGACATCAAAACGGAAATTTTGAAAGAGACCGATAATCCTGTTTCAGAAATAAAGCGTGAGATAGAAAAAGTGAAAGATGCTGCCAAAGATTTTAATCCCATGCAGAATATTGAAGAAAATATTTCTAAAAAACCTTCCGAATCAGCTCCCCAAAAGCCTGTTATAAAGCCGGCAGATGACGAAACATACGAAGGTCCTGTAAGCAGATAATGATGGAGGAAATTATTCAGGAAGACAAAGAGCTTTTTCTTTATTTAAATAATTTGGGCGATACGCCATTTGACCAGTTCTGGATTATTGTTTCTGATAAGTGGATATGGATTCCGCTTTACGTTATCTTTTTTTATTTTTTATATAAAAATTTTAAGCTGAAATCGCTTTTATATATTTTGGTTTTTGCAGCAATCGGAATTACAGTTTCCGATCAGGTATCCGGAATTTTCAAACACGGTGTTGCGAGACTCAGACCATGTAATGACCCTTCTCTTCAAAATCTTATGAGAATTGTAAAATGTGGCGGACCTTACGGTTTTTATTCTGCTCATGCATCTAACACGTTTTTTCTGGCAACTTACCTTGGTTTGCTTTTAAAAGATAAACTAAAATGGTTTCCATATTTTATTGTTATCTGGGCAATAGTTGTTGCTTACAGCCGTATTTATCTGGGAGTACATTTTCCGATGGATATTTTTGCAGGTGCTTTTGCGGGAATTGTTTTCGGATTGATGTTTTTTCTTTTGGTGAAAAAAGTAATGAGCAGACAAACAGTTTCAGAAAACTGATATGATTTCGTATTAAAGAAAATAGTAATTTAGCTTTCAATAAAACAACAAATTCCGCGTATGAAAACACAACTACTATTTTTTTTCATAGTTTTATCCGCTCTTAATTCTGTACCTGCACAGGACAAAAAAACAGCTGAAGAATGCTTTAAAAAAGCTGACTATCAATGTGCAGAAGAGCAGTATTCAAAGCTTGTTCTAACGGAGCATATTCAAAGATATCAATCCGAATACTACAATCTGCTTGGAACGTCTCAGCGCAGATTAGGAAAAACAACACAGGCATTTAAATCTTATGAATCTGCATTAAGATCCGATCCGAAATCTGTTTCGGTTTACGAAAATCTGGCATCACTTCACAATCAAAAAGGAAACCGGACAAAGGCACTGGAGTATATCAATACCGGTATCAGAATTGAGCCTGAAAATGCTGAATTGTATCTTACCCGTTCCAAAATTTACAATAATTTGGGTAAAAAAGATCTGGCAATGGAAGATTTAAAACATATTCTTACGTTTGCTCCGGATAATATTTTTGCAAGAACGGGCTTGGCAAACCTCAAAAAAAATAACGGCGATCTGGATGGAGCACTCAAAGATTATAATCAGCTTCTTTCCGAAAAACCCGAATCTCTTTTGTATAACGGAAGAGCAGATATCTATCTGAAAATGAAGAAAACAAAAGAAGCTCTTGCAGATATTAATAAAGCCATAACTATAGATCCTAAATTTTCTCAGTCATATGTAACGAAAGCTGCTATTTTGTTTGAAACAGGAAAAGACAAAGAAGCTTGTACTAATCTGGAAAAAGCTGTTGCAACAGGTTATGAGAAAGTGCTTTTACAGGAATATAATGCTAAATGTTCTAAAAAATAATCAATTTTAATTTAATATTAATCATTCAAAAATATTCATGTTAAATATCGTTCTGGTCGAGCCGGAAATCCCCAACAATACCGGGAATATAGGAAGATTATGTGTTGGAACCGAAAGCAGGTTACATCTCATTCACCCGCTAGGATTTTTAATTGACGATAAAAATTTAAAACGGTCAGGTTTAGACTATTGGGTTCATCTTGATGTTACAGAATACAAAAATGTCGACGAATGGATTGCAACAATTCCTGACCTATCAAGAGTATTCCTGTTTAGTTCTCATGCCGAGAAATCGTATCTTGAAAATGATTTTCAGGATGGTGACTGGCTCGTATTCGGAAAAGAAAGTGTTGGTTTGAGTAAAGAGGTTTTAGATCGGTTTGAAAACCATTTAACGATTCCGATGTCTAAGCTTATCAGAAGTTTCAATATTGCTAATTCTGTTGCTTTTGTTGTGGGTGAAGCCAAAAGACAGCTAAACCTGAAAGTTTAGTTGAATTTCTTTTGATAATATCAAGTGCCTGCTGTTTAATGATTAATCATTATGATAGGGCTTTCCCTGTAAAATCTGATCAGCACGGTAAAGCTGTTCCACAATAAAAAGACGAATCATCTGATGCGTAAATGTCATTTTGGATAATGACATTTTTTCGTTGGCTCTGCTGTAAATTTCTTCCGAAAAACCGTAGGCACCGCCAATTAGAATATGAATTTTTTTGACAGATGAATTCATCCACTGATCTATTTTTTGAGAAAACTCTCTACTGGTGTACTGTTTTCCCTTTTCATCAAGAAGAATAACCCAGTCATTTTTATCCATCTGGCTGAGAAACATTTTGCCTTCTTCCTTTTTGAGAAGATCCGGGGTGAGATTCTTGGCGTTTTTAATGTCGGGAATTTCTGTGATTTCAAAATTCCAGTGTTTCGGAAGCCGGGTTAGGTAATATTTGATCAAAGAGGTAATTTCTTTATCATCTGTTTTGCCGATACAAACTAAACTGATTCGCATTTCTTATATTTGCTAAACACAAATATACTTTATGGCTATAAAAATTCCTAAATTTATCCTGAAAATTCAAGAGTTTCTTGATGATTTGCATATTCCTGTACTAGGAATATCACTTTGGCAGCTGTTTCAGATTTATTTTGCGGGAGTTTTTAAAGGAAAAATAGGGAAGAAGGCTGCAGCTATCTCATGGAGTTTTACGCTGAGCCTTTTTCCGTTTATTCTTTTTCTGCTTTCAGTTTTGCCTTATCTTCCACACTATGATAAACTTCAGTTTTATATTTTTGAGGTTTTGATGAGTAATATTTTTCCGTCTAATATCGAGGGAGATGTAAGAGAATACATTCAGGAAAACATTATTCCCAATATGAAGGGAATCAGTAATTTGACCATACTCATTGCATTGGTTTTTGCAACCAACGGAACTTTTTCCATCATCAATGGGTTCAATGAAAATTCTGAAGAAAAGTTACCGGATGTTAAAGAATTTATTCTTTCTTTCTTCATTACGATAGGCTTTGTAAGTGTTGTTTTTCTGTGTTTATTTGGAGTCTATTATGCTGAAGTTGTTTTGAAGCAGTTTAAACCGGCTTATGACCTTTCATGGTTTGTAAAAAACCTGTCTAAGCTGATTGGTTTTGTATCATTTCCTATATTTTTATTTTTACTTTTAGCGTTATTTTACTGGCTAGGAACAGTGAAAATTGCAAGATTCCGGCAGGCAATTCCGGGTGCGATTCTCACAACGGTTTTATTTATTCTTACAACCTATCTTTTTACTCTTTATGTGAAAAATGTAGCACGCTACAATGTATTGTACGGCTCTATTGGAAGTATGATTTTGCTTATGATCTGGGTGAATGTAAACGTTTATCTTCTCCTTTTTGGAAATGAGCTGAATATGGCACTCCGCAAACTGAGAATAGAAAAGCTTCTCTCGGATGAAATCAAAAGAAAAGCAAAAAATTATCATGCTGAATCTACCGAGCCAAATCTTGAAAGCGATGAGGAGCACAGAAGGGAAAAATGACAAACTAAAAACACTTACTTTCAAACAATTTATTAATTTTACAACCAATAATTTTTAAGAAATGGCTAATAAATATGTAAACTTTATTTCAGATGAACATCTTTTTAATTGTATTGAAAATCTACATAAGGCATATTTAAGAGCCAAAAATAATGTTTCAAAAAAAAGTTTTTATACTAACAAGGTTGATACAATTAAACTTACTTTTGATTCTAAATTTAATAGTATTAGTGAAAAAGATTTAATTCAGGCGGAAATATTACGTCAAATAGATAAATCAATTAATAATTCTATCGGGACTTTTCATGAGCAAATTTTGGGAGGAATTGAAGGTTATGAAATTGGTAAATTAAGTGGATTTGACATAAAGGCAAGTGATAATACTCTTTTTGCTATTTTTGGAATTAAAGAAATTTCAAAGAATATATCAGAATCAGTCTTTGAAAAATTGGCAAATGCTGCTCGTGTATTTTTAAAGGCAAAATTTTATTATGTTTTACTTGATGATTCAGGTACAAATGAGAAATGGATTATTGGTAACGAAGAATATCAAATAAGCCACAAAAGAGTTTTCAAGGTTTCTTTAAAACAGTTTTATACTGAGGTGACAAAACAAGAATATGCTTATGAAGACCTATGCCAACAAATCCCCTTTGCGATAAATGCATACTTATTTACCCAACAGCCATTTTAGCCGAATCTTTCCATAAATAAGCTGGCATTGGTTCCTGGAGTTCCCATTTTATGCTCATTGGTTTACTTCCGTAGTGTTCAATAATATTAGCTTCGCCTAAAAAAACAGATCCCATAGTATTATTAAATTCGTCTTCTCCTTTTTCTCTTACGAAAAGTAGAATTCGTTTTCCATTTTTTTTGTGGTTGATATAAGAAATTCCTTTTGCACTTTCTGGCTTTACATTATTTTGACTTTGCCAATGGAATATCTTATCGCTAATAGCGAAATCTTCGTACAAAGTGGTAGGTGAAAAATCTTTTTCAGATTTGTTTAAAGTAATAAATAACAGCTCTGTATTTTTATCCTTAGAAATTGCAACTCCTTCTCTAATACTACTTTTTGTTTCGAAAGTACTGAATCCGAAAGCGGCTAAAATTTGCTCTCTCGTATATCTACTATGCACTTTCAAAGGCTGTTTGTAAGGAAGATCAATATCGGTTTCTAAGTAATCAATTTGATCAGTTAGTATTTCTAATACTTCAACAATTTCTTGATCTAAGACTTTATTTTTACCTATAGCTCTGATGCTTTCTTCTAAAGAATGAAAACCTCCCGCGTCTTGCCAAACATCATAATGTAGCATTAAACACATTTGCTTTTCATTAAATGACATTGAGTTTAAATTGATTTCAAAATTTGCTTGAGCCAGTTTTCTTATAAAATTAAAGTAGCTATATGAATGACAAGAAAGCCATTTTTTCTGAATAGCTCTATGAATTTCTTTTTCGTTTGTTCCATCGAGTGATTTTACTTTTCCTGCCATTTGACAAAGCCTACTCCAACTGCCTCTTTTGTAAATCAATTGAAGTGGGATGTGATAGAACTTTGAGAAGTTATTGAGGGTTAAAGGTAAAGTAGTTTGATGCTGAAAATTTTGAATTTTTTGAATGAGTTGATTTCTATTAAGCGAAGTTGCATTTCTGATGTTATCTAAAATAAAATCTTTTGCTTTCTTTTCTAAAAGAATAGAACAACCAAGAGGAAGATGAGGAAAATCATCTTCAATTTCTTTTTGAATAGGCGTTGTTGTTTTCCCGATTAAAGCTCTGAACTTCCCTTCATAATCATATTCTGGACGAGCATTTCCCACAAAATCTAAAACTGTTAAGCAGTCTTTATTCTCTGCCAAACGCAATCCACGACCCAATTGTTGTAGAAACACAGTTAAACTTTCTGTTGGTCTTAAAAATAAAACTGTGTCAATTTCAGGAATATCAACTCCTTCATTAAATATATCCACCACAAAAAGATAATTGATTTCTTTTCGCATAAATTTTTGCTTCAGTTCTCTACGCTCATTATTCCGAGAACTTAACAGGTAATCTGCTTTTAAGCCTGCTAAAGAAAATTTCTCTGTCATAAATTGAGCGTGCTCTTGTGTAACACAAAAGCACAATGCTCTAACATCTTGAATATTGTTCAGGTACTTGTTGATATTCGTCAAAATATGATTTACACGAAGATCATTTTGAGTGTATAGTTTAGATAATTCGCCAGGCAAATATTTTCCATTCTGCCAAGTTATATTGGATAAGTCCACATTATCTGTCACTCCAAAATACTGAAAAGGACATAAGAGTTTTCGATTAAGAGCTTCTGGCAAACGAATTTCGGCAGCAATGGTATCGCAAAAATCTTTCAAAATATCTTCGCCATCCATCCTTTCTGGCGTTGCTGTTAAACCCAAAAGAATTTTCGGAACAAAATGTTCCAACACAGAACGATAGCTGGATGCCGCAATGTGATGCACTTCATCGATCATGATAAAATCATAATAATTGGCAGAAAGAGTTAGGTCTTCTAAGCGATTATTCAGCGTTTGTATGGAAGCAAATACGTTCTCAAATCTTTCCGGTTCTATACCATCCACCCATAATTCTCCAAAATTATAATCCTTCAAAACACCTTGAAAAGTAGCCTGTGCTTGTTGCAGAATTTCTTTTCGGTGAGCTACAAACAATAGTTTTGCCGTGGGATTTTCTTGTCTAAATTTTTTATAATCAAAAGCGGAAATCACGGTTTTCCCTGTTCCTGTTGCCGCCACCACTAGATTTCTATAGCGACTGTGCACCGTTCTTTCAGTGTTCAATTTTTCAAGAATTTCTTCTTGGTAAGGAAAAGGCTTAATATCGAAGTAAACAGCAGCGTTTGTGCCCTCGTTTCGTTTTTCTTTTCTTAATGCTGTTCTTAGTTTTTCAACATCTCTATTTTTATCAAAAATTTCAAATTCTTTGTCTTGCCAATATGTATCAAAAGTTTTTTGAAACTTATCTATAATGTGACCCACTTCTTTTGTTGTAATTTTTAAATTCCATTCTAATCCATTGGTGAGCGCCGATCTGGATAAATTGGAAGATCCAATATAACCAGTGTGAAAGCCTGTATTGCGGTAAAACAGATAGGCTTTTGCGTGCAATCTTTCATTTTCTGTGTTGTAAGAAACTTTTACCTTTGTATTTCTTAATGAAGATAAAAATTCTACAGCCTTCAAATCGGTTGCACCCATATAAGAGGTAGTAATGATTTGTAGCTTTCCGCCTCGCTCTGTAAAATCTAAAAGTTCGTTTTGAAAAATTCGAATGCCTGTCCATTTTATGAAAGAAACTAAAAAGTTGATTTTGTCAGCCGAAAGAATTTCCTTCTTGATTTCACTTTCTAATGAAATTCCTGAATTACTCCCAGTAAAAAGTTCGCTATTTGATAGTCTCGAATATGGAGTTATATGTTTTAAATGTTTATCAAAATCAGAAATACCAGTATCTATTTTTGAAAAAACTGCAGATAGAATTTTACCTTCTACAGTGATCAGATCATCATCGAAATCTTGATGAGCCAACTCATTTTTCAATAAATTAATAATTTTATTAGCTAAATCAATTTGTCTTTCCAAGCAATCATCACCCGTTACTAGACTTAAAGCATGGCGGATAACATTACCTAAATATTGTCCTAAAATTTTAGCAGCTTCGGTTCTGTCAATATTAGTTTCCTTAACAAAAAAAGTATTTTTATCTAATTGATTAATTTTTTTGAATACAAGATTATTGATAAGTTGTTCGTAGAGACCTAATTGCATTTTATGAAAGATGTTTTTAATATTGATTTAGTAATTTGATCTCTTCATCATCATCTTCCTCAATATTTTTTGATCTGCTCAAAATAAAATATCCTAAAATTGCTGCCAGAAAAGAGGCTATCAATACTGCAAATTTGGCTTCATCCTGAATATCAATCTGATGTTTGAATGAAAGCAAAGCAATAAAGATTGACATCGTAAATCCTATTCCCGCTAAAAGACCTACCCCCATCATCTGACTCCACGAGCTGTTATGCGGGAGTGAACTGATTTTTAGTTTAACTGCAATAAAAGAAAGAAGATTGATGCCAATCAGTTTACCCAAAACGAGTCCACAGATAATTCCCAATCCTAGACTGCTCAACAAGCCATCTGTCATGCCGCTTTTGAATTCTATATTGGTATTTGTCAACGCAAAAATAGGCATGATGATAAAGCTTACCGGAAAATGCAGAGAACGCTCCAGTTTTTCTAAAGGAGAAATTTTTATGTTGGAAACATTCGTAGGAATGCTGAATGCCAGCAAAACTCCTGCAATGGTCGCATGAATGCCCGAATGATGCAGATAATACCACAAAAAGATTCCGGGAATGATGTAAAATATGATTCTTTTAATTTTCAAATAATTAAGAGCAAATAAGAAGGCTGTAATTCCGAGCGAAAGCCATAGGTTCATCCACTGTATTTCATCAGTATAGAAAATTGCAATGACCAGAATGGCTCCAAGATCATCAACTATTGCCAACGCAGCAAGAAATATTTTCAGCGACGAAGGAACTCTTTTTCCCAACATGGAAATAATTGCCAGCGAAAATGCAATATCGGTTGCCATAGGAATTCCCCAGCCTTTACTGTAAGCAGTTCCGTTATTGAAAAGACCGTATATCACTGCCGGAACGAGCATTCCTCCAATAGCAGCAAAGATCGGAAGA
>VFQP010003142.1_pt1 | contig 17195 bp, 17 predicted proteins | sample 3512351 | NCBI WGS metagenome assembly VFQP01 (sample SAMN10412372, study PRJNA504923) | tailings metagenome | isolation source: Relicate 1 Philex TSF1 revegetated site | place: Philippines: Tuba, Benguet | collected 2017-08-29
GTACCGGAGAGCAGACTTGAACTGCCGACCTTCGGGTTATGAATCCGATGCTCTAACCAGCTGAGCTACCCCGGCAAATGGGCGGCGAAAATAAAGATTCTAACTCAGTTAAAAAAGATTTTTGGCAAATGTTTTTTAAGGATCATTTTTATTTGACATATAAACACTCATTGTTCAATTTCCGACCATGATGACAGACGAAAAAAAGAAAGAAATCCGGAAGCTACTAAAAAAAGGAATTCCTGAAGGTGAGCTAAAAGAACAGTTAAAAAACGAAGGATTTTCCAGCGAAGAGCTGAATGCCGCTTTTACGCCCACCCCCTATGATATGCGTTCATGGTACCTTATTTCAGGAATTATAATCTTTTTTATTGGGGTATACCTGTTCATCAATAATGGAGGTTTCCTGGTAATGGTACTATCCACCGGATTGTTTGTTCAGTATTTCAGGGAGGAGGATCGACTGAAGAAGAAAATCTGATGGAACGTCTATTCTCTCTCTTGTATCGTCTTCATTTCGTAGCTTTCCCGTTTGAATCACGGAAAAGATGAGCGTAAACCTCAAGCAACTCGCGAAAGCCCTTAATCTAGCCCCTTCCACTGTCTCCCGTGCACTGCGCGACAGTCATGAGATCAGTCCCGACACAAAGGAACGGGTCAAGAAACTCGCGGCCGAACTCGGGTTTGAGCCTAACCCCTTTGCCAGCAGCCTGCGACAGAGCAAGAGTAAGACCATCGCTGTGATCGTTCCGGAGATCGAAAACAATTTCTTTTCCCAGGCGATGAATGGCATCGAACTGGTTGCCCAGCAAAAAGGCTATCATGTTCTGATCTATATCACACACGAAAATTTTGAACGGGAAAAAAGCATCCTGCAATTATTACGCAATGGCCGGGTGGACGGCTTGCTCATCTCCGTGTCCAACAACACGAAAGATTTCAGCCATATCGACGACTACGTTCATGCCGGCGTTCCGCTGGTGTCTTTTGACCGTGTATACGAATCCGCTGCGATTCCATCTGTCACCACAGACGATGTAACTGCCGCCAAAAAAGCAACAGAACACTTGCTGGCTGCGGGTTGTAACCATATTGCCTTTCTTTCACTGGCTGAAGGCCTTTCCATCAGCAGCCGCAGAAAGCAAGGTATGCAGGATGCTTTAAAGAAACATCGCCTGTCCAGCTCAACCGTCATTGAATGCAGCAACGATGACGAAACCAACCGCGCACTGATCCGGACACTCCTCCAAAAGAAACAACGTCCCGATGGCATTTTTGCTGCAGTTGAAAAGCTGGCAGTGAATGCTTATGAAGTTTGCCACGAATTAAAGATCACCGTTCCGGGAAAATTGAAGATCGTCAGTTTCTCGAATTCCGCATCAACCGCGCTGTTCGACCCGCCACTTTCCACGATCGTACAACCGGCGCGCGAAATAGGTGAAGAAGCGGCAAAGATCCTTTTCAAACTGATCGATAAAAAAGTACTGGTTCCCTCAGAAAAAAAACAGATCCTCCCGTCATTCATCAATGCACGCAGATCATCCTCCCCGAAACAATAATGGGGAAATTATTCCCCAGATTGTAGATATGATTCATCGATATGAAATTCATTATCAATACAATAGTTCGGTCCTTTTTTAGTACTTTCACTTACTTTAACCAAGTATAATAACCGATTTATCACGACTCGATCACCCGGGAGTTTCTTATGATCCTTATTGTTGACGACAAACCTGAGAATATTTACTCATTAAAGGCTTTGCTTACCCTGCATTCGTTTCCCGTAGACACGGCCCTTAGTGGTGAAGAAGCTTTAAAAAAAATACTTGCGCATAACTATGCGTTGATCATACTTGACGTGCAGATGCCAGGTATGGACGGATTTGAAGTGGCCGAATCAATCTCAGGTTACAGCAAATCAAAGGATATCCCCATCATCTTTCTCACGGCAGCTAATACCGACAAAAAATATATCACACGAGGTTATTCATCCGGTGGTATAGACTACATCACCAAACCGATCGATCCGGATATCCTGCTATTGAAAGTGAAAACGCTTTACCGCTTGTACGAACAAAGCCGTAAGCTGAATGAAATGCATGACAACCTCGTTGTAGAAGTTGAGTACAGAAAAAAAGCAGAAAGAGAGACCAGTGAAAAAGCAGCCGAACTTCGTTCCATACTTGAATCGATCCCACAGATAGCATTTACTATACGCACAGACGGAACCCTGGAATTCACCAACTCACGCTGGCTTGAATATTCTACATCTTCCGGGCTCTTCCCCCCCGCTCATCCTGAAGACAAAGACATCCAGGAAGAAGTGATGCTTGCGATCTCCTTGCAAAAACCGGTTGAGCTTGAAACAAGATTAAAGCGGATCACCGGCACAGAATACAGGTATCATCTGCTGCGCCTCGTACCGGTGAGTGAAAATGATACGATCGTAAAATGGGCCGGTACATTCACTGATATCGAAGACCAGAAACAAGCCAGCAGGCGTAAAGATGAGTTTCTCAGCATTGCCAGCCACGAATTGAAAACGCCTTTGACCAGCATCAAAGCATACATCCAATTGCTGGAACGTGAATCAAAGGACAACTCACAATACAAACCATACGTTGACAGAGCGCTTACCCAGGTAAGTAAACTCAACAGCCTTATTACAGATCTGCTTGATATTTCCAAAATACAAAGCGGCAAACTTGAATTCAATAAAAAAGAATTCGACTTTGATGCAATGCTCAACAGCCAGCTTGAAATGACCCGGCAGAATCATCCCGATTACCTTGTAGATCATCAGGGCAAAACAGAAATGCAGGTATACGGCGATGAGATCAGACTTGAACAGGTGATCACCAACTTTATCTCCAACGCCATCAAGTATTCGCCAAAGGAAAAAAAGATCATCATACAAACTAAAGCAGACACAAGTCATATTCATTTTGCCGTAACAGATTTCGGAATAGGAATTCCCAAAGAAGAACAGAAGAACCTGTTTCGCAAATTTTATCGCGCCCAGGGAGCCGCACCTCATTTCCAGGGCATGGGCCTTGGCTTATATATCTGTTCTGAGATCATCCAGCGGCATGATGGAAGCTTTGGCGTTGACAGCGAACCTGGAAAAGGATCAACATTCCATTTCACTATCCCATTCAAAAAACAACTTTCCTAATACGTTTTTCACCTATGCAACCAAATCACATTAAAGCTTTGCAGGCCGGATTCGGGCTGTCTCTGCTGATACTTATCGCTACGTCCGCAGCGTCATTTATCAGCATACGTAACCTGATCTACAGTGCAGGCGAAGTGAACCATACCAATGCCGTATTGAAGCAGCTGGAAAACGCGATCTCTTATACAAAAGATGCTGAGACCGGTCAGCGCGGATATTTTGTTACAAAGGATTCAACCTTTCTCGACCCTTACTGGGAAGCCGCGGATAAAGCGCTGCAGGCCCTTGACACCGTCGGTTCATTAACGACTGACAATCCCGTACAACAGGAAAAACTGGCCCGCCTGAGAAATACCCTTGCTGCGAGATTTGACATCCTTGACGAATCCATCAGGAATAATGCGACCAACAGACAAGACCTTCTCCTGGGAAAAGCCGTCATGGATAGTGTACGGTTCATGGTCAATGATATGCAGGCCGTGGAAACAACGCTGCTCGCTGAAAGAACAAAGAGCCTTGAATCATTCTCGAATTTCACCCCGGTCATTATCATTATTGCCGCCCTGATCGCACTTTTTATCACGATCTACTTCTATCGGAAAGTAAGTCAGAATTTCAAAGACAAGATCGTTCTCGCTGACGCTCTCCAGAAAAAAGATATCGAAATTTCACAACGCATAGATATCATCAAAGGCATTGCAGGCGATATTTCAAAAGGACATTATAAGATCAGGCTTAATGTAGAGCAGAATGATAATCTCGGGGAAATAGCGACCTCTTTGAACGCAATGGCCAACTCCCTTGATAAGTCGTTCTCCGAACTGGAAGAAAGAGAATGGCTGCAAAGAGGCATCTCTCAACTAAACGATCATATGACAGGAGAGAAAGACGTTTACTCTTTATGTAGCGCTATCATTACAGAACTGGCGGAATACACCAACAGCCAGATAGGCGCATTCTATCATTCAGCGGCTGATGGCACCCTGGTATTAAAAGGTGGATATGCCTACAAGATAGACAGCAAGAAGGATCGGGTTGCGATTGGTGAAGGAATTGTGGGCCAGTGCGCACAAAGCAGAAAGGAAATTCTGACACAAAATATCTCATCCGATGATTTCCTGATATCTTTTAGTTCTGGCAGTCTAAAACCAAAGAACATCATCGCTATTCCTGTTTTTTTTGAGAACAGGATAAAAGCAGTCATCGAACTGGGCAGCATTCATGACTATACCGAAAGCACCATTGAGTACCTGAAATCGGTAAGGCACAACATCGGCATCAGCCTCAATACTGCCGTGAACCGTGCAAAACTCCAGGAATTACTGGAAGAAACACAGGCTCAATCAGAGGAGTTGCAGGCTCAACACAGCGAATTGGAAAGTCTGAACACAGAACTGGAAGCTCAGGCAGAAAAACTGCAGGCTTCAGAAGAAGAACTCAAAGTGCAACAGGAAGAACTCACGGAGGCAAACCAGGAACTACAGGAACGCTCCAAAATGCTGGAAGAGAAAAATGAGCTGGTGATCAACCGAAATATCGAGATCCAGAAAAAATCAGAAGAGCTTGCTCTGAATGCAAAATACAAATCGGAATTCCTGGCGAATATGTCGCATGAATTACGTACTCCGCTGAACTCGATCCTGCTGTTATCAAGATTGCTTGGAGAAAACAATGATAACAATCTTCGTCCCGACCAGGTTGAATTCGCCAGAGTGATCCAAAGCTCAGGCAACAGCCTGCTGCTTTTGATCGACGATATCCTTGATCTGTCTAAGATCGAGTCTGGCAAAATGGAACTGGAGTATGAAACGGTAGCGCTGGAAGAGATCGCACGTGATATCAACATGACGTTCGCGCCGATCGCTGATGAAAAAGGCATCAAGTTCACGATTCAGATGGAGAAAGAAGCGCCTGTTGCTATTGAAACGGATAAGCTTCGCCTGGAGCAGATCATAAAAAACCTTTGTTCCAACGCGATCAAGTTTACGAATGAAGGATTCGTGGAAGTGAGCATTCTTAATTCCCCGGCACGTAAAGATTACTTAGACATCAAAGTAAAAGATACGGGCATTGGCATTCCTCAAGATAAACAAGAACTCATTTTTGAAGCATTCCAGCAGGCAGATGGTTCAACGCGCCGTAAATATGGAGGCACGGGTTTAGGTCTTTCTATAAGCCGCCAACTTGCCGTGTTGCTGAAAGGAGATATTTCGCTTGAAAGCCAAACCGGAGGGGGAAGCTCCTTCACGTTATCTATTCCTAAAAGCAAACAGGCCGCTGACGAAGCAGCTGCGAGAGAAGAGGAAGCGATCATGGAAGAGGAAGTGGAAGAGATCATTAAACCTTCTATTACACCGCCAGCTACTTCTCCAGGTGAATACATCGCTTTGCAGATCCCGGAACCAATTCCTGACGATAGAGATTCCCTTGGAGAGAAAGACAAGGTGATCCTGATCATCGAAGATGATACGCCATTTGCCAACGCATTGCTAGAATTCACCCGGAAGAAAGGCTACAAAGGATTGATCGCGGTACGTGGCGACCATGGTATTGAACTAGCCAGACAGTACAGACCGATCGGTATTCTACTGGATATCCAATTGCCGGTAAGAAGTGGCTGGGAAGTAATGGCGGAATTAAAGGCGGACAAACTGACACGCCATATCCCTGTGCACATCATGTCTTCATTTGAAGTGAAGAAGCAAAGTCTGCTGAGCGGCGCGATCGACTTTATCAATAAGCCAATGGCATTTGAACGGATGGATACGATCTTCCGTAAGATCGAATTCTATCTTCAGAAGGATTCAAAAAAAGTACTGATCATTGAAGACAACAGTAAACATGCTGAAGCGCTTTCCTATTTCCTTGGCACACACCAGATCAATTCTGTTATCTCCAATAAAGTAGATACCGGTCTGGAATCATTGCAAAAAAATGAAGTGGATTGCGTTATACTCGATATGGGTATTCCAGATATGAAAGCGTATGAAACACTCGAAACACTGAAGATCAGCAAAGGCATGGAAAACGTGCCGGTGATCATCTTCACCGGTAAGAGCCTTTCCCGCAGTGAAGAAGCGCGTATCAAGAAATATGCAGATTCGATCGTGGTAAAGACAGCTCACTCCTATCGCCGCATACTGGATGAGGTTTCACTTTTCCTGCACCTGATGGAAGAAAGCAAGCAGAAGGATGGGAATAAATCCGGAAAATCACAACCGCTCGCAGAAGTACTGCAGACAAAGAAAGTATTGATCGCGGATGATGATGTCCGTAATATCTTCTCCCTCACACGCGCACTGGAACAGCACCAGATGCAGGTAATGGCCGCTATTGATGGAAAAGAAGCACTGGCGTCGCTGGAGAAAAACCCGGATACAGATATCATCCTGATGGATATGATGATGCCGGAAATGGACGGATATGAGACCATAACGCGCATCCGTAAACATCCGAAATGGAAAAACCTGCCTATTATTGCGGTAACAGCCAAAGCAATGACGGGCGACAGGGAGAAATGTATTCAGGCAGGCGCTTCTGATTATATCTCGAAGCCGGTGGATCTTGATCAACTGATCTCTCTTTTAAGGATCTGGCTCTATGACAGCTCAGCAAAAAAATAAATTCAATACGTAATGGCGGGAAAGAAAATACTCGTAGTGGACGATGATCCTAAAAACATATTTGCGCTGGTAGCTACGCTGCGTTCAAAGGGATTTGAAACGGCCTCCGCAAACAGTGCCGAAGAAGGTATTGCCATTTTGCTGCGCGATACAGAGATCGGGATCGTATTGCTTGATATGATGATGCCCGAGATGGATGGATACCAGGCCATCTCCGTCATCCGCGCACATGACAATCTCCGTACATTACCTTTGGTAGCAGTCACTGCGCAGGCCATGAAAGGTGACCACGAAAAATGTATCGAAGCCGGCGCCGACGCTTATATTTCAAAACCTATCGATGTAGAGTTGTTACTGAACACACTGAATCGATATTTAAACTGATCCGGACTTGGACAGACCATCTGACATACAGATCACAGACGAAGAGCTTTCGCTGCTCATCAACGATATACATCTCGCACACGGATATGATTTCAGCGATTACTCAAAAGCTTCGTTCAGACGGCGGATTGAACGGCTGATCACTATCGATCAGCTTTCAAGCTTTGCCGAACTGCGTTATCGCGTACGCACGGATCCCGCCTATTTCGCACACGTCGTGGAGGAGATCAGCGTAACCGTAACGGAAATGCTACGCGATCCGGCATTCTACAAGATCGTACGCAATCACATCATTCCCGTGCTGGCCACCTATCCATTCATTAAAGTATGGCATGCGGGATGCGCAACCGGAGAAGAAGTGTACTCGATGGCCATACTGCTCAAAGAGGCGGGGTTGTTACAGAAATCATTGCTGTATGCAACAGACATGAATCCAGCAGCATTGGCTAAAGCAAGAAAAGGAATTTTCCCGTTAAGCCAGATGCAGCAGTATTCAAGAAATTATCAGCTGTCTGGCGGAACACAGGACTTCTCCTCCTATTACACAGCCAACTATCATTTTGCAAGCTTTGATTCAAGGCTGAGCGAAAAGATCATTTTTGCGCAGCATAATCTTGTGACTGACTTTTCTTTCAATTCATTCCAGCTTATTTTTTGCAGGAATGTATTGATCTATTTTAATAAAGATCTGCAAAACCGTGTATTGAAACTGTTTGATGACAGTCTTGAATTCAACGGTTTTCTTGCATTGGGCACAAAAGAGAACATCCGGTTCTCTTCAATTGCCCCGAATTACAAACAGATTATCGGAAGAGAAAAGATATGGAGAAAAGTAAAGTAACCCGTCCATCGATGATCATCATCGGTGGTTCAGCGGGCAGCCTGCAGGTAGTATTTTATTTGCTTGGAAACTGCCCGCCAGACTTTGACATTCCGATCGTGATCGTGCTGCATCGTGACCCGCAGGGAATCTCCCGGCTGGCGGAACTGCTTGCTACAAAGACCACACTTTCCGTCAAAGAAATTGAAGATAAAGAGCCGATTGAAAAAGGTTGTGTATATGTCTGCCCGCCCGACTATCACACCTTATTTGAAGATGATCAAAGCTTCTCTCTCGATTATTCAGAGAAGATCAATTTCAGCAGGCCAAGCATAGATGTTACTTATAAATCGGGAGCAGACGTGTTTGGTGAGCGGCTCGTTTGCATCTTACTATCCGGAGCAAATGCAGACGGGGCAGACGGATTGCGTTACGTGCGTGAACATGCCGGCATCACCGTTGTTCACACACCGGAAGAGGCTGAAGTGAGCTATATGCCCGAACAGGCCTTACTACACGGCAAAGCGGATCATGTCTTGCGCAAAGACGGGATCATGCAGTATCTTCTTCAGTTTTCTTAAGAAATCATGTAAGGTGATTAAAAATAGTGATCAGCAAGATCACATCGGTAGTCGCGTGTATCGTATGCGGCACTCCCGGATGAAATGCCATAACGTTACCACTTTTCATAGTCACGTCGCCATCCGTTGTTGCTATGCGCATTTCTCCTTCAATTACCTGAACGGTCATATGGGCCTGAACATTGTTATGATCGAGGGTTGCGGTAGCCTGCAATGCGGTGATCACAAGCGTAAGCTCCGAAGACTTAAAAACCGTGATTCCGTTACGGTCATTTTTCTCCCAGGCTTTCTCCCGTTTGATCTGATCAATAAAAGCAGGAAGATCAATAAACACGTACGGAGCATCTAATACCCGGTCTCCATCAGGACGATTGATTGTCGCTTCATTTCGCTTAATTTCCATTTTCCTCGTTTTTTAAGAAATGCGAAAAACTATGCCACGCCCCGACAACGTTTAGAGTGATCGCATCAGGCATTTTCGCGACGTTCCCAATAAAAAAAAATGCCCAATAGAGGCAACAAATTCCACAAGCTGTAATGCTTTCAGCAGCCTGTCATGTCATCTTTAGCAATTAAGTTGCTCTTCGAACGGATAATCGGGTTATGACGATTTACAGGAAAACCCTGAGAAAAGATCCAGATCCGGTTAAGTCTATAAAAATCATATTAAGAAGCGGTTACTCAAACCAGGATGGCATATAGTTCGCAGAAGTTTTTTGCAAAACCATCGTTATGAAAACAACCCGTTGGGGTATAATCGGCCCCGGAAGCATTGCCCGCACTTTTGCCAATGATCTGTCTTTGATCTCAGCAAAACAGGAAATAGTCTGTTTATTAGGACGTTCTCATGACAGTACAACTTCCTTTGCAAAAGAATTCGGCATAGAACATTATTCAATGGATCCTGCGCATTGGCTTGATCAGGTCAAGCCGGACGCTGTGTATATTGCTACACCACATCCTGATCATTTTGAACAGGCGCTTGATTGTCTTCAACGGAAAATCCCGGTGTTGTGTGAAAAGCCAATGACCGTAAACGCAGATCAGTGCAGACAATTGATTGATGCATCAATAGCCAACCAGACTTTCCTGATGGAAGGAATGTGGATCCGGTTTCTTCCCAGTATTCAACTGGTGCTGGAAATGATCAACAAGAACATGATCGGGAAGATCCTGTCTGTAAAAGCCGCCACAACCTTCAAAGCTCCGCCAGATGAAAATAGCAGATATTTTGATCCAGAACAGGGAGGTGGTTCATTACTGGATCTTGGCATATATCCGGTATATCTTACATTGCTTTTGTTAGGCAGACCCCGTTCGGTAAAAGCAATAGCCAAACTATCCGACCAACAGGTAGACGAAGCATGTTCGATTATGCTACAGTACCGTGACGGAGCTTATGCGATGCTGGAATCATCACTGATTGCTAACTCTGATGCACCCGCAGAGATCACAGGAGAAAAAGGAACGATCAAGATCCATCATCCGTGGTTTGAGAAGGCAACCGGCATAGAACTTAACATAGAAGGAGAAGGAAAGGTCATCTATCCCTGCTCATGGAATGGGCATGGTATGCAATATGAAACTGAAGAAGTATTGCATTGCCTCGAAGAAAAGAAACTCGAAAGTAAAGCCCATTCACACACGATGAGCCTCGACCTGATCACACTGCTGGACGAGATCAGACGTCAGATAAAAGTAGTTTACCCGCAGGCTGATACCATAGAGTTATAATGAGATAAATAAACATACCCAACAGTAACATATCCATGAATCTAAAAGGGAGAACGCTATTCTATGTCACTCCATGATTTGAAGGTTTGTTTCACCAACAGATAGAAAAACTCTTTGAACATCCACAACCCGTGTCCTTGAAATGCGAGCCAAAAACTTTTGCTGATCCAACCAAAAGGCCCATTATTGTTTCGCCGCTTGTCCTGAAAGTTCAAGCGGCGAAACAAATCCTGCAGCTGTAACCGGAGATAGAGTAAGAAAGCCGATCATCCAATACATCATCGCCATAACCAGCCAGCCAGGCAAAAGCGGAGGTATTGCCCATTGCCGGCTTAGTGAAGCCATATAACCACCTGTACCACTATTTGTCAGCACCTGTTTGAATAATCCTCCCCCGTTATGACCAACAGGATCATAGCTGTTTCCGAAATATACATATCCCCGGCAATTTCCCGATTCTTCCGTCCGGATTTGGAGATTGGAAGGGAAATATGGTACTTTTATAACCACGGACGGCCAAACCGGCACCAATCCACCTAACAGTTGCAACACACGAGGTATGAAGCAAAAAAGAGACGTAACGATCTACGATATTGCCAGAAAACTGGATCTTTCTTCCGCGACCGTCAGCCGGGGTCTGCAGGACCATCCCGCCATCAATAAGAATACAAGGAAACGTATCCAGGAGGCGGCAAGGGAACTAGGCTACCGGCATAACAATTTCGCCAGCAATCTCCGCAAGCAAAAGACCAATACCATCGGCGTGATGGTGCATGAACTGAACAGTAATTTTATCACTTCTGTATTATCAGGGATAGAGAAAGTAACGGCGGAAGCAGGCTATGATCTCATCATTGCGCACTCATCTGAAAGCTATCAAAAGGAAGCAGCGAATGCATTGAACCTTTTTCATAAGAGAGTAGATGGACTGATTACATCATTGGCATTCGACACCACCAATCTTGATCACTTTAAGCAATACGAAGAAAAGGGAATACCCGTGATCTTTTTTGACCGTGTGGAAGAACAGGGCGAAAGCACCAAAGTGATCATCGATAATTATGCAGCGGGTTATCAGGCGACCAAACATCTCATTGAAGAAGGTTGTGAGCGGATCGTATTGGTGACAGCAAATCTTCAGCGAAACGTATATGCTCAACGTCACAAAGGATATGAGCACGCACTGCGTGATTCAAATATTCCTTACAGCAAAGATCTTGTGCTGATAAAGGATCTCAGTGAACAATGCGGTGTGGAAGCAGCTATGCAGATCCTTGAAATGAAACCAAGACCAGACGGAGCATTTATCACCAATGATTTCTCCGCGGCTGTGTGTATGCAAACGCTAAAAGAACATGGCATCAGCATTCCGAAAGACATCGCTGTAGTTGGCTTTAATAATGATGCGATCAGTAAACTGGTAGAACCTCAGTTGACCACCGTTGATTATCCGGGAGTAAACGTTGGAGAAATCGCGGCACGTAATCTTGTGAATCACCTGAAAGGCATCTCTGATATCAAAACAACAAGTACTATTATTGTTAACTCTGAGCTGATCATACGGAAATCTTCATTGAAAAGTAGTGCAAAATAGGAGACTTTTTCAACCCTGATACATACTCTTGCTTTTTAAGCATATGTATTGCTTCTTCTTTTAAAGCAAAACTTATGATGATTTAAATGAGCTTCCATGGCAGAGCGGAGTGCGGCAAATGTATCAGGAAATTGATTGATGCCGGCGCGCGGGCAAACCCAAACATCTCCTGCCGTTTTTGTAAATATAATCTCCTTCTCCCCGTTCATGCCGGTGCATTCTTTTGTTATATCTGCATTTTCGGGAACAACAACGATCACATCTTTGACTGCTCCAAAATTGAAGACCAGGAGAGATTTAATGTTCTCTCCGCGGTGCCGGAATTGAATATGTGCTATCATAGAAAAGATTGGAACATTAAAAGGGGTACTATCAATTTACGATAAAAAACGATCGCGGCCTAATTTAATCTCCCTCCTGTCGCATGTACCATCACAGGGTCTCACACCGTCAGTTAAGATCTTCCTGTAACGCTAAAGCAGATGAGGCATTTTCCAGGTAGAACCTGCTGGGTCACCACGCATCTCAGCGGAATGGCATCATTTTTTTATTCATGTTATAAATTCCTCAGTTATGAACAGGATCAAATCGCTCGCCGTATTCAATACATTGTTTTTTCTAATACATGTATGCCTGTCTTACATGACTCAGTTCAAAATGATCAACGCAAGCGATGTGGGAGAAGTGTCAGATCGCTATGATTCTTTTTTTACTCCGGCAGGGATCACCTTTGCCATATGGGGAGTTATTTACACTGCCCTGGGCGTTTTCTGCCTATATCATATCATAATGGCTTTTAAGCATGATAAAGACCATCCGGCAAATGTGGATCTGTCAAGAATCGGCGGCTGGTTCATTTTCAACAATATCGCCACGGCTGCATGGCTACTCACCTGGACCAATGATCAGATCGCCTTTTCCCTGTTCCTGATCGTTCTGCAATTAGCTTCGCTGATAGCCATACATCTTAAACTGAATATACTAGATAGAAAACGGGAGTCCGGCTCTATCGTTTGCACCCAATGGCCGCTCAGCATCTACCTGGGATGGATCTCTATCGCCACCATTGCCAATGCAAGTATTTACCTCGTATCGGTGAATTGGGACGGAATGGGCATCAGCGCCAGCCGCTGGGCCGTGATCATGATCGCCATTGCCGTTGGAATTACATTGATGATGATATTCGTCCGGAAGAATGTAAGCTTTGGCCTCGTTGTGATCTGGGCATTGTATGGTATCGTGCTTAAACACCGTGATACTTCACCGGAACTTTACCAGTTATTGATCATGACGGCCTGGACAGGTATTATTATCGTCGGCATTGCCTGCATCATTCAATTCATTCTTAATGTCAGGTATCATCGTCCCGGGCCACATTTTCCCGAAGCAAAATATTCATTGAAATAATCTGCGTTTAAGCAATATATGGATCTCAGGTCACCCTATCCCTATTGGCTTCTTCGTCATGGATCATCAACACGCATCCGTCGCTGCAGAAACATAAAAAAGTTGATATGGCCATCATTTGTGCTGGTATCAGTGGAGCAACGGCTGTATGGCAACTGACCAGATCTGGTCATAAAGTAGCGATCGTTGACAGAAGACATGTCGGTACCGCCAGCACTTTTGTCAGTACCTTTTTACTGCAATTGTAATAGACACGCCATTTCATGAACTCCTTCAAAAGACTTGAATATAGTCATGCCTTGCGCAGTTCCAGCTCTGCCGTGAGCCTATCGACCAGATGCAGAAGATTTGTGACGAATTGAATGATGACAATCTATTCACGCATAAGCCAAGCTTACAATATGCTTCATTTGATTCGTATGTAAACCTTGGAAAGGAATATTTATTGAAAACAGAAGCCGGTTTTAATAGCTGTTACCGGTTTAACACACAAACTTCCCATCATCCCTCCTCACCAGTAAAAAGAAAACCGGTAAAGAGTGAAGATGGGAAGAAACCTTTCGCTATGCCCCTTCTGATTTGTATGTGCTAAGATGCCATTCTCAAAGACGTTCCAGGTTCACGTTCGTATACCTGCTTCTCTTCCAGCCATGTCAGGCTCCCTTCAGATGCGCGGACAAACCAGCAAGCTTTCAGTATTATTATAGAAATGACGGTTTTCCTTTTCTTCACTACAGATTCCACCCGTCCTGTTATATAGATAAAGTCGTCCTTGTACTTTTGGACAAGTCTGACCTGTTTGTTTTGCAAACCGTTCACGTCATCTTCTGTGACGCAATCAAAGCAATGATCGCTGCCGGCAGCTGCTTTGACCTGCAATGAAACAGGGCTGTCCTTCATTCGAAACTTCAGCAATCCCGTTTGGATCGCATTGATCTTTTGCTGGATGATTTGTAAAGCATTACTCATAGGTACTATGTTGAACTTTTGGAAAAACGGATTGTTCTCTGTGTTCAAATGAGAATGTGCGCAGGAACCAGTTATAGGCCTGCTTTGCATATTTCTCAATCGACGATTCAGCTTTTTCAGCGTGTGGTTCTGTATATTCCACTTCATTCATATCCATTCTCAATAGCACAATATCTTCTTTTTGACCATTGTATATGTAATTAACTACTGTGGCTTTTCCACTCACTTCAACGCGATAGTCAAATCCCTTGCGGTAAAAGTTCAGCCGCGCAGGAAACGTCTGATCGCACTGTTGCATGTAGCCTGCAGGCCTTTTTATAGTGAACCAGAGAATCCCCTCTTTATCTATTTCAACAGCCTCCGCAATGTTGTTCGGTACACGAAGCACATCCTGGCTATTGTTATACATAATAGCATTTTTTAGTTCGCTGATCCTTTCACGGATAAATTGAAGATTTGCGTCTTGAGCCATAACAGTAAATTTTACTCTGCACATAATTCAAATCAGGGGCCAACCTACTTTGTACTCTTTTTCAATGCTTGGAAAGGCTGTTGCTGTCCAACAAATTCCCCAACTACTGTAATAACGCCCCGTCAAAGTCCGCATGGGCAAGGCTTTCACGATATACATAAAATGTGGCATTCATTTTTCCTTGGCTAAACAAATCAACCCCAGTGAAAGAAAACATCCGTATCTCCCACCGCCAGCATTTATTGCTCGATAAAGACCATAAGAAAGCGGCGAAAGCAGCCAGGCTGCTATACGTAACCGATAAAACATCCGGGATTTCCCGGGTAAAAAAAGGAAAGGGTTATGTCTACTTATATAAAGGCAAACCAGTAAAAGATGAAAAACAATTGGAACGCATCCGTAAACTGGCTATACCTCCTTCCTGGTCAGATGTATGGATCAGCAATAGCCCGAATGGCCATATACAAGCCACTGGTCTTGATCTCAATAAACGCAAACAATACCGCTATCATACAAAGTGGAATGAGCTGCGTGGAGAAACGAAATTCCATCGTCTTTTTGAATTTGGCAAAGCCTTGCCGCGCATCCGGCGCCGGATCAGGAAAGACATGAAAACCGGCGAACTCAGCGATACCAAGGTGGTTGCCACAGCCATTGACCTGATGGAGAAAACATATATACGTGTGGGCAATAACGAATATGAAAAAATGTATGGATCCTACGGGCTGACCACGCTCAAAGACCGGCATGTAAAGCTGGGCCGGGAAAAGATCGACTTTGTGTTCACGGGCAAAAAAGGGATCGAACATCGTATCACCCTGAACAATAAACGTCTTGCGCGTATTATCAAGCAATGCCGTGATGTACCGGGGAAAACCCTTTTTCAATTTTATACCAATGGGGGAAAACATCGGGCAATAGATTCCGGGATGGTGAATCAGTATATAAAGGACGCTGCGGGGCGGGATTTCTCCGCTAAAGACTTTCGCACCTGGGCCGGCACGCTTGAAGCGCTTGAGTGCCTGCGCTCCATGGACGACGTTCCGGACGAAAAACTTATCAAAAAAAATATGCTTGAGGTGTTGGATAAAGTAAGCGCGAGGCTCGGAAATACCAGGGCTATCTGCAAAAAATATTACATCCACCCTGGACTATTTCAATTATATGAACAGAAGAAACTATTGAAATATATAGAAGATTGTGGCAAAAAAAGTCTACACAAGGGAGATTTTAGCCCGAAAGAGCGGCTGCTATTGGGCATACTGGAAAAATGCACCTGAACGTAAAGGCAGCAGCACACTGGTATGATTTTTTGACCAATGTATCCGTGAATGATTGTTAATTGAAAAACTAAAGATTATGAAAACAAGTGAACAAACAGCCGAAGTGCTGAACGATCTGATACAAATCAACAATGACCGTATCGAAGGATATGAAAAGGCATCAAAAGAAACAGCAACTGAGGACGTTGATCTTCGTGCCCTGTTCGATAATATGGCAGCGGAAAGCCGCGGATATGTAAATGAATTGACGCAGCAGGTCTCTATCTCAGGTAATGAACCGGCAGATGGAACAACTGTAAAGGGTAAGATCTACCGTGCCTGGATGGATGTGAAAGCAACTTTCAGCGGTAAAGACCGTAAAGCCATCCTGGCTTCCTGCGAGTACGGAGAAGATGCCGCACAAAAAGCGTACGAAGAGGCACTGGCGACTGATGCGGAACTTCCTGCAGAACTCCGCCAGTTGATCACTGATCAGAAAAGCAGTCTGCGGAAATCGCACAACAAGATCAAAGCAATGCGTGACGCACAACCGGCATAAGATCTTAAAAATCGGGTGGCTGAGCAATCAGCCATTCCTTTTGTAAAACAAATTCCTTCTAAACTTTAAAATCAACTTTATGCAATTCGAAACTCCATCCACTGATGCCGACGATATGAAAACATTATCATCCTGTATGAACAAACTTATTGCAGACGGTTATACCGAACATTTTAAAGTTGGTGATGAAGGGCTGGAATCGCCCGATTCAGGAAAAACTTACCGGCCCGAAGCAGTTCACGTACTTAACTTCTTCCGATTTGAAGGAGCCAGCGACCCTGATGACAACTCCATTCTTTATGCAATCCAAACAGATGGCGGCGAAAAAGGCTTACTGACAGATGCGTACGGAACCTACGCAGATCCCAGAGTAGGGAAATTTATGCAGGAAGTGGAGGACATCAGCAAGAAGACGGTAAAAAGCTAAGGAGTTGGGACATAGACAACAAACCGCAGACCAAGCTGATAAGCTGAACGCTTCTATTAATAGACCAGTAACAATTTTGAAAAATATAATTCAACGAACGAGAGCGGATATTCTTTCGAGTACCCGCTCTCGTTATTTTATTGATTCAATCTTGCCTCTCTGATAAAACGACCGTCTGCGGTCCGCGG
>VFQP010003143.1_pt1 | contig 17191 bp, 19 predicted proteins | sample 3512351 | NCBI WGS metagenome assembly VFQP01 (sample SAMN10412372, study PRJNA504923) | tailings metagenome | isolation source: Relicate 1 Philex TSF1 revegetated site | place: Philippines: Tuba, Benguet | collected 2017-08-29
GCGTGACGCCCCGCTGCTGCTGGGCGCCCACGAGCGACTGCAGCAGCTTGGCGCTTGGCCCGAAGAGCTCCGCGCGGTCCACGGCCAGGCGCAGGCGAGCGGGCGCCTCCTGGTCCAGCGTGCACAGCAGCACGGCGCTGGCGAACCGCTTGCACGCGGCCAGAGGCGCGCGCCTGGGCTCGACCTCTGCGACGCATCGCTGCAGCAGCTCAGGGGGGAGGCTGGCCCAGTCCAGGTGCTGTTGCTGCTGTGGTGCTTGTGCCGCCATCGCTGCACGCTGCTCTGTGTCCTTTGCGGATGGGGCCGCACGAAGTGGGCGTGCATGTGTGAGGGCGTGCCGTTCGAACGGCCGCACGCCAAGCACCAGCCTGCGTAGGCTGTTGTGAGCTGACCGCACGCGTGGAGTGGGTGGTGGTGTTGGTGGGGCGGGCGCTGGGCAATCAGGTGCACCTCATCGTGGCGCGCTCGCTCAACGCTTGCATCGATGGTCGATTGCGATGGAGGAGAAAGGAGTGCACAACAGGAGCATCGCAACGAATGGGTTCATCAGAGCTCGCTTGTGGTGCAGGCCACCACCTCCAATGCTCCGTGCGCGGTGAAGCCTTCCAGCCTGCCCCACTGCGTGCCCCACTGCCACGCCGCCGCCAGCGCCCCGTCACCCGCCCCGAGCATGCTCAGCAGCAGCAGCAGCGCCACCAGGGCCAGGCAGGCCACCAACGCCACCTTGAGCACTGCCACGCCTCCCGCCCGGCTGCGCCCACGCCCACCGCCGCCGTTGGCGTACCCGCGCTGCCGGTACCACTCCACCACGCCCTGCACGCTGTGCCGCACGGGCCGGTAGCCCAGGTCCTGGCGCGCGCGGTCGCACTGCGGTCAACGCATCACCCACCAGCCGCGCACATGTCGGTGACGAACCGCGCGTGCGCCGCCCCAGGACGCTGACTGCGGATGCCCCGGCACGTGCCTCGCAGTTCGAGGACCCGTCCGCATTGAGAGGAGAAGCACGCCATCCCGTTCCCCCCGCCCCCCAGCGTGCGTGCGGCCCACCTTGGTGAAGTGCGTGACGGCCGCCGTGGCCGCCTCGGCCCGCGAGATGAGCGGCACCCACACCACGCGGCCGCCCGCCAGCCACCGCAGCGCCTGCGCCACGGCCTCCATGAGCAGCGCCAGGAGGTACACCACGCGGTAGGGCAGGTGCAGGCGGGGCCACCTGCGCGTGAGCGCACGCACGCACGAGCAATGGGAGTGCACCACTCGAACTTGATCCTGCGCCAGGCCCAGGAGCGCACGGCCCAGTCCTCCGGTGGTGCCCCCTTTTGCTCATTCACGCACGGGTGGGGACGCTCACGCCGCCATGGAGGCGAGGCGCCCGCTGCAGAGGCCCCGCCAGCGAATGCTGCTGGCTAGTGGTGAGTTGTGTGGCCAAGAATGCTGGCCGCCTCACCTGTACCCTAGCCCCTGGACGATGCCCTGGAACAGCTCGCACGTGCCCACTGGGTGGTCGTCGTTGATGAAGTAGGCCTGCACAAAGAGGACAGGGGCTCGCACACGTCATGGTGCTGCTGCTCGTGACACGAACGACGCACAAGCAAAACCAGAGAGCCACCACCCCCTCCCTCCTCACCTTGCCTCCCGCGCGGCACTCGTCGGCGCCCAGCGCCCGCGCCGCCAGCACCAGCGCCGCCACCAAGTTGTCCACGTGCGCAAAGTCCACCAGCGAGCGCCGGTCGCCAAACGTGCACACCAGCCGGCCACGCCTGCAGTCGACAGCAGCGCACCAGCACGAGTTTGTTCGCCCTCCGCCTCCTGCTGGGCCAGCGCATCCCTCTGCCCACCACCAGCCGCGCAGGCCCGCACCTGGCGGCGTCCACAATGCGCGGCACGTGGCGCATCTCCCCCGGGCCCCAGATGCCGCCGGGGCGCAGCGCGCACGTCCGCAGCACCCCGCCGCCGCCCTCCCCTGGCGGCAGGGCCAGCGTGGCGCAGGGCGACAGCGGCGCGCTGGCGCAGGCGCTGCTGATGCCGCCGCTGGTGGGCGTGGTGGCCGTGCTGCTGCTGCTGGTGATGCTGCCAGTGCCAGGCGGGGGAGTGTCGGCCGAGGAAGAGTCTGGCGGAGAGCGTGCGCCGCCGCCGTCGCCACCCGCTGCCGTGGGCTTGGCGGAGAGCGCGCTGGCGGCGTTGCGGCGCTGGCGCAGCCCGCTGCGGCGCGCGGGCGTGGAGCCTCCTTGCTGGCGCTGCTGCTGCTGCTGCTGCTCCAGGCGGTGGCGCAGGTCGTGGTGCAGGGCGTGTGCGGCAGCGGGGCAGTGGTGCTGCTGCTGCTGCGGCGGCTGGAGCGGCAGGCCGTCGGCGGCCAGCACCAGCTGCTCCGCCTGCGCCTTGGTGAGCTGCCACCATTGCAACCAAACAGAAGCGCACAAACAGGTGGCAACGGGTTGAGGCTTTGCGCCGGAGTGGGCCAGCGGGAGCGCGCACGCGTCGTGGGGAGGGTGCACGCCAAAGGGGGCGGCAAAGCCTCGTCTCTGATTGCATGCGTGCGCGTAGGGGAAGCTTGCCCAACCCCAAACAGCCGACTGTACCTGAAGGCACGAGATGAGCAACACAAAGCCGGGCGCACCGAGTATGGGTCGGAGCACGTGGCGGGCGTGACGTAGCGCGTGGTGGCCTCGTCGCCGGCCACGATGCGCGTGCGGCCGTCAAAGACGGCGTGGGTGCTGCTGACGTACACGAGGCGCGGCACGCCCTGCCTCACGCACGCGTCAATCACGTTCTGCGGTGCGCAGAACAGCAAGGCCCGCCGTTTGGTGGGTGAGCACCACCCTGTGGCGCTCTGCAGCCCGTGCAAAACGCCCAAAACGCCGAAATGAACGCACCTGCGTGCCCTGCACGTTGACCTGGCGGATCCTGTCGCCGCACAGCGCCTCGGCGCCCGTCATCCCTGCGGTGTGGGGCGCGTCAGCGCCGCCCACCACCGAGCACGCGCTGGCGTTGAGAAGCGAGCGAAGCGCCTGTGTGCGCTCAATGTGCGTCCCCCCCAGAGTGCGCTCACCGTAGGCAGCGATGTGGTACACCAGGTGTGCGCCGCGCACCGCCGCGTCCACGTCAGCCGCGCGGGTGAGGTCGCCCACGTGCACGCGCGCCCCAGCCAGGGGCGCAGAAGAGCGCAAGTCGAAGAGCACCACCTCTGCGTCGGGTTGGTCCTCGAGCAGCGCCTGGGCGAGCCTGCGCAAGTCGTCAAGCATCACGTGCTGGTCGTCATGACGCAGTTGCCGCTGCCATTGGCCCAGCGCAGAGGGGCCCCGTGGCGTGCATTGGCGCGCGCAGTGAATTGGGCGTGTGGGCGCGCTGCGTCTGAGGAGAAAGGGAGCGCCCCACCGGCATCGCCGGCCTCGCCCGCCTCCAGTTCTCTCACCTTTCCCCGACGCATCCCGTCCCGCCGGTGATGACGACCTTCATCGACTAGGTTGTTGCTGAGTTGCTGCTCGACTCAGTGCAGCGGACGGCACTGCGCGCTGCGTTCGACCGGCACAGCCCAAGCCCTTGCTCATGCCGCCAGAGCAGCCAGCAGCCAGAGCAAGCGGTGCGCAGCGCAGAGATGTCCTCCAGGCGTGCCGCACTGCGGGCCGTGCAGGTGCTCCTCCTCAGGGAGGAGTCCCAGGCGCTGGCGCCATGGCACCCGTCCGCGCTCCACGCCGCTTGCCGGCTCATGATGATCAGCAGCAGCGGCTCCTGCCCCCTGGCGTCGCCTGGCGCCTCTCCCCTGCGCGAGCAGCAAGCCAGCACAGCAGCGTCCCCGGCGGCGGCCGGCAAGGACGAGGAGGAGCGGCAGCGCCGGTGGGACGAAGAGGACGAGAACGAGCGCCTCATCATCGGACCAGACGCCCAGGGAGGAGACTTGGAGGAGGTCCCCAAGTGGTACCTCATCGTCTACTCGGCCGGCGGAGGTGCGCGCCAACTGCGGGTCCTGGTGCCGTGCGCACGGCAAGCGAGCCTTGCCTGGCCGCCGTTGCCCCCCTGAACACAAGCCCCACGTCAAGCCCCCTTGCTGTTGCTGCCGCCGCGCTGCAGCGCTGCTGGCGCTGGCGGTGGCGGGCCTGGGCGTGCTCGGCACGCTGGCGTTCAGCCGCTGGATCATCGAGGTCACGCGCGCGCTCAAGGCCTCTCCCTCGCCGGACGCCGGGGCAGCGCCAGTGGCGCAGCGCCCCGCGACACCACCGGCGCAGGCCGCAGCGGCACCACTGGCCCGCAGCAGCAGCAGAAGGGGTGGGTGGTGGCCGTGGCGGGGGCAGAGCGACTCTGCGCCTCCCAGCGCCCAACCACCGGGGCCCCCTGATGGCGACGGCGGTGGCGGTGCTGCTGCGCCTCGCGCTGCCACGCAAGAGGCCCCGCCGAGGCGGCCGTGGTGGAGGAGCTGGTGGTGGCGGCGAGATGGAGGAGGCCCGGCGTCCTCCGGTGATGCGGCTTATTCGCCTCCTGGTCCTGCTCCTGCTCCTGCTGCTCCTTCTTCCTCTCCCCCTTGATCTTGCAGCTGTCCAGCCATTTCGATTTGAGTCCGCAACGACTACGGCGGTACGGCCGGTCAGAAGGAGCAGCGCAGCGCCTCGCCCACTCGCGAGACTCGTGGAAAGGGGACGAAATGTTCGCAGCGGCGCTGGCGGCGGCGCTGCTGCTGCTGCTGCTGGCGGGGGGCGCTGGCGCGCAGCAGCCACAAATGGTCCCATCACCACCAGCGAGCGGGACATGCAACATCAGCCAAAGCTGCGTCGCCAAACTGCACCTCGAGACCCAGACGTGAGATTCCTCGTGCGTCTCCTCGCTCTCGTCCGCCCCGGGCCGGGCCCCTCCTTGACCATCAGTGACTTGCCGCACATTGGCTTTTTGCTCGCAGCCGCCCGGAGCTGCTGTCCAACTTCACGCGCTTGGCATCATCGTTGCTGGCATGCGTGGGGGGCCTCACCGCCGACGCCATCAAGGTACGTGTGCGGCGGCGGGACGTGGCACACCGCAAAAGCCGGCGGCGCACGCACGGCACCGCCGGCACATTCCTGCCCGCAAGCAGCACATCAAGCTTGTGTGTGAGCATGCCCATGCGAGCGCAGCCGGCGCGGCTGCTGCTGTCGGACGGGCTCGCGGCGCTGGTGCCCTTCATCCTCGGCGTGCTCGAGCAGAAGACTGGCTTCCAGGTGAGGAGGGCGTTCACCATCCCACAGTAGGCGCTGTTTATGGACTGCGAGGCAGGATTCTCATCCCACCCTCACGCCTGCCCCACCACGCAGATTCGCGTCGACACGGTGCCGTACAACACAATCGGCACCGCCGTGCTGGACACAGCCAGCAACGGGCTACGCATGTGGGACGGATGGTGTGTGCACCGAGTTTCCTTGGCGCGCTCCCACCCAGGGCAGGGGACCCTCGGCGCCGCTTCCGCCCCGCGCTCCATCGCACCCTTGGCGTGGTTGCACCCCAGCCCTCTCAGGCTTGGCGCAGGCGCGCTGCTGCACCGCACGCGAGGAGCACCTGATGCTGCGCCGCGCGCGCGCGCAGGAACTCGGACTCGCGGTGGACGGGGGACCTGGCGAGCCGGGGGATGCTCCTGCCGCTGGACGGGTACATCAAGGCCGACTCAAAGGCAGACTGGCAGGTGCGCCACGGTGCCGCAGCGAGTGGGGTCGCTTCACGGGAGGGCTCCTGCCGTGCACCCCTGCTCGCTAGCACAGCAAGCCTCGCACAGCCGCCTATCGTCTGTATCTGCTCCCATATGATTGCAAGCGAAAAGCGAGGCGCGGGCCTGCACCCATTGCTGCGCGCTGCGCAGGACGTCCACAAGTTCTTCCGCCAATCGGGATGCGTGTACGACAACACAGTCATCGGGCTGCCCACCAGCGGCGCCGTCGCCATGATGTGGGTGGTTGGCGCCACGCACGCTAGAGCGCGCAGCAGCACTGCTCCGCCCGGCTGGGGCTGCCACGCTCACTGGTGGCGTGTCCATGTGCCGCCGTCCGCCTGCTCAGGTACTCGCACAAGGACATGCTGGCCCAGGTGGGCATGCAGCCGCCCAGCACGTGGGAGCAGCTCATCGAGGTGGCCAAGGCGCTCGAGGGCCGCGACCTCAACGGAGGTGAGCGGGAGGAAGGGCGCGCGCCCTCGTGGCTGGCCCGCGCGGCCGCACGCGCCGCGTGGCAGGCTCGCCGCCGGGGCGAGGGCCGGCACGCAGCACCTGAGGCAGGCGCTGGTGGGCGCTGGTGCGCCGCGCCGCAACACACGCGCAGATGGCAAGGTGGACGCCCCGCTGTGCTTTGACAACCCAGCCGCGCCCATGGGCGCCGACGTCAACATCGCGTGCGAGCCGCAGCCCCTGGCGGCCATGATCCTCTCCAGCATCACCCAATACAGGGTGCGTTGGGCAAGCTGCTTCAATGCGGGGGGCGTGGGCATCACAGCACGCCCAGCGCACGGCGTGCTCTGTGCTGCGCGGTGCTCGGCCTCGGCACGGGATTCACGCGTGGTCGGCGCGAGCGCGCGCGCACCGCCGCGCCGCAGAGCTCTGCGTCAGGCTGGCTGCTGGACCCGGACACGCTTGCGCCGCTGACAAGCACCAAGGTGCGCGCGGCGCGCGCCGTCGAGCCCGCTCCGCAACCACGCTTCTGCGCCCGGCCGTGCCACTGCGACCGCGCCACACCGCCCGCCCGCCTGCCCGCTCGCTTGGTTCGGCCGCCACGCGCAGGCCATGACGCTCACCCTGGACATCATGCAGCGCATCTTTGCGTACAACCAGCGCAAGCACAACTGCGGCGCCTATCGGCTCTTCCTCAGGCGCGAGTGCGCCATCGTCATCCAGGTGCGTCGTGCGCCGCACCGCGCACGCCGCGCAGCGCGGCGAAGAACCCCCTGTCGTTTGCTGCCCGCGACGCCGCCGTGGTGCGCCAAGGCGTGGCTCAGCGCATGCACGTGGCCCACGCGCGCAACGCCTGCCGCAGGAGGCGTTCCGGGAGGAGCCGCTCTTCGGCGTGCTGCAGCTCTTCCACATCAAGAACAACCTGACCACCAACCCCTTTTGGAACCAGGTCAACTTCAGCCCCATCCCTGGGTCCCACGTGATCCTCGACCGCGAAACGGGTGAGTGGTGCCTCTGGAGAGCCCCACAAGCAAGCAAGGGCGCGGCGCGGGCGCTTGGCCCGCCCACGCCCACGCACTGCGGGGACCTGCCACGCCCTGGGCAGGCCACCTGTCAGCATGCATGTCCCGGTCTCCGAGCGCGTGTTGTGCGCGTGCTGAGGCGTGCACGCGTGTGGTGTCCGTGGCTGGCAGGTGAGCTGGTACCCTGCAGCAGCGCCCAGTGCCCGCACGGCACGCCCGACCCCGCCACCGGCCAGGTGGTCAACCGGGCGCACTTTGGCGTCAGCACCTTTATCGGCAGCATCAACTCATACTCCACTCCTGACTACAAGCAGGCCATGTGTGAGTAGGAATACGAACGCATGCGCGACGAGGGTTCCAGCGCGCGGTGCCCGCGTGCGCACGGGCTCCCCGGCGGCGGGCGACTCCGGGGGATGGAGCACAGGTGGCTCACTCCTCGCGGCGCGTGCTGTTGGCGCTGGTGGTGGTGGTGGGCGCAGACGACTCTCTGGCCTTCTTCTCGTCATACGGGATGAGTATGACGGTGCGTGCTGGTGATGGGTGCCCCGGCGGGCGGCGGGTGTGTGGGTGATAGGCAAACGGCCCCCGGCAACACGCCCGCGCACTGGCTGGCCTCGCTCCGCGCTGTGCTCTGCGCCGGCGCAGTTGCTGCTTGCCGGCGACACCATCAACCCGTACCGCCTCAAGCACATGTCGACGACGGCGTCCAACGTCGCTTTGTGGAGGTCCAAGGGCTTCAACGTGCGCTATCGTGTGCTTATAACTGCAGCCGCTGGGGAGCCGCTGCTCCACCACCACCGCCATTCAGCAGCACGCTGCAGCTTTGCGCGCGGCGCCGAGTGGCGCCGCGTGCGCGTGGCGCTGCTGCTTGCGTTCATCCGGGCAGTCCATCGCTGGGGATGAGCGGCAAGGCAGAATCTGCTGTCGGCGGGCCACTCAGAGCGGCACGGAGTGGCGGGCTGCGCTTGCACGTGCGTAGGGCCCGGACGTCGTCACGTACCTCAACGCTTACAAGGGGATCCTCGACAGCACCAACATTGCGCTGGAGCTCCGCATGGCCTCCGCCACGGACTTCAAGTGAGTCAACTTGCCCTGATGCCGCCCGACCGGGCTGGTGCTGCCGCTGTTGGTGGGCCGTCACATGCGCGTTGGTGGGCCGTCACATGCGCTGACAACGACAACACTGCCGCCGCGCCGGCGCTGCCTCGTGCCACCTTGCACCGCAGAACGGCGCTGGCCGACGCGACGCGCTACATCAGCTCCTCAGTTCCCATCGCTGCCGTGCAGTCGGCGACAGAGGTCCTCATCAACGCCACCCTCATGGGCATCCCGAGGCAAAAGGCAAGCGCGCCGCCCTGCCCACCTACCACCCACAACTGACGCCTCTTCTGCACGCCTCCCCCGGAGCTACTCCATCCCTTGGCCATCGCACCCGATTGTGTGCTGCAGCTGGCTGAGACGTACTGGGCGTCGCTCAACCTGGACAAGCAGTACCACGATCCCCCTCCGCCGTCGCTAACGCCTTTGCGCCTGCCGCCCGCCCCGCCGAGCGTCACCGCCGGCGGGGGCAAGAGCTCCGGCCTGGCGGCGCCCGCGCTCATCGGCGTCCTCGTGGCGTGCGTGGCCGTCACGCTGGCGCTGGCGGGGCTGGCGGCGTGGCTCTTCATCGCGCGGCGCCTGCGCGGCGCGGGCGCCGCCTCCGTGCCGCTCGTCAGCCCCAAGACCACGCTCGTCATCACCGACATTGAGAACAGCACGGTGCTCTGGTGCGTGAGGCAGCGCGGCTCGCCTGCATGCTTGGGTTGCGCTCCACAACATCGCACATCGCGGCGAGGTCCAAGAGATCACGGGTGCACTCCCCCCTCTCTGCGTGTGAACTGGTGGCCGGGCAGGGAGGCTGTGGAGCAGCAGGTGATGGACCAGGCGCTGCAGCTTCACCACCAGCTGGCCCGCCAGCTCCTGCGCAAGTGGCGCGGATACGGTGCGTGTGCCGTGAGGCCATTGGTGCATGGATGCCCGTGCGTGAGGTCGTGCCCGGCCGGGACGTCGGTTGCCTGACGTGGCGCCGGCGCACGCGCCTGTGCGGTGTGGCCTTTCTGCCCCTGCAGAGTCGTGCACAGAGGGCGACAGCTTCGTGCTCAGCTTCCACGGGCCGGTCGCCGCCCTCCACTTTGCCAGCGTGAGTGCGTGGCACCGCTTTCCTTGGGAGCGTGAGCGATGGCGCACCGCCTGCCCCCGCCGACTCGCCAGCCTGTAGCGCCCCGCCCTTTGTCGCGTGCAGGAGTTCCAGGCCGGCTTGCTCACTCTGGAGTGGCCAGAGGACCTGCTGCGCAACGCGTGCGCTAGCCCGGTGTGGGTCAAGGTGAGCTGGCGCTGGGTGTGCTCCCCATTGCCGCTTGAGGATGCCGGCGGAGCGCTCAGGCGTGGCGAGTGCTGCGTGCTGCGTGCCTCTCACCTCGTTGCGCCGGCGCAGGCAAAGGAAAGCGGCGCGCTGGGCGACATGCTGGGCCTCAAGCAGAACGCCTCGCAGGACCCCAGCGGCAGCCAGGGCTTCTTCGATCGCGAGTCTCGAGCCCCTGTGGCGCTGGCGCGGCCGTCGCTGGCTGGCCTGCCGGCGGGCGGCATCAAGGCGCACCGGGCTTCGAGTGCCGGGGCCAAGCACCCGCTGGCCTTGCCCGGTGTGGCGCGGGCCGCGTCGCTGCAGCCGTCGTCGCAGCTGACGGGGGAACCCTCCAGGGAAGGCTCAGCGGGCGACGAGGGCCCCGGGACGGACCTCATGATGATCAAGTCGTTCGCCATGGCCAGCGTGAACCTCCCGACGTCGGAAGAAGGCCCGGGCTCCAGCTCGCCCCGCGCGCAGCGCCAGCCCAGCCGGGCCCGGAAAGTCGTCTCTTTCCGCGGCCTGGTCGGCAACGACGACGCGTCCGCGCCGGTGGCGGACAAGTCGCACCGGCCGGAGCCGGGACACTTGCCAGGGCCGCACAAGTGCGCACAAGCACGGTGTCCAACGCAGTGAAGGGAGCTCGGTACACGGTGCGTCCACGCTAACGACGCGGGTGCGCCTTGCGGTGCGCTCATCTGCAGGAGCCTGGGCGATGTGCTGGCTGACGACCAGAGGCGCATGCAGTCCTTGCGGGCCCAGTCCTTCCTGGCGGCCGCGTGGCAGCAAGTGCAGCCCCGGCGGAGCGACGGCGCGGATCTGGACAAGGAGCGCGGCTCGCCGTCCCGCTCCCCCGCCGATGTCGAAGAGTGCAGCCCTGACGAAGAAGGCGTCGTCTTGCTGCACAGGTGAGCTCGCGGCTCAGCCACTGGCAGGCGTGCGAGCGGCGCCTCTGCTCCTGTCCCGTACGCAGCGAGACGCGGGCGCAAGGCGCGGTGCCCGCGGTGGCGCTTTCTCCACGCAGGGGCCTGCGCGTGCGCCTGGGCATGCACAGCGGGGTGCATGACCCGCAGGACGTGGCCCACAACAAGACCACAGGTGCGCTTCAAGTGCGCCGGGAGCGCGTGTGACGAGCTGACTGCGTGACGAGCCGGAGCACGCGAGGCGCGGCCTACTCCCCAAGGGCCGAGGTGCGCCGCGCGTCCACTGCAGGGCACCACGAGTACCGGGGCCAGCCCATGGCGCTGACCAAGCTGGTGGGCAATGCCGGCCACGGCGGCCAGGTGCTGCTCTCTGAGGCGGCCTTCCAGGCGCTGGTCCTGGCCACCAGCGAGCGCACCGGCGACGAGCCCTGGCGCATCGTGCACATGGGCGAGTGGGCCGCCCGCCGCGAGGCCGCCGGCGCGGGCGGCGAGCTGCGGCTCAACGTGTTCCAGGCCGTGCTGCCGGGCCTGGAGCCGCGCGCCGCGCTGCTGGGCACCGGCCTGCGCGGCCTGGAGCAGCGCTCGACCGGCGCGCTCGACGCGCCGGTGCACCACGCCGCCATCGCCTTTGCGCACGTGGTCGGAGCCAGCACGCTGCTGGCCTGGAACCGAGACGTCGCCACGCGCGCCTTTGCCACGTACCACGCCAAGGCAGCGGAGCTCCTCGCGCCCGCGCTGTCCGAAGCCGACACGGGTGCGATGGCCAACGCACCCACGAGCGGAGCCCGCCTCTCATCTCCTCTCGGCGGCTCAGCGGTTTTGTGCCGCGCTCTTGCTGCTCCGCGTCCCGTGTCATTGAGCTGCAGGCCGCACCGGCTACGTGGTCGAGCTGGCCACGGGGCTGAGCCTCACGGCCTTCCACACGAGCACCGCGGCGCTGGCCTGGGGCCTGCAGCTCCTCGACGAGCTCCTGCACGCCCAGTGGGAGCCCGAGCTGCTCGAGCACGAGCTCTGCGAGGAAATGTGAGCGCGCCCGCCCTCTGCTTCTCTCCTGCTGTGCCCGCGCCAGGCCGGACCGGGCAGCGGCCGGGCGGGGCGGCGCGCGTGCAGCGCGCTCCGAGATTGACGCGGCAGCAGAGCGCCCTCCGCCCCATCGGCGGTGTCTTGCCCTCGGTTGGCGCGCGTGCGTGCTGGCAGGTATGTCGGCGGGAGCGTGGTGGACCAGAGCTCGGTGGACAGCGGCAGCCTCATCTCCAACGCCAGCTGGCGCCCGAGCCAGAACGGCGTCCCCACACGTGAGCCGCGCTCCTTCCGCACTCCACGGCTCAACGTCTTGAACACCTCGCCATATGCCAGCCAGGTCTCCACCCGCTGGGCGTGCCTGAGCGCCCCGCCCCGCCGCCGACGCCACCGCCTTCTGCGTGCCGGCACTGTGTGTCGCCGCAGTGGCGGGCAACCCAGCCACCCGGCCGGCGCGCCTGCTTTTCCGTGGGCTGCGCCTCAAGGTCGGCGTGGACGTGGGCAGCGTGCACGCCAACATCAACCCGACCACCGGCAGGATGGCGTTCCGTGGCCGTGTCATGAACCGCACGGCGCGCATCGCCGACAAGACGGGGGCGGGGCAGGTGCGCGCCGCGCCAGGGCGCCAGCCCGTCACCAGCCTTGCGCCCGCTGCGCGTGCGCACGCCGCGCAGGGCCATCGCCAGCAACAGAGCAGGGCAAGCGACGCGTCGGGCCCCGCGCCGCCTGCGCGCCGCGCCCGCAGGTGTGGTGCTCGGAGCTGGCGTGGAGCCTGCACCTGGAGCAGCGTCAGGCGGCGGCGCGCGAGCGCCGGCGGCCCGCGTTCAAGATGGCGGCGCACGCGCTCGGCAAGTACGACCTCAAGGGCGTGGGCGCCATAGACCTCATGCAGGTCACGGCCGTGCAGCGCGCGGGCGGCGCGACCGTGGCGCTGCACCAGCAGGGCAGGCGCGTGCCCGAGGCGCACGCGGAGGACGGGGACGGCGGGCAGCGCGACGCCGGCGTGGAGGATGTCAGCGTGCTGCTGTCCGGCGAGTGATGGGCGCATGGTAGAGACTGTGGCTAGCAGGCAGAGCTGGCCGTGGTAGGACCCCACGTGATGACGGGGGGATGACATGGTGGAAACATGCTGCAAGCGCGCGGACTTCTGGAGCCTCCAGCTTGACATGTCTTTAAAAGAGCCCTGCTGAACATGGACCCCTGGCACAACTAGTGAGCCTGCGTGCGTTGGCCCTGCTCTTTCTTTCACATCCAGACTTCCCTCTGTTCACCTCACGCTTGAGCCTGTGCCCTGGAACGCACACACCCAGACGCCTCCCAAGCTCAGACTTTTGGCGCTGTCACGCTGTGTGCTCAGTGACTTTCACTGACTTTCACTCTGTCTTGGAACACGAGGTTGGGTGCGTCAACGCCTTAACGGAACATGGGATGCGGCGGGGCTCCCTTGCAGTTCCTCTCTTCTAATCTCTTCCGCCCCTAAAGCCTGATCTGACCGTGCATTCGCTCTCCTCCTTTCCCCTTCGGTCAGCGCGCTCGCGACGTTGCCCACGCATTTCCGCATGCGCAAACGACACCACGTGCGCGGCAAACGCCCCTGCGCCTGCACCCGCCACGAGCGCCGTCAAGGCAGCAGGGCAAAGTGCAGCAAGCTGCTGAGCACCTCCACGCGCCGCTGCACGTCCATCCGCTGCTGCGGCGCCCGCCCCGCCGGCCCCCCCGCCTCGGCCCGCCACTCCTCCGCCACGCGCCGCACGCCCGCCGGTAACGCCGCCTCCAGCGCCGCCTCGCCCTGCCCACCGTACACCTCGTCGCGCAGCCGCCGCCAAGCCCTGCGGTCACATGGGTCCAGGCCCTCGCCGCCCACCAGCCCGCGCGCCTCCCACACGCAGGCCGCCACGGCGCGCGCCAGCAGGTAGCTGTAGGAGCTGCCGTGAAGCTGCAGCGTGCGGTACGCCACCGCCAGCTGCGCCACACGCACGCGAACGCGGACATGCACGCACGCGCACATGGGCAGATGCAAAGCTTTCGTCGCCTGCCATGGGCCCAATCGCCGAGCCAAGCAGCCCTGGCTCCAGCAGGCCGGCGGCGCGCGGCACATTCGCACCGTGTGGGCCGAGGGGGTCGCGGGCGCGCCCTCGGGCAGCCAGGTTCCGCACAGCTTCTCCCAGGTGCTCCGCGCGCGCTCCTCCAGCGCGTGCCGCATCATGGAGCCGGCGCCGGGCTCGCTCAGAAGCAGCACGTCCAGCGCGCACAGGACCGCCTGGACGCACCAGGCACCAGGCACCAGGCGCGCACGCGACCCAAGCACTCACACGAGGCGTTGCGCGGGTCGGCTGGCCTGCGGCGGTGCGACGCCTCGACGCGGCGGCGCCGCCGCCGACGGCGACGCAGGGAGAATCGACGCGCAGATCCTGGGAGAGAGCACGGGAGGGAGTCGAGGGCTGGGGATGAAGGCCGCGGCGCGACGTGAGGCGTGCGCCGCTGGGCGCGGGCCGCGGGGGCTCTCGTGAGCAGCACCGGCATCAAACGCCCCCGACGCCCGGCGCACCTGCTGCTGCAGCTCCAGGGGGCTGTTGAACGCCGCGCGGGCGTGCGCCGCCACCTCGCAGGCACGCTGCCAAAGCCACTCCTCCTCCTCCTCCTCTTCCCAGTCCGCCTCCAGCGAAGGCGCTGCGCCCCGCTGCCCCTCCCCACCCCCTGATGCAGAGGCGGCGGCGGCGGCGGCAAGGCGCGCGCGCGCGCCCCGCAGCACGCGCAGCACGGCCTCTGGCTGCGTGGCCAGCAGCTCCAGCACCGAGGACGGAACCTCCTGCAGCTCCAGCGGCAACTGCACCACCGCCGCCGCCGCGCCGAGCGTCGCGTGCGCGCCCGCCGCCGCCGCCGGCTGCCGGCCGCTGCTCGCGGGCGCCGGCGCCGGAGGGTGGGGGGCGTGCCAGCCGAGCACCATGTGCAGCGCGTGGCCCAACTCGTGGAGCAACGCCGACAGCGCCCACGCTGTGCCGCGCGCAGCCCCGGCCGTCCTGCATGGCTCAAGCCCTAGCAGGACCACCGGGCCCGGCGCCAGCGCCGGCGTGGCCGCGGCGCCATCGGCGGCCGAGGAGGAGGAGGAGGAGGGCGGCAGGAAGCCGTCCCGCGAGACGTACTGCGTGGCGTCGCCGCCGTCGGCCCGCACCAGCAGCGTGCCCAGCGCGCCGCGCCGCTCGTGGCAGACCCGGAACGCCCGCAGCGCGCCGCCGCCGCCGCTGCCCACGCCTCCCGCCTCGCTCGCATCGGGCGCGTCCAGAGTGGCGCCGTCGGCTGCTTTGCCAGGCGCGGGTGTCGGCGGGGGTGGGCGGTCGGCGGGGCGCGCCAGCAGCGCCCGCAGCTCGGCGTGAACGAGCAGCGTGCACCGCGACGCGAGCGGGTCGCCGTCCTCCTCCTCCTCCTCCTCCTGCTCCCGCTCCTCCGCGCCGCCGTCGGCGCTCGCCGCAGCATCCGGCGGTGCGGCGGCGGCGCTTGCGGCAGCAGGAGGTTCGCCAGGGCCGGAGGTCAAGGGCGGCAGATCCACCGGCTCCAGCCAGACGCCCATGAGGTCGCGGAGCAGCTCCGACACGCCCCGCAGCAGCTGCAGCTGCGTCGGCTGCGCCAGCGCCCGCCCGCTCCTTGCGTCGCCGCCCAGCCGCGCCTCGACGAGCCGCGACGCGAGGAAGGCTGCGTCGTGCGGGGCCAGCTGCCGCTGGCCGCGCGGCGGCGCGGCGGCGCGCGGCCGCTGCGGAGCGGAAGTGGAGCGAGAGGAGGTGGGGGCGTGCTGCAGCTGCGCGAGGTGGTGGTGGAGCGCGTGGGCGGCGGGGCGCAGCGTGCGCAGCAGGTCGGTTAGGAAGGCTAGCGCGGCGGTGCCGCCTCCCAGCCAGGTGCGCGCGGGCGAGAGCGGCGCTGGCGCCTCGTGGCCCTGCACCCTGCGCACGCAAAACGGGAGGCCGCAGGCCCCAGGTGGGTGCGGGCCGCCGGCCAGCGTGCGACCAGGGCAGCCACCCGTGTGCTGCATCATCATGCGAACGCCCGCAGCAGGCGCGCGTGCGCTCGGGTTGGCGGGCAGCCACGCAGCGCTGGTGCCTCCCGTGCGCCCGTGCCTCACCTGGCCGCTCGGTGCCGTGCGTGCGCGAGCAACGCCAGCGCCGAGAGCAGTGCCTCGCCCTTGGGCTCCACCGCCGCAGCAAACACCTGCGGGCGCGCGGAGCAGTGCGGCGCCCACCCCACGCGCTCGCTGCGAGGCGCCGCCGCCAGGCGGGGGGGACGGGCAGCGCGCCGGCCCGCCACGCCCCACGCACGGGCGAACGTGGGCCGGCCTGCAGGCCGCTGCACGCTGCGCCCGACCCGCCGGCCCAAAGCAGCGGTAGGAGGTGCCGCGTGCCGCATGTGCTGCGAGCGAGGGGCGCAGTCGCACCTGCTGCCGCACGCGGCCGTCTGGATGGCTCTCCAGCAGAAAGAGGCACGCCTGCAGATCCAGCCTCACGCGCCTTGGCGCCTCATTGCCGCCGTCGCCGCCGCCCACGGGCGCGCGCCAGGCCAGGTGCTGCGCTGCGTAGAGCTGCAGCAGCACGGCGTCGCGCTGGAGCTCTGCCCACGAAACCTCCACCTCGGGGCACGTGGCGCCGGGCGTGGAGGTGAGCAGCTGCGCGCGGGCCTGCTCCAGCAGAGCCACCTCCTCCGTCCTGCACGGCGGCAAGCGTGCAGCATCAATCGGCCCGGAGCTGGCTTTGTGACCGCTGCAGCGGCGCAGAGGGCGAGGCGAGGAGGAGAGGAGGCGCACCGGAGCCGGCGCAGGCGGTCGAGCAAGTCCTGCCGGCTGAGCACCACGGAGAAGGCGGCGCTGCTGCCAGCATGCTGCTGCGGCGGGTGCATCCCTTGCGCGCGCGCGTGCTGCTGCAGCCTGCGCAGGTGCAGCGTGTCGCTCTGGCCCGCCGGGTGCGCCGCTGCGGCGACGTCCATGAGCTGCATGATGGCTGGATCCTCAAGCAGCTCCTGCTCCAGCTGGCGCAGAGACGCCGCCAGGCGCAGCAGCGCCAGCCGCTCCGCTGCGTGCTGCTGCATGATGGACTGCAACGTGCAGGCGTCGTGGAGCGCTCCGCTCTCGTCGTGGAAGAGCACGAGCAGCATGACGGCGAGTGGCGCAGCGGCTGGATGTTCATCCTCTCCTGCGACGCCGAGCGCCGCTGCGGCTGCGCGCCTCGCCTGCAGGGCCACCTCGTTCGCCCGTCCGGCGCGCTCCAGCAGCGCCCCAAGGAGCGCGCCAGGTGCTGCTGATTCCCCGCTGCTGCTGAATTCACCCAATGCGTCATCGCCGGCGTCTCCGTCTGCTGCAGCACGCGAGTCGTCGCGTAGGAGCGTGGAGCGGCACGCCACTCGCGCCCGGCGGTGCAGGGAGCGCGCTGACGTTGCTGAGGGCACGCTGTGGTGCTCACGGCGGTGCGCCCGTGGGCGCGCTGCGCTGTGCCACTGATGGAGATGTGGCCAGGCGGCGTGCCGCACGTGGCCACTGCCGAGCGTGCGTGCCTGGTGCTTGTGCCAGACCCGCCGCCTGGCCAGCGGCTGCTGCGTCATCAGAATGAATTGCTCCCGCAAAATGCAGCTGCTCGTGTGGACGACGCACAGGGCCTTCCACTCTCCTGAGGGTGTGCGGCTGTTTCGGCCGTAGTAGTACCGCGTCGCGTCAGGATTGTTTGTTTGCGCGCGAGCGAGATGAAGTCGCTGTTTG
>VFQP010003144.1_pt1 | contig 17189 bp, 16 predicted proteins | sample 3512351 | NCBI WGS metagenome assembly VFQP01 (sample SAMN10412372, study PRJNA504923) | tailings metagenome | isolation source: Relicate 1 Philex TSF1 revegetated site | place: Philippines: Tuba, Benguet | collected 2017-08-29
GCCCGTCTACGTCCGTCACGAGATCGTCCACAACAAGCGGGTCGTCGAGGATCTGCGCGGGAAGGGCGCGGTGTTCGTCGACGAACTGGACGCGGTGCCGTCGGGCGCCATCACGATCTTTTCAGCCCACGGCGTCGCCAAGGTCGTCCAGAAGGACGCCGACGAGCGCGGCCTCGAAGTGATCGATGCCACGTGTCCGCTGGTCGCCAAGGTGCACATGGAAGGCGCGCGCTATTCGCGCAATGGCCACGAGATCATCCTGATCGGCCATCACGGCCATCCGGAAGTGATCGGCACGCTGGGCCAGATCGACGGTCCGGCGCATCTGGTCGGCAGCGTCGCCGAGGTTGACGAGATAACCGTCGCCGATCCGGACAAGCTGGCCTATGTCACCCAGACAACGTTGTCGGTTGACGACACCCGCGATATCATTGCCGCGCTGAAGCAGCGCTTTCCGACGATCAAGGGGCCGGACGTCCGCGACATCTGCTATGCCACGCAGAACCGCCAGGAAGCGGTTCGGCACCTGGTCGAGCGCTGCGACGTGCTTCTGGTGGTCGGCGCGCAGAACAGCTCGAATTCCAATCGGCTCCGCGAGATCGGCGCCGAGATGAACATTCCGTCGTACCTGATCGACGATGCCACCTGTCTCGATCCTGCCTGGCTCGACGGCAAGAATATCATCGGCATCACGGCAGGCGCCTCGGCGCCCGAGGAACTGGTTCGGGAACTCATCGCGCGTCTTCACGATCTGGGGGCCGAAGGCGTGGAGATGCTCGACGGCCTGATCGAGAACGTGCAGTTCAAGCTGCCGTCGCAGGTTCGTGACGTGCAGCGGCCAGCCGCCTGAAGGCGGCCGGAACGAAGACAATTTGAAAGGATAAGACCTTGGCTGTCCCTCTGATCCAGCAGGTTCGCGTCGCCAGCTACATCATGAAGCAGAAGGTGAAGGGCAATAAGCGCTATCCGCTGGTGCTGATGCTCGAGCCGCTGTTCCGCTGCAACCTCGCCTGCTCCGGCTGCGGCAAGATCGACTACCCCGACGCGATCCTGAACAAGCGCCTGTCGGTCGAGGAATGCCTCCAGGCCGTCGACGAGTGCGGCGCGCCCATGGTCTCGATTCCGGGCGGCGAGCCGCTGCTCCACAAGGAGATCGACCAGATCGTCGAGGGCATCATCGCGCGCAAGAAGTTCGTCTATCTCTGCACCAACGCGCTGCTGCTGAAGAAGAAGATGGATCTCTTCAAGCCGTCGCCGTACCTGACCTTCTCGGTGCATCTCGATGGGCTTAAGGAAGAACACGACAAGTCCGTGTCGCAGGAAGGCGTGTTCGATCGCGCTGTCGAGGCGATCCAGGAAGCGGTGAAGCGCGGCTTCCGCGTCACCGTCAACTGCACCCTGTTCAACAACGCCGAGCCCGAGCGGGTCGCCGACTTCTTCGACTATGTGAAGACGCTGGGTGTCGAGGGTGTCACCGTCTCGCCAGGCTATGCCTATGAGCGCGCGCCGATGCAGGACCATTTCCTGTCGCGCCGCGACACCAAGGAGCTGTTCCGCAACGTGTTCCGGCTTGGCAAGAGCCGCGGCAGCAATTGGGTGTTCAACCAGTCGAGCCTCTATCTCGACTTCCTCGCCGGCAACCAGACCTATGAATGCACGCCCTGGGGCAGCCCGGCGCGCAACGTATTCGGCTGGCAGAAGCCGTGCTACCTGGTGGGCGAGGGCTATACCTCGACCTTCAAGGAGCTGATGGAAACCACCGACTGGGACAGCTATGGCACCGGCAAGTACGAGAAGTGCGCCAACTGCATGGTGCATTGCGGCTACGAGCCGACCGCGGTCGTCGACACGGTCGCCAATCCGCTGAAGGGCCTGAAGGTGATGCTGAAGGGCGTCTCGACCGAAGCGCCGATGGCGCCGGACATCCCGCTGCACAACCAGCGGCCGGCGACCTACGTGTTCGAGAAGCAGGTCACGAACTTCATGCACGACATCCATGACGACAAGCCGGGCTCGAAGAAGAGCAAGGTTGCCTGATATCGGGAAGGGAGGCCGCGTGTCGCGGCCTCTCATCCTGTGGTTGTCGCATGCCTGGGTGAGGGATTCCGCTCCCTGACGGCTGAAACCGGCCGTTACAGGAAATAGAGATGCGGCGTCGCCAGCATCGCGAGGTGGCGCAGGGTCTTTCTCGCCGCACCGGTCTGAAGGCCAAGCCGCACAAGATCCATGGTTTCCCATGGCCGCATCGCCAGCGTGCCCAGCGCGCGCCGGGTGCTGACGGTGCCGTCCGGATTGGCGGCGTCGAGCGCCGCGGTCGGCAGGATACGCGCCGCGCCGTCCGCCACCACCCGCAGGGTCAGGAACGGCACGCCGCGGTCGCGGGCGATCTCGCCCACCCCGAAACTCTCCATGTCGACGCCCATCGCCTTGGTCTGGATATGCAGCGAGCGTTTGTCGCCCGGCGAGACGGCCGGCGGGTCGCTGTGGGCGAGGGTGCCGCGCTCGGTGGGGAAGGGGGTCTTGTCGAGCCCTGCGCTCAAGCGCCCGAGCCAGTCCGGATCGGTCTCCACCGTGTCCTGCCAATGGGTGACGCCGCTTGCCATCAGGAGGGTGCCGGATTTCAGGCCCTCGATCAGCGCGCCGGCGATCCCGAAGCTGAGCAGCGCGCCGCAGCCCTGATCGAGCAGGCGCTCGGCCGTGCGCTTCGATGCGGCGTAGCTGGGACCCGAGCACAGGACCTCGATGCTGTCGGGCGCCGCCTTGGCAAGCTGGCTGCGGACGATATCAGCCTCGAACTGCATGCCGGTGACGACTCCCAGGCGGGTCATGGCTCTTCCGGTCCTTTCTCCGGCTCCGGATCGTGCCCGGGCTCCGGCTGCTTCTTCGGTCGGCGCTTCTTTTCAGGTTTCCAGGCGAGGCCGGCGGCCTTCCTGCCTGACCGTATCGCGCCTTCGATGGTGGCAGGCAGACCGGTGTTCGTCCAGTCGCCTGCAAGCAGCAGGTTGCCGAGGCTGGTTGCCGCGCCGGGGCGCTTGGCCACCGTTGCCGGATCCTGTGCGAAAGTCGCTCGTTTTTCCTTCACCACCCGGAACGGCGGCAGCTCGCCCTTGATGCCCAGAGCAATCTCGACGTCGGCCCAGCAGCGGGCAGCGATCTCGTCCGCTTCCATCTGGGCTTCGTCGCGCGCCGCGCTGAGGGTAAGCGAGACGATGTCGTCGCGGATGAAAATCCATTGGGCGAAGCCGCCGACCACGCCCATCAGCTCGACGGCGCCATCGCCGCGTGGCGCTCGGTATAGCCGGAAATGGACGTTGACGATGGGCTCGCCCGCCGCGGGTACCTCGAGGTCCGGCAAAAGCGCGCCCGCGTCCCACGGGGGCACGGCGAGAATGATGTTGTCGCCATCCTCCAGGGTGACGGTCTCGCCGCCGAGCGCTAACGAGGTGACCTTGCCGCCCTCCGTCACCAGCGACTGGACGCGTTCACAGAAACGGATATCGACACCGCGCGCCTCGAGCACCTCGATTGCCGGATCGATGAATGCCTCCGCGAGGCTGACCTTGGCGATCAGTGGTTTGCATGCCCCCGAGCCCTTGGCGAAGGTCTCCAGCAGCACGGGCTTCATCAGCACCGCTGCGGCCTCTTCAGGCTTGGCGTTGATCGCCGCGATCACCAGCGGCTCCCACAGGCCGCGATAGAGCGCGCCGCCCGCCGGCAGCACGTCGGCGACGGTCTGCTTCGCCCCGGCCGTCAGCAGGCGCAGCGCGGGCAGGAACGACAGGAACGAGGCGCGCGGCACCCGCCGCCACGGCGCGAAGATCCAGAACGGGATCGGGCCCCAATTGGGGCGCACGGTCCAGCGCTTGCCGCTCTCCACATCGACGAACGGGAAGGCGGCGCCGGCCGGACCGACCATCCGATGACGCGCCCCGATTTCCTTCAGAAAGCCCATGGCGGCCTTGTTGCCGCTCATCACCAGATGGTTGCCATTGTCGATGATGGCATCGAGCGCCTTGTCGTGGAACGAACGGCAGCGCCCGCCGGCGCGCTTCGTCGCCTCGATCAGCGTTACCGCACGGCCGCCGCGCGACAGCGTGAGGGCGGCACTGAGGCCTGCCAGGCCCGCGCCGATGACGTAGGTGCGCGCCATGGGATCAGAACAGGCCGTAGCGTACGGCGATCCAGAGCTTTTCGATCTTGGATACGCCGTTACGGGGGCTGTTCGGCAGGTAGCTCCAATCCTCCTCGATCAGTCGATCGAGGGTCTTGCGGTAGACCATCATCATGATGATCGCAGGGCGCATGGCCTTGCGCGAGCAACGGGCGATGGCCGCCTCGGCCCAGCGAAACTCCTGGTCGGCGCGGACGGCGAGCGCCCTGCAGGTCTGGCGCAGCCGGGGATCGCCGATCACCACGGCCGGATCAGCGGAGTCGATGCCCGCCTCGGCCAGCAGCTCCCGGGGCAGGTAGAGGCGGCCCATGACCGCGTCTTCCTCGATGTCGCGCAGGATGTTGGTCAGCTGCAGCGCAAGGCCCAGATGGTCCGCGACGGATTGTCCCGCGGGTCCGGGTTCGCCGAAGATGCAGACGCACAAACGGCCGACGGCGCTGGCGACACGGTCGCAATAGAGGATCAGCTCGTCCATCACCGGGGCGCGGATCGGGCCGATGCCGTCCATTTCCATGCCGTCGATCAGGGCGATGAAGTCCTTCTTCTCCAGCCGGTAAGCGTCGATGGCCGGCACCAGCACGCGGGTGATCGGATGCTGCGGCGCGCCGGCATAGAGCGCCTCGATCTCGCGGCGCCATGCTTCGAGGCCGGCGCGCTTGATGTCATCCGGGTCGTCCCCGTCGGCGATGTCGTCGACCTCGCGGGCGAAGGCGTAGACCGCGAAGATCGCGTCGCGCTTCTCGGGCGGCAGGAACCGCATGGCCCAATAGAACGACGAGCCGGCCGAGGTCACGGTTTCGCGCACCCGCGCCATGTCGGCGGCGGAAGGCGATGCAGGTGAAATGGACTGTTGAGCGAGCGCCACGTCGATACCGCTGATCAGTTGGCGCCAACCTCCCGCACGAGCTGCGGCTGGCCGAGCGCACCCAGCACTGTCGTGACCACGTCGGACCACGTCAAGCCCGCTTCGGCATATTGCTGCTCTGGCGTGCCGTGTCCGACGAAGAAGTCGGGCAGGGTCATGGTGCGGACCTTCAGGCCCTTGTCCAGCAAGCCGGCGCCAGCCATGTGATGCAGCACGTGGGCGCCGAAGCCGCCGGCCGAGCCGTCCTCGATCGTGACCAGCACCTCGTGCTCCATCGCCAGGCGGCGGATCAACGCCGTATCCAGCGGCTTGGCGAAGCGTGCGTCAGCCACAGTCGGCCGGATGCCGTAATGCGCAAGCTCGTCGGCGGCGCGCAGGCATTCGTGCAGACGCGAGCCGAGCGACAGAAGGGCGATGCGGTTGCCTTCGCGCAGGATGCGGCCCTTGCCGATCGGCAGCACGTCGCCGCGCTCCGGCAGGGCGACGCCGACACCTTCACCGCGCGGGTAGCGCAGCGCCGAAGGTCTGTCATCGATGGCAAGGGACGTCACCAGCATGTGCTTCAGTTCGGCCTCGTCGGCCGCCGCCATCACCACGAAGTCGGGCAGGCAGCACAGATAGGCGAGGTCGTAGCTGCCGGCATGGGTCGCACCGTCCTGGCCGACGAGACCGGCGCGGTCCATGGCAAAGCGCACGGGCAGCTTCTGGATGGCGACGTCGTGCACCACCTGGTCATAGGCGCGCTGAAGGAACGTCGAATAGATGGCGACGACCGGGCGCACGCCCTCGGTGGCGAGCCCGGCGGCGAAGGTCACCGCGTGCTGTTCCGCGATACCCACGTCATAGGTACGCTCGGGGAAACGCTTGCCGAAGATGTCTAGGCCGGTGCCTGACGGCATCGCGGCGGTGATCGCGACGATGCTCGGATCGCGCTCGGCCTCCTCGATCAGGCCTTGCGCGAACACGTTGGTGTAGGTCGGCGCCTTTGGCTGCGACTTGGCCTGCACCAGCGTGACCGGGTCGAATTTGTTGACCGCGTGATATTTCTCGGCGTTCGGCGCCGTGAACGGATGGCCGTGGCCCTTCTCGGTCACCACATGCAGCAGCACCGGCCCTTGGCGGTCGGTGTCGCGGATGCGGTCGAGTACCGCGACCAGATCGTCCACGTTGTGGCCGTCGACCGGGCCCACATAGGTAAAGCCCAAGTCCTCGAAGAACGTGCCCCGGTGATCGCCGCTGCCGGCATAGGCGCGGGCGCGGCCCTGCGCGTCGGCGAAATCGGCGGGGAATGCGGTTTCGAGGCGCGCCTTGATCTCGCTCAACGACATCAGCGGATTATCCGCCACGATGCGTGCAAGGTAATGGCTCAGGGCGCCGACCGCGGGCGCGATGGACATGGCGTTGTCGTTCAACACCACGAGCATCCTGGAGTTCAGCGCGCCGGCGTTGTTGATCGCCTCGAACGCCATGCCGGCGCTCATGGCGCCGTCGCCGATCACCGCGACGACATTGTTGTCGCCGCCCTTCATGTCGCGCGCGACGGCCATGCCGAGCGCCGCCGAGATGGAGGTCGAGCTGTGAGCGGCGCCGAACGGGTCGTATTCGCTCTCGGTGCGCTTGGTGAAGCCGTAGAGGCCGCCCTTTTGTCGAATCGACCGGATCCGATCGCGGCGGCCGGTCAGGATTTTGTGCGGATAGGCCTGGTGGCTGACGTCCCAGATGATCCGATCGGCGGGCGTATCGTACACATAGTGCAGGGCGACGGTGAGTTCGACGACGCCGAGCCCGGCGCCGAAATGGCCACCCGTCTGCGAAGCCGCGTCGATGACCTCCGCCCGCAATTCATCCGCGACCTGCCGAAGCTGGCCGGGTTCCAGTGACCGCAGGTGGTCGGGGGTAACGATCCTGTCGAGTAGCGGAGTCTTTAACGCCATATGTCCAAGTCGTCGGTGGTCCGTGGTCCGTGGGGTGGGACGGTTACACTGCCCCGGCCGTTTTGCATAGCAATATGCGCCTCGGGACCCCTCGAACCGTGTTCTTACGCCATATATGGTAGTGCATTGCCGAACCCTAGCCAACGCATTGTCATATCCTAGCGGAAACGCGGTTCAGGTGTGACCTTTTTGATACGCACGGCCCTTCCAGCGGCTGGCCGTGCCGCGCCAGTAATTGATCGCGGAATCGAGCGTCATCGCGCCGTAGAGGCCTGCGGTGACGGGAAGAAGCAGCGCTTCCGGCCACGAGCGGCCATAGTCGGCGAGGGTCGGCCGATAGGCGAGCGACATGGCCGCCCATGCCAGCGCCGCAATCGTACCGGCGATCATATTTTGGTGAACAGGCCACGCCAGCACGACCAACGGCGCCGCGAGGAACGTCAGGGCGAGGGCCGCGAGGGTGCCGGCGAGCAGCAGCGCGGAATAGCGCAACTGCGTAAAGGCGGTGCGCGAGACCATGCGCCATAGCTCGCCGAGGGTCGGCGATACGCGCAGGCTGATGGTCGCGTCGGCAAGGCCGAGCCAGATGGCACCGCCCGAGTGCTTCACCGCCTTGGCGAGCGCGCAGTCGTCGATCAGATCGCCGCGAATCGCGCCGATGCCGCCGATCCGCGCCAGCGCGTTCCGGCGCAGCAACACGCAGCCGCCCGCCGCACCGGCGATCTTCGACCGGGGATCGTTCACGGCGGGAAACGGGTAGAGCATCTGGAAGAAGAACACGAAGGCGGGGACGATCAGCCTTTCCCAGCAATGGCCGACATGGAGCCGGGCCATCAGCGAGACCAGGTCGAGCCGCTTCTCGAGGGCGAAGCCGACCAGGTCGCTCAGCACATGCGGCTCGTGGACGATATCGGCGTCGGAGAACCACACGAAGTCGTGGGGCATCGCTTCGGCGTGGGCGAGGCCGGTCTCGAGCGCCCAGAGCTTGCCGCTCCAGCCGGGCGGCAGCGGCCTGCCGGCGACAACCTCGACATTTCCCGCGACGCCGCGGGCAATATCGCCGGTGCCGTCGGTGCTGCCATCATCGACGACGATGATGCTGAGCGTACCCCGATAATCCTGCGCCGCCAGCCCCGTCACGCAGGCGGCGATGGATGCGGCCTCGTCGCGGGCGGGCACGATGGCGACGACGGTTGGCCAATCGGGCCGTCCGTCAGCGCGTGGCAGCCGCTGGTCGGCCCGCCAGAAGCGGTGGTGGAACATCAGCAGATAAAGCCAGGTGACCAGCGTCAGCAGGGCCAGCGCCGCCAATATCACCGCCGGCGGCCCAGCACGACGTCGAGCACGCCCGCCGCGGTGCAGCGCAGGGCCGCGGGCTTGCTCAACTCGACCCGGGTGGCGATCGGGTCCTCCCGCATCAGCCGCCGCGTCAGCCGGTCGGCGATGCGCACGATCACCGCCGATTCGAGCGCGAGTCGTCTGCTTTTCAGCGCCAGTGGCAGCCGGCGCGCCTCGCTTAGCAGCCGTTCCGTGCCTTGGAGGCACTGGTCCATCACCCTGCGCAAGCCCGGCGTGGCCGAGGGTTTCGCCAGATCCTCGGTGACCGCGCCGGCCTCGCGCAACCATTGCTGCGGCAGGTACACCCGGTCCATCTCGGCGTAATCGTCGGCGCAGTCCTGCAGATGGTTGATGACCTGCAGCGCGTTGCACAGCGCATCGGATTGGATGTAGCCGCGCTTGTCCTCGCCGTGCAGGTCGAGCAGGTAGCGGCCGACCGGCGACGCCGAGCGATCGCAATAGTCGATCAACTCATCCCAGCTTTGGTAGCGGTTCTTCACCGCGTCCTGCTTGAACGCGGAGATCAGGTCGAGGCAGTGCTTTCCGGTGACGCCGGTCTGCAGGTTGCTGCGCCTGACGGCGTGCGCCTTGGCATAGGCCGGATCGTTGTCCGAGCCCTCGATCGCTCGGGCGAAACCGTCCAGCCGCGCGATCTTGTCCTCGGGAGAGAGTGCCGGATTGTCGGCGACGTCGTCGATGGCGCGGGCAAACGCATAGAAGACCGCCACATGCGGCCGCAGGTGCTTCGGCAGCAGGAACGAGCCGACGGGAAAATTCTCGTCCGCCGCGCCCTTGCCGGATGGGGTTTCAGCCTGGGTCATGGATGCCGTGATAGCAGCGGGCCGCGGTGCGGTCGACAGCTAGCTATTCGCCGCCGCCAGATCGGAGCGGATGTGCTTGCCGGCGCGCCAGTAATGGAACGCGGCCCAGGCATAGATGAACAGGAACCACAGCATGGTGTAGCGCAGCGATTCGTGGCCGAACCGCGAGGCCGTGAAGTCGCTCACCTCGCCGATGATCCAGGGGCCGAGCCCCATGCCCACCAGATTGGTCACGGTCAGGAAGATGGCGACAGCCGTGGCGCGCATCCGGATGCCGGCGATCTGCTGGATGACGGCGTTCACCGGGCCGATGTAGCAGACACCGGCGGCGCCGGGGATCGCCATGAGCGCGATGGAGATTACGTAGGTGTGCACGGGGAGGCCGAACACGTTGTAGATCGTCGTCGGCAGCAGCAGGAGCAGGGCCGAGACCGGGATCGCGGGGATCATGGCGATCGCCGGAATCCAGACGTACCAGCGCGCGTCCTTCGTGCCGAGCTTGTCGCCGAGCCAGCCGCCGAGAAGGGTGCCGCCCACGCCGCCGACCACCACCGATGGGCCCAGCCACAGGCCGATCTGGCCCGAGGTGAGGCCATGCGACCGTTCGAAGAAGGCCGGGATCCACGTTTGCGAACCATAGCCGCCGAATACCACCAGCGCCGTGCCGATGGTCACATGCATCAATGTCCGCCGCTGGAACAGAAACGACAGGGCCTGGAAGAAGGTCGGCAGGCCTTCCCGGCTCGGCGCATCGACCTTGTCCGCCATACCGCGCGGCGGCTCGCGCAAGGTCCGCTGCACCAGCAGCGCGACCAGAAGGCCCGGCAGCCCCACCACGAGCAGCGCGGCGCGCCAGCCATGAACGTCATTGATCAGGCCACCGACGATGAAGCCCGTCAGGGTGCCGACCGGAATTCCGAGGCCGAAGATCGCCAGCGCCAGCGCCCGCCGCTCCTTGGGCACGTAATCCGAGATGATCGACTGGGCCGCCGGCACGCAGCCGGCCTCGCCCATGCCCACGCCCATACGGGCTAGGAACAGCTGCCACATGTTCTGGGTGGCGCCGCACAGCGCGGTCATCACGCTCCAGACCGCGAGGGAAATCGATATGATACGCTTGCGCTTGTGCCGGTCCGCGGCCCAGGCCAGCGGGATGCCGAGCATGATGTAGGTGATCGCGAATGCGAGGCCCGATATGGCGCCGGCTTCGGCGTCGGTCAGCTTCAGGTCGGCGGCGATGGAGTTCAGCAGGATCGCGATGATGTTGCGGTCCATGTGGCTGAACGCGAACACCACCGTCAGCAGGCCCAGCACATACCAGCGATAGCGCGGCGAATACAGATCCGCCCGCCCCTTTGCAGGGGCCGAGGATGGTACGTCGGTGAGCGCTTTCGACAATGGAGGAGACCCGGCAGCAAGCAGGCGTTGTTGTAGGTTCCCGTAAGGGTGCTGACAAGGTGCGTAACCCGCACTGTTGCAGAATATTCTTGCATTGATGCAATCCTGCTACAGGATGGCCGCCGGCCAGGGGAGGGACCGATCAGCACGCCCATCGATTTCTATTTCGACTTCATCTCGCCGTTCGGATTCTTCGCGGCGCGAGAGATCGATGCGCTGGCCGCGAAACATGGCCGGACGGTGCGGTGGCGGCCCTTCAACCTGCGAACCGTCGCCGTCGCGACCGGCTTCGACAAGCCGATGGTGGCCTATCCGATCAAGGGCGAATACTTCAAGCGCGACGTGCCGCGCCTGGCGCGCCTCCACGGGGTCCAGCCGTGGAACGCGGCCGACCTGCGCACGGCCAACGCGGCGCTGGCCGGCCGTGCCTTCTATTGGGTCGAGGACCGCGACCCGGACGCGGCCAAGCAGCTTGCCCTGCGCATCTACCATGCGCTCTATTGCGAGGCGGTGAATGCTTGCGAGCCGGCCTGGCTCGCGGCCGAGATCGAAAAGCTGGGCCTCGACGCGGATGCCTACAGACACAGCGTCGACGACCCGGAAATGAAGGCGCGCTACAAGCGCCTCACGGAAGAAGCGATGGAGCAGGGCGTGTTCGGCTCGCCCTACATCATCGTCGACGGCGAGCCCTTCTGGGGTTCTGACAGACTTTGGATGGTGGAGAAGTGGCTCTCTGATGGCGGGTGGTAGCATCGAAGCGGCTCTGGAGGCCGCGACACGGAAATACATGTCGGCGACGGGGATCGCCGACCTGAAACGGCTCTCGGCCGGCGCGTCCCAGGAAACCTGGTCGTTCGACGCGCCGACGGCCGACGGGGTCCAGGAGCTCATCCTGCGCCGCGCGCCCGGCGGCGTGCCCGAGGCGCGTTCGACGGCCATCGGCCAGGTGCGCGAGGCGAAGCTGATCCAGATCGCCCACGCCCACGGTGTCAAGGCGCCGAGGGTGCGCTACGTGCTCCAGCCCGAGGATGGGCTGGGCGTCGGCTTCGTCATGGACCGCATCGCCGGAGAAACGCTGGCGCCCCGCATCCTGCGCGACGAGCTCTATGCCGAGGCGCGGCCCAAGCTGGCCGGGCAGGCCGGCGAGGCAGCCGCCTCGATCCACAACGTGCCGATGGGTGAACTGGATTTCCTCGAGGAGATCACGCCCCAGCAGCAATGGCAGAACACCTGGAACGCCTACGAGAAGTACTTCCTCGAATGGTCGCCGTCGCCGGTGTTCGACTACGCCCTGCGCTGGCTCAAGGAGCGAGTGCCGGCGCGAGACCGCGTCACCCTGGTCCATGGCGATTTCCGCAACGGCAACATCATCTGGGGCCCGGAAGGGCTGCGCACGATCCTCGATTGGGAGATCGCCCATTTCGGCGATCCGATGGAGGATCTGGCCTGGATCTGCGTGAACTCGTGGCGCTTCGGCAACATCGACAAGCCCGTCGGCGGCTTCGGCCAGCGCGAGCAATTGTTCGAGGGCTATGAAAAGGTCTCGGGCGTGAAAGTCGATCCCGACCGCGTGAAGTTCTGGGAGATCTTCGGCAGCCTGCGTTGGGGCATCACCTGCCGCTCCATGGCGTTTACCCATTTGACCGGCCACGACCGCTCCGTCGAGCGTCCGGCTATCGGCCGCCGCTCGTCCGAATGCGAGGCCGACCTCATGATCCTGCTGGGGAAGAACTGATGCGTCCCGACCGTCCCACCGCCGACGAGATGCTCGAGGCCGTCGAGGAATTCCTGCGCGACAAGGTGATGCCTGCGGTTTCCGGCCACCTGAACTTCCATGCCCGCGTCGCCGCCAACGTGATCGCCTCGGTGCGCCGCGAAGTGGCGCAGGCGCCCGTTGTCGAAGCCGGCCAGCATGAGCGGCTGGTGAGCCTGCTCGGCCATGACGGCGATCTCGAGGCGCTCAACCGGGAGCTGTGCGAGGACATCCGGAACGGCAAGGCCTCGCTCGATGATCCCGCGTTGCTGGAGCATCTGCGTCAGGTCGCCGTGGAGAATCTAGGCGTCGACAACCCCAAATATTCGGCCTACGCACGGCTGAAGGGGTAGCTACGCCATATCCCCCTCAGGCGTCATCCCCGTGCACGCGGGGACCCACACGGGGCCGGCACGTAGCCTCTCAACTGCTCGGTAACGAACAATCCTTATAAGCTTTTCGGCAGCGTCGCCGAGCAACCAGCCCTACGAAGAGCTGGTTCCCCGCGTGCGCGGGGATGACGCCGACGGTGATGGGGAAAACCCCCTACTTCGCGCCGATCATCCGGTCCATGATGCGCTTGAGCAGGGCGACGACCGCCTGCTGGCGCTTTTCCTGATCATTGCCGAATTCGGCGACGGACAGCCCTTCGAGGGCAACGCGCAGCAGGTCGCGGGCGACCGAAAAATTCGGGTCCTCGATGCTGGCGATCTCGCCATAAACTTCGCGGCCCAGTTCCAGGCGGCGCTCGTCATAGCGCTTGCCGGCTTCCTTGACGATCTCGCGCAGTTCCGGATCGGTTCGGCCGGCTGCCTGCAATTCCTGCCAGGCGACGAACAGCGGGTTCTGGACGAATCGCCAGTAGATGTCGACGCCGCCCTGCAGCCGCTTTTCCGCCGCCGGCATCTTGCGCAGTTCCTCGGCATAGGTCTCGATCCACTGGTCGATCATGTGATCGATGGAGGCGCGCAGCACATCAGGCGTGGTCGGGAAGTAGTATTGCACCGCGCCGCGCGTCACATGGGCGCGCTTGGCGATCTCTGTGGTCGTCGTCCGGTGATAGCCGAGCTCCAGGAAGCACTGGATGGTCGCGTCCAAGATGCTGTTCCGGGTCGCGATGCTTTTCTTGGTCTGGTGGCGGCGCGCGTCGCGGGCCGAGGGTGCGTTGTCCTGAGTGGTCACAGCTCGATCACGGTTGTTTTGCAATGCGAAAGCATAGCCATAAACCCCGTCAGCCGCATAGTTATTTTCGGCAGGAGTGATTTTTTATCACGCGTGTCAGAGTCCCAGGACGAGCTTGGCCATGATGTCGCGCTGGACCTCGTTGGTGCCGGCATAGATCGACCCGGCGCGGGCGTTGAGGTAGTGGGGCGCGGCGGGCGGCGCATAGTCGGGGCCGATCGGCTGGTTGTGCTGGCGGACGTCGTGGATGGTGAATGGCGCCGCGTAATAGGCGACCGCCTCCATGGTCAGCGTCGTGACCGTCTGCATCGCCTCGGAGCCGCGCACCTTGATCATCGAGGCTTCCGGGCCCGGCGAGCCGCCCTTCGACAGCGCCGACATGATGCGAAGCTCGATCATCTCCAGCGCCATCAGCTCGACCTCGGCCGCATCCATCCGGGCGGCGAAGGCAGGGTCGTCCGCAAGGCGCCGGCCGTCCGAGCGTTCGCTGGCGGCCATGTGGCGCAGATGCTTCAGGTCGGCGATCAGCCGCGGCGCCCACGCGCCGGCGCCCCGTTCCCATTCCAGCAGGTACTTGGCGTAGGTCCAGCCCATGTTTTCCTGGCCGATCAGCCCGGATTTCGGCACCCGCACGTCGTCGAAGAATACCTGGTTGACCTCGTGATCGCCGCCCAGGGTGATGATCGGATCGACCTTGATGCCGGGCGTGTCCATGTCGAACAGCAGGAACGAGATGCCCTCCTGCGGCTTGCCCTTGTCGCTGGTGCGCACGAGGCAGAACATGCGCTGGGCGTATTGGGCGTAGGTCGTCCAGATCTTCGAGCCGTTGATGACGTAGTGGTCGCCGTCGCTGACCGCCTTGGTCTTCAGCGACGCCAGGTCCGAGCCCGAGCCAGGCTCGGAATAGCCCTGCGCCCAGTAATCGTCGCCCGACAGGATGCGCGGCAGGTACTTCGCCTGCTGCTCGGGCGTGCCGAACTTGATGATCACAGGGCCGACCATGCCGAGCCCATTGGGCAGCGGCTTGGGCGCGTGGGCCTCGGTCATCTCCTTGTTGAACAGATAGCGCTGGGTGACGCTCCAGCCGGTGCCGCCATGCTCCTTCGGCCATGACGGCGCGATCCAGCCCTTTTCGTGCAGCACCTTGTGCCAGCGCATGGTCGGCTCGAACTCGGCGAAGATCGCGGTCTGCGTCTTCGCCGCGTGGCGCAGCTCGTCGGTCAGGTTGTCGTCGATGAAACGGCGCACCTCGTCCCGGAACGCCATGTCCTCGCGGCTGAAGCTCAGATCCATGGGTTACACCGTGGTCGAGGAACCGCCATCCATCGGGATGACGGCGCCGTGGACGTAGTCGCTCGCCTGCGAGGCGAGGAAGATCGCGACGCCGGCCGCGTCCTCGGGCGCGCCGAGCCGATTGGCCGGCACCCGCGCCAGGATCTTGTCGCGGGTCTTCTCGATGGTCTCGGCCATCATCTTGCTGGGGAAGGGGCCGGGTGCGATGGCGTTCACCCGGATGTGATCCTTGGCCAGCGCCTTCGCGAGCACCTTGGTCAGGTGGATCAGCGCCGCCTTCGACGACGAATAGGAGAACGTATCCATGTCCGGCACGGTGAGGCCGTTGATCGAGGCGATGTTGATCACCTTGGAAGGGCGCTCGGCGCTCGCCGCGGCCTTCAGCGCGGCGCGCAGCTGCTGGATCAGGAAGAACGGCGCCTTCACGTTCAGCGCATAGACCTTGTCCCAGCCGGCTTCCGGAAAATCGTCGAACGGCGCGCCCCATGCGGCGCCGGAATTGTTTACCAGCACGTCGAGCTTGGGTTCCAGTCGCTTCATCGTATCCGCCAGCGCGACGACGCCGGCATGCGTGGACACATCGGCCTGGATCGGAATGCAGGTGCCGACCTTCGACAGTTCCTCGGCCACTTCCTCACACACCGCCAGCTTGCGCGAGGCGATGTAGGTTTTCGCGCCGTTGGCGGCGAAGCCGGTGGCGATCATCTTGCCGATGCCGCTCGACCCGCCGGTGACCAGCGCGACCTTGCCCGAGATGTCGAATAGAGCCTTCATGCGTGACTGTTCCCCGTTGCTTTCCGGACCTCACTATGCACGATAGGCGCTCTAAAAAAAGCCCATACAAATTCACTCTTAGGGAAGCAGAGCCATGAACCGCGTCCTCGAACATCTCGGCACCAAGTATCCAATCATCCAGTCTCCGATGGCCTGGATCGCTCGCTCCCAGCTCGCCTCGGCGGTGTCGAACGCGGGGGCGATGGGCATCATCGAAACCTCCTCGGGTGAGATGGACCAGTGCATGGAAGAGATCCGCAAGATGCGGACCCTCACCGACAAGCCGTTCGGCGTGAACCTGGCGCTTATGTTCCTGCGCGACGAACGCATGGTCGACATGGTGATCGACGAGGGCGTCAAGTTCGTCACCACCTCGGCCGGCAGCCCGGCGAAATATATCGAGAAGCTCAAGAAGGGTGGCCTGACCGTCTATCACGCGGTGCCAACCACCGCGATGGCGATGAAGGCCATCGACGCCGGGGTCGACGGCCTCGTGGTCGAGGGCGCCGAGGGCGGCGGTTACAAGAATCCGGAAGAGGTGGCGCTGACGGTGCTGCTGCAGACCGTGCGCGAAAAGAGCGACATTCCGATGGTAGCGGCCGGCGGCATCGTCGACGGGCGCGGCATGGCGGCGGCGTTCGCGGCGGGTGCCGAGGGCATCCAGATGGGCACCCGCTTCGTCAGCTCGGCCGAAAGCCCGGTTCACCGCAATTTCAAGCAGGCCATCGTCGACCGCGACGAGACTGGCACCGTCGTGCTGAACAAGAAGTCGACGCCGTGTGTGCGCGCGCTGAAAACCGAGCGGTCGATGGCCATCGCCGAGGCGGGCATCATGGAGCGGGCCGTGGGCTTCGGCTCGGTGCTCGATCTGTACTTCGGGGGAGACATGGAGGCGAGCCTGGCGCTTTCAGGTCAGGGCACCGGCCTGATCCACGAGGTGAAGCCCGCTAAGCAGATCATCGATGAAACGGTGGAGAGCTTCTTCGCCATTGCCGACCAGTTCGCGGCGCGGGCGCAGGCGCGGGCGTTCTAGCCGATTGACGGCGGCGTGCCGCGACTAGCGGGCGCCGTCGAGCGACGAGATATAGGCAAGCACAGCCTCGATCTCGTCGCGGCTCAGCGTGATCTCGCGCATGGGACCGTGTGGGCGGGTCAGGAACGTCCGGTAGTGATCCGGATTGGCCTTTACCGCCGGCGCCAGCGCCGCGAAGGGCGGGGCCGCGTCCAATCCTTGCTCCGGTTGGGCCGCGCCGGTGACGTGGCAGGCATTGCACCACATCCGCGCCAGGTCGGCGCCCTTTTCCGCCGGAGTATAGTTTTCCACGCCGGGCGCGGGCGCCTCGCTGGCCTCCTCGGCCAAGGCGGGCGCCGCAAGGCTTAGGGGCAGGAGGCACAACAACGTCTTCAGGATCTTGCTCATGGGCCTACTCTCCGATCGAGGACGACAGACAGCATTGAGCCAGATCAAGCCGGTGTGAAGACGTTCTTTCCCTCGTGCGACACCACGCTGCCGTGCCGGCCCATGGCGTCCCGGTCCACAAGGCCATTCAGCACCGCTGGATCGGCCGGCGTGTTGGCGATGAACCGCGTGCCATCGGTCTGGCGGCCGACGACGATGCCGCGCTCGGGTCCAGTCTTGCCGAACACCACGGTGTAGCTT
>VFQP010003145.1_pt1 | contig 17185 bp, 14 predicted proteins | sample 3512351 | NCBI WGS metagenome assembly VFQP01 (sample SAMN10412372, study PRJNA504923) | tailings metagenome | isolation source: Relicate 1 Philex TSF1 revegetated site | place: Philippines: Tuba, Benguet | collected 2017-08-29
TTTGCTGCTCACGCCGGTCGTTCTCCCATTCTGGAAAGTCTGGTCGCGTCTCAAAAGCCATCACATGGATATCTGGCTGGCCAAGGGGCCCTTCGACCCCGTTACGCTGATGGCGCATGGCTACGTGGTGAAGAACTTTTTTGAAATCATCGCCCTTGCCGAACATGATGAAGAGCTGAAAGCGCGCGACCCCTATCTGGTCAAATGGGCGCATACAGCGCGCGAGATGATGCGCATGATGCCGCAGGGCATGTTCAAGCAGGTGCTGGCTGCGGTGATTTTCATGGCGCTGGTCTATGCGATTAGCGGCGAAATTCTGGCTGTATTCGGAGCATAATCATGACCCAGAAAAGCGGCGGCCATTTGTTGGTGGAAAGCCTGCGCGCGCATGGCGTGAAAAAGATTTTTTGCGTGCCCGGCGAAAGCTATCTGGACGCGCTGGACGGACTGCATGACGCAAACGATATTCGCACCATCACCTGCAGGCAGGAAGGCGGCGCGGCGTTTATGGCCGAAGCCTATGGCAAGCTGACCGGCCACCCCGGTATTTGCTTTGTCACGCGCGGCCCCGGTGCCTGCAACGCCAGTATCGGCGTGCATACGGCGATGCAGGATTCGACGCCGTTCATTTTACTGGTGGGGCAGGTGGCCCGCGACCAGAAAGGACGCGAAGCGTTTCAGGAAGTTGAATACCGCGATATGTTCAAACCGCCGTTTTGCAAATGGGCGACGGAAATCGACCATGCATCGGATATTCCGCGCGTCATGCGCGAAGCGTTTGATATCGCCACATCCGGCCGTCCGGGCCCCGTGGTGATTGCGCTGCCCGAAGATATGCTGTGCGAAGATACAGACGCTGCCGTGCAGCTGCCTATGCCGGCCGCGCATTTCGCGCCCACGCATCACGACATCGATGCCCTGCGCGAGATTTTGGGCAGTGCGCAAAAGCCGCTGGTGATTATCGGCGGCGGCAGCTGGAGCGATACGGCCATTCAGGCTTTCGAAGATTTCTGCGAAAAAGCGCAATTGCCTGTGGCGGCCGGTTTCCGCCGCCAGGATGCGTTTCATAACAGCCATCCGTGCTATGTCGGCGCGCTCGGCACTACGGTTGACCCGAAGCTGTGCAAGGCGGTCGAAGATGCCGATGTCATTATCGCCGTGGGCACGCGCCTTGGCGAAATTCTGACGCAGGGGTATAGCATCATTCAGCCGGGCACGCCCAGGCAGCGTCTGGTGCATGTCTATCCGGATGCGGACGAGCTGAACCGCGTATACAAATCCGAACTGGCCATTCATTCATCTGTGAATGAATTCGTGAAGGCGCTGGAGGGACTGGCGATTGACGGCAGCCGCTGGAGGCTGCATACGCAAAGCCTGCGTGAAAACTACGCCGCGTTTTCAACCGTACGCAGCCGCGATAAATTCACACCCGATCTGGACGGTATCATCGAAGACATTATCAACGCCCTGCCCCAAGACGCCATTTTGACCACCGATGCCGGCAACTTCAGCGGCTGGCCGCAGCGTTATGTGCGGTATGACCGCCCCATGCGATTGCTGGCGCCCACATCTGGCGCGATGGGCTATGGCGTGCCTGCGGCGGTGGCGGCCAGTCTGACATATCCCGGCCGCGTTGTTGTCGGTTTTATGGGCGATGGCGGCTTTATGATGACCGCGCAGGAAATCGCGACAGCGATGCACGAAGGCGCGCATCCCATTTTGCTGGTCTTTAACAACAGCATGTATGGCACCATCCGCATGCATCAGGAAAAACATTATCCCAAGCGCATCAGTGCAACCAACTTGACCAACCCCGATTTTGCGGCCTTTGCCGCGTCATTCGGAGCGCAGTCGTTTGTGGTGGGCCGCAACGAAGACTTCCTGCCCGCATTTAATGCCGCGATAGCATCCAAAAAGCCGACGTTGATCGAAATCCGCATGGACCCCCAGCAAATCACCACCGCAAAAAAACTGGCCGAACTGTGAGCGATATCATTCCCGTCACCGCGGACGATCTGGTGCCGCTGGAAGATTACCAAACCAGCCATCCGCTGCGGGTCGATCTGGTTTATGCGCAAGCCACGCATCGCGACAATATGTTCGGCGGGGCGATTTACCGCGCAGATGCGCAGATGCTCTGTCACCGTAAATTCCTGCCCGTTATCCTGTCGGCGGCCGAACTGTGTCATGCCCGAAGCGGCCTGTCTTTTGAATTGAAAGACTGCCTGCGCACGGTCGAGGCGCAGGAAAAAATGCGCCAGACCGATATCGTCAAAGCCAATCCGCATTGGCTGGTGGAACCCAACCGTTTGCTCTCGCCCCCCGGCAAAGGCGGCCACCCGCGCGGCATGGCGGTCGATATTATTTTGCTGGATGCGAACGGCGACGAGGTTGATATGGGCACGCGGTTCGACTACCTGACGCCCGATCCGGCGCGCAATCCCGCTGCGCGCAGCTTCCGCGATCTGCCGCAGGATGTGCTGAACCATCGCCAGTTGCTCGAAGACTGCATGATGCAGGCGGCGGCGCGGCATGAACTTCCCCTGCTGCCCCTGCCGCAGGAATGGTGGGATTTCAGATTCCCGCGTGACCTGTACGACCTTTATGCGCCGGTGAATGATGCCGATATGCCCGCGGCGCTCCGCATGACCGATATCTGATTTTCTAAAGCGTGCCGCGTTTTAATCCGCGCAGTAAAAACCGTGCGGGTGCCAGCGCGTCTGACAGGTTTTGGGGCACGGGCAGCGGCTCCCCCTCTATCATCGCGGCAATGATTTCACCGGCCAGCGGTGCGCCTGTCATGCCATGTGCGCCGTATCCTGTGCTGATATACAGGCCGCTGTGGGTGGCGACGGGAATATCGGGCGGCGCGCCGCCCGCGCGCAGCGCGGCAAAGTCTTGCAGCACCTGCGGCGCGTCAGGCGCAGGGCCGATCAGGGGCAATTTGTCCGGCGTTGTCGCGCGGTAGCCCGTGCGCCCGCCAATGACATCGGCGAGCTGAATATTCAGCCGTGGTAAATACCGGTTCAGCTTATCCACATTTTCGGCATGGTCTTGCGGGCGGATATCGGGGGCGGCCACGGCTTCTTTTTGGAATGTCGCGCCGATGTACTGCACGCCATCTGCGGCCGGGGTAATGTATCCGTCGTGACAAATGACCGTATCCAGGCTTTGCGATGCCGCCGTGGGCCGCACATAGCTGATCTGCCCGCGCAGCGATTGCAAAGGCAGCCAGCGGACCACATCCACCGCGGCGCTGCTATTCGCAAGCGCGATGACGATATCGTCGGCTTCGGCCATCACGCCCCCTGCGTCATCCAGCACTTGCCACAAATTTCTCTCTTTACGCAGCTGCGCGGCGGCTTTGCCAAATAATAGGGTGATGGGGCGGGCTTCGGCCAGCCGTTTGCAAAACTCCGGCGGTGACAGATAGCCCGCCATGGGTTCATGCAATCCGGCGGCGTCATGATACGCATATTCGCGCGGCAGGCCGCCGCGTGCGATCATCTTTTCATGGCGCACCGCATCGTCTGCGCCGAGATCCAGATGCGTGACGCCGCACGCACGCCAAGACGGCAGCGCAATATGCGCGCACAGCATGCGCGTATAACAAAATCCATGCGCATGCAGGCTGCCCATGTTTGACGCATCCACCGTCATTTTGGGGTAAACGATGCCGATGGGGTTGCCGGATGTTTCGGCGGCTATGCTGCCTTGCCGGTCGATCAGCGTGACATCATGGCCGCGCCGCGCAACAGCATAGGCGGCGCTGCACCCCGCAATGCCCGCGCCCAGAATGGCGATGCGTCGGCGCGGCGCATGCGCCGGAACTTCGCCCGTTTTTTGCGCCATGGTCATCGACCATTTAATGCCGAATCCTTTAACCTTTTGCACGTCAAAACCCAGCGTTTTCAGCGCGCGGCGCATAGGGCCGGTGACTGAAAATGTGGCCAACGTGCCGCTTGGCTTGGTGCGTGCGGCGATGTGGGGGAATAATTCCTCGCGCCACATGTCGGGGTTTTTGGCTGGTGAAAAACCATCCAGAAACCACGCATCGAACTGCCCCGATATCTGCGGCAGCAGATCGGCCACATCACCGAAGCAAAGTGTTAGGCGGATACGTCCGCCTGCGATTAAAAGAGTATGAAACCCCGCAATCATCGGCGGGTAGCCATCAATAATATCCGCCGTAATATCGGCATAGTCGGGCCAGTGCGCGTATATTTGCGCCAGCATGTTTTTATCAATCGGATGTTTTTCGATGCTGGTGAAAACCAGATGCGCATCCTTGGGCGCGGTCTGCAAAAACAGGCGCGCCGTCAGCAAAAAATTCATGCCGGTGCCGAAGCCCAGCTCCGCCACGTAAAATCCGCGTGGGCCCATCGTGGCGAAACGTTCTGCAAGCTTGTTGTGCTGCAAAAAAACATAATCTGATTCAGCAAAGCCTGCGCCGCGCTGGAAATATACGTCGCCGTAATCCAGACTTTCGAGGTCACCGTTCTCAGACCATTGCAAACGGGCGGGGTTCAATGTCACAATAGATATCCTGTAATTGCCGCATGCGCTGCGGCAGGCCAGCATACCAGCCTGGCTAAAAACATAAAGACAAGAGGTAAGGCGCCCCACAATGACCACAGACGGTGTGATCAAGGTTCTTTTCGTATGTACGGGCAATATTTGCAGATCCCCCACGGCCGAGGGGGTTTTTCGGCATCTTGCGCATCAAGCGGGCATAGAAGATCGTTTTCATATCGATTCCGCGGGTACGGATTCGTATCACGTAGGCGAATCACCTGATAAACGTGCGGTAAAAATCGCCGCGCGCCATGGCGTGTCGCTGCAGGGTCAACGCGCCCGCGCTTTGCGCGCTGAAGATTTCAACGCATTCGATTATCTGTTCGCCATGGATGGCGGGCATTTGTTCGACATGCAAAACCGCGCCCCCACGGGGCATACGGGGAAGGTCGAATTGTTTTTGTCCGCCGCGGGACACGAGGCGCAAGACGTGCCCGATCCGTGGTATGGCGACGAAGAAGATTTTGAAAACGTCTTCAGCCTTGTGCATGACGCGGCGACCGCGCTCTTCGGCAATCTCAGAAAGGTGCATGCCATATGATTACCCCTGCGATTTACGGTGAAATCGAACAGGCCATGGGCTGCCGGATTCTGGCGGTTGCCCCGCTGTCGGCCGCCAATAATGCGCAGATCTACCGCCTGTCGCTGGCCAATGGCGAGGCGCGCGTGGCCAAGGTCGCCGAACGCGGCCTGGATACCGAGGCATGGATGCTGCAATACCTGCGCGAAAAATCTGAATTGCCGGTGCCTGCGGTATATTACAGCAACGAACATGTCATCATCATGGCCTTCGCGCAATCGATGGGCATGATCGATTATCGGGCCGAAGGCGGCGCCGCGCAGCAGCTGGCCGCGCTGCATAACATCACCGCCGATCAATACGGGATGGAGCGCGACACGCTCATCGGCTCCCTCCCCCAGCCGGGCGGATGGCACAGCGACTGGCCGAAGTTTTTTGCCGAACAGCGCCTGCTGCACATGGCGCGCAAATCGCTCGAAGAAAACAAAATCGATGCGCGTATGATGGCGCAATTCGAAAAGCTGGCCGCGAAGCTGCCGAACATGCTCAAAAACCCGCAGCCGCCGTCACTGGTGCATGGCGATGTCTGGAGCGGTAACGTGATTGTCGGGCGGGGAAGTATTGCCGCTTATCTGGACCCCGCCATTTACTATGCCGATGCAGAGGTCGAGCTTGCTTTCATCCGCCTGTTCAATACCTTCGGCGACGGGTTTTTTGCAAAGTACAATGAAATTCGCCCTATACGCGCCGGCTTCTTCGAAGAGCGGGTAGATATCTATAATCTTTACCCGCTATTGGTGCACACACGTCTGTTTGGCGCCTCTTATGCGCGCAAGGCGCAAAAGATCCTTGACCGTCTGGCATAACGCCAGCGGCCTTGGCAGGCTTGAAGATCACATCACTGAAATTGCGGGGCGAGCGTGCCGATGCTGCGCTTGACCAGGGCATCCAGATCGGGTGCGCCGATCTGGGCAGGCGTCATTTTCCCCTCCACGATCAGCGTGGTCAGGCCGTGGCAAAGGCTCCAGACCGCGACGGTCAGGAAACGCGCATCCTCACTGCCTTGTGCCTGCGTACGCTGGGCAAGGGCGGCGGAAATAAGGGCATAGCTTTTACCCGCCGTCATCGCCAGCGTGGGGAAGCGTTTCAGGTCGGCCAGTTCACGGCCGAACATGATGCCGAACAGGGGTTTGTTATCAACCGCGAAACGTGCGTAGGCGCAGGCCAGCTTCTCGATTTTCTCCTGCACGCCTTTGGCGCCCGTGGCAGCCTCTGCCATCGACAGCGCCAGACGCTGAAAACCTGTTTCGGCAACGGCGGCCAGCAATTCATCTTTGTCGCGGAAGTGGCTATAGGGCGCGGCCTGCGTCACGCCGGTGGCGCGTGCCAGACTGCGCAGGCTCAAACCATCAATGCCATCCGTGGAGAGAATGTCGAGCGCGGCGGCCAGCAGCGCCTCGCGCAAATTGCCGTGGTGGTATTTGAATTTTTTCTGGAAATCAATTGCGGTTTCTGCGGTCATGAATTACCCCTGAATATAATCCCTCGCATAAATACCTGCGAATGCCTCGCAAGTATCTTTGCATTGGCCAGATGCAGGGTCAATATGCATTGTCAGAGTCCCGACCGCAAAATACAGCCCCAGGGGTTGCAATCGCGCCCCCATCGTCGCATCATCATGCGAACGCAAGACATAATACGGAGAATTCGCCATGACCGACGCCCCGCCGCCGTCCGTCCGCCCCGTGCCCCGCCCCGATACGCCCGCGCAATACCCGAAGGAAACGCGCGGCAATAACTTTTATGATCTGGATGTGAATGCGCAGCGCCTGCTCGCGCGTTTGGCGCCCGATATGCTCAAGCGTAACGAAGACCGCCTGCGCGATTTCGGCGCCTTCACCGGCGGTCCGTTGGATGAACAGGCCTCGCATAGCGACCGTCACGCGCCGCCGCGCCTTGAAACCCACAACAAAACGGGCGAGAAGCGCACGCGCGTCATCTTTAACCGCGACTATGAAACCTGCCATCAGGAAGCGTATCAAAAGGGCACGATCGGCCTTGCGTTCCAAAATCAGGATGCCGAGCCGCATCTGCTCAGCTTCACCATGGGTTATATGCTGTCGCAGGCGGATATCTCGGTGCATTGCCCCGTGACCATGACAGGCGCGGTTGCATACATACTGGATAAATTCGCGCCCAAAGACGTGCGGGATGCGTATTTGAACGACGTCATCCGCATGGACGGCCAGACAAAAACCGGCGGGACATGGGCAACCGAATTGCATGGCGGGTCAGACGTGGGCGCGACGACTACGGTGGCCAAAAAAGACGGAAAGAAAATCACCTTGCACGGCCTGAAATGGTTTACCAGCAATGCCAATTCCGGTTTGGCCATTGCAACGGCGCGGCCTGAAGGAGCGCCGGCAGGCAGCAAAGGCCTCGGCCTTTATCTGGTGCCCAGTCATTTGCCGGATGGCAGCCAGAACAAATACAACGTGCGGCGGTTAAAAGACAAGCTGGGCACCAAAGGTCTGGCCACGGGCGAGATTGATCTCGAAGGTGCCGAAGCCATCGAAATCGCCCCGCCCCCGCATGGACTGAAAATGATGATGGAGGCGCTGGAGTATAGCCGCATCCATAATGCCATGAGCGGCGCAGGCGTACAGCGCCGCGCGCTGATGGAAGCCGCCGGCTGGGCAACCCACCGCGAAGCCTTTGGCAAAACTATCGACAAATATCCGATGGTGCAAAACGAATTGATTGACCTGATGGTGCGGGGCGAGGCATCGGCCGCGCTGGCGTTTGAATCGGCGCGCAGCTTTGATGCGGCAATGAAAGACGATACGCAGCGCCCCTGGCTGCGCATCGCCACGGCGCTGGCCAAATACCGCACCGCGGAAGACGGCGTACAGGCGGCAAAAAAAGCGCTCGAGCTTGTCGGGGGCAATGGTTATACCGAAGAATTTCCAACCGCGCGGCTGCTGCGTGATGCGATGGTGCTGACCGTATGGGAAGGCCCCGCCAATATTCAGGCGCTGGAACTTTTGCGCATGACCTCGGGCAAGGAGCCGGGCGACAAGGTCTTCACCGATAAAATCCGCGAAATATCCAAGGCGTTGCCGGCCTGGATGGCGCATGAAAAATCGCTGCTGGATACGGGCCTTGCACAAACCGAGCGCGCGCTGGCGCATTTGCGCGCACATCCGCAGGATGGCGAGCGTTTTGCACGCAAATTGATGGATCACATGGCAGATGTGCTGTCCGGCGCGCTGCTGGCGGCGGAGGCTGCGCATGATCTCGCCTATCACAACGATGCGCGCAAGCAGCTGATTGCTGAAAACTATCTAGAAAAAACATTCGGTAAGCGCGAGCTGCAATTCAGCTGCGAAAAAGACCTCACGCAGGTGCATTTCGATGCGCTGCTGCATTATCGCCGGATTGATCCGGCCGTGCTTGTGCCCGCGCCTGCGCCCGCCGCGCCCGCGCCCAAACCACCCGGTATCTGATGACATCCGGCGCCGCTTCCCCCGCAGATGCCGATACGGCGCGCTATCACGCCATTGTGGCGCATTGCCGCCTGTTTCATGGCGCGGATAATCCGCGGGCGGCGGGCATTCTTGCGCTCAACCTTGTGCTGTTTTTCGCCGGGCTTGCGGGCATGTATTGGCTGCGCGATGTTTCTTATGTCCTTGTGCTGCTGTTGGCGCTGCCGACCGCATTCATGCTGGTGCGGCTGTTTATCATACAGCATGACTGCGGACACGGATCGTATTTTTCATCGCGCGCGGCGAATGACTGGACAGGGCGGGCGATCAGTCTGCTCACGCTGGCGCCATATACGTACTGGAAACGCGAACACGATGTGCACCATGCCTATGTGGGCCAAATCGAACGGCAGGATGTCGGATATATCGATATCTATACAGATGCGCATTACCGCGCGCTGTCTGCATGGCGCCAAAGATTATACCGTCTTTACCGGCATCCGGCGGTGCTGCTGCTGATCGGCGTGCCGCTGCATAATATTATCCTGATGCGCGTGCCGCCGCTACGGGCAAAAGGTTACGGCGATCGTCGTTTCCTGACGTTCGCGCAGGCGTGGCGCAGTGTGGTGCTGCATAACCTCGGGCTGCTGCTGCTGTATGGCGCATGCGGATATCTGCTGGGGTTCGGCGCGCTGCTCGCCATCTATGCCCCGGTGATTATTCTGGCGTGGCAAATCGGCGGCTGGATGTTCTATGTGCATCATCACTTCGAAGATGCCTATTGGCAGGCGGGCGATGAATGGCATCCGCATGCCGCGCGACTGCTGGCCAGCTCGCAATACGACTTGCCGCGGCCGCTGCACTGGCTGACGGGTTATATCGGTTTGCATCACATACATCATTTTTCAAGCGCCGTGCCGCATTACAAACTGGCCGCATGCAATGCGGGCAATGCCGATCTGCGCGGGATGAACCGCATATCCTTGCGGGAAAGTTTCCGCACCATCTGGCTTGCGATTATCGACCCGCAGCAGCGCAAAATGATAAAAATTTCCGACCTTGCGCCCTGAAGAAAAAGCAGAAAGGCCGGCAAGGGGCTGCCGGCCTTTCGCTTCAGGAAAGAAGTGAATGCGTTAGTGGCGGGTCTTTTCCCACTCGCGCACTTGCTTCTCTGCTTCATCTTCGGCGTAGCCGTAAGCTTTCTGCAGGCTACCCAGCAAGCGCTTGCGCTCGCCGCGAATTTCGGTCAGGTCGTTGTCTGTCAAACGGCCCCATTTTTTCTGGATAGAGCCACGGACTTCATTCCAATTACCTTTAATGATGTTCTCGTTCATGACGATACCTCCTTGTTCAGGTTTGGGTGTGTTTGTTTCGTCGTCGCGGCAACCTACGCTTCGCGCGTCCGCCCTGTTCCGGTTTTTTTGGACGAAGACCGCCGAAAAAATAAAAAACGCCGCGTTATCAAGGTCTAATGCGGTGCGGGTTTTCGGTGTTATGTTTTATCGTCTTACTTGGCCTTGCGATAAAATCTTTCATAAATGGCGGGCATATCTTGCGGGCATTTGGCCGATTCGCGTTTGTAGTTTTCGGGGGTATCGATCTCGCCCTGGCGTTTGCGTCTCGCCTCGCGCAGGCGTTCGGCCATGGGTTTGCTGGCGGCGACAAGGTTTTCCATCAAACGTTTTTGATGCTGCGGCATTTCGTTTTGTGGATAGGGGCCAAAGCCCTGATATCCCATCGTCCGCAAATAAAGCAGCATGTCACGCTCGATGCGCGGCAGATAATCGCGTATGGATTCCATGTCGATACGCACATGCTGCGCTTCGTGGTCTCGCGTGACCTTGAGGCTGCAGGGCAGGTCCAGAATATCACTGGATATAAAAATGGCAGGTTTGTATGTAATCCAGAACGTCGCTTTGTCGACGTACAGGCATTGGTTGCCGTTCTCGTCCGTCAGGGTTTTAAAGCTGACATTGAAATTGCTGGTGGTCACGCTGGTGGTGATGCCGAAGACGGTGCTGCGCTTATCGGTTGTCAGCGTAGATTCGGGGTCTTTCTCCATACTGCGGCGCAGGGTGGCGGATGAATGTTCTTCGGTGTAATAAATCGGCTCGCTTGCAAAATGGGCGACGACGCGCGGCGCGTTTTCGACCGGACACGCGCCAAGGGCGGCATGCATCAGCAGTGCGCTGGCCAACGATAAATCCAGTCCCGGAACAGGCATTAACTCCCCCGATTGCCATTTCTTTCAGGATAATCCAAATACGCCGCGCCCGATAGGTGTGGCGCGAAGGCCTAGGCGGATTTTTTAAAAGCTCGCGTCACATACGGCTTGATCTTGCCAATGCCCGCGCCCAGCGCATTGAAAAACGGCATCGAAATCAGGCCCGCCACCATACCGGCCACAATTGTGCCGGCCATGCCCAGTGCGCCGGCCAAAAAGCCATTGGTCGTGATGGCGGCAATCGTGCCTTTGATGGCGCCTTCGATGCCCGGGATGCCATGCACCAGAATGCCGCCACCAACGGCAAACATAGCAACCGTGCCGATCACCGACAGCGCCTTCATGAACTTGGGCGTGTGATGAACCAGTCCGTTGCCAAGCCCGCGCAGCGCGCGGCCTTTGAAACCTGTGTCCGTGCGCTGTTGCAGCGACAATCCCCAGTCGTCAAACTTGACGATGCAGGCGACAAGGCCATAAACGCCGATAGTCATGCCGACGCCAATGACGGTCAGCGTCAAGGCCTGCGTCGGCAAGGGGGCTGCGGCAATCGCGCCCAGACTGACGGCAATGATTTCGGCCGATAGAATGGTATCCGTGCCGATGGCGCCCCAGATTTTTTTGTTTTCGACCTTCAGCAGCGCTTCAGGGCTTTCCTGAATAGCCTCGACCATTTTCTGGTGATGCGCATGATCGGCGGCGTCTTTTTTATGCGTCATTTTGTGAAACGCTTCGTAGCATAAAAACGCGCCGCCAAACATCAGCAGTGGCGGGATGGCCTTGGCAGGCAACGTCAGCGCCAGCGGGATCAAAATCGCCTTATTGACCAAAGAGCCGAGGGCGATTTTGCCCACAATCGGCAGTTCGCGCTTGGGGTCGATCCCGACCACGGCATTCGCGTTGACGGCCAGATCGTCGCCCACAATGCCAGCCGTTTTCTTGGCGGCAATTTTGGACATCGCCGCGACGTCATCCAGAAGAAGGGTGATATCGTCCAGTACCGCCAGAAGACCCGAGGCCGCCATGTGCTTTTATGTCCTTTTGCAGGGTTAAGCGTCAAACCGCGCCAGATCATATCCGGTTTTTGGTGGATTGGAAGGGTTATAATCCCCTCCCTCTCACCCTTCTACTCCCCGTATCAGCGGCAGCGCCGCCGCGCGGCGGGCGGGGTATAAGCTCCTGCGTTTTATAGTGATTTTGCAGATCCGGAACTTGTTCTTTGGCGTATCTATTGGCAAACAGAAGCAGAAGGAAACCTGTCATGGCAACACATGTGCCTTCCCCACCCAAGGCCGCAAGCAAAACCGGACCAGCGCGAAAACATTCATTGCGCCGCGCGTGTGCGGCGATCGTCATTCTTGTCATCTGCGCGCTGACCGGCGCGCGTCTTTACCTGCCTTATTGGGTCAAAGACTACGTGAATGCGCAGATCGCCGCGCTGGACGGCTATGGCGGATCGGTTGGCGATATCGACATCAGCCTCTGGCGTGGAGCCTATGAAATCCACGATCTCGACATTCATAAAACCAAGGGCGGGCTCAAGCAGCCATTCGTCGCTGTGCGCACGATTGATTTGTCGGTGCAGTGGGCGGCGCTGCTGCGCGGGACCATTGTGGCCGAGGTCGAGCTCAACGATATCGCCCTGACTTTCGCCAAGAGCCAGAGCGGCAAGGGCGCCAGCTGGGTCGCCTTCGTTGATAACCTCACGCCTTTCGACATCAACAGGCTTGCCGTCAACGGCGGCAAGGTGGCGTATGTTGACCAAAGTGATCCGGATGTGAACCTGTATCTGAATAACATTCAGGCCGAAGTCACCAATCTGCGCAACATCGAGCAGAAAGAAGAGCTCTTGCCATCGGCACTGCAGGTGCGCGGCACCTCCATCGGCAACGGTGCCCTGACGGTAAATGGCCGCGGCAACATCCTGAAAGAGCCGCCCGATTTCGATCTGGACATGAAGCTTGAAAACGCGGCGCTTCCCGCCATCAATAAATATAGCCGCAAGGCCGCCGCCATCGATTTCAAAAGCGGTAACCTCAGCGTTTACATGGAGCTTGCCGCGCTCAATGGCAAAGCGACGGGCTACGTCAAGCCCATTGCCACGAAAGTGGACATGATTAACGAAGCCGCCGAAAATAACCCCCTTAACCTGTTATGGCAGGGGCTTGTCGCGGCCTTTGTGACGGTTTTCAAAAACCACCCGCGCGATCAATTCGCGCTCCGCATCCCGCTCGAAGGCAGTCTCGAAAACCCTGACAGGGATATGTGGAGCGGGTTCTGGAGTATTTTCAAAAACGCCTTCGGCAAGGCTTTCCCCCGCAATACCGAAGGCAACATCAATCTCAATCACGCGATCGAGCTATATGGCGTAGAGAAGTAAGCGCGCTGCGTTTTTACGGCGGACTTGGTTATGCGTTTTCGATTGTCAGCGGCAAGGTTTATATAAAGAAAACGCTTACCCGCGCACGGCGGCCTCGATCGCGGCAATGTCGATTTTCTGCATCGTCATCATGGCTTCAAATGCGCGCCTGGCTGCGGCCGCATCGGGGTTGCTGATCGCTTCGATCAACACGCGCGGCGTGATCTGCCACGACAGGCCCCATCGGTCCTTGCACCAGCCGCATTCGCTCACGGCGCCGCCGTTGTTCACAATCGCGTTCCAATACCGGTCTGTTTCGGCCTGGTCTTCGGTGATGATCTGGAATGAAAACGCTTCGCTATGCTTAAAGAGCGGCCCGCCGTTCAGGCCAAGGCAGGCCACGCCCAGTACGGTAAATTCGACCGTCAGCACGTCGCCCTCTTTGCCATCCGGATAATCCGCCGACGCGCGGTGCACGCCCGTGACAGCGCTATCGGGAAAGGTCTTGGCATAGAAATTGGCCGCTTCTTCGGCCGCACCATCGTACCAAAGGCAAATTACGTTCTTGGTCATCATCATTCCTTTTTTATATGCAGATGTTATCAAATAACGTCCGCCCCTTATAAGGGGAATAATCTGTGCTGGCCGCAGGTGTTGAAAATCTACGCGGTTTAATTTCGTCTTGTCGAGCGGCCTTTTACTTAGAAGATCGTAACGTATGGTATACATCAGTTCTCCAGCCAGCCCTTCCTTCTCAGCATCTGTTTTTCTAACGCTCGTATGTACATTACCTAAAAATGCATAACCCGCGTAAATTATGGTGCAGGTGTGTACAATCAGCAAAGATTAGGCTCATTAATAAAATTCTGCTTTAAACCGGTACGGGCACTATCCACATATTGGTGGTGTGGGAATGCACTCTGTCACATCTAGCTGTTCGGTAAAAATCCCAGATCGAGAGGCGGCGCTGGCCTTTCGTAAGCGCTTTGGTACACCAATTTGGATACAAATTCCCATGCGGGTCGTCATCGGGAATTACTGGAACAGCCATGCCAGCTCAACAGGCGGGCGATAGGCATTGTTAACCGCCGTTCAAGAACGGCCACAAGCCGCATATCTTTGATTGTGCGGACTGTACAAGCTTGGCGGTATGGGTAGAATTGTCTCTCAGGTATTCAATTAAAAAGAGTCTTTTGGAATATTCATATTCCTCACAAGCGCTTATATAAGGTTATAGTATGTCCGACAAGTATTACCATCCGTTGTTGCGCTTGTTACAGATTGTGGCGGATTTTGCGGGCCTGATTGTTATCGCCATCGCCTTGCTTGTTATAGCCGGCTGGCATTTTGATGTTGCCGTTCTCAAAAGCGGTATACCGGGCCTGACCGCCATGAATCCCGGCGGGACGGCAGTGTGCTTCCTGCTCGCCGGTTTTGGGCTTTGGCTGTCGCGCACACCGGCCAACCGTACCGCCCGGCGTATCGCAGCCGGTTCAGCCGCCGTATTGCTGGCTGTGCCGCTCAGCTGGTTTGTCGCCCATTTCGCAGGCTGGGAGAATGGCGTCGATAGTCTTCTTTTTAGAGAAAAGCTCGACGCAGAGGCACAGCGCCTTGGCCACCCCAACCGCATGGCCCCCAATACAGCGATTACTTTTATTGCGATGAGTTTTGCCCTTCTTCTGCTTGACCGGCGTTTCGGGCGCGTCTGGCCGGCGCAGATACTTGCCTTTGGCGTTATCATGAGCGGCTTGCTGACTCTCATCGGCTATGCGCATAAAACCTTTTCGCTAGCGGGCATGGGGTTCTTTTTGCCGATGGCCTTGAATTCGGCGCTGCTGTTCATCGTCTGCGGCATCGCGCTGTTGTGCCTGCGGCCGGAACGCGGTGCGATGGGCATTTTGGCCGGCATGGGTGCAGGTGGTATGCAGGCGCGGCGGCTTTTGCCTGTAACGTTGCTGGTGCCCCCTATGATTGGCCTGATCGGCGTTGCCTGTGTCGACCATAATCTGCTGAGCGCAGAAATGTTGCCGCCGATTTTTGTTCTTGCCAATATGTTGATTTTTACAGCATTGGTCTGGAGCAGTGCTGCCCTGTTGGAAGAAAGCGACCGACTGCGCAGCCTTGCCGAAACGGCGCTCGCGGAAGCCAAAGATGCGGCAGAGCATGCCAACCAGATGAAAACCGAATTCCTCGCCAATATGAGCCATGAACTCCGCACGCCACTGAACAGTATTATCGGGCTGAGCCGGATGTTGCACGAAGACATGGCGCTGGGCCACGGACACCGCGATACGGCGGGCATGGTCTATCGTTCCGCCGACAACCTGCTGGGCATCGTAAATGACATTCTTGATATATCCAAGATCGAGGCGGGGGCTTTTGAATTCGATAAAATCGTGTTTTCGATCGAAGAAGTGATGAACACGGTCAAAGAACTTTTCCAGCCCCTGTGCAGTGAAAAGGGCCTTATACTCGAATGTCGCCTGCCGCCGCGCAGCTGCCCCTATCTGGTCGGAGACCCCATGCGTTTGACGCGCCTGATGGTCAATCTGGTCGGTAACGCGGTCAAATATACAGTGGAGGGACGCATCGTTGTCGACATTCGCTTCGACAACCATACGGAGGGCTACGTAATGATTGCCTGCGACGTATCCGATACGGGCATCGGCATACCCGAGGAAAAGCTGCCGCATATTTTTGAAAAATTTGTACAGGCCGATAATTCGGCAACGCGCCGCTTTGGCGGTACGGGCCTTGGTCTGAATATTTCCCGCCACATCGTCCACGGGCTTGACGGCGAAATCGGCGTGGAAAGCCGCGAGGGAGAGGGATCGCGTTTTTGGTTCCGGATCCCCTTTCCGACGTCTGATACCCGCCCAGTGCTTGACCGTCAGGTCCGGCAGAACGAAAGAATGGACCGTCTGCCTGCGGCGGATCGCAAGGCTGCGGCCGCCTGCCGCTTGTTGGTGGCGGAAGATCATCTTCTTAATCAGGCATACCTGCAAAAACTGCTGCAACAGATGGGGTTTGTCAAAGTCGATATCGTTGAAAACGGTCAAATCGCACTCGATGCCATCGACCAGAAAGGCTACGATATTGTACTGATGGACTGCCATATGCCTATTATGAGTGGTTACGACGCGGCCCAGGAAATCCGCATCCGCGGCCGCACCGATCTACCCATCATCGCCATGACGGCGGATGCCATGTCTGGCACGCGTGAACGCTGCCTGCGCGCTGGCATGGACGATTATATCAGTAAGCCCCTGAGTCTGGAAAGCTTACGCTATGCGCTCAGCCGCTGGGTGACCTTTGCGAGTGAAACAGCCGAGATTGCCACACCGGATAGCCCCGAAGTCGCTGCCCTGCGCCAGCTGGCAGATAACCCTGCGGACATTCACGACATTGCGCTTTTGTTTGTTCAGCAATCCGATGAATGCATTGGCATCCTGCGTGCCCACTGTATCGACGGACGGTGTGAAGACTGGGTTGAGGCCGCACATAAGCTGAAGGGCAGTGCCGCCGTTCTGCGCTCGGAAGCGCTCGCTACCGTTTGTGACAACGCACAGTCCTTGCACGATGCGACTGTTACCCAGCGCGAACAGGCGCTGCATGAAATTTTGATCGTCTATAAGGAATTGAAGAGTAACATCCTGCGCGCGGCGGCGCTGGCCTGAGGCGCAGCCATTAACAAGCCGGATTATCACAGGTTATTTTATTTTCTTGTATAAAGTAGAGCGTGCAACACCGAGTGATTTCGCGGCTGTACTCACGTTTTGATCGCTGCAGTAGAGAGCATGGCGTACGGTCTCTTCGATAATGTCCTCCAGCGGGCGTAAACGACCGTTTGCATCCATGAGGTTCAATGTATGTTCCGGCGCGTCTTTCCCGCCGCGCACGGGCGGCGGTTGTGACAAACGGTCAATGCCTTCGATAATAAAATCTTCGGGTGACAGCAAGGTATTGTCACTCAATACAAAAATCCGCAGCAACACATTTTCCAGCTCCCGCACGTTGCCGGGCCA
>VFQP010003146.1_pt1 | contig 17182 bp, 13 predicted proteins | sample 3512351 | NCBI WGS metagenome assembly VFQP01 (sample SAMN10412372, study PRJNA504923) | tailings metagenome | isolation source: Relicate 1 Philex TSF1 revegetated site | place: Philippines: Tuba, Benguet | collected 2017-08-29
CGCAGCGATCCGCCATGGCGCAATTACATTGCTGCAGTGCGAGCCCAGCATGTGTCCTCGCATCCTGGAGCACGTACGAAGGAGCGGTGCGCAGCTCGCGCCTTCCGCGCGACTACGCTATCTCTATGCCGGCGGCGGCCCGCTCGACCCAACGCTCAAGCAGGAGGTGGAGGAAATGTTCGGCCGACCGCTGCACCATGGCTATGGCTTGACCGAATATGCCGGCTCCCTGTGCGTGACCCGCATGGACCGGCCGCGCAGTGACTGCTCTGCAGGCGAGATCGTCGCAGGTGCGGAGTTGCGCGTAGTGGGACCGAACGGCGGCCTGGTGCAGCAAGGCAGTCTGGGCGAGCTATGGGTGAGAGGGCCTGGAGTCATGCGCGGTTATTACCGCGCGCCGGCGCTGACCGACGAAGTTCTGCGTCCCGAGGGCTGGCTGAAAACTGGCGACCTCGGCCGACTCGACCCCGATGGTGCGCTGTTCATCGTGGCTCGCGCCAAGGACCTCATTACCCGATCAGGGTTCAACGTCTACCCAAATGAGATCGAATCCGTGCTGAATACCCATCCGTCGGTGCGACTCTCGGCTGTGGTCGGACAGCCAGCCGTCGATGGCAACGAGGAGGTCATTGCTTTCGTCGAAACCAGGGACGGCAAAACGTTCGATGCGCAGGCACTGCAGGAGTATTTGACTGAGCGGCTGTTACCTTACAAACGCCCGCAAAAGATTCTGCGCGTCGTCACCATTCCCACCACTGCCAGCGGCAAGCCTGTCAGGTACCAACTCAAACACCAGCTTGCACAGATGGTTGCCGAGAAGGCGTAGCAGGTACTGCGACCCTGGGCGGCCTCAATCCTGGCAACCGGTTCCATCCTCGACCAAAAGATCGACAAGATTGCGCGCAAAAAGCGGCAGTGCCTGCAGGTCGGCAACGCATACTTGCAGCTTGCGCTCGGCCCATTCGTCGTTGAGCTCGACGACCCGGAGCGCCATCGCACCAACATGGCGCGTCGCGGTGCTGTGCGGCAGCACACCGATGCCCACATTGGCCTCGATCATCCTGCACGCCGTTTCAAAGTTGCTGACCTGGACACGCCAGCGCAAGTCCCGCTGCAAATGCGCGGCCGCCCGACCGAGGAACGTGTGGAGCGCGCTCGCCTCAGGCAATCCGATAAACTCGTAGTCCAGCGCATCGCCGAAATCGACGCTGTTGCGCTCGGCAAGAGGATGGCTCAGCGCAGTGGCGAGTACGAGGCGGTCATGCCGGTATGGCATGACTCCGAGCCCCTCGGTGCGCATGTCCCCGGCAATGATCCCGATGTCCACCATGCCTTCCTGCACCGCGCGCACAATGTCTGGACTCAGCCGTTCCTGCAGGTCGACAGTTACGTCCGGATGGTTGACGAGATAAGTGCGCAGTACTGCGGGCAGGAACTCGCTCATCGCCGTTGTGTTGGCGAAGACGCGCACATGCCCCCTTACACCGGACGCATATTCCTGGAGGTCACCGCTCAATTGCTCAAGCTGACGAATGACGCGACGTGCATGCGCCAGCAGCGTCTCCCCCGCCCCAGTCACCGTTGCGCCATGGCGGCTCCGGCTCAGCAGCTTGACCCCGACTTGCTCCTCCAGGTTTTTTATCCGGGTACTGGCTGCGGCCAGCGACAGGTGCGAGCGTTCGGCACCGCCGGTCACGCTCTGGGCTTCCGCGATATGTGCGAACAGCTTGAGGTCGAACAGGTCAAAACGCATCAGATCGGCCTCAAGCGTCGTACCGGATTACTCTCCAACGCAGAAACGGTTGCACGGACGACAGCGGCGTCGCCTTTCTCTTGCCGCGCATCGCTTGCCGAGGCTTCGCCGCCCATCGCCCATCGCTGCCAACTCACGGCTTGAGCTCGATCAGCAGATCCTTCGCCGCCACCCTGTCCCCCTGCTTTACGTGCACGGCAGCAATCTCGCAGTCGCGGTCAGCCGGAATATGGGTTTCCATCTTCATCGCCTCCAGCACAAGCAGGGTTGTGCCCGCCGCGACCCTCTGCCCCGGCTCGACTGCCACCGTCACGATGGAGCCGGGCATCGGCGCGGGAATGTGCAGCGCATTGTCAGGTTCGGCAACGCGGCGCGCCTGACGCACCTGGCCCACTTGCGTGCTATGACGTTCTTCGATCAGCGCCGTGCGCGATTGTCCGTTCAGCTCGAACTGGACCTTGATATTGCCTTCCTCCGCGTCCGGATGTGTCCCTTGCAGCGAGACGAGCAGCGTCTTGCCTGGCGCAATGTCGACGGCGATCTCCTCTTGAGGCTGCAGACCGTACAGGAACGCTGGCGTCGGCACGACTGACGTATCGCTGTAAGTCCGTACGTGCGCGTGGTACGCAATCGCCTGTTTGGGATACATCAGGTACGAAGCCAGCTGCCGGTCGTCGATGGACCGTTCGCACGCGACTTCGGCCTCTGCGCGCGCCGCATCCAGATCCACCGCCGCGATCCTGTCGCCAGGACGGTACGGCGCCGGCGGTTCGCCGCGCAGGACCTTGCGCGAGAGCTCTGCGGGAAATCCGTCAGGTGGAAAGCCGAGTTCACCCTTGAACAGCGACACTACGGATTCCGGGAATGCAATCTCCTTTTCCGGATTGCAGACGTCGGTCGCAGTGAGGTCGTTGGCCACCATCATCAGCGCCATGTCACCGACCACCTTGGAGGTGGGCGTCACCTTGACGATGTCGCCGAACATCTTGTTGACGTCGGCGTACGCGCGCGATACCTCGGTCCAGCGGTGCTCGATACCGAGCGAGCGGGCCTGTTCGCGCAGGTTCGTGTATTGGCCGCCAGGCATCTCGTGGCGGTAGACATCGGCCGTGCCGGCCCGGATCTCCGACTCGAACGGCGCGTAGTAGCGACGCACGCCTTCCCAGTACATGGAGGCTTCGTGCAGGCGCTCCAGACTGAGTTCCGGATCGCGCTCGCTGCCTGCCAGCGCCGCGGCTATGCTCGACAGGTTCGGTTGCGAGGTGAGCCCGCTCATCGCATCGAGCGCGCCATCCACGGCATCGCAGCCGGCCTCGATGGCAGCCAGTGCCGATGCTGCCGAGATGCCACTGGTATCGTGCGTATGGAAATGCACGGGTAACCCCGTTTCCTCCTTGAGCGCCTTGACCAGCGCCGCGGCCGCTTGCGGACGGCAAATCCCCGCCATGTCCTTGATGCCGAGCACATGCACGCCTGCCTGCTGCAACTCGCGCGCGATGCCGACGTAATACTTCAGATCGTACTTGGGGCGAGTGCCGTCGAAGATGTCCCCCGTGTAGCAGATCGCGCCTTCGCACAACGCACCGCTCTCGCCCACGGCATCAATCGCTACGCGCATATTGCGCACCCAGTTCAGCGAATCGAAAACGCGAAACACATCCACGCCGGCGCTGGCCGCCTGGCGTACGAAGAACTTGACTACGTTGTCCGAATAATTCGTGTAGCCGACCGCATTCGAGCCGCGCAGCAGCATCTGGAACAGGATGTTTGGCACCCGCTCGCGCAACTGCTCAAGACGCTGCCACGGGTCTTCCTTCAGGAAGCGCAGTGCAACGTCGAACGTCGCCCCACCCCAGCACTCCATTGAAAACAGTTGCGGAAGTTCGCGGGCATAGAACGGCGCGATCGGCAGCATGTCCGCCGTGCGCATGCGTGTGGCGAACAGCGACTGATGCGCATCGCGCATGGTTGTATCGGTGAGCAGCACGCGCTTCTGCTCGAGCATCCAACGCGAGAACTTCTGCGCGCCGAGTTCGCGCAGGAGGTCGCGCGTGCCGGTTGGCAGCGGCCCGATGGTATCCACCTCGGGAAGCACCGGACTTGCCAGCGGCAGCGGCGGAAGCGAGCGGCCGCTCAATTCCGGATGACCATTGACACTCACTTCGCCAAGATAGCGCAGCAGTTTTGTCGCGCGGTCCTGCCGCTTGGCGAAGGCCAGCAGTTCCGGCGTCTTGTCGATAAACCGCGTGGTGCAGTCGCCGGACCGGAACGCGGGATGGTTAATAACGTTCTCGAGAAACTGCAGGTTGGACGCGACGCCGCGGATGCGAAACTCGCGCAGCGCCCGATCCATGCGCCGAATCGACTCCGGGGCGGTCGGTGCCCAGGTGGTGACCTTGACCAGCAGCGAATCGTAGTAGGGTGTAATCACGGCGCCGCCATAGGCAGTGCCAGCATCGAGCCGCACGCCGAAGCCCGCGGCGCTGCGGTAGGCGGAAAGCCTGCCGTAGTCCGGCAGAAATCCATTCTCGGGGTCCTCGGTCGTGATCCGGCATTGCAGCGCATGACCGTTGAGCGAAATCCCCGCCTGTTCCGGCACACCGGCCGCGCGCAAGACGATTTCACCCTCGGCGTTGCGTGTGTTCTCGGTCATGCCGATATGGCCGCCCTCGGTGATGCGGATCTGCGCCTTGACGATATCGATACCGGTGACCATCTCAGTCACTGTGTGCTCGACCTGGATGCGCGGATTGACCTCGATGAAATAGCACTGACCGGAGTCAGCGTCCATCAGAAACTCGATAGTGCCGGCATGCGTGTAACCGACCGCGCGCATCAGCCGCATTGCTGCGTCGCATAGTGCAGCCCGCCCGGCTCCATCGAGGTATGGCGCGGGGGCGCGCTCCACTACCTTCTGATTGCGCCGTTGGACGGTACAATCCCGCTCGAAGAGGTGCACGAGGTTTCCGTGGGCATCGCCCAGCGCCTGTACTTCGACGTGGCGGGCGTTGCGTACCAGTTTCTCTACGTACACTTCATCATTGCCAAACGCGCTCAGCGCCTCGCGGCGGGCCGAGGTAAGCGCGGCCTCCAGATCCTGCTCTCCTTCCAGGATGCGCATGCCGCGACCACCACCGCCCCAACTGGCCTTCAACATCAGCGGATAACCGATGCCTGCGGCCAGACGCTTGCACTCGTCCAGATCATGGGGCAACGGATCGGTGGCAGGCATCACCGGCACGCCTGCGGCAATGGCCGCGGCGCGTGCGGCCACCTTGTTCCCCAGCTTTCGCATCACGTCCGGCGACGGGCCGATCCAGCGGATTCCAGCATCCATCACTGCCTGCGCGAAATCCGGGTTCTCCGACAAGAAACCGTAGCCAGGGTGAATGGCATCGACTTTCGCTTTCCGCGCGATGCGCAGGATGTCGTCGATATCGAGATATGCGGCCAGAGGTTTCTTGCCTGCGCCCACGAGGTAGCTTTCGTCGGCCTTGAAACGGTGCAGCGCCAGACGATCTTCCTTCGAGTAGATCGCCACCGTCCGGATGTTCATTTCTGCGGCGGCGCGCATCACACGAATTGCGATCTCGGATCGATTGGCAATCAGGATGGATTTGATTGGAACGTAGTTCATTGGAGGACCAAAGTGTGGCCGCATGTGGGCAATACGCGCGGCATGGCCGAAAATCGGGAATGCGTCGGGCAGGCAGCCCAAACGCGGATATCTATAGCGTCTCCTCCGGAGCTTTGCGGCTTTACTATTGCGCCTTCACGCCTGCCATATCGATCAGGCGCCTGGCCTTGTCGAACTCCTTGGGAGACGATACCTTGAGTTCACCTGGCCCCTGGATCGCCACGTCCAGACCCTGGGCCTTGCACAGTTCCTTGAACTCGGGCTGCGCTGCCGCCGACGTCAAGGCCGCACCTATGGTTTCCACAATGGTAGCGGGCGTACCCGTTTTCACAAGCGCGAGGATAGGGGTAACAAACTCGTAGCCCTTGAGCCCAGCTTCGTCGAGCGTTGGCACCTTGGGCAGCAAGGCTGAGCGTTTAAGACTAGTCACTGCGAGGATGCGAATCTTGCCTGCATTGAGCAACGGCAACGTCACACCCGTACCGTTGAATCCGACCTCCGTCTGGCCTGAGGCCACCTCCAGCGATGCCTGCGACGCCGACTTGTACGGCACGTGCAGCATGCGGATGCCGGCTCTCACACCCATCATCACCGCGGCCAGATGTGAAGAGGTGCCTGCACCCGGCGATGCATAACTGATGCTGTCGGGGGCCTTTCTGGCCGCCTCGATCAGGTCTTGGATGGTCTTGAAAGGCGCGCTCGCAGGTACGACCACGACGATGGGCGCTTGCGCAATCGACGCCACCGGAATGAAATCCGCCCTGGCATCGAAATTGAGCTTGCTGTAGAGCGATGGCAAACTGAAATGCGCGCCGGTAGAAAACAAGATCGTGTAGCCATCGGACGGGGCTTTTGACACGAAGTCAGTGCCCAGCACGCCACCGACGCCGGCCTTGTTCTCGACAACGACCGATTGCCCCCATTTTCGACCCATCTGCGTGGCGAGGTATCGAGCCGTGATATCTGTCCCCGTACCCGGCGCATTGCTGACAATCGCGTGAACCGGCTGTACCGGATAGGAGCTGGCGCTCGCAATGCAGGGCAGCATGGCTATCGCGACTACACCCCATGTGAACTGGCGTCGTTGGATCATGAAGCTGTCTCCCGTGGCTACCTTAGCTGGCAGTCTTGCTGGCAAATTCATGCACACCGGCTTCCAGTGACGGCGCCATGGTGCGATAACAATGCTGCATCCAGCGCTCATGTCGCAGCCCTTCTGCCAGCGGAAGTTCCATTGCACGGCGCGCCATCTGTTTCATGGAAGCCAGGGCCAGCCCATCGGCCTGCGAAATCTCCGTTGCGAGCTGAAGGGTGGCATATTCGAGCAAGTCGCTGGGAACCGCCTGCACGGCAAGGCCAAGCTCCACGGCCTGGCGACCCGTCATACGCCTGCCCGTGACGAGGTAGTAGAGTGCGCGTTGCAAGCCTAGCTTGCGAGGTAGCCGCTGAGAACTTCCGCCACTGGGTAACAGGTTGCGCCGGATATGCTCATCGCCGAGTTGCGCCTCTTCATCGGCAATCATCAGATCGCAGGCGAGCGCCAGTTCGAAGCCTCCCGCTACGGCAAAACCATTGACGCTGGCCAACACGATCTGGGGTGCCGATTCCAGACGCTCAAAGGTGTCCTGCATCAGATCTTGATGCCGCATATGGGCTGCGCGGTCGTCCAGAACGCCGCCGGCAAGCCACTTGAGGTCGTTGCCCGCGCAGAACGCACGGCCGCTTCCACGGATCACCAGCACCTTGACCTCATCGCTGGCCATTGCACAATCGCGCACCGCATCGTTGAGCGCCTGCAAGGTCGGCCCATCCAGCGCGTTCATACGCTCTGGTCGATTCAGTGTAAAGCGCCGCACATGCTGCACGGGATGGTCGATAGAAAGCACGGTCATGACTGTTTCCGGCGATGTCAGATGAGGTGCAGGATGTCGTCCATATTGGCGCGCCGTGTCCGGTAGCCGTTCACGGGATGGGCCTTGTCGGCATAACCAAAGGAAATGCCACAGACCATCTTGCGCCCCTCTGGAATGCCAAAGTAGTTGCGGATAAAACGGGACTGCATGGCAAGCGCTGCCTGCGGCGTAGTGGCGACGCCATGCGCCTCGGCGGACAACAAGAAGGCGCTGATGAAACCGCCCGCGTCAACGGCGCCATACGTCCCCAATTCCTCAGGGACCGTCACAATCGCTACGTGCGGGGCACCAAACAAGCGGAAGTTTTCAAACGACTGGCTCTCGCGTCGCACCTTGTCGGCGCGACCGATCCCCAGCGCCTCATAGAGTTGAAATCCGGATTCGCGGCGGCGGTCGAGATATACACCCCTATAGTCGGCCGGGAACGGAAAATCCGAGTCAAGTTCGGGGTGCTCCCGCACCTGCTCCATCAGCGCGTTTCTGAACTTGTCGGTGTTCTCGCCCGAGGTGATGATCAGATGCCAGGGCTGGGTGTTGCACCAGGATGCAGTGCCGCGCGCCACGTCGACGACGTTGCGAATGACGTCCTCGGGAACCTGTTCGGGTAAGTAGGCACGGCACGTGGCACGCCCGAATACCAGGCGTCTCAATGCATTCGTATCGGGATTGTGTGTCGTCATAGCCGATCCATTTGGAAGTTAGTTCTTGCCAGGTGGTGGGGATTGCGTCGTAGTGAGGTTGCCGCGCTTGCGGCCCCGAACATGGAGTCGCTCCCGCGGGAGGCAGCACCTCGAATCTTCCGACACCTGCAACACCGCTGCGCCGGTCATTGCGCCTTGATGCCGGCCACGCCAGTCAGCTTGCGCCATTTCTCCAGCTCGCCAGGGCCGGCAGCCTTGGCCGTCGCGGCGTCCTGGATGTCAACCTCGAGCCCCTGATGAAGGCACAACTCCGCAAAGGCCGGCGTTCTTGCCGCCCGCGTCACTGCATCGGAAAGTTTCTTGACGATGGGCTGCGGGGTGCCGCGCGGCGCGAAGATCCAGACAGGCGAGGCAGCCTCGTAGCCCGGGTAGCCAAGTTCCGCCACTGTCGGCACGTCGGGCAAACTTTGCGAGCGCCGCGCGGTCGTCACGGCGAGCGGACGCAAGCGGCCGCCCTTGATCAACGGCAACGCCGAGGACATGCCATTGAAGCTCAGATCGATTTGCCCGGCGGCCGCATCAAACGCGACCTGGCCCGGCGCCTTGTACGGAACGTGGTTGAGATCTATGTTCGCCATGCTTGCGAACAGTGCCGCCGCCATGTGGGATGTCGTGCCATTTCCCGAAGAACCGTAAGTGATGACTCCCGGCTTCTTCCTGGCGGCCTCCACCACATCCTTGAGGGTCGTGTAGGGCGAGTTCGTGGCGACTGAAATCACCAGCGCCGAATTGGCAATGCGAGCGATGGGCTCGAAGTCCTTGACGGCGTCGTAAGGCGTCTTCATCACCAACTGATTGGTGTAGTGCTGGGCGTACGTGGACAGCAGCGTGTAACCGTCAGGCGCCGCCTTGGCCACGAAGTCGGTGCCAATCACGCCGCCCGCACCTGTCTTGTTCTCGACCACGACAGGCGATTTCCATTCCTTGAGCAGCTCCGCCACAATCTGGCGCGCAGTCAGGTCGGACCCGGTCCCCACGCCAGTAGCCACAATGATCCGGATGGGCTTGCCATCCGGGAAATCCGCTGCCAAGACCGCTGGGGCAATGCCGGCAAGCGCAAGCGTTGACCCCGCAATGCATGCGCGGACAAATGTCCTTCTGAGCATGACGTATCCTCAAATAAAGGTTTGTCGTGCAAGGTGCGCCTGGATCTTCTCCTGTGGCAGCCAGTCTTGCAGCGCGGCAACCGCGTTGTCGGTGTTCAACGCAGCGGGCGAATCGGGGCGAGCAGCGGGCGTACGCGAAAAGCGCGGCCCCGGCGCTGGATGGATAACCCCATCGATCTCGGTCAACGTGCCGCGCGCACGAATGTGCGGGTGCTGCAATGCCTCGTCGAAATCAAGCACGGGCGCCACGCACGCGTCGAGTCCCTCGAACAGCTGCGCCCACTCCGCACGTGTCCGTTGCCTGAAACTGGCGGCAAGCACCTGCTTGGCCTCGGGCCAATTGGCACGGACCATCTGATCCTGCAGTAGCGGGTGATCCTGCAAATCGAGCTTCTCAAGCAGCAGCTTGTAGAACTTGCTCTCGATGGGCGCAACGCTGACGAACCTGGCGTCGGCACATTCGTAGACCTCATAGAAATGCGCACCGGTGTCCAGCAGATTGGTACCGCGCTCCTTGCTGAGCATGCCGGCCGCGTGCAGGCCCATGGTCACCGTCATGATGGAAGCCACGCCATCCACCATGGCGGCATCGACCACCTGCCCCTTGCCCGAGCTGCGGGCCTCCAGAATGCCGGCAAGCAGGCCAAAGGCGAGATATAGCGAACCGCCCGCGTAGTCTCCGAGCACGTTAAGCGGTGGCGTGGGTGCCTGCCCCGCACGGCCCATGGCGTGCAGTGCCCCGGTGATGGAGATGTAGTTCAGGTCGTGCCCGGCCACCGGCGCAAGCGGGCCGTCCTGTCCCCAGCCCGTCACGCGACCATAGACCAGTCGCGGATTGCGCGCCAGGCACGCATCCGGCCCAAGACCCAGGCGCTCCGTCACGCCGGGCCGAAAGCCTTCGATCAGTGCGTCAGCCTGATCGATCAGCTCCAGCACCATATCCACGGCGGCCTGCTCTTTCAGATCCACCCGTATCGACTTGCGGTTGCGCAACCCCAGGTCAAACTCCACGGGACGTGGCGCGCCGAGTCCCGAGGGCTCCTTGCGGTCGACACGGATAACTGTTGCGCCGAGGTCGGCAAGAAACATCGCAGCCAGCGGACCGGGGCCGATGCCTGCAATCTCCACGACCTTGATGCCAGAAAGAGGGCCCGAGCGCGGTACGTTTGACGCCGAACTGCTCATTTCAGATCACCCCCCGTTCGCGCAACGCCTCGATCTCGGCATCGGTGCGCTTCAGCAGGCCACGGTAGATCTCTTCGTTGGAAGCGCCAAGCGCTTGCGCGGGCTGATCGAACTGCGCCGGTGTACGGGAAAACTGTATGGGCAGCGCCATACCCATGGCATGGATGTTCGACAGGTTCGGATTCTCGAGTTTGACCACTGCGCCACTTCGCTGCAATGCGGGATCCTGCAGCACTTCTTCCGGCGAACGTACCGCCGCGGCCGGAACTCCACGTTTTTCCTGCAGTTCATGCACGACCTCTGCGTTGGTGCGTGAACGCGTCCAATCCTCGATCAAGGCATTGATCTCGGCGGCATGCTGCATCCGGGGACCGCGCGTGGCATAGCGCGGGTCCCTGGCGAGTTCGGGCTTGCCAATGGCTTCCATGAGGCTTTGGAACCAGTCAGGCTGGAAGGCCACCATGGCCACATGTCCATCGCGTGTGCCATAGACACCGAAAGGAACCAGTCGATCCTGGAAATTGCCAGAGCGCTTCGGATATCCGTACTCAAGGAAGACATCGAAATGCTCTTCAGCCACCAGCGAAGCCAGACAGTCGAGCATGGAAACCTGCACGCGCTGGCCTTCTCCGGTCTTGCCTCGGTGAATCAGCGCAGAGAGGATGCCGTTGACTGCGTACAGTGGCGCAACCAGATCGGCGATCGGCAGGCCCGAGCGCGTTGGCGGACCTTCGGGAAAGCCGGTAACGTCCATCATGCCCGACAGCGCTTGCACAATGATGTCCATGCCCTTGAGATTGGGGTATGGGCTGGGCTCGCCAAAGGCCTTGATGGAAGCGTAGATGATCTTCGGATTGGCTTTGCGCACGCTTTCGTAATCCACGCCGAGCCGCGCCGTGGCGCCCTCGCTGGCATTCTCGATCACCACGTCGCATTCCCGCGCCAACTCCATGAACAGCGCCCGCCCTTCCGCAGACTTCAAGTCCAGCGTAATACTTTTCTTGTTGCGTGCGCGGTTGAGGATTGTCAGCGACACCTCATCCTCATGCCTGACACCGAAGTGAATGCCATCCTTGCCCACATAGGGTGGATTACTGCGTGCGATGTCGCCTCCGCCCGGAGACTCGATGCGGATGACCTCCGCCCCGAGCCCGCCGAGCAGTAGAGATCCGTATGGCCCGGCAAGGGCCACGGTCAGATCAAGAACGCGGACACCTTCCAATGGTCTTGTCGTTGACATGCTTGTCTCCTGAAGCCCCTGTACGACCAATGCCTGCCTTATCCAGGCCAGGCATCGCCCGCTTGTGGGCTTGCACTGCAGTACGGTGCACTGCAGCGATCATTTCCTGTGCTGACGGCTTCTAGTGCCGCTTTTTCTGATGAGTCTGTGCCCGGTTCAAGACCCAACCCGTCGGGGATACCCAAAAGGTTGGCGACCTGGCTCATCATACGACTTGTGCGACCAGCAAATTCGGCCGCGAGGTTTCATACCCTAAGCGCATGCTGACAACGCTGCGCGTTCGGTAATTCACGACACCCTCGTACTATCCAAACTCAATAGGACTTCGGCAACCCGAGCTTGCGTTCTGCGATGTTCGACAAGATCAGTTGCGGCGTAACCGGCGCGATGTACCCGATCCAGGCTTCTCGCATGAACCGCTCGACGTGATACTCCTTCGCATAGCCAAAACCGCCATGCGTGAGGATCGAGGTCTGGCAAGCATTCATGCACGCCTCGGATGCCAACAGCTTTGCAGCGTTTGCCTCCGAACCGCAGGGAATCCCTTTATCGTAGAGATCGGCAGCGGCGAACAGCATGTGGTTCGCAGCTTCGAGCTCTGCCCAGTTGCGGGCCAGTGGATGCTGGACACCCTGGTTCTTCCCGATCTGGCGACCGAAGACAACACGATCCTTGGCATATTGCGTGGCCAGCTTGAGGACCGCGCGGCCGATACCAACCTGCTCGGCCGAGACAAAAACCCGCTCCGCGTTCATGCCGTGGAAGATGTACTTCAGGCCCTTCCCTTCCTCGCCGATCAGCGCATCTTTGGAAACCGGCAGATCGTCGATGAACAACTCGTTGGTATCTACGGCAGCGCGACCCAGCTTGTCGATCTCGCGAATCTCGACATACTTGCGATCGAGCTTGGTGTAGAACAGGCTCAACCCCTCGCCATGTTTCTTGACGTCCTCGATCGGCGTGGTGCGCGCGAGAATCAGCATGTGGTCGGCGACCTGCGCGGTCGAGATAAAGACCTTCTTGCCGGAGATCAGGTAGTTGCCATCGGGCTGCTTCTTCGCCACGACCTTGAGTTTCGTTGTATCAAGGCCTGTATCCGGCTCGGTGACGGCGAAACACGCCTTGGTCTCGCCACGGGCAAATGGCGGCAGCCAGGCCTGCTTCTGCGCTTCCGTGCCGAAATGCACGACCGGCTGCAAGCCGAAGATGTTCATGTGAATCGTCGATGCCGCCGCCTGCCCGCCGCACTCGGCCACGGTACGCAGGAAGAGCGCCGCTTCGGTCACGCCAAGATTGGCGCCGCCGAACTCCTCGGGCATGCAGACGCCGAGCCATCCGCCGCTGGCTACGGCCTGGAAGAATTCATGTGGAAACTCGTGGTTCCTGTCCTTGTTCCGCCAGTATTCGAGCGGGAAGTCTGCACAGATCTTTTCTGCCGCATCAACAATGGCGAGCTGATCGGCGGTGAGTTGGTAATCCATCGCTTAACTCCTGCAAGGTAAAGATCAGGCCTTGTCGGCAGGACGCAGCATCATCAGACCGGTCCGCACCGCAGTGCAGACGATTTCATCGCGCTGGTTCTTTGCAACATGCTTGAAAGTGACAATGCCGGAATCCGACCGGCTCTTCGAGATGCGGGACTCGAGGATTTCGGTCTCGACGCGGATCGTATCGCCGTGGAAGGTAGGCTTGGGAAACGCGATCTCGCCAAAGCCGAGGTTGCCCAGCGTCGTGCCAAGCGTGGTTTCGTACACAGTGATCCCCGCTACCAACGCCAGCAGGAACATGCTGTTGACCAGGCGCTGGCCGTAGAACGTGTTCTTGCTGTACTCGGCGTCGATGTGCAATGGGGCACAGTTGTACGTCATGGCCGAGAACAGGATATTGTCCGTCTCGGTGACGGTGCGGCGGATGGCGTGTTCAATCACCATCCCGGGCTTGAATTCTTCGAAATAAAGGCCTGCCATGTTGTCTTTCTCCTTGGAGACGGATCGCAATCAGTGGTTGAACGAACTTGCAAGTTCGATGATCTCTCGCGCCGTTTTCACGTGCGCAATGTCGATGTGCTCTCCGTCATAGATGCATGAGGCACGCCCCTCGGCCTGGGCCTTGTCCAGCGCGTCGATCATTCCCTGATAGAAGGCCACTTCGTCTTCCGTGGGGCTGTAGGTCTGATTGACAATCTCGACGTTGGAGGGATGCAGCACCAGCTCACCGCTCATGCCCAGCTGGCGGTCGTTGGCCGAGGAGACCTTGAGCCCTTCGAGGTCGTGCACCTGTTGCCATACTCCGCCGATGGGCAACTTGCCCGCGGCCCGTGCGGCCATGACGATGCGCGACTTCAGGTACTGCGTCTCGCGCCCGTCAAGTGACCAGACAGTCTTCAACGCCCGGGCCACATCGGCGTTCTTGGCAGTGGCCCCGACAATGGCCGGCACGCGCTCGTGCTGGGCGATCTCGTAGGCGTATTGCAGCGAACGTGCGGTCTCCAGCAGCGGAATCACGCGGGTATGGCCGACCGTAACGCCGGCCCGATGCTCGGCCTCAGCCAGCATCGATGAGACGGTATGAATGTCCTCCGGGCCGCAAGGCTTGGAGATCACGATGCCCTCGACTACCGGGCTGACGATGGCCAGGATGTCCTCGAAGTCGTACAGGTGCGGACTGCGGTTGATGCGTACCCAAACACGCTGCTTCTGATCGGCCAGCCAATCCAGCTTGGATTTCACGACCTCACGCGCCTCGGCCTTCTGGGCAGGCGGCACGCTGTCTTCAAGGTCAAGGATCAGCGCATCAGCCCCGGAGTTGATTGATTTCTCGATCCAGGTCGGCTTGTTGCCTGGAACGAAGAGAAAGGAACGAATGGGTTTCATTTGTGTCGTCATTACCACCTCGGCAAACTGTCCAATCTAACCACCGTTAGTTACCTAACAACTGGTAGTTAGTTTGGACGCAAAGGAGGTTTACTTCCACTAGGGTTTCCACCGAAGGGGCGTGCCACCATCAGCCTCAGAACGCAGCACCGAGATTCAAACGGCTGGCGCGGATCGGCTAAAGGGACTCAGATAAAGAGGACAAAGTGAGTTCGCGTGGACTCACACGAAGCTCAAGTGGAGGGAAACTGCCGTCGGGTGTGCCCGACACGCGACGCGACACTGGATATCGCGGATTTGAGGCGCCCGCGGGTTCGCGCGCCAGGACGAAGTGAAACGTGCCGGGCAATGCCGGCACGCAATCGGACTATCGAGGGAGGTGTACTGCCCCAACATCGCTGGGCAGCCTATGTGAGCTGGGAACCTTCCATATCGAAGGTAAACCAGATTGCGCTGATGCCTGACTCAAGCGTTGTTAGCTCCGGTTCAAGGGACCGTCGCGTCAGATTTGTGAGATCACGGCGTGGACTCACTGGCACCGCAGACTAACAGACTTGCTGCGGGGATTCAGCATGCACGCCTACGCCTTGGAAAAACATGTCGCAAAGTTTGTCCGCTACTGATTCCAGCGAGCCCCTGCGTGGATTGAACCATGACTGTATGGAGTTTATGCTGCCGAGGATACAAATACGGGCCAGGTGAATGTCGACATCGGGGCGCAGCTTGCCTTGGGACCGCAAGTCTTCGAGCAAGTCGTTCCAAAGCTTTTGATGGCGCTCTCGCCGTTTGACCTGGCGCTCCCGCACGTTCTCCGGCAACTGCCCCAGCAGCCTGCTGTGAGCAAGCGCAAAGTCGCCGTGCTTGACCAACCCGTACATCTGTCCAAGCACCGCTGCCCGGAAGCGCTGTTCCGCACCAGCCCCCTCACTCAGTGCATCCACCTGCTCTCTCAATGCATGAACGATGAGCGCTCCGCCCTGCTCCATCACTTCATCCACCAGTTCTTCTTTCGATGAGAAGTGGTAGTAGATACTGGCCGCTTCAATCCCGGCCTGCTCAGCGATGTAGCGCATCGTGGTGGCCGAATAGCCCTGAACACTGAAGGCCCTCGCGGCAAGCCTCAGTAGATTTTCACGAGTTTCGGTAGCTCCGGCGGAGCTTGCATTCCTTTTGGCCATCGATGCGATCACATGTATGTAACAAACGGATTCTAGCAGGCTCCGCAAGCACCTCGGTGGCACGCCAGCGAGCCGGCTTGGCAAAGCATCGATCTGCCCCGGAGCGGCTGATACCCCGTTAGCACCGACGCAAGAATTCTCCACTGGATCGTGAAATTATCCAACGAGCGGATACCCGAAGTGCTCGAGGATGTTCTTGCGTAAACGCAGTGTTGTCACACAATTCCGGCCGTGCGCATGGCTTGCACCTGCAGCCGGTCATAGCCAACCTCAGCAAGTACCTCCTCGGTGTGCTCGCCAACTGTGGGCGGGCGCCGCGCGACATTGGGGGGCGTACGTGACAGGACCGCCGGCGGCGCCACAATCGGGGCCTTGCGCGGCAATCCTGGATAGTCGAGCCAGACATAGGCACCGGACGCCTGAATCCACGCGTCGTCCAGCGCCTCGCGCGGAGAGTAGATCGGGGCAGCGGGAATCTTGGCCTTTTCCAGTTCCTGCAGGGCTGCCTCACGGGTGCGCGTTGCGCACCATTGGCCCATCAGGCCACTCAGAATCTCGCCGTGTTCGCCGCGCTGCAAGTCGTCGCGAAAACGCGGGTCATCAATCAGCTCCGGCTCGCCGATCAGGTTAGCCCAGCGCCGGAACAGCGGCTGTCCAATCACCTGTGCGATGATCCAGCCGTCCACCACGCGGAAGATGTCCGAGGGCCCATACGAAGGACTGCGGTTGCCAATCGCCTGCCGGTCCACGCCAAGTGCCGCTTCCTCGATCAGCGCGCCGCTGGACAGGTTAAGCGCCGTCTGCAACAGAGATGCCTCCACGCACTGCCCACGTCCGCTGCGCTGACGCTCGTACAACGCCATCACCGTGCCGAGCGCGCAAGACAGCGCCGTGGAGAAGTCGACGACCGGCACCATCGCCTTGGTGGGGCTGTCTGGCATGCCCGACATGTAGACCGCCCCACTCATCGCCTGACCAACGCCATCAAAGCCGACGCGGTGGCCTGCACCTTCATGCGAGCCGAATGCTGTCGAAGCGGTCAGGACGATGCGAGGATTGATCGCACTGAGCGTCGCATAATCGAGCCCCAGGTTCGCGAGCGTTTTCGGAGGCATGTTTGCAACCACCACGTCAGCGGTTTCAACCAGGCGGCGCACCACTTCGCGGCCCTCTTCGCTGTCGATGTTCAGCGTCACCGAGCGCTTGTTGCGGTTGCACTGCAGGAACAGCGCGCCCTCGCCTGTTTCCGTAACCGGGACGATATAGCGGTCCTCACTGCCGCCGACCCGGTCGATCCGGATCACGTCGGCCCCGTAGTCTGCGAGTAGTGCCGCGCAGAATGGACCCGCAATGAAGCGTCCGAAATCGAGGACGCGAATGCCTTCAAGTACCTTGGACATTGTGATCAGTTTCCTGTGACTGGTTGCTGGCCGTTGGACCAGCACTGGTCCAAGAACATCATCGTCGCCTCCGCGAAACGGAGGCAGCCTCGCCCCGAAGAGATGGAATTTGCGCTCAGGCAGTGGTTGTGCGCGGGAATACCGGCCCACGCTTCTCGCGAAACGATGCCAGGCCTTCCTTGACTTCAGGCCCACC
>VFQP010003147.1_pt1 | contig 17177 bp, 15 predicted proteins | sample 3512351 | NCBI WGS metagenome assembly VFQP01 (sample SAMN10412372, study PRJNA504923) | tailings metagenome | isolation source: Relicate 1 Philex TSF1 revegetated site | place: Philippines: Tuba, Benguet | collected 2017-08-29
CGGTCGTCGGGCGCGGGCTCCGCGTACGGCGCCTCCCCGTACGGGGCCTCGCCGTGCGGTGCCTCCGCGGGGGTCTGCTGCTCGCCGCGGGCGTCGCCGGGGACGGCGGCGTCCCGGACGGCGGGAGCCTCGCGGGTCGCGTCGAGCGCGTCCTCGGGGGACCCGGCGGCCACCGCTCCGGTCTCGGCCGAGCCCGGGAGGATGCTGGGTGGCATGACCTCGGGCGCGGGGGCGAGCGGGGTCCGGTCGTCGGGCGCGGGGACGTCACCAACGCCGTGGATGAGCGCGGGGGCTACCGACCCGACGGGGATCGGCCCGACGGGCTGCGCGTCGCGCGACCCCTGCTCCCCGCGGCGCGACAGCGGCGCGACGACGGGGACGACCACGCGGTCGCGACGGATGACGACCTCGACGTCCTCGAACGGGACCGTGATCGGCGCCTGCGGCTTGTGCACCGCGACGTCGACCGCGACGACGTCGTCGTGCGTGAGGATCGTCGCGGCGATGCGCTCGGCGACGGTCTCGACGAGGTCGGCGGGCGATCCGGCGAGGACCGCGACGACGTCCTCGGCGACGCCCGCGTAGCTGACGGTCCGGGACAGGTCGTCGCCGCTCGCGGCGGCGCGCGTGTCCAGGTGGAGCACGACGTCGGCCCGGAAGAGCTGGCCCTGCGCCTTCTCGTGCTCGAAGACGCCGTGGTGGCCCGTCGCGCTCAGGCCCGTGAGGCGGATCCGGTCGAACGGCCGTCCGTCCGCGTCGAGGACCGCTCCTGCGAACGCTGTGGTCACGTCGTGCTCCCGTCCGGTGCTGCGTCGTCGCCCGCCGGGGCGGGTCGTCGTCACCGTGTCTCGTTGCGTGTGTCGTGCTGCGCCGGGCCGCCCGCGCCGCGGGGCCCCTCGCCCATCCTGCTAGGTCGTGGGCCGCGCCGTCGAGTCGCCCCCGACCCTCGGTCGGTCCGCCGGCTGCGCCGCGCCGCCGTCCGCGGGCCGCACGACCTCGTCGCGGGCCCGGCCCCAGGCGGCGGCGACCCGCACCGCGTCGGCGGACGCCCGGACCGCGTGGACCCGCACGCACCACGCGCCCGACGCCGCGGCGAGGGTCGTGACCGCGGCGGTCGCGTCGTCGCGCAGGAGCGGCGGGACGGGCCGACCGTCGGAGCGCGCGAGGAGGTGCCCGAGGAACCGCTTGCGGGACGCGCCCACGAGGACGGGCAGGCCCAGCGCCTCGAGCTCGCGCAGGCGGGCGAGCAGCGGCCAGTTCGACGACCCGGCCTTCGAGAAGCCGAGACCCGGGTCGAGCACGACCTGCTCACGCCGTACGCCCGCCGCGAGGAGCACGTCCACGCGCGCGGCCAGCTCGTCGCGCACGTCCGTGACGACGTCGTCGTAGTCCTCGAGGTCGTCCATGACGTCCGCGTGCCCGCGCCAGTGCATGCAGACGTAGGCGACGCCCGTGCGCGCGACGACGTCGGCCATCGCCGGGTCGGCGAGACCGCCGGAGACGTCGTTGACGAGCCGGGCGCCCGCCGCGACCGCGCGCTCCGCGACGACCGCGCGCGTCGTGTCGACGCTGACGACCGCCCCCTCGGCCGCGAGCGCGGAGATCACGGGGAGCACGCGCGCGAGCTCCGCCTCGACGGGCACCCGGCCCGCCCCGGGGCGGGTCGACTCCCCGCCGACGTCGAGGATGTCCGCACCCTCGCCCAGCAGCTCGCGCCCGTGGGCGATCGCGGCGTCCGGCTCGAACCACTCGCCGCCGTCGGAGAACGAGTCGGGCGTGACGTTGACGACGCCCATGACGAGCGTGCGTCCGACGTTCGCGAGCTCCTCGAGCCCCGCGACCACGAACCGGTCCACGGGCCTAGCGCCCCAGGATGAGGCTCATCGCCTCGGCCCGCGTCGCGCCGTCGCGCATCTGGCCCCGCACCGCCGACGTGACGGTGCGCGCGCCGGGCTTGCGCACGCCGCGCATCGACATGCACAGGTGCTCGCACTCGACGACGACGATCGCACCGCGGGGCTTGAGGTGCTCCACGAGCGCGTCCGCGACCTGGGACGTGAGCCGCTCCTGCACCTGCGGGCGGCGCGCGTACACCTCGACGAGGCGCGCGAGCTTCGACAGGCCCGTGATGCGGCCGTCCACGTTGGGGATGTACCCGACGTGCGCGACGCCGTGGAAGGGCACGAGGTGGTGCTCGCACGTCGAGTACACCTCGATGTCCTTGACGAGCACCATCTCCTCGTGGCCGAGGTCGAAGGTCGTCGTCAGGACGTCCGCGGCCTCCTGGCGCAGGCCCGCGAAGATCTCGCGGTACGCGCGCGCCACGCGGGCCGGCGTCTCGCGCAGCCCTTCGCGGTCCGGGTCCTCGCCGACGGCGAGCAGCAGCTCGCGGACGGCCGCCTCCGCGCGATCCTGGTCGTACGGCGGGACGTCCGCGGGGGCGCGCAGGCCCTCCGCCGACCGGGCCGGCGTGATCGCGCCCGCGCCCGCCGAGGCGCCCGTGGGGGTGCCCATCAGTCCTGCCCCGGCTCGCGCACGTCCGTGACGTCCGTGGTCGTGTCGCGGCCGAGCGCGCGGTCGAGCGGGCTGTCCGCGGGCACCTCGCCGATCCGCTCCGGGGGGAGCTCGTCGTTCGCGGCCGCGGCCTCGTCCTGCGGGATCACGGGCGCGCCGTTCTGCGCCGCCTTCTCGGCGTCGGTGAGCACGGGCCCGCGCTGCGAGACGGCCCGCTGTTCGCTCGAGAGCCAGACGTCGCGCGGGGCGCGCTTCTCGACCGGGGAGAACACGCGCGCGAGCTCGGCCTGGTTCAGCGTCTCCTTCTCGAGGAGCTCGAGCACGAGGGCGTCGAGCACGTCGCGGTACTGCGTGAGCACCTCCCACGCCTCGTCGTGCGCGGCCTCGACGAGCTTGCGGACCTCGTGGTCCACCGTGCCCGCGACCGACTCCGAGTAGTCGCGCTGGTGGCCCATGTCGCGGCCGAGGAACGGCTCGCCCGAGCCGGAGCCGAGCTTGATCGCGCCGACGCGCTCGCTCATGCCGTACTCGGTGACCATCTTGCGCGCGATCGCGGTCGCCTTCTCGATGTCGTTCGAGGCGCCCGTCGTGGGGTCGTGGAAGACGAGCTCCTCGGCGACGCGACCGCCCATCGCGTACGCGAGCTGGTCGAGCAGCTCGTTGCGCGTCGTGGAGTACTTGTCCTCGGTCGGCATGACCATCGTGTACCCGAGCGCCCGGCCGCGCGGCAGGATCGTCACCTTCGTGACGGGGTCCGTGTAGCGCATGGCCGCCGCGACGAGGGCGTGGCCGCCCTCGTGGTACGCGGTGATCTTCTGCTCCTTGACGTTCATGACGCGCGTGCGCTTCTGCGGACCGGCGATCACGCGGTCGATCGCCTCGTCGAGCGCCCGGTCGTCGATGAGCTGCGCCCCGCTGCGGGCGGTGAGGAGCGCCGCCTCGTTGAGCACGTTCGCGAGGTCGGCACCGGTGAAGCCGGGCGTGCGACGCGCGACGGCCGCCAGGTCGATCTCCGGGACGATCGGCTTGCCCGCCGCGTGCACCCGCAGGATCGCCTCGCGACCCTTGAGGTCGGGCGCCTCGACCGCGATCTGGCGGTCGAAGCGGCCCGGGCGCAGGAGCGCCGGGTCGAGGATGTCGGGGCGGTTGGTCGCGGCGATGAGGATGACGTTCGTCTTGACGTCGAAGCCGTCCATCTCCACGAGGAGCTGGTTGAGCGTCTGCTCGCGCTCGTCGTGGCCGCCGCCCATGCCGGCGCCGCGGTGGCGGCCGACGGCGTCGATCTCGTCGACGAAGATGATCGCGGGCGAGTTCTCCTTGGCCTGGTTGAACAGGTCGCGGACGCGGCTCGCGCCGACGCCGACGAACATCTCGACGAAGTCCGAGCCGGAGATCGAGTAGAACGGCACGCCCGCCTCGCCGGCGACGGCGCGCGCGAGCAGCGTCTTGCCCGTCCCGGGAGGGCCGTAGAGCAGGACGCCCTTGGGGATCTTGGCGCCGACCGCCTGGAACTTCTCCGAGTCGGAGAGGAACTCCTTGATCTCGTGGAGCTCCTCGACCGCCTCGTCGGCGCCCGCGACGTCCGCGAACGTCACCTGCGGGGTGTCCTTCGAGACGAGCTTGGCGCGCGACTTGCCGAAGCCCATGACGCGCGAGCCGCCGCCCTGCATGCGCGACAGCAGGAACCAGAACAGCACGCCGATGATGAGGAACGGGATGAGCAGCCCGAGCAGCGAGGACCAGAACGAGGGTTGCGCGACCTCGGAGTTGTACCCGTCCTTCGGCTCCGCGGCGACGACGGCGTCGACGACCGCCTCGCCCTGCGGCTGGACGTAGTAGAACTCGACGTTCTTGCCCTTGTTCTCCTCGGTGTCCGTGCCCTCGTCGGCCACGTAGTCCTCGGACAGCGTGAGACGCACGCGCTGGTCGCCGTCCACGATGAGCGCCTGCTCGACCGTGTCGCCCGAGAGCAGCTCGAGGCCCGCGGACGTGTCGATGCGCTGGACCGTGGGGCGCGACAACGTCGCGAACGCGATCCACAGGATCACGAGGCCCAGGACGATCCAGACGATCGGCCCACTGAGAATCTTCTTGATGTTCATCGGCGACGGGGCGTGCGCCCCGGATCCCTCCGCTCGCGCAAGTGTTCGGGCTCGAAACTACACTCTGGACCTTGGCGCCTGCTGGGGATCTTCCCTCTGTTCGCCCAGGGCGTGGTCCGTACTTCCTGAGCAGCTCCCTGGGCGGTCCGGGCGGGCTCGTGGCCCGCCGCCGCCCGGCTCAGCTCGAGTAGACGTGCGGCGCGAGCGTCCCGACGAACGGCAGGTTGCGGTACTTCTCCGCGTAGTCGAGGCCGTAGCCGACGACGAACTCGTTGGGGATGTCGAAGCCGACGTAGCGCACGTCGACCTCGGTCTTCGCCGCGTCGGGCTTGCGGAGCATCGCCGCGATCTCGACCGACGCCGGCCCGCGCGAGCGGAGGTTCGACAGCAGCCACGAGAGCGTGAGGCCCGAGTCGATGATGTCCTCGACGATGAGCACGTTGCGGCCGGTGAGGTCGGCGTCGAGGTCCTTGAGGATGCGCACGACGCCCGACGACTTGGTGCCCGAGCCGTACGACGACACGGCCATCCAGTCCATCTCGACGTGGCTGTGCAGGCGGCGCGCCAGGTCCGCCATGACCATGACGGCGCCCTTGAGCACGCCGACGAGCAGGAGGTCCTTGCCCGCGTAGTCACGGTCGATCTGCGCGGCGATCTCGTCGAGCCGCGCACCGAGCTGGTCCTCGGTGAGCAGGATGTTCTCGAGGTCGCCTGCGACGTCCGATGCTTCCACGGGGGTCACTCCTGAGCTGGGGGGAGGGGGGAGGTGCCGGCCCGGCGCGTTGGTCCCGGGCCCAGGGAAAGCCTGCCACACGCGCGCGACGCCCTGCGGTCGCCCGGGAGGTGCACCGGGCCTTGGCCGCGCCACGCGGTGACGAGCGCGTCGAGCGCGTCGACGTGGACGGCGAACAGGTCGCTCCCCGGGCACCCCGCGCGCAGCGCCGCGGACCGCAGCGCCCGACGCCGCAGCGCCGGGTGCGCGGCGGCGAGCGGGCCGACGTCGAGCACGACCGTCGCGCGGGGCGACGCTCCCCCGCCGCGGCCGGGGGCCGCGCCGGGGCCGGGGTCCGCGCCGGAGGCGGGGTCCGCGCCGGGTGGGACGAGCGCCGCGGCGAGGAGGTCGGCCGCGAGCGCGTCGAGGAGGTCGGCGTCGTCCCGCAGGAGGTCGGCGCTGCGCGCGAGCGCCGGCACCGCGCCCGGGCCGAGGACCTCGACGAGCGCCGGCACGACCCGTCCGCGGACCTGCGAGCGCAGCGGCGGGCCCGTGTTCGTGGGGTCGTCCCACCAGTCGAGCCCGAGCGTGCGGCACACCGCCTCGGTCTGCGTGCGCCGCAGGGCGAGGAACGGGCGCCGGTACGCCCCGCGCCGCGGCGCCATGCCGGCGAGCGAGCGCGCCCCCGCCCCGCGGGCGAGGCCGAGCAGCACCGTCTCGGCCTGGTCGTCGAGCGTGTGGCCCAGGAGCACCGCGCCGGCGCCGTGGGCCGCCGCGGCGTCGTCGAGCGCGGCGTACCGGGCCGTCCGGGCGTGGGCCTCCGGGCCGTCGCCCGCCGTCGGGACGACGACGCGGCGCACCTCCACCGGGTCGAGCCCCAGGTCGCGGCACCGCTCGGCGGCGGCCGCCGCGACGGCGGCGCTGCCGTCCTGGAGCCCGTGGTCCACGACGACGGCGCCCGCCCGCAGCCCGAGGCGCGGCGCCACGAACGCCGTGGCGGCCGCGAGTGCCGTCGAGTCGGCGCCGCCGGAACAGGCGACGAGCACCGTCGCCCCTGCGGGAAGGTCCGCGAGCGCGCCGCGCACGGCGTGGCGCGCGGCGGCGACGACCGGCGCCGGACCGCCCACGGCTCAGCCGTGCACGCGGCGCACCCAGGCGCGCGCGTCGGCGATCTCACGGGCCGTGGGCAGGTTCTCCGGGGAGGCCCACACGGCGTTGAAGCCGTCGCGCCCGACGTCCTTCTCGACCGCGCGGACGAACGCCGCCCCGTCGCGGTACTGGGCGATCTTGGCGTCCATGCCGAGCAGGCGCGTCAGCACGACGTCGAGGCCGGAGCTGCCCTCGCCGTCGCGCCGCGCGTCGAACTTGCGCCGGATGCTGCGCACGGTGCGCACGGTGCGGGGCCCGACGGCGTCCATGGCGACGTCCGCGTGGCCTTCCAGGAGCGCCATGACGGCCGTGACGTCGGCGAGCCGGTCCTGCTCCTCGGGCGTGAGGAGGCCGTCGAGGAGGGTCGTGCCCTCGCCGCGCACCGCGTGCAGGACGGCGCGCCCCACGGCGACGAGCTTGTCGCGCAGGCGGGCCTCGGCGAGGCGTCGCGACGACGCGGAGAGCTCGGTGAGGAGGTCGCCCGCGCGCGTGCGCAGGTGGTCCGCGAGCCACGGCGCCGCCGCGAACTGGAGGGCGTGCGTCTGCTCGTGCAGGCACACCCAGAGGCGGAAGTCGGCGGGCCGCAGGTCGAGCGCGCGCTCCACCTGGAGCACGTTGGGCGCGACGAGCACGAGCCGGCCGGGGCCCGCCCCCGCGGCGGCCTGCCCGCTGTACGGGTCGAACTGTCCGAGGACCCGGCTCGAGAGGACCGCGAGGACCGACCCGACCTGCGCGGCGCCGACGAGGGCCGTCGCCTGCGGCACGCGACCGCTCTCCCCCACGAGCGCCTCGGTGACGCCCGTGGTGAGCGACGCCATGATCTCGGTGTTGGCGCGCGCCCAGCGGGGCCGGTCCACGACGTGCACCGTGCCCAGCGTCTCCGGGGTCCCCGCGACGGGCGTCATGCGGGTCACGTCGAGCACGTGCGGGACGGCCTCGCCCGCCGCGGTGCGCAGCCCCTCGACGAGGTCGGCCAGCTCGGCGCGCGACGCCTGGGGCCCCGGGCGCGCGAGGCGCCCGGCGATCTGCGCGGCGGCGGACCAGTCGACGACCGACCGGTCGCCGCGCGACGGGCCGTGGGGTCGGCCGTCCTGCTCGACGAGAGTCACCGGCCCACGGTAACCCGCTCGCCCGGCCGACGGGTTCGAGGACGACCGGAGGATATACTCTCGGGATATACGACGGGAGGTCGGCATGGTGCGCACGACGGTGTTCCGCAGCAACCGGACGCAGGCGGTCCGCCTGCCCAAGGCGGTCGCGCTGCCCGACGACGTCCGGGAGGTGGACGTCCGGGCCGTCGGCCGGTCACGGGTCATCACCCCGGCCGGCTCCGGGTGGGACGAGTGGTTCGAGCACGGCCTGCGCGTCGGTCCCGGCTTCCTCGCCGACCGTGACCAGGGCACCGCGGACGAGCGCGAGGCCCTGTGAGCACCCTCTACCTGCTGGACACGAACGTGCTCGTCGCCCTCCTCCGCGGGCACGGCGCGGCCGCGCGGCCGAGGCTGCGCGAGGCAGAGGGGCGCGTCGCGGTCTCGACCGTGAGCGAGATGGAGCTGGAGTACGGCGTGGAGCGCTCGCAGGACCCGGCCCGCAACCGGCAGGCGGTCGACGAGCTGCTGTCGCTCGTCGACGTGCTGCCCTTCGACAGCCTGGCGGCGATGCACGCCGGCAGGGTCCGGGCCGTCCTCGCGGCCCGCGGCACCCCTGTCGGCCCGTACGACGCGCTCCTCGCCGGGCACGCCCGGTCGCTCGGGCTCGTGCTGGTGACGAACAACGTGCGCGAGTTCTCCCGCGTGCCCGGCCTGGAGGTCGAGGACTGGCTGGCGGACGCGACGCACGGCCCCTGAACCGGGAGCCCTCCCCCAGACGTGGCGCGGCCCGTCAGGCGGAGCAGCCGCACTCCGCGAGCGACGCGACGAAGTCGTCGAGGATCAGGCGCGCGCCGTAGGTGCCGCCGTCCGGGACGGCGTCGGCCATGAGGGAGAACACGAGGAGGCGGTCGTCCGCGGTGACGACCGTCCCGGCGAGCGACGTGACGTTCGGCAGGCTGCCGGTCTTCGCGCGCACGACGCCGCGGCCCGCGTTGGCGAGGTAGCGCTCGTCGAGCGTCCCGGACAGCCCTGCGACGGGCAGGCCCACCGCGCCGGGCCGCAGCCGCGGGTGCGCGGGGTCGGCCAGGAGGCCCACGACCTCGTCGAGCTGTGCGGGCGTGACGACGGATCCGTCGCCGAGCCCGGACAGGTCCGCGAGCGTCGCGCCCGTGAGGTCGACGCCGAGACCCTCGACCGCCGCCCGCACGGCCTGGGTCGCGCCGGCACCCGAGCCGGGCAGGCCCGCGTCGAGCGCGACGACCCGGCCGACGACCTCGGTGATCGTGTTGTCCGAGTGCTGGAGCAGGTACGTGACGACGTCGCCGAGCGGGGCGGACTCCACCTCGCCCACCGTGCGCCCCTCGCTCGGCGCCGGGGCTCGCACGACGTCCCCGGAGACGGTGACGCCCTCCTGCGCGAGCGCGGCCACGAACGCGTCGGCCGCGGCGAGGGCCGGGTCCTCCGCGCGCGGCGCGTACTCCTCGTCGGTGAGGCGCGCGATGTTCACCGCGAGCGCCGCGACGGGCGCGACGTAGCCGTTGCGCACGCTGGCCGGGTCGACGGTCGGCGCGACCGCGGGCCCGGTGAACAGCGTGTCGTCGAGGCGCAGCGAGATCGTCGTGCGTCCCGTCAGCCGCAGCTCGCCCGCGACCTGCGCGGCCAGGTCGCCGAGCCCGGCCCGGCCGTTGACCGCCGTCGGGTCCCCGGCACCGGCCGCGAGCATCATGTCGCCCCCGCCCACGAGGTACACCGTCTCCTGCCCCTCGAGGACGGCCCGGGTGGGCAGCGTGGTGTGCGCTCCCGGCGAGGTGAGCGCCGCCGCGGCGGTGAACGTCTTGAGGGTCGACGCCGGGACGTGCCCCACGCTCTCGCCGGCGGCGCCCAGCACCTCGCCCGTCACCGCGTCGGTCACGAGGACGCCCACGCGCGGGCCGAGCCGCGTGTCCGCGACGAGCCCGTCCACGAGGGCCTGCACCGCGCCGGTCGCGGGGACGGGCGCCGCGTCGTCGAGCGCCGGCAGCTCCACCTCGAGCGGGGGCGCGGCGGCCGCGCCCGGCGCCTGCGGGAACGGCGGCGGCTCGGGGACGGGCGGCTCGAGCGTCAGCACGCCGGGGACGACGTCGTACGCGTCCGCCACGGCGTACCCGCCCGCGAGCGCGAGCACCACGCCGACGGCCACGCCCGTGCGCGTCGCCCAGCCCATACCTCTCCCTCGGTCCGCCCCGGTCACCGGGGCGCGTCGTCCGCCCGCCCGTCCCGACCGGTCGCCGGTCGTCAGACCCGCCCCCGGGGCCGCGGGCACGTGCGCATTATCACTCACGACATCACCCGCCCAGGGCCGTACGGACTCTTGTGGGCGGACGTCCCGTGTCACACTAGTTCCCGCACGACGGCGTCGTCCGTCGATCATCCGACACCAGCCACCGCCCGAGCGCCGCGGTGCCGGTACGACTGGAGGAAGCAGTGGAGTTCGACGTCACGATCGAGATCCCCAAGGGGCAGCGCAACAAGTACGAGGTGGACCACGCGACCGGTCGCATCCGCCTCGACCGCATGCTCTTCACCTCGACCCGCTACCCCGACGACTACGGGTTCATCGAGGGGACGCTCGGCGAGGACGGCGACCCGCTGGACGCGCTCGTGCTGCTCGAGGAGCCCACGTTCCCGGGCTGCCTGATCCGCTGCCGCGCGCTCGGCATGTTCCGCATGCGTGACGAGGCCGGCGGCGACGACAAGGTGCTGTGCGTCCCGACGGGCGACCAGCGTGCCGCGTGGCGCCAGGACATCGACGACGTGTCCGACTTCCACCGCCTGGAGATCCAGCACTTCTTCGAGGTCTACAAGGACCTCGAGCCCGGCAAGTCCGTCGAGGGCGCCCACTGGGTCGGCCGCGCCGACGCCGAGGCCGAGATCGAGCGCTCCCTGCAGCGCGCCATCGACTCCGGGTACCACACGCCGGGCCACTGACCGGCTCGTCCTCCCGTACGACGGCGGCCGCCCACCTCGCGAGGTGGGCGGCCGCCGTCGTGCGTCACCGCTACGGTCGGCCCGCGTACGGCATCGCGTCGGCCCAGCGCATCGCGACCTCGTGCACGGGACTGCCGGGCTGCCGCGCCTCGATCATCATCCCGCCGCCGGTGTACATCGCGACGTGGCGGATGGTCGACGGGTTCGACGTGTCGTTGGCGTAGAAGATGAGGTCGCCGGGCCGGAGCCGGTCGTAGGAGATCTTCTGCACGCGCTGGTACTGCGAGCGCGACGTCCGGGTGATGTCGACGCCCGCGGCGGCCCACGCGCGGGACGTGAGGCCCGAGCAGTCGTAGCCCGGCCCGGTGCCGCCGAACACGTACGGCGCGCCGATCTTCGTGCGCGCCCACGCGACGGCGGCCTGGCCCTGGGCGCCGTTCCCCACGCCCGTGCCGGGCGGCGGCGTGACCACGGGCGGCGGGGCGGGAGCAGGCGGAGGCGCCGGAGCCGGGGCAGGCGCTGGGGCGGGAGCCGGCGCCGGGGCGGGAGCGGGGGCCGGAGCCGGAGCCGGGGCGGGAGCCGGGTTCTGCGCGGCTGGGACGGACGGCGCGGCCGGGGCGGACGGCGCCGCCGCCGGCGTCCCCGCAGCGGGCGGCGCGACCCGCTCCCGGGCCGCGCTCTCGCGCGCGCTCGCGGCCTGCGCGTCGAGCGCGTCCTGGCGCTCCCGCTCGACGTCGACGCTCGTGGCCCGGGCCTGCGCGAGCTCGGCGAGCAGCGTCTCCCGGCGCGCCGCGGACTCCTGCACGGCCTCGTCGAGCGCCCCGGAGGAGACCTGGGCGGCGGCCAGCGCGTCGCGCGCGCGGTCCTCGACCTCGGCCTGGTGCGCGAGCGCCGCGTCGGCCCGCGCGCGGGCCGTCCCGGCGACGGCGCGCGCCGTCGCGTGCGTCTCGACCGCACGGCCGGCGGTGCGGCCCGCGACGCGCTCGGCGTTCTCGCGCGCGACGACCTGCTCGACGCCGTCCGCGTCCAGGACCGTCCGCAGCGCGTCGAGCTCCGTCGAGCCCTGGCGTGACGCGCGGAAGAGGGCGCCGACGGAGGCCCGCGCGTCGGACTCGCCCGACCGGGCCGTCGCGAGCGCCGCCTGGGCGTCGCGCACCTCCGCGTCGGCGGCCTCGAGCTCGCCCTGCGCCGCGGCGTACTCCTCCGCCGCCGTCTCGACGGCCGCGACCGCGGACGCGTGCCGGTCGCGCAGCACCGCGAGCTCGCGCTCGACCGTCGCGACGTCCCGTGACGCGCCGTCGGCGGCCTCGCGCGCGGCGCGCACGTCGTCGTCCGACGGCGCGGACGACGCGGTCGGCGCGAGGCCCACGCCGAGCGCGAGCACGAGCGCTCCGGCGGCCCCCGCCACGGCGACGCGACGGCGCGGCGCGCTCCCGGTCACGCGGTTCATCAACCCCTCCTCGGCGTGTCTCGTTGACAGCACTCGCACGAGTCTGCCCGGAACGTCCGCTCCGCGCGATCCGAGGAGCCGGGACCTTCTCAGAATGTGGTCTCGCATGGTGAGAAGGGCCTACCGGGTGGCCGACGACGCGCCTAGCCTCAGCCTCATGTCCCGTCGAATGTGTCGCTGACCCGAGCGCACGTTCGCCTGCCCGCGAGCCGTCGTCGACGACGCCCTCGCCGCGGCATCCCGTCCCGCGTGCGCCTCTCGCCGCGGTCGACGACCCCGTCCCCGCCGCACCCGCCCCGGTGCACCCTCACGCCGCCGTCCCACCCCACCCGCAGGAGAGCAACCATGAGCACCGACACCGCCCCCGCCTGGTCCTTCGAGACGCGCCAGGTCCACGCCGGCCAGACCGCCGACCCGACGACCGGCGCCCGCGCGCTCCCGATCTACCAGACCACGTCGTTCGTCTTCCCGGACGCCTCGGTCGCGGCCGACCGCTTCGCGCTCAAGGACCTCGGCCCGATCTACACGCGCATCGGCAACCCGACGCAGGAGGTCGTGGAGAACCGCATCGCCTCGCTCGAGGGCGGCGTCGGCGCGCTGCTCCTCGCGTCCGGGCAGGCCGCGACGACGTTCGCGATCCTCAACGTCGCCGAGGCGGGCGACCACGTCGTCGCCTCCCCGAGCCTGTACGGCGGCACCTACAACCTCCTGCAGTACTCGCTCGCCAAGCTCGGGGTCGAGACGACGTTCGTCGCCGACCCGCACGACCCGCAGGCCTGGCGCGACGCCGTGCGCCCGAACACCAAGCTGTTCTTCGGCGAGACGATCCCGAACCCGCAGGCCGACGTCCTCGACATCGAGGCCGTCGCGGCGGTCGCGCACGAGGTCGGTGTCCCGCTGATCGTCGACAACACGGTCGCCACGCCCTACCTGCTGCGCCCGCTCGAGCACGGGGCGGACGTCGTCGTGCACTCCGCGACGAAGTACCTCGGCGGCCACGGCTCCGCGATCGGCGGCGTGATCGTCGACGGCGGCACGTTCGACTACGCGGCGCACCCGGAGCGGTTCCCGAACTACAACACGCCCGACCCCTCGTACAACGGTCTCGTCTACGCGCGCGACCTCGGCGTGGGCGGCATCCTCGGTGCCAACCTCGCGTACGTGCTCAAGGCGCGCGTCCAGCTCCTGCGCGACCTGGGCTCGGCGATCTCGCCCTTCAACGCGTTCCTCATCGCGCAGGGCATCGAGACGCTGTCGCTGCGCGTCGAGCGCCACGTCGCCAACGCGCAGAAGGTCGCCGAGTGGCTCGAGGCGCGCGACGACGTCCGGACCGTCCACTACGCGGGCCTGCCCTCGAGCCCGTGGCACGCGAACGCGCAGAAGTACCTGCCGCGCGGCGCGGGCGCGGTCCTCGCGTTCGAGCTCGACGGCGGCAGCGAGGCCGGGCAGGCGTTCGTCTCCGCGCTGCAGCTCCACTCGAACGTGGCGAACATCGGCGACGTCCGGTCGCTCGTCATCCACCCGGCGTCGACGACGCACGCCCAGCTCAGCCCCGAGGAGCAGGCGAAGTCCGGCGTGACGCCGGGCCTGGTCCGCCTCGCGGTGGGCATCGAGCACGTCGACGACATCCTCGCCGACCTCGAGCTCGGGTTCACCGCCGCCAAGTCCGCGCTGGGCTCCTGACCGGCCGACGACGGGCGCGACGATGACGGATCTGGACAGCCGGGGCGCCCTGGGCGCCCCGGCCGTACAGTGGCCGACGGTGACCCCGGTGAACGACGAGCTCCTCTCCCCCGCCCCCGACGCCCGCTCCGGCGCGCGGCCGGGCGACTCGTCGACGCACGGCGTGGCGCCGTCGCGCGCGCGGGTGAAGGCCCCGGTCCCGGCGACCGGAGCGTGGCGCGAGGGCGACCCGGCGGGCCGGCGACGCTTCGCCGACGTCGGCACGTTCGACCTCGAGTCCGGCGCCCGCCTGCCCGACGTCCGGGTCGCGTACGAGACGTGGGGCACGCTCGCGCCCGACGGGTCGAACGCCGTCCTCGTGCTGCACGCCCTCACCGGCGACTCGCACGTGAGCGGCCCCGCCGGCCCGGGGCACGTCACCGCGGGCTGGTGGGAGTCGCTCGTGGGGCCCGGCGCCCCAATCGACACCGACCGCTGGTTCGTCGTCGCGCCCAACGTGCTCGGCGGCTGCCAGGGCACCACCGGACCGGCCTCGACCGCGCCCGACGGCCGCCCGTGGGGCAGCCGGTTCCCGCGCGTCACGACGCGCGACCAGGTCGCGGTCGAGATCGAGCTCGCCCGGACGCTCGGCATCACGTCGTGGGCGTTCGTCGTCGGCGCCTCGATGGGCGGGCACCGCGTGCTGGAGTGGGCGCTCCTCGGGCCCGAGGCGGGGATCGACGTCGTCTCGCTCGCCGCGATCGCGACCGCCGCCCAGACCACGGGCGACCAGATCGCCTGGGCCCACCCGCAGCTCAGCGCCGTCCGCGCGGACCCGGGCTTCCGCGGCGGCGACTACTACGACGCCGCGGACGGCGACGGCCCGCACGTCGGGCTCGGCATCGCCCGGCAGATCGCGCACGCCACCTACCGGTCCGCGCGCGAGCTCGACGACCGCTTCGGCCGGCTGCCGCAGGGCGGCGAGGACCCGTTCACCGACGGCCGCTACGCCGTGCAGTCCTACCTCGACCACCACGGGGACAAGCTCGCGCGGCGGTTCGACGCGAACTCGTACGTCGTGCTCACCGAGTCGATGCTCACGCACGACCTCGGGCGCGACCGCGGTGGTGTCGAGGCGGCGCTCGCGCAGATCACCGCGCACGCGCTCGTCGTCGCCGTCGACACCGACCGACTGTTCCTCCCCGCCGACTGCGCGCGCATCGCCGCCGGCATCCCCGGCGCCGAGCCCCTGCGGACGCTCACGAGCGACTTCGGGCACGACGGCTTCCTCATCGAGTTCGACCAGCTCGGACCGATCGTCGCCGACTTCCTCGGCGAGCGGGCGCGCGTGCGCGACTGACCCGCTCGTCGTCGGGGCAGGCCCTCGGGGCTCCCCCGGGCGGGCCCCGTGGTCGGAGCACGGGCCGGACCGTAGGTTGGTCCCATGCTCGCCGCCTACGCCGACCGCACCGATCCCGACGACCCCCTGGCCGGCCTCGTCGTCGGGGACCGCCCCGAGCCCGCGTCCCGCGAGCACTGGACCACGGTCGACGTGCGCGCCGCGTCGCTCAACCACCACGACCTCTGGTCGCTGCGCGGCGTCGGGCTGCCCGCCGACCGCCTGCCCATGATCCTCGGGACCGACGCCGCGGGCGTCGCCCCCGACGGCTCCGAGGTCGTCGTGCACGCCGTCGTCGGCGCGGACGGGCACGGCGTCGGGCCCACCGAGCGTCGTTCCCTGCTGTCCGAGCGGTACCCGGGCACCCTCGCCGAGCGCGTCGCCGTCCCGACCCACAACCTCGTCCCCAAGCCGCCCGAGCTGACCTTCGTCGAGGCCGCGTGCGTCCCGACGGCGTGGCTCACCGCCTATCGCATGCTCTTCACCGCCGGTGGCGCCGCCCCCGGGGACCGCGTCCTCGTGCAGGGCGCGGGCGGCGGGGTCGCGACGGCGGCCGTCGCGCTCGGCGCCGCCGCGGGGCTCGAGACGTGGGTGACGTCCCGCTCCGCGGCGAAGCGCGCCGGAGCGGCCCGCCTCGGGGCGGCGGCGACGTTCGAGCCCGGCGCCCGCCTGCCCGCGCCCGTCGACGTCGTCGTCGAGACGGTCGGGCAGGCCACGTGGAGCCATTCCCTGCGGTCGGTGCGGCCGGGCGGCACCGTCGTCGTGGCGGGCGCGACGAGCGGCGACGCGTCGCCCGCCGAGCTCACGCGCGTGTTCTTCCACGAGATCCGCGTGCAGGGCGTGACCATGGGCTCGCGCGACGACCTCGCCGCGCTCCTGCGGTTCCTCGCGCGCAGCGAGGTGCGCCCCGTCGTCGACCAGGTGCTCCCCCTCGCCCGCGCCCGCGACGGCCTCGCGCGGCTCGCGGCCGGCGACCACTTCGGCAAGGTGGTGCTCACGCCGTGACGTCCCCGGCCTGGGCCCCCGACGTGCTCGGGGCAGGGTTCGAGCAGCGCACCGTCGAGCTGGAGCCCGACGACGAGGGCGACGTCGTCGTCACGGTCGTCCGGCACGTCCCGCCGACGGACGAGCCCCTGCGCCCCGCGCGCGCGGTGCTCTACCTGCACGGCTGGAGCGACTACTTCTTCCAGACCGAGCTCGCCCAGACCTGGCACGGCCTCGGCGCCGCGTTCTACGCCGTCGACCTGCGCAAGTACGGTCGCAGCCTGCGCCCGCACCAGACCCCCGGGTACGCGGACCACCTCGAGGAGTACGACGCCGACATCGCCGCCGCGCTGGACGTCGTGCGGGAGGACCTCGGGGCGCACGTCGCGATCATGCTCATGGGGCACTCGACCGGCGGACTCGTCGCGGCGCTGTGGGCGCACCGGCACCCCGGCGTCGTGCGTGGCCTGGTGCTCAACAGCCCGTGGCTGGAGCTGCAGGGCTCGTCGGTGGCGCGGACCGTCTCCGGCCCCGCGATCCGCCAGCTCGCCCGCTTCCAGCCCCGCGCCCCGCTCCCCAACGTCGATCCCGGCTACTACGCCCGGACGCTCCGGGACCGGGAGGACGGCACGTGGACCATCGACGACGCGTGGCGTCCGGTCCCGTCGTTCCCCGTCCGCGCGGGATGGCTGCGCGCGATCATCTCGGGCCACGCGCGCGTCGCCGCCGGCCTGGCGATCGACTGCCCCGTGCTCGTGCTGCTCGCCGAGAGGTCACTGTTCAGCACGCGGTGGACGGAGGACATGCGCGCCGCAGACATCGTGCTCGACGTCGAGCCGCTCGCCCGCCGGGCCTCGCACCTGGGTCGCGTCGTCACCCTGGTCCGCATCCCCGGCGGCATGCACGACCTGTCGCTCTCGGCGCCGGAGCCCCGGGCACGCTTCTTCGCGGAGATCGTCCGCTGGTCGGCGGCGTACGGCTGGTCCTGAGGGCTCCTCGGCCGCTCTCGCATCCCGGTGCGACCGTCCGTGGGGCCGACGACGGCCCCGGACGTGCCGGCTCCGGCGCGTCCGTCGCGTGTCGTGGGGGTATGCGGAAATGCCGAAGGCCCACCCCGTGTGGGGTGGGCCTTCGGTGAAGGGTTGTC
>VFQP010003148.1_pt1 | contig 17175 bp, 21 predicted proteins | sample 3512351 | NCBI WGS metagenome assembly VFQP01 (sample SAMN10412372, study PRJNA504923) | tailings metagenome | isolation source: Relicate 1 Philex TSF1 revegetated site | place: Philippines: Tuba, Benguet | collected 2017-08-29
TAGGGCCAGGCAGACGTGATGTGTGTCAGGGGCCAGGTGTGGGACGTGCCCGGGATGACGTCGTCGTTGAATTCGCCCTGCACGTTGAGCCCTGTGAGAGGGAGGGAAGCGATGAAGGTGCCAAGGCACGTCATGCTGCTCTGCTACGGGGCGGCTGTGACGGCTTGCTCGAGTCGCTTTGTTGCTTGTGGCGCGCGGCTTGCAGGAGGTGGAGATGTTCACGGGCAGCGTGGCGTTCGATGCGGCCATGTGTCCCGCCTCCTCGCTTCACTGCTTCCTGCCTCTGCCCGCCTGTGTCTGATTGCTTGCAGGAGGTGGAGATGGGCACGGGCAGCGTGGCGTTCGACGCGGCCATGTCCGTGCTCAACAAGGGCGCGCTGGAGAAGGGCACGGCGGCGGGCCAGTGGTGGGCCGAGACCATCCTGCAGGCTCTGGGCGGGCCCTCGGTGTACGCGCGCGTGGCGCTGAGGCAGATGGCAGGTGCGAGCGGGGGCGACACCAGCAGAAGCATGTTCGTCCTGAGCGGCCGCGAGCGGGTGCACCTGACGAAGGCCCTTGACGTCCTCTGCCGCCTGATCCTTGGCGATTGTTCCATCTACTCTCTTGAGTATGGAGTCCAGGGCGGCCACTCTCTTGTGTGTGCGCGGGCGTGGCTGGCCCGCAGGCGTGCTGGTGCTGCTGTACGTGCGCTCCGAGCTGGCGCCCTACGTGGGCGAGGTGGTGACGGACAACGTGGCGTGCGGCCTGTACGGCGTGGGCGGAAACAAGGGCGCCACCGCCATCAGCGTCACGCTGCACCGCAGGTGCGGTGCGCTGTTTGCCCTGCTGCCCCAGCCCGCCATTTCTTCGTCCTTTGGTTTGTCTCTGTTCCGGTTCGTTTGGGCCTGTCCTTGAGCCAGTTTGTGGATGGAAGGGCGCCACCGCCCATCAGCGTCACGTGCTATTCCCTTTCCTTTTGGGCCCTCACGGACCGTCGCAACCTGATGCCGGCGGGAGCGTGTTCCCCGCGGCAGCAAACATGCATGACGCGTGACGCCGCACTCGCCCGCTGTGCCGCCCCGCGGCGGCGCGCCCCCCCGCAGGCGGCTGGCAGGCTGCTCTTCGTCTCGTCGCACTTTACGGCGGCACACGTGCAGGCGGCCGCTACTCACGTCTTGTTTGCTTTGCCGCCCCGCGCCGGCGCGCCGCCACGCAGGCGGCTGCTCTTCATCTCGTCGCACTTTGCCGCGCACCAGGAGAAGGTCGACTCGCGCAACGCAGACTACCTCAAGATTGCGCGCGGCCTGCGCTTCCAGGTGGGGCGGGGGCGAGGGAAGAGGAACAGGGAGGGGCCAAGGGTGGGGAGGGGGAGGCGGACTCGCGCAACGCGCAACGACTACCGGGAGACTGCGCGCGGCCTGCGCTTCGAGGTGAGAGAGCCAAGGCACGGCGAATGCCTCGACGCCACTGCAGAGGCGCGCTTGGAGAGGCAAACAGCGCGGTTCGTGTCGCTCAACGTTTGCGCCGCTGCACGAAGGAGATTGCAGGCGTGCATGCGTCGCACCGCAGCAGAGGCGGGCCGCGCAAGCGGCCCTCCTCGCCGCTGCATGGCAGCTCGCAGCAATGCGGCGCACACAGTGCGTCGACTATTGTCCTGGCAACGGCGGTGTACGCGCCGTGCACGCGCAGGAGGCGGGCGTCGGCGGCGGCAGCGTGCTCAAGCCCCCTGGGCAGCCGCAGCGCGGCGTGGCGGCCGTGGTGGCGGCCGCCACCACGCCGGCGGCGGCGGCGGGCCCCGGCGGCGCGCACACGCCCGAGGGCATGCTGCACCACCACGCGCCGCAGCGCGCCGGCGCCATCACCGCCGGCACCGGCGCCGGCATGGCGCAGGTGAGGGCTTTAGGGCGTTGGCCGCCGCGCCGCGTTCGGCTCCTGCTCGCTCACCAACAATTTGGGGGCAGTGGCCAACTGTGGGGTGCGCCGGGGACGGGCGCGTGCAGAGCGTGCTGTGCGCATGCTGTGCACGTGCTGAGCTCAGGCCAAGCTCCTCGAGGGCTACGTGAGCGACGAGGAGGAGGAGGAGGCCCGCGCCGCCGCTGCAGCCGCCGCCGTCGGTGCGTCCAGCCCCGCCTGTCCACCCTCCACACGCCCTCGCCGTCGCTCACCACACGGCCTTGATCACTCACACTGCTTTGCTCCTTGTCGCCACGTGGTGATGATTGCGCCGAAGGTGGCGGCGTGGGCGGCACGACGCCCACGCAGAGCCTCAGCCGCGTGCCCAGCTCCGGCAGCCTCAGCAGCGCGCCCACGCCGCCGCCGCCCGCGTCCGGCCAGGGCGCGGCGTCGTCTCCGCTCGGGTCGCAGCAGAACCTTCCGGCGGCGGCGGCGGCGGGGACGGCGGCGGGGGCGGCGCCGGCGCGTGAGGTGCCTGTTTTGGCGCGGGAGCTGGTGGGCGCCGGGCTGCAGCACGCCGAGGCGGTGGTTTGGATGGGCGACTTCAACTACCGGTGCGGTTGGTCGGTGGTTGGCCCTGGGCGGCAGGCGGCAGGTGGACGCTAGCTGACACGCGTGCCGGCGCCCAACCGACGTACCGCTTGCAGGATCCACGCGCCGTACAACTGGGTGGTTGACAAGGTGGTTGGCGGCGCGCTGTCTGACCTGGCGGGGCTGGACCAGGCGCGGCAGGAGATTGCCAAGGGGCATATCTTCCACGGCCTGGTGCGCGGTGTGGGCTGTGCGGTCGTCCAGGGGCGCTGGCGCCGGTGGTTGGGGCGCCCGTGTGAGGGGCTTGTGCCGTACTGCCCTACTCATGACGGAACACTCTCTCCTGCTCCCGCATCTCCCGCATCTGGCAAACGCTTGCCCCCTCCTCCCGCAGGCTGGAGGAGGGCCTGCTCTGATCGCACCCTCACCCCGCCACCACCCTCACCCCGCCACCACCCTCACCCCGCCACCACCCTCACCCCGCCTCCCTGCTGCCCTACTCGTGTCGCTGCCTCATGCACCGCTCTCACCCAGCAGGCTGAAGGCCCCCTGCTGTTCCCCTCCTGACGATCGCTGCCTCATGCACCGCTGTCGCCCCGCCAATGGGCCGCCCTCCTGCTTCCCTGCTCATGATCGCTGCCTTCTGCACCACCTCCCGCGCAGGCCGAGGGCCCCCTGCTCTTCCCGCCGACGTACAAGTTTGACCGGGGGCAGCCGGGCGGAAGCTACGCCGACGGCACGCCCATGCCCCGCTACAAGGGCGTGCTCATGCCGTACGACTCGAGCGAGAAGCGGCGCATCCCCGCCTGGACCGACCGCATCTTTGTCTGTGGCGCGCTGCTGCTGCTGGTGCACACATGGGGCCAGGGCCTAGATTAGGGCTCGTGTGCTAGCGAGAAGCGGTGCATCCTCGCGTGGACCGCGGCGCGCATGGGGTCAACAAGGGTGGGGCTGGCACGACGGCTTGGCGACGCCGCGGACAGGCGGCAGGGTGTGTGCCCTGATGCTGGTGCCGGCGTGGCGTGGCATGCCCTCATGCAGGGTTCGGCGGGCCCACGGGAGGAGGACGTGCAGCTGGCGCTGGCAGAGGCCAGCGAGGCGGGCGGCGGCCCCACCTACAACGCCGTGCTGCAGGTGCGGCGCGGCGGTTTCTGCATGGCGCTGTTGCTTGCTAGGGCTCAGGCCGTCGCCGTCGTCGTTTGGTGTGCTCCAGCTTCTGGTTGGAGCAGCCGGGCGCCGCGGCGCTAAGCCGTAAGCCCTAAGCCCTGGCGTGGCCATTGCGTGCAGGTGTGGGACAGCGACCACAAGCCCGTCTACGCCATGCTGCACATGCACCTGCCGGCCTGCTCGCAAGAGCACAAGCGCAAGCGCAGCCTCGACGTGAGCCCCCACGGTTACGGGCCCAGGGCTAGGGTTGGCGCCCTGCGACCACAGTGCTGCCGCTTGCCGGGACGGGAGGATGGCGCTGTCACGCCGTTGACTCTGCCGCCCCTTTCTTGGCTGCGTGCGGTGAACGAACGAAACGCCGCGCAGGTCATGAGCGCGCTGCTGGCGGGCATCGCGCCGCCGGGGCCGCCGCTGCTCTCGCTTGAGGTGTCGCCGCAGCAGCGCCCGCACCAGCAGCCGGTAAGTCCTTACCCTAACCCTAGGGTTCGCGCACCCCCGCTTACCCCAGGGACAGATGCGGAAACGCAAGTTTCCACACAGCAGCTTTCTTGCCGCCGACGCTTGAACCCTCGCGCCATGCACGTGTGCGCAGGGCTCGGCGCCGCTGCTGCTGCTCCAGGGCGAGACCATGGACGGCTTCCTGCTGCACAACGCCAGCGGCTCGATGCTCACGTTCACCGTGGCGGGCGACGGCAACCCGAGCTGGCGCCTGCCGCCGTGGCTGGACCTCATCCCCACCAGCGCTGTCATGATGCCCGGCTCCAACGTCATGGTCAAGGTGAGGGCTTAGGGCTTAGGAGCATGGACGCCCTGCGGCGGCAGCAGCACAGGGCGTGACACCTGGGCGCTGCGCGGCGCTCGCTTGGCGCAGGTGCGGGGCGCGGCGGCGACGGCGGACGCGAGCCTGGCGGGCGGCCCCGCCGGCGCGCTGCCGCTGGCAGGGCAGGTGCAGCGGCAGGAGGCGCTGCTCCGCGTGTACGTGCAGCACGTGATCAGCGCCGGCAGCGGCGCGCTGGGCGCGCTGAGCGCAGAGGCGCCGGCGGTGCTGCTGCGGGTGGTGCACAGCCCCTGAGCGCGTCTGTGTGTCGCGGCAGGCGGGTGTGGTGGTATGTGGCTGTGTGTGGGCAACCTGTGGGACCCGCCAGGCATGTGCGATCCCGATGTTTCCCGTTTTTTGGGGGGGGGCCTGATGCTCGCGCGTGTTCCTGCGCTCGCGCTTGCTTCCTTGTGGCCTGGGTGCGTGTACATGGTGTCAGCGAGGGCGGGTGGAGGGAGATGTGCGCTTTCGGGTGTCTTCGCTGGCCGTCGTACGGCTTCCCGTTCATGCTTTGCTCGCTCGCTTCTCTGAGGATTCAGGCGCCGTGCTCTGCTCCTGCCGCTGCAGACAACAACGAAGATGATGAGAACTTGCTCACCACGTGCAACGCCTCTGCGGCAAAGGCGCAATCCAAAGAGGTGTGGCGCAGCAGAGACAGCTGAGAAACCAAGTCATGCGTCACTGCAGGCGCCCGAACGTGTAGTGCGCGTGCCCCGCACCCGCCCTTGCCGCGCCGCCTCCACCGCCCCCCGCGGCCACCGCGCTGCCCGGCCTCGACCCCCAGGGCGGCGCGCCGCGTGGCCCGCGCGGGCTGGCGCCGAGGCCGCCGCCCTTGCTCGCGCTCGCTGGGCTGCCGCCGGCCCCCCCGCGGCCCCCGCGGCTGTGCTCGTAGCCCGCCAGCAGCGCGCCGGGTTTGGCAGCAGCCCCGACGGCGCTGCTGGTGCCGAGGCGCGTGCCCAGCGCGGCCTGCTGCCACCGCACTCGGTCCAGGTCCGTCGAGAGGCCTGACAGCTGCCGCTCGGCCTCCTGCACCACCACCTGCGCGCCCGCGCAGGTGCGATCAGGCAGCTTCGCTTCGCGGCGTGCGAGCAAACCTTGCCGCTGCTGCGGCCCGACGCGTGGAGTCGAGGCCACACCTGAAGGTTGAGCTTCTCCTCGCGGAGCGCCGTCACCTCCCTGGACAGTGCCTCGTGCGATCTGGCCGCCTGCGCCGCGCGACATCGACAGGATCCGTGATCACGGTGGCGTTGTGATTTGCTCCCAACAGGTGTGCCTGAACCGCTGCCTGGCAGCGTGGCCGCTCATTGACACCCACCTGCAGCGACCGCTCTCTGGCGTCGCCGGCCTCCCTCTCCAGCGACCGCAGCTGCCCCAGCGCCGCCTCTGCCTGCAGCCGCGAGGTGCCCAGCTCCCTCTCCAGCTCCTGGCACCGGGCCTCCAGCGCCGCGCGCGCCTGGCTGCCCTACACGCAACGCAACAGCGGCGGCGCGGCCACCCTCGCAGGGGGCCCTCGCACGGGACGATGCCAGCACGCGAAGGGCAGGGCCAAGGGGCCTGGCCGGACAAGAGGGGTCTAGCCTCACGCCAGGGTTCCCGGGTGGCCGCCAGGGCATGCTTGCCGGCACCTGCGCCTCGAGCTGCTGCCTGAGCAGGCGTGCCCTCAACCCTAACCGTCACCCCATGCCAAGCCCTGTCGGCCGCACCTGCGCCTCGAGCTGTTGCCTGAGCAGGCGCGCCGAGCTGTCGGCCTGGTCGTTGGCCTGCCGCAGCGCAGACGCCTGCGCCACCGCCTGCTCTCACCGGCACACCGCATGCAGCAGCAATCATTGAATGGCGACGTGCCCCATGTGGCCAAGCACACCGGTACGCTGCACGACACACACCACCCGAGGCCCGTGCGCGCTCGTGAAGTGCGCACCTGCTCCTGCTAATGCTCCACCACTCCCTGTGCCAGACCCTAACCCAAGCCCTCGCCCATGGCGCGCGCACCTGCTCCTCCAGCTCGCGGCTCAGGCGCTGCGCCCGCTGGTCCGCCTCGCCCGCCCGCTGCTCCGCCGCCGCCAGCCGCTCGCGCAGCTGCTGCGCCTCCACCGACGCCTGCCTGCGGCAGGCGCGCGCAAGCAACGCACGCAGCGCGAGCGCGTGCAAAGCAGAGCTCGGACCGTTGGCACCGCCCACCCGCCCCAGTACCACCACCCACTGACGCTGCCCACTTGCGATTGAAACACAGCAGCAGGACGCAGAGCATGGAAAGCAAGGGAAAAGGCAGAGGGATGTGCTGCCCGTGCTGCCCAACCCTGGCGTCAACCCTACCTGGCGCGCGCCTCGCCCTGCTCCCGCGCCGCCGCCAGCTGCTGCTCGGCCGCGCGCACGCGCGCGTCCGCCTCCCTGCCCTGGTCCGACAGCTGCTGGTGCACGACGGCGACCTGCGCGCGGTGCCCCGCCGGCGGCCAAGCCAGGCAGGGGTCACGAGGAGGGACCGCGCGTGCGCGTTCCCGCGGCCTGGGGCGCAAAGCGAGCGCCAGGAGCCTGGAGCGGCCACCTGCACTGTGTGCCGCGCGGCACGCAAACGCTCACGTGGCCCAGAGCGCAACACGACATGACGACCACAATTCGCTTGGAACGCCGCCAGTGCGAGGGGCCTTGCAGCGTTGCACGCGTGCTTCACTCTTCAGTATCAGGACGAAGGCAAGAGATGAGAGGGCGTTTGTGCAGGACCGCACCTGATGCTCCATCACGCGGCCCGCCTGCGCCCCTTGCGCCACCTCCTGCGCTCGCCATGGATTTAGGTTTTGGGAGGGCCTGGGCGACGGTCACGACTGGACCCGTGCGTGGCACCTGAGGTCGAGGGTGCGGTGGTTTGGGTTTAACGGACCTGCATGGCGCGGGCCAGCTGCTGCTGCAGGTGGTCCGCCTGCTCCTCCAGGCGCGTCGCGTGGCCGTGCCATGAGCGGTGCAGCGACAGCAGCTGCTCCCGCAAGCCCTGCGCCATGCGGACACAGGGATGAGGCGGTCCCCCGGTGCGGCATGGGAGGCATACACATCCCGCTCGATACGTCTGCCGCCACGCCACTTCCTTGAAAGCTGCTGCTGCCCAACCGGTCAACTCGTGGAGGGAGCACACCCCAAGCGCCGACACGACCTTCACCTTGATGACGGCAGCAGAAAGCATGAGGGCTTGAGAACGCCGTCACCTCAGACCATCCCAAACCAACTCGTGCACCCGCTCACCTTGATGTGCGGCAGCAGCTCTGGGCGCGCCAGCAGCGCCCGCACCGCGCCTGTCTGGCAGCCATGCCCTCCAAACCGCGTCCACCCCCGGCACGCGCTCACCTTGATGTGCGGCAGCAGCTCTGAGCGCGCCAGCAGCGCCCGCACGCCGCTCGCCGCCGGCAGCGCCGCGCACAGCGCCCACGCGCGCTGCTCCGCTGCCTCGCACGCCACGTCGTCCTCGGGGCGCCGCAGCGAGGCGTCTCCGTGCGTCAGCGCCAGGGACGCCGCCTGCGCGCGTCGCGACAGCAAGGGCATGGGCGCGCCCTGGCGCCTTCTCACTGCGGCGCCGCGCTGGCTCTGGCCCAGGGCAGCCAACCCTAGGGGGCCACCTCCCCGGACGCACCTGCAGCGCCATGATGGTGGCCGTCCGCTCCGCCACCAGGCACTCCTTCTCCGCCACCAGGGAGTCTGCCAGCAGCTGCAGCTCTGCCAGGTGGTCCGACAGCTGCACAGGGAGAGAACGCGAGAAGCAAGGAGGGAGAACGTGAACGAGAGGGAAAAAGGGCGTGAGAGGCACCAGTCCCTCGCAAACGCGCAGAGAGTGGGAAACGGCATGGGAGAGCACGGTGCTCCAGTCTTCTTCAGGCATCTAGCGTGCGGTTGTCGCATCGCATCCTTCTCCTCGTGGGCTTCAGTAGGGACAACGGTTGCTGTCTGGTGTGCTTGGAGGAGTGCAGGAACGCGCACCTGAGCCAGCTCTGAACGCTGCGCCTCGCCGTCCCACCCCGCCGGCACCAGGGGCCGCCGCCAAGGGTCCACGGCCGGGCCCGCCCGCCGCGGCGACGACGGCAGCGGTGGCGGCAGCGAGGGGTAGAGGACCCGGCCGTGCGGGCGGCTGGACGCAGAGTCGTCCAGAGCGTGGTGGGGCCAGGCGCTGGTGCGCCGCGCGTCGCCTGCAGCAGGGACTCATCGCGTCGCAGGGCTGGTAAGGGTGTGGCGACGCTGCAGCTGGCTGTGCTGTGTGGAAAGAGAGACAAGAAAACAGCGGAAAGGAGGGTGAGGAAAGGTGCTGCGGCAGAGCAAACCTGGCGGGGAGATGTTGGTCGGCGGCGCATGGAGAGGGTTGAGGGGCTCGGGCACGTGGCGGGCGGCCATGGGCTTGATCAGCGGCGCCGCGGCGTGGCGGAGCGCGCTCGCCGCCGAGGGTTCCGCTGCGGCCGTGCAGGCACAAGCAGGCAGCGGCCCTGCACGCTGATGCATCTCACCAGCTCTGCCACGCTGGGCCATGCTCTCGCCGTAGCTGGCGTCCTTTATCTCCTCGCGGCGAGCAGCCTCACAGAGCCTCACAGAGCGACGACAAGACAAGCCCTGACACAAGCGCACCTGAGAAGGACGCGCCCTGCTGCTCCGCCGCCGCTGCCAAGCGCCCCGCCGGCGCCACAGGTGCAGCCGCAGGGCGGGCGCCGCCGATGCTGAGCAGCTGCTGCAGCGTGCGCGCGCCCTGCTGGCTGAGCGTGAGCGGCGCGCCGAACTCAAGCCCTAAGGGCCTGGCGTTGACATGCGGGGGCGGCGGCGGAGGCGCGGCGGGCGCGGCGGGCCAGGGAGGTGGCGGTTGCGAGGCCTGTGCTGGTGGTGGTGGTGGTGCGGGCATGCTGGTGACGGGCCAGGGAGGCGGAGGCTGCAGGGGCTGTGTTGGTGGTGGTGCGGGCGCGCTGGCGGCGGGCCACGGAGGCGGCGCTTGCGGGGGCTGTGGTGCTGGTGCGGCAGGCGCGCCAGGTGCGGCGTGCCCTGCGGGCCACGGCAGCGGCGGTGCTGTCGGCGGGAGGGGCTGTGGCGCCGGCACAGGCGCCGGCTCCGGCAGTACGGGGACGGCGGTGGCAGAGGAGCGCCACGCCGGCGGCTGCGGCCCCAGCGTTGCAGGTGGTGGCTGCAGGTGTGCTGCGTTGGCAGTGGCGGGATCTGCGTTTCGTGCTGCGAGCGGCCAGTCGTGCTGCTGGTGCTCCGGGGCTCGGCTTGGTGGCGCCGCCGCCGCTGCTGCTGCTGACGTCGCCGCGTTCGACGTTGCGGAGTCGCCAGGCGCCGCGGGCGGCGGCTGCGTGCTGGGGACGGGCGCCGGGTGCGTGGCTCGCGCGGCGCTGCTGCGTGCGCTGCCCTTGCCCAGCTGCTGCTCCTCCTGGCGCGAAATTGGTGCGGCAGAGGCAGCCGCGGCGCTGCCGTCATCGCTGCTGTGCCGGCCTGCGGTGGTGGTGGTCCCTGAGGCCGCCGCTGGTGCTGCCACGGCCTGTTGACCTGGGCCGTCGGCGCCGATGGCGGTGCCTCCCGCCAGACTGATGGAGCCGCGGCTGCGTCGAGCCATGGCGACCTGGTGGCGAGCCTGCAGCCGGATGAACTCTGCGTCGAGCGGGTCAGCCGCGGCGGGACTCACGACGCCGCCACCCGCAGGTGTGTGTGCAGCGCCATCCCAGGGCGCCAATTGGTCCGCCGTGCTCTCTGAAGTGTCAGTGACGTTTTCAGGTTGCTGCTGGCTCCGATCCTTGGCTGGAGCCAGCGCTCCAGCCGCGAACTCGGCAGCCAGCTCCGCCTCGACGCGGGCGAAGCGCCCGAGCAGCGCCTGCAGCTGCGCGCTCATCTGACATCACCGTTGCTCCGATGCGCAGGTGCCCGTGTGGGCAGAAGAGCAAAACCCTAACTGCTCTGCACAGCAGAGCAGCGCGAGGAGACTTGTGGACTTCTCAACTGCAAAAGATGCTGCACTCCACGTCTGTGCACGTGGGGCGGAGCAGCGCGGAGCACAAGTGGACGCGCCACGTCGTGGTGGCCGTGGACCTCCAGGACACCTCGCTGCGCGCTCTCCAATGGAGTGAGTGAGGTGGCGTGCTGCACCTTGATCCCTGCAGCGCAAGAAGCAGCGTGGGTGTGCGCAGCCCTGTGATCGACGTGCTTGCTGATCACGTGCGCCGCGATGCGCCCGGCGCAGCCATCCGAGAGTTCGTGAGGCCCACCAAGGACTGCGTGCACGTGAGCGCGCACCCATGGCGCAACTGGCCTGCAGCCGCCCGCCCGCACCACAGGGGTCAGCGGCCGCCCCTTCTTTCGCATTCTTTTCCGCTTGCAGATAGTACACATTGACCGCTACCAATCACCGCAGATGTCGATCCAGCACGCCTATCCAGGTGCAAGCTGTTTCTCTCGCTGGGAGGGGGGCAGGCATGCAGCCACCGGAGCTCCCGCCACCACCGCATCCCGGGCCCGGCACCAGCACGCCTGCCATGCCGCATGGGGCGCCGGCAGCTCAGCAGCCCCCGTCGCCTCATCCCTGGCCCGCAACGCACGCCACCGGCAGGGCCTGACGCCGGCACCTGAGCACGTGCCGCTCTGGTGTCTCGTGGCTGCAGGTGCCTCCTACACCATCCCGGACCTCAACCCTATGGACGTGGACCAGCACGCTGACGCCGTCAAGGGGGTGCTGCACGCACGGTGCGTGGTGGCGTGCTGCGCAGCTGTGGAGCACCAGCGTTTCGTTTTGCACGCCGGCGCCGTCAAGGAGAGGAGCAAGCTGCACACACGGAGTGTGCCGCCGCGCCCCGGCGAGCCCGGGGTCGCTCAAGTCGCGTGGGCCCATGGGCCGCTCAAGTCGCGTGGGCCCATGCGTCCACGGCGGTTTGACGCCCGTCTTCTGATCACGCGGGCGCGGCAGCAGCGGCAGCCTGGCATCTGCGTGTCGCAGGAGGTGACGGCGCTGCCGCAGCGTGCGGCGTTGGCTGCCGCGCGTTCAGGCTCGTGGGCCGGTCGGAGCTGAGCAGTGTGGCAGCGCGCATGTGCTGCGGTGGGCGCAGGTTCACGAGCCTGCTGGAGCAGCAGGGCATCGCGCACGTGCTTCACCTCTTCACCGACACTGACAACGCGCCGGCGTCCGCCGTGGCCGACGTGCTCTTCAAGGTGGCCTCCGAGGTCAAGGCCTCGCTGCTGGTGGTGGCGGCGCACAACAAGGTAAAACATCATGTGTGGGATTTGCATCTGTCTCTGTGTGAGCCGGGCTGGATGGGAGGGGGAAGGCACAGGAAACTCACGTGCTGGCGGCGACGTCGTGGCCGTCCGCTTGAGCATGGCGTGCGGAGCGCCAACAGCGCACGCCTGTTGCTCGCCGGTGCACGCGCGTGCACGTGTGCACGCGCTCAGGCGTACGGGTGGAACGAGCTGCTGCTGGGCTCGGTGGCCGACTACTGCGTGCAGCACAGCACCACGCCGCTCATGGTGAGGGCTTAGGGCTAGGGTGTAGCGGGGCTGGCGACGGCACGGCTGCAGCTGTGGGAGCGGCAGCGCCGTCGCCGGCCTGAAGACAGACGCGGCGCGGCGTCAGCTGCGCACCCACGCAGGCCACAGGCACACGCCTCGCCCCAACTCGCTCAAGCCAAGTGCTGCGTCTGTGCATGCCTGCCTGCGCCGCGCCCGCCTCCGTGCAGCGTGAATGGTCCTTCGCTTTCCCTGCATGCCGGGGCTGCTTCCCTGCCGAGCGGCATCTCTAGCCGAAGGCACAATGCATGCCTACGGTACTGCATGCCTCACCCGTGGCACTCGTGCGCAACGGCAGGTGGTGCGCGACTACCTGACGGCGCCCCAAGGCGGCCCCACCTCTGCCAACGGCACGCCGACCGCCGCCGCCGCCGCCGCGGCAAAGCCCACCGCGGTGAAAGAGCAGCAGCAGCAGCCCGCCACGCCGGTGCCGTCCGAGATCGTAGCGCAGCAGCAGCAGCAGCAGCTGGCGAGGCAGAGCTCCGCTCCGACGTCGCCCAGCGCCGCCGTGCCAGACGCGCAACGGTGCGTTTCACAATGTTTTGCGCCAGGGCTGTGCGGCCGGTGTGGCCTGCTGATCATGCGAGTGCCGCCTTGGCGGTGCCTGCACAGGCCCACCGCCGCCGCAGCTGCCGCCGGCGTCTCGCCAGCCGCCATGGCACGGGCGTCCTCTCTCAAGCACCCAGGTGCGGGCCAGTGGCCAGCCTTCGCCGCCGCCTGGCCAGCGCTGCTGCGGGCTGCAACGCAACCGTGTCAGAATGCATCATGCCGCGCGCGCAGGGGAGCTGGCCACGTCCCTTTCGGGCGGGGCCGGGGCCATGCCCAGCACGCTCGTCATCCCGTGGACGTCGCCGGCCACCTCGCCCGTCACGTCGCCCACCGCCAGCACGATGCTCAGACGCCTCGGGCTGTCTGGCGGAGGGAACCCACCGCCTGCGCCGCCTCAATGATGATCTCACTATCCGATCCGCACATGTCATCTTCGTATTGAAACCGCTTTTGATTCCCAGCACACCGGCCTCCCCGCACACCACTGGCAGTGCACCCAAGACGATGGGCGAGCGCGCCATCATCAACAAATTGCCAGGCGCTCGCCTCCGATTGCCCCGTTGAGGGCCGCCAGGGCGAGACGCCAGGGAGCTGCGATGGCAGCTGCGGCCGGCCTCAGGCTGCTGCTGCAGCAGGTGCGCGCGACCGTGATGCTTCTGCGAGCGAACGCGAAAGCGTCCAGGTCTGCGAGACTGTGTTTCGACTCGGCTCGCCGCGCGCGCAAGAGGAAAGATGCTCCTGCCAGCGGGACAGCACCCCGCACGCGCGCGCGCGCACGCCCGCACACACTCGCGCAGGCGAGCAATTCATCGGGGGGCTGGTCGTGCGACGACCTCAGCGGCGTGCCGCTCGACTCGGTGTGCCACTTCATGGCGGACACCTGCGAGGAAGGTGAGGCACAAGAGGACAGCAGCAGCATCGCTGTGGTGCCCTTGAGCAGCTGCCAGCATTCAGCCTCTGTGGGCAGGGGCACGCTGCACGCGAACCGGAGCAGCTGGCGCCCACCGTCCCGGCCGCGCGCCCACGCATCGTGCCTGCGCAGAGTCCCACATCCCGTGGAACACCATCTACTACTGCCACGTCGCTCAGGCGGGCTCATGGGCCACCGCGCTCTTCGTGGTGCGCCTGAACGAAGCGCCCGGAGCATCCAGGGACAGGCAGATGCAGAAGTGGATGGGCCAGGGAGGCAGAGGACATCAGGCATCAGCGAACAATGGGGGCGCCAGCTGCAGCTGGGCGCCGCCACCTAAGACTTCACTCCCCTGCCGTGCTGTGTGCAGGTCTTCCTCATCGTGGTGTGCGTGCCGCTCATCCTCTCCTTGCTGGCTGACGCCGCCGACATGTACTTCGGCCCCACCACGGCGCTGCTGGCCCAGGTCACGCACATGCGCCCGCGCGTCGCCGGCGGTGCGCCGCTGGAATCGTCGTGGCTCTGCTCGCGTGCGGGCCGGCTCTGAGGGCCCGCCTGGAACGCGAGTGGGGCGTGGGGCCGGCTCTGAGGGCACGCCTGTGGGACGCATCTGCACGGTCGTGGCAGGGCACCGCCTGAACGCCCTGGCTGTGCACCTGGGTGTGGGCGTCGCGGCAGCGACTGGCATGAGCTGGGGCCGCGAGGGGGATGCTTGCCGCGGCGGGAGGGAGGGAGAGCAACGCTGCACAGCGCAGATCCACAGCGCGGCCGTGCCTGGGTGATCGCGCCTCGCAGTGACGTTTGTGGCAGTGGGCAACGCGGCGCCGGACCTCTCCTCCAACATCGCGGCCATCCGCAGCGGGCAGATCACCCTGGGCCTGGGAGCGCAGCTCGGTGAGGGCTGTCCGTCCAGGGACAGGCCTGCCCTGGATGCGGTGGGCGCAGGGCGTCCGTCGAGGCAGCGGCAGGGCCTTTTCGCCCGGTGGGAAACCGAACAAGCGCCGCACGCTGTGTGCCCGGTCTGCCGCCCAAGGCCGTCGCTTGGCACGCATCAAGGCCAGCGCGTCCAGTGCTGCAAAGCGGGCAGCCCTCGCGCCGCACGCCGTGTGCCTGGTGTGCTGCCCGGTCTGCTGCCCAAGGCCAGCAGCCCACAGAGCGGCGCAGTGCGGTGAAGCGGGCCGCCCCGGTGCTCTCCCCACTGAGCGCGCTTTGCTCCCCCTGCTACGCCCCGCAGGCGCCGCCACGTTTGTGCAGTGCGTCGTGCTCTCCCAGTGTGTGGCGGTGGCCCGCGGCGCCACGTTTGGCAAGGGCAGCGTGCGCGACTCTGCCGTCCTGTCGAGCGCCGCGGTGCTCATCGCCGCGTGCCTGGCCGCCGCATACGTGAGTGTGCGGGTCGCTTGATGATCACGTTGTGATCACAACGTGGCGTTCGCGCACGAGAGGAGAGGCAGGACCGCAGCGTACGACCTGGCCCAGATGGCGTGCTGCCCCCCCGCACAAGCATCTTGTCTGGGATGCTTCACCAGCCCTGCCTCCGCCCTAAGCCCCAAGTGGTAGTTTGCCGTCAGCGGCTCCAACCGCATCGTGCCTCGCTCCCGGTCCCTTGCACGTGCGCGCGCAGACGGGCGTGGCCTTCGCCGGCCTCGCCATCGCCCTCTACGCCTTCTTTGTCGCCAGCGTGGTGCTCAGCGGCAAGCGCGCCTTCTCCTGGGAGGCCTTCAAGGACACGCTGCTCATGCGCCGGCGACGCGCCGAGGCCGCCGCCGCCGTGGCGCACCACCACCACCACCTCCACGCGCGCCCCAGGCCCCCCGCCGAGCTGGAGCTGCACGCTCCGAATCGCTCAGAGGCACTGGGCCGCCACTCGCTGCAGCACGCCGCCGGCGGGGCGTGGTCGCCGCGGCTGGAGCGGGTGTCGGCGCCGCACGGGTCGCCGGGCGTGCCGCACGTGACGGCGGCGGTGCTGCCCGTGGTGAACCGGCTGTCGCTGTTCCGCCGCTCGCGGCCGCTGGCGGCGGGCGCGCACCACGTTGGCGGCGGCGGCGGCGGGGCGGTGACGCCGTCCGAGGGCGTGTACGGCGGGAGCCGGAGCAGCGACGACGGCGGCGCGAGCATGGCCAGGGCCACGCTGGTCGGCGCCAGGTGCGCCGCTTGCTCAATGAGCGTCGGCTTTGTGAGTGCCGAGTGCCTGCCCTGCGAGCGCCTTTACGACGCTGCGGCGTCACGAGTGCACGCAAGTGCGCCGCTTGCCGTGGCGGTGTGCACGCTGCCACCAGACAGACACCGTTGCAGGCGTGCGATCCACCAAAGCCTTTCTGCCACGCCGCTGCGCCGCTTGGTGCGGTTGAAGGTCGTACGCCATGGCGGCGCTCGCTGACGTGGCGGATGAGGTGCTGGACCTGGACGACATCCAGGAGCTGGCCAACCCGCCGCTCAGCATCAACAGCGCCGCCGTGGCTCTGTTTGGCCGCGACACGCTCATGGGCCACTCGGGTGGGTGGGCGCGCATGGGGGCTTAGGGGGCTTAGGGCTGGAGGACCTAGGGTCGCTCGCAAGCGGCCGGCAATCCTTCCTGAACGGAGGAGCGGCGTCGCAGGCGGTGTGACGCCGCTCGCGTGCCCTTGTGCCTTGCGCGCGCCTGCCTTCCGACGCACGTTTGCTTGCGCCGCGAACCTGTTCCACCAGTGTGGCCTCCATGTGTCTTAGGCCTGCTTGATGCGAGTCTGAAGGCTCGGCAGCAGCTGCGTGGGATGCGTGCGTGCGTGCTTCTGACTACGGCGCTGTTCACCTCGTGCGAGCGGTCCCCCTCTCCCTGCAGGGGACCTGTTGGGCTCTGACCACGACGAGGAGATGGGCCACAGCGGCGCCTTGGGCGGCGGCGGCGACGTGCCCGGGCCTGGCCTGCTGCGCCGCGTGAACGCGCTGGAGCACGGCGTGCTCAACCGCGCGTCCCTGCGGCCGCCAGAGACAGAGGTGGGCGAGCAGGGCGGACACAGAAAGAGAGGACGAGCAAAGGAGCAGAAAGCGCTGAACCGCGCGTCCCTGCGGCTGCCTGAGGCAGAGGTGGGGCAGCAGGGACTGGAGGGGCCTCAATCGAGGGAAGGACTGGAGGGGCCTCAAGGGATCGAGGGAAGGAAGGAGGGAAACAGGAACGGGGCGCGTTTGGCGCCAGGCGGTTGCCTGCTCCTCGCCGCCTGACCGTGTGACGGTCGGCGCTGAGCGGCCAGCGCCCCATTCCGCTGCTGCCTTCCTTGGTCGCCATCTCTGTTGTCTTGAAGGTGACGGACATGTGGGCGGCGGCCAAGGTGGCGAGCCTGCGCCGCGTGCACAGCCTGAGCATGGGCGTGGCGCCGCTGCAGGAGGAGGGGGACGACGACCACGCGCCGCTGCCGCAGCTGCCGCACACGGCGGGCACGCGACGGAGCGCGGGCACGTTCCAGGTGCGAGGGAGAGGGTGGTGTGGGCGCGGGAGAGGAGGCAGGCCTGCCGCAGCTGCCGCGCACGGCTGGCGCGCTGGGGGGCGGGGGCGCGGTCCAGGTGCGCGGTCTCTGCTCCCTCTCTCTCTCACCCGTGGCACTCCCTGAGGCTCCCGGCTGACGCACACACAGCAGCAGCGTCTCACACGCGCGCCCATTCTCAAACCCTAACCATGCGCGCATGCTCAGGTCTTTGACGACCCCCGCCTGCACGGCTTTGGCAGCGACGACGACGACGGCGAAGACGGCGGCGGCCATGCGCGAGCCCTCGCCCACAGCAACTCCCG
>VFQP010003149.1_pt1 | contig 17174 bp, 15 predicted proteins | sample 3512351 | NCBI WGS metagenome assembly VFQP01 (sample SAMN10412372, study PRJNA504923) | tailings metagenome | isolation source: Relicate 1 Philex TSF1 revegetated site | place: Philippines: Tuba, Benguet | collected 2017-08-29
ATGCTCAGGTCTAATAAATCGGCCAGTTCCTGGGGTGTTGGCTCCCTTTCGTATTCCTGCTCGAGAAGTTGATAGGCTTTACTGATTCTATTGGTTAATCCAACTTTGTTCAGGGGCAATCGAACAATCCGGCTCTGTTCGGCCAATGCCTGCAGAATGCTTTGTCTGATCCACCATACCGCATAGGAAATAAATTTAAAGCCACGTGTTTCATCGAAACGCAGGGCAGCTTTGATCAAACCAAGATTGCCTTCATTGATGAGATCGGGAAGGGTTAGCCCCTGGTTCTGGTATTGTTTAGCTACCGATACAACAAAGCGAAGATTTGATTTCACCAGCCTGTCGAGCGATCGCTGATCTCCTTGTTTGATGCGCATGGCCAGTTGCACTTCTTCTTCCGGACTAATGAGATCTACTTTGCCAATTTCCTGTAGGTATTTCTCAAGGCTCTGCGACTCACGATTGGTGATGGATTTCGTGATTTTGAGTTGACGCATACTCATGGTGCAGTAGTTTAGGTATGATGTTTTGGTTGTTGCGGGTATTGTAATCCTTGGGCCTTTTTCCCATTCCTCAGGCGTCTCTTTTCACTAACAGCAATTTAAGGAATTTTTAGTTCTCATCAAAAAAAATATTTCTTACAAGTTATTGATAATCAATTATTTAAAAGAATTAGACCAAACACATCGCTAGAGCCGATGCGAAAACAGGGTCTAGGGTTAATAAAAACATTTGGGTACTATGGATTATTTAATATTATTGCAACCCGAGGAATGATGATAGTTAAAGAGATCATGTAATGAGCAAAAAGCAGTTATTTACCCTTGAGTTCCCAGTGAGGTGCTCCCCAGCCATCCTATTCGAATTTCTTGCCAGCCCCGCAGGTTTGCAGGAGTGGTTTGCCGATAAAGTAGACGAATGGGAAGGTGTATACAGCTTCTCCTGGAACGGTGGTACACCCGATAAAGCATCGATTGTTGATCAGGAACAGGATAAGTTTATCCGATTCCATTGGTTGCATAGCGATAAGAATGAGTATTTCGAATTCCGCATTGAGAAAACCGAAATCTCTAACCAAACTATTCTGGTAATTAAAGATTTTGCTGAAAAAGGTGAAATCAAAGACCAGAGCCAGCTTTGGGAATACCAGGTAAAGGAATTATTCCACCGCCTGGGCGCTTGATAGCACCCCACAAAACGCTTTAAACGACAGGTCAAAAAGATATGTCCATTGATCCCACTTGTCCAGTGGGATCTTTTTTATGACCCTGATGAATGACCGCTCCTCCTGCCAATAACCTGACTCAAATACTTGCAAAGGGATAAAATCAGGTCCATCCAGTTGCTGCCCCCAGGGATCGCTTCCCTTTGAAAGATACCATCCGGTTTCTCCCTGCTCATACAATTCCTGCACAAATACCTGTACTGCCGGCAAATATTGTTGTAATGACCGTCCCGATAAATGCAAGCTAATACTGGCATAATGCCCCCACCAGCAAAAGCTGCGTATAGCGCAGGTATCTTGCTGAGTAAATAATCGGGGGTAATCCAGCATCAGCCAGGGGAACCCTTCATGCTGCTCTCCTTTGGCAATTTTAGGAGAAGTCATGAATGCTGCCGGCCACTGATATTGCTGAGCGGATACATGATCACGATAGACATCGGCCATTCCAGCCAGCCATTTCGAGAGCTGTTCCATAAGGGCATTCTTTGTTAAAATGACATCCCTGTTACCCAGCAACTCATATTCCTCTCTTGAAAGTATTAAATTTGCAGAAGGCATATTACGAAGGTACGCAAGCAGGCTATCCCATCCATGCCATAAAAAAGTCATGCCTTGTTGAAGAAGTTAGATATACTGATCATCCGTTCTTTCATTGGCCCATTCCTTGCGGCTTTTGCCATTTCCCTGTTTGTATTAACCATGCAGTTCTTTTGGTTATACATTGATGACCTGGTAGGTAAGGGACTTGATTTTTTCACCATCATGAAACTCATTGGCCTGGTGATCCTGTTTTGGGTGCCCATGGCATTACCATTGGCTCTCTTGTTTTCCTCCATCATGACGTTTGGCAACCTGGGTGAAACCTTTGAACTGGTGGCCATCAAGGCTTCGGGTATTCCGCTGTTACGATTTATGCGTCCATTGCTGGTGATTACCGTATTGCTAAGCATCATGGCCTTTCTATTTGCCAATAACATTATTCCTGTTACCCAGCTAAAACTGGCTTCTCTTAAATATGATATTTTCGTTTCCAAACCTGCATTCAATATCAAAGAGGGTGTATTCTTTGATAAAATGGATGGCTACGTGATCAAAGTAGGAAGAAAGGAAAAAAACGATAGTGTGATACACGATATCGTACTATTTGAAAAAAACTATGGCCTGCAAGATCATATGTTGTCTGCCAGCAAAGGCACTATGCGTATAACGCCCGATAAGCGTTTCCTGGAATTCATTCTCAAAAACGGATATCGCCTCGAAGAAAGAGGCCCCAGGGGAACCACCAACACCGAATTTATCAGAACCAGTTTCAAAGAGTACAAAAAAATATTTGACCTCAAGAGTTTCCAAATGCACGAGTCGGATGATAGTGCTTTCTATGACCCGAAAATGCTCACACTCCGGCAACTGAATACTGCCATTGACTCGCTGGTGCATGTTGACACCTTCTTCATGCGCAAAACCTATAAAGAAACAGCCTACTACCTTCGTTTTGCCAGGTATGCGCATGACTCTGCCTGGGTGAGCAAGGATACTACCCAATACAAGATGGCCAGCTCATTCGACAAAATATTACCCGACTCCATTCGTGAAAGTATCATTGAGTCAACCGGTGGTCAGGTGAGTACTATGAAAAATACTATCGGTTATTTGGGTACCGATTATACACAGCGATATGAATCGCTGATCCTGCATGAAATGGAATGGCACAAGAAGTTTACCCTTTCTGTAGCCTGTCTGGTATTGTTCCTTATTGGTGCGCCCCTTGGTTCCATTATCCGGAAAGGAGGATTGGGTACACCGTTGGTATTCGCGATTATCTTCTTTGTATTGTTTCACCTGCTCAATACATTCGGAGAGAAATTCGCCAAGTCTGAACAGCTGAATCCATTCCTGGGCATGTGGCTATCCACACTGGTACTGATCCCGATTGGCGCCTTCCTTACATTTAAAGCCATGCGCGATTCACAACTATTCAATCAGGAATTTTATTATAGAGCATTCAAGCAATTTCGTCATCGCTGGCATAGATTGATGCAAAGAAAAAATGATCAGTCGTTCTGATCGTTTTGTATCGGCTATTCCGGCATAAAACAAGATACATGAAACAGTCAAACGCCTCCCGCCGCCAATTCCTGAAAGATACAGGAAAGGCATCCCTCGCCATTGGCCTATCGGCTTCCGTACTGCCTTCATTTGCTTCGGCAAACAATTTTGCAGCCAATGAATTTGCACAACAGGCATTGCCTTATAACTATAATGCATTGGAACCTGTAATCGATGCTATGACCATGGAAATCCACTATAGTAAACATGCAGCTGCCTATGCCAAGAGTTTGGCAGAAGCCTGTACAGCAGAAAAAGTAGATACCAATAACCGCTCCCTGCGCGCTGTACTCGGTGAGATCTCCAAATATTCCGTTAAGATGCGCAATAATGCCGGCGGTCATTTTAACCATGAACAATTTTGGCAAACCATGAAGCCAGGTGGTGCGAATGCGCCTACCGGAGCCCTTGCAACAGCTATCAATCAATCTTTTGGTTCATTCGATGCATTCAAAACCCAATTTGCAGATGCTGCCAAAGGCCGTTTTGGCAGTGGCTGGGCATGGCTGGTATTGAATCAGGATAAAAAACTCGTCATCAGTTCTACTCCCAATCAGGATAACCCATTAATGGATGTTACCGACGTAAAAGGCAATCCAATTCTGGGAATTGATGTATGGGAACATGCTTACTACCTCAAATACCAGAATCGCCGTCCAGACTATATCAATGCCTGGTGGAATACCGTAAACTGGGATGTGGTAGCTGCCAGAATGTAACCCTAACACTTAATTATAACTAATAGAAACCATGATAAGTACTACCACCAAATGGGTTGAAGCCCTGGCCTTTGATGGCGTTGCTGATACCGGACACACTGTTCGCATTGATACGTCTATCGAAGCTGGCGGACTCGGCACTGGCATGAACCCAAAGAAGATGTTGCTCTGCTCTTTAAGCGGATGTAGCGGCATTGATGTGATCGAGATTCTGAAGAAAATGAAAGTGAACTTCACCCGTTTGGAAATCACAGCATCAGCCGAACAAACAGACGACCATCCCAAAGTATTCAAATACATCGATATGCTTTATCGTTGTGATGCTGCAGCTGATGATCTTGATAAACTGACAAGAGCTGTATCCTTATCACAGGATAAATATTGCGGTATCTCTGCTATGCTGGCCAAACATTGTGAGATCAGGCATCGTATTGAACTGATATAAGTATCACTGTTCTAATAACATCAAGAGCCGTTGCAATTGCTTGCAACGGCTCTTGATATTTGACAATGATCTTAATTCCTCTTATCAATGCTTACCACATGAGCAGGTCTCCGCCTCTGAACTGGCTTCTGTTTGCCAGGGGAAGCTTTGAAAATTCTTTACGTGCTCCCAATAGAACTTGGTGCGTGGCTTGTTGTAATTACCTACTTCAGTCATGGTATCTGCATCATACAAACGACCATTCACCATGGTATAACGAACCGACTCAGTATAACGGATATTCTCCAGCGGATTCTTATCCAGCACGATCAGATCGGCCAGCTTTCACGGCTCCAGTGAGCCCGTCCACTTATCCAATCCCAAACTCTGTGCGGGGTTAATGGTTGCAGTTCGCAATGCCTGCAGGTTAGACATCCCTCCCTGCTGCATCATCCAGATCTCCCAATGCACACCAATACCTTGTATCTGTCCGTGTGCACCCATATTCACTTTCACACCATTATCCGATAATCGTTTAGCACTTTCTGCAGTAAGGATATGTCCGTTCTTGTATTCTTCTTCCGGTAACATAGTACGATGGCGGCTACGGGTATCAATCACCGACCTGGGTGTAAAACGAAGAAGCCTTTCTTTCTCCCATACATTGGTATGCTGGTACCAGTAGTACTCACCACTTACACCCGCATAGTTTACAATCAATGTTGGGGTATAGGCTGTGCCTGATGCTTTCCATAAATTGATCACATCGGAGTACAACGGTGCCACCGGAATATTGTGTTCTACGGTAGTATGTCCATCCATGACCATCGTCATATTATGATAGAAGAAGGAACCGCCTTCCGGCACCACTTCAATACCCAGTTCACGTGCTGCCTGTATAATCATTTGACGCTGTTCACGGCGTGGCTGGTTATAGCTCTTTACAGAGAAGGCACCAAAAGCTTTTGTTCTCCGTAATGCGCTGCGTGCATCCTCCAATGAATTAATCACGGCTTTGAAATCACCATCGGCGCCATACAATACCGTTCCGGTAGAAAATACCCTTGGCCCTGTCATATAGCCAGCTTTCACCATTTCACTTTGAGCAAATACCATTTCTGTATTGGCAGAAGGATCATGCATAGAAGTTACCCCATAGGCCAGGTTGGTATAATAAGGCCAGTGCTTTTGTGGGGTGATGCCGGTTCTGAAATGGCTACCATGTGCATGTGCATCAATAAATCCAGGCATGATGGTCTTGCCTTTACAATCAATGACCTTAGCACCAGCAGGTATCTTCACGGCTGAAGATTTTCCGATCTGGAGGATCAGGTTATTCTCAACCACAATAGTTCCTCCGGAAATTACTTCCTCCCCTTTCATGGTAATGATGGTGGCATTGGTAAATGCGATAATACCTTTGGGTTTATCTACCGGTAATGCTACCGTTAAGGGTATACCTTTTTCAGGAACTTTGAAATTAACCTCAGACTGATTGGCTACAAAACCAAATCGTTCCTGAAGCGGAATGCTGAAATACTCGTTACCCAAAGTATAATAGAGCGTCTTCGAATCGCCCGACCAATGCAGGTTGATTCCCGCATCACGCGATACAATCCTTACCGGAAAATCTTTGCTACCTGCACTAATATCGACGGTCTTTCCCGTAACAGGAAAAGTAGCCACATATACTTCATGCAAGTCAATAAAAGCTACCCATTGATCATCGGGTGATACGGTAAACTGACTGCCATACGTACTCTTTAAATGAATGCGCTCATCATTACCTGTAAGGTCGCAGCTGGCGAACTGACGATTCATGCCACCACCCAACTGATAATAAATTCTGTTTCCTTTTCCATTGAAACGCGGATTATCGCCACGTTCAGCTACCAGGGTTTCTGCACCGCTATTCAACTGTTTGATATAAATACCTGGCCGGTCAGTAAAAGCAGGCCCTAAAGCATCACTACCACTTTCTTTTCTGAATAAGATTTGTTGTCCGTTGGGAGAAAAGGAGGGTTGACGATAAATACCTTTCTCCCTGGTGATCCTAACCGGATTGGCATTACCGATCAGAGATATCTGATAAATTGCCCCACTCTGCTCATCATTCCAGGTAGTATAAACAATATTATTTCCATCGCTTGAAAAAGAGGGCTCAAATTCAAAATCTGTTCCATTGCTTACACGAACGGGATTACCATTAGGCATTTCCTTCTTCCACAAATAGCCCACGGCATTAAAAACAACCCATTTACCATTGGGAGAAGTAACTGCATTTCTAATGACATGCGATTGGAACTGATCCGGATTTATTTCCTGCTGAAATCTTACCGCATCTGTAATTTTCTGATTAACCTGAACGGTAAAAGGAATTTCTGTTGACTTATTGGCTTCCTGAATATTGATCCTAACGATCTTACCGCCACTCCAGATTACGATTTCCTGATCACCGGGCATCCAGCTAAAGCCAGTATACAATCCAAAAATAGACCAGGCTTCTTGCTGGTCTTTCGACAAACGGTCATATACCGGCCATTCCTCACCACTTGCCAGATCACGCAGAAATAGTACTGTTTTGGTGCGAACACGTTTTACAAAAGCGAGGGTTTTTCCATCGTGTGAAATTTGCGGACGCACGGCACCACCTGGTCCACCGGTAATGGTTTCAACACGACCTTTTTCACGATCCAGTCGTTTGATCACGAAGATCTGGTTATTAGGATCCTTATTGTATTGGAATTGACCACCCGGATACATGTCTTCACTAAAATAAATATATCGCCCATCCGGAGATACACAGGGTTCATTCACATCCTGCTGGTCATTTTTACGAGTAGTGAGTTGCAGTCCGCTTCCGCCACTAATATGATACATCCACATTTCACCGGCCCCCAGTGAACGGGTAGCGGTAAAATGTTTGCGGGCAATGATATAATCACCACCGGGCATCCATGCTGCGTTGTTCAGCAAACGAAAACTCTCCTTGGTAATGGGGGTTGCACCACTTCCATCGCGCTGCATGACCCAAATGTTATCACCACCACCAGCATCAGAAGTAAATAATATTTTTTTGCCATCAGGACTATACCGTGGCTGTACTTCAAAAGCATGACCGCCACGAAGCAGTTTTGCCGTACCACCTGAAACGGGCATGGTATAGATATCACCCAGCAAATCGAAAACAATGTCTTTCCCATCGGGTGATACATCAAGGTTCATCCAGGTACCTTCATTTACAGAGAAGGATATTTCTTTGAAAGGACCGGGAGGATTGTTCACATCCCATTTAGCAGCAGGTTTATCCTGAGCATGCAATAGGCTGGCAGTTAGTACCGCTGCCGATAGTACGATCGATCTGAGCATAAGCAGTTATTTGAACCTGTAAGGTACTGAAACTTATACAGCTCACCGGCTCATATAAATGAGCGTACAGGTATTCCTAAAATACTAACTTTAATCTGGTAATACCCGTATCTGGCAACTGCCATCAACGATTAAATATTTGTCCATTGACCACGGCACAACAAAATTTCAGGGTACAATTATGGATCACGCTCCTGAGTGTGGTACTATTTGGTGCCAAGATCGCTGCCTATTACGCCACTCATTCTCTCGCTATCCTTTCAGATGCGTTGGAAAGTATTGTGAATGTGGTGGCAGGTTTTATTGGCTTATACAGCTTGTATATTGCTGCCAAACCAAGGGATCTGGAACATCCTTACGGACATGGTAAGGCAGAATTTGTTTCAGCAGCTGTTGAAGGAGGACTGATCATAGCAGCAGGTGTGCTGATCATTTATGAAACCATTGCCAATATCATTCAGCAAGAACCAGTAGGTAAACTGGATACAGGTCTTTGGCTGGTAGGCATTACCGCAATATTGAACTTTATTGCCGGCAGTATTTGTTTACGATTAGGAAAAAAGAATCAATCCCTTGCTTTGCAGGCAAGTGGCAAACATTTACAAATAGATACCTATTCAACACTTGGGGTGATACTCGGACTTGCCATCATGTTCTTCACAAAATTATACTGGCTCGACAAGGTAATTGCCCTGGGCATGAGCATACTGATTATTTACAATGGTTACAAGATCATCCGTGCTTCTTTAGCGGGTATTATGGATGAGGCCGATATGGCATTGCTGAACCGATTCATAGCAGTACTGCAAAATAACCGCCAGGAAAACTGGGTCGATCTGCATAATTTACGGGTAATCAAATATGGGGCTTTATTGCATATTGATTGTCACCTTACCGTGCCCTGGTACCTCAATATCCATGAGGCCCACCGGGAAATTGATCAGTTATCAGCCCTCATCCGGCAGGAATTTGGTGATGCGATCGAGTTATTTGTACATACCGATGGATGCCTGCCATTTAGCTGTCATATTTGTAATAAGGCATGTTACAAAAGGGAGGCTGCTTTTGAAGGCAGGGTAATTTGGACACTGGAGAATATACTTTCCAATGAAAAACACCAGGTAGGCACGGCAGGGTATGAAGAGAAGAACCTATCCGTTAACCAGCTGTTATAAAGATGCGCAGCCCGTACATTCCTACCGGGCTAACACAGGAAATAGTAAATTGCGACTTCATTTCAAATAATCAAGACCATGCAAGCCTGGAAAGAATACCAACAAACCCATAAAGACAGGTTCCTGAATGAATTACTGGATCTGTTACGCATACCCAGCATTAGTGCCAGAGGTGAACACAAGGACGACATGATCCGTTGTGCAGAGGCAGTAGAAAAAAGTTTAAAGGAAGCGGGGGCTACCACAACAGCCATCTATCCTACCCCGGGACATCCTGTGGTGTATGGTGAAAAAATCATTGATCCGGCCAAACCTACCGTTCTCGTATATGGACATTATGATGTACAGCCGGCCGATCCTTTGGAATTGTGGCATAGTGGCCCTTTCGATCCGGTGATTAAGGATGGTAAGATATATGCACGTGGTGCCTGTGATGATAAAGGACAATTCTTCATGCATGTAAAAGCATTGGAGATCATGAACAATACCACCGGACTTCCCTGTAATATCAAATTCCTCATTGAGGGAGAAGAGGAAGTAGGTAGTCCTAACCTGGCCACATTTGTAAAGGAAAACAAGGAATTATTAAAAGCAGATGTGATCCTGATTAGTGATACTTCCATGTTAAGCATGGAAAACCCCTCAATCGACATTGGGGTTCGCGGCCTTAGTTATATTGAGGTAGAAGTAACCGGACCCAATCGTGACCTGCACAGTGGTGTATATGGCGGTGCAGTAGCCAATCCCATTACCATGCTCACCAAAATGATTGCTGCCTGTCATGATGAGAACAATCATATTACCATTCCCGGTTTTTATGACGATGTAGTAGAAGCCAGCGAAGCAGAACGCGCCAAAATGGCCCAGGCTCCTTTTGATGAGGCTGATTACAAAAAAGATTTGGGTATTAGTGAGCTATGGGGTGAGAAGGGTTATACCACAAACGAGCGTACCGGTATTCGTCCTACCCTTGAAGTAAATGGTATTTGGGGTGGCTATACCGGAGAAGGTGCCAAAACAGTGCTGCCTTCTAAGGCATTTGCCAAAATTTCTTGCCGACTAGTGCCAAACATGTCATCGGCCAAGATCACGGAAAAGATCCTGAATTATTTCACCAGCATGGCACCTGCAGGGGTAACGGTAAAAGCTTCCGAGCACCATGGTGGTGAGCCATATATGACACCCATTGATTCGCACGAATACCGTGCTGCGGCCAAAGCCATTGAAGCAACTTTTGGTAAAGAGCCTATTCCGGTTCGCGGTGGTGGTAGCATTCCCATTTGTGCCCTGTTTGAAAAAGAGCTGGGGCTTAAAATTGTATTCATGGGCTTCGGGCTAGACAGCGATAACCTGCATAGTCCGAATGAAAAATATGATGTATTCAACTTTTATAAGGGAATAGAAACCATTCCCTACTTCCATCAGTTCTATGCTGAAGGAAAATAAGGTAAAGAAAAGAGGGGCTATTCCGCCCCTCTTTTTAATTTTGCAACTATGAGCGAAGTGAAAGAAAAACTGCGGATCGATAAATACTTATGGGCTATTCGTTTATTCAAAACCAGAAGCCAGGCAGGCGATGCGTGTAGCAAAGGGAAGGTAAAAATGAATGGTGTTGCGGTAAAAGCATCCCGATTGGTTGGGCTGAATGATGAATACGAAGTGAAAACGGAAACTAAGCGCTGGACCATTAAAGTGACAGGATTACTGGACCATCGCGTACAATACTCAGAAGCCATCAATCACTATATTGACCTAACACCGGCAGAGGAATTAGACAGGGTAAAATTTGAAGCTGCTACTTATCAAACGGGTAAGCGATTAAGTAAGATCGGAAGACCTACTAAAAAGCAACGCAGGGATTTGGGTGATTTTATGGCGGAGTAAGGAAATCTTAGCGAGCACTTTACACATAGGAGTGATAGCATATTATAATACGGGTAAAATGCTGTTACATCATCCTGTTGATGATCTCTTTTTAGATACCCCCGATATAAATCACTTTCCCGCCAGACTTCTCTACCTGTTCATTCAATCTTTGCTTGGTTTTTTTAATCGTTTGATATATATCTTCCAGCGCGGCTGCATCTTCAACGGTAAACAGGTGACCGTACTGTTTTTTGATCGTATCTATACGGGTCATAATTTCAATATAAGACTTCGTACAAAAATTGCTGTAATACGGGTAAAAATATTTCAAGGCATCTTCCCGATATTGGTGATTTTTTACTGCGTAGACATAGCGATCCTGAAGATCTTTTCCGATCTCTCCAACAAATTTGGCAAGATCATTCAGTTGCTGTTCATATTTTTCTGTTGTAGCACGTGCACCGTTTTTACTGGGATTAAAAGAAATGACTACTGAGGCGCCATCCATTTGTCGTACACTGGCGGTGTTAGAAGATACAGGCCCGGCAATATCATATTCAAAATCCTTGGCCATTTTTTTCTCTTTAATATCGTAATACCCATACATACGACCATTACTAACCGGAACATATTGGGGTAGCGGATAATTGGTGATTTGGTAGTTGAGGGTAGAAAAATCAAATGGCATCAGGATAGTACCCAGAGAATCTACGATACCCACTTTTTGGTTGGTTTCCTCCTTACAAACAAAGTGAGCACCATCACTAAAGCTAGTCATATCCTTATATGTAGGCGCAATCAACTCTTTTCCTGAGTAGCTGATCAGTCCGACCAATCCATTTCTTACAACCCTACAGGTTTTTACATCACCATTGATTCCATCATAGAAATCAGACATTCTATTGGTGCCAAAATCGTACAAGGCAATTTTTCCATTTGGCTCAAGGATGCCGCCATAAACACCACGTTCCAATAAATGCCACATATTGATATCATGAAAAATGGGCTTTGCAATCACGGTTCCCGTAGCAAGATCCAATAGCCCTTTTTTGATTGTTCCATCTGGCTGCTTATCTTGTATTTCATATAAGTAAAGCGGCCCTTTCTTACCATATTTTCTCCAAACTATAGAGAGGTCTGCTTCGTTATTATAGGTACTCCGTATTATTTTTGAAAATTTCAACCCAGGGATTTCGTTATAATTGGAATCAACCAATACTGCATAATCTGGAAACACTGATACGGAATTGATTCCCGGAAGATTGACCCGATTTAAAAAATCAGCATTCTGAAATGGTGGCCCGTACTTTGAATTTCCCTTGGCATCGAGCAGGAGAAATTTTGTGCTTTCACCCCATACAGCTAATCCTACTAATAAAGAATTATTATAGATTCGATAGATCATCCAATCAGGATTATCAAATTCTTTAATGGGGCTATTCTTATAGAGAAGCGTTGCTTTCTTTTTTGTTTTTTTAATAGAAAAGTCGTTAACGTTTAACGAGTCTTGTGCAGAAAGTAATACGACAGAAATAAGAGCCAACAGGAAGGCAAGGGTCTTCTTCATTTGCATCAGCAGGTCAGTTAAAATTGAAATTACAATAAAATGCAATTACCCCATCAATGAATCCCCAGGGATTTTATGGCCATTTTAACCGCACCATCATTGGCCAGGTTATTGAAGCTTTCTATCTGTTTTACTTTCAGATAGGGCCTTACAAATTCGGGTAGTCTTTTTCCTCTGGCATCGGCTAAACTGGCTGTTGAAATCAGGAAATAGGATTGTTCTTGATTGAATACAAAACCATTGGTAGCATTCGCCAAACCAGCGGTTTCCTGCCCTACCAACCGTGTATTGGGTCGATGGCTGAATGCGACTGCCACTCCTTCTGCCGAACTTGCTGTACCAGGGCCAATGAGCACCCTTACTTGGGCACGCTCCAAGCCAGTAACGGTTGTAGTAATATTCGCCTGCTGAACACCATCCAGGAAAAACTTACCTGATTCTACGGTTGCCTTATAAGTGAGCTGGCCATTCCTATCTATATAATAACCGATCAGGGTATCTGGAAAAAAGGGGGCTAGACCCGACATCATGGGACGAATATTCCCACCCGCATTAAGACGCAGATCAATGATCCAGGCAATGGGGTTCTTTTGTTGCAATTTGTTGATGACTGAACGTATCCACTCTGTGTATTTATCAATATCTGTTTGTTTACTGATACCCATGGTAGGTATGCTGATATAGGCAACTTGTCCGATCATCTGATTAAAGATTTGCGGACCTTTGGCCCAGCCAGCCTTTAAAGAATCGGAATAGCGGGCTGTTAATTTATTATTGGGGAGTTTATAGGCATCATCATACTGATAATAGGCAGCATGCTGGTCATTGAGCGCATTAAAGATCAGTTTAAGTGCGTCGAATGTTTCTGCCTTATTTTTTGCATGGGCTGCTTTGGTATAGACTTTCTTTTTCATTGCCGGCCAATTCACCCGATGGGCATAGAGTGAGTGATCCTTGAGTAGGGTGATACAGGTATCGATGTAATGGCTCACGGAATCTGGCATGGTTGTTTGGGCAGATGCGGTGTGGAGGTAAATGGTGAAAAGCAATGAGAGACAAAGAGACTTATTCATATTGATAAGGTGGAACAGAATTAGTTATTGAATACCAACTTGCAAAAATAATTGCTTAGAACCGAGTACAAAAAAATTGATCAGTCTTTAGAGATAACTAACTTTTCAAACCCTGTTTTATTTTAATTGTTAGTATTAGCACACAAAAAGGGGAGGCGACAGAGTACCTGAAATTGTTAATAAGGATATTATGGATTTGAAGTTTTTACTCCTTGTAAATACCTTTTTGCATCTTAAACCTTTTTAGGAAATAAAACTCTGTCTTTAAGTTTGGATACAACTAAAGACAAAAGTACAGACTCAGGTACTTTCACCAACTCTCTCGATTTTTGTTCTTTACCTTTCATTTTATGAAATGATGATTCTTCTGTATAAAATACAGAATCGTATTGTTTACCATTCATGTAAGCTTCACTTTTCAGCAGCAGCCCTCACCAAACTAATCTCCTTTGGAAATGATTGTCCTTCCGGATATGTTTTCCCATCGGTACGAAAGGTTTCCTTCATCCAGGTCTGCAACACAGCAGTTTCATCTTTTTTCAAAATCAGGTAGGCGCCCAATAACCGGTTTCGTGTTAGATCTTTGATTACCAAATGCAGTGTATCCGAAATACCACTTAATGCGCCAGTAATCGTACAACTCTCGTTCCACGTATCACTTACATGTGGCAATGAACTTTCAGTAATGACAGCATCCTTCTTAATCGCATGCCAACCATACATCCCGACGAAGTTTCTATTATTATATACATCTTTTTCTGCTGGACCAACCGTTTGAATTATATGCAGCGATATGGAGTCATTTCCGCTCAGCCCTTTCCACAAGCCCTTCCATTTATTAATGGATGATTGCAAATCACTCTCTTGAGAGTGAGCACTTAAGTTGTATAAGCTAAATACGATTAGGATTGAGCATATTTTTTTCATAGAACAGCATTTTTAGTTGAGCCGATAATCATTTCGCACTAAATGGTTTGTTCAAGTCATGCTTATTATCCAAATAATTAGTCATGAAAAAAAGCACCAACTATCTACTAATGATAGTTATTGAATATACGAGATATTTTATTGCATCTCAATAATATTTTAAATATTCTATTATATAATTGATTACCAATGCAATTTCAAACACCCTACATATCCACTTGCAAATACAACAACACAGGTTGAATGATTTTATAGTCTTGAGTAGTTAATGTTCCCCTAACTATCTGTTTTTTTGATCAAACAAATGCAAGATGCTTAACAAGCACTTGAGGGGGTATCGTAAATGTGCTATGCAAGCTTTTGTTTTGTTACAGGTAGTAAGCGTTATAGATAGTAAAAGCCGATTCTATGCTCAGTGAAATGTATTTCACTGTCACAAAGTATTGTGCAATTGAAATATAGTTCGAATATGATAAGTCAAAGATGATACGGCGGCATTTTTGTAAGTCGCCTAACTAGCAGAAACAGATGCGCAATATCCTGACAAACATCGATTACTCCTATTGAAATCTATTTCGATATTATGATTAGCGTGAGTTAACTTCATCGATTATTCAAATAAGCACCCAACTAGTAAATCCCATTCACCCCTGTCAAAACAATCGCCTCTCCTCCAGTCACCAATATCGTATGTTCATGCTGCGCCATTTGTCCGCCTCGGTTGCCTACCATTGTCCAGCCATCAGACAAAGTCACCGCCATCGTTGAATGAGTAGCAATAAAGGTTTCAATCGCTACCACAGCATTCTTTTTAAAGCGCTGCTGGTTATAACGATCGCGATAATTCGCAATTTCATGAGGCTCTTCATGTAAGCCCTTTCCCACCCCATGTCCGGTAAGATTTTTAATCACTTTATAGCCATATTTTTTGGCTTCTGCTTCTATTAACCCGCCAATATCCTGAATACGAACACCACCGCGAATGTTTGAGATGGCTTTTTTAAGAATCTGCTTAGAACTTTCCACCAGCTTCCCATGCTGGTGTATATCATTACCCAACACAAAGGAACAACCATTATCCGACCAGAACCCATCCAGCTCTGCCGACACATCAATATTGATCAGATCTCCTTCCTGCAAAATCGTATTTACAGAGGGGATACCATGACAAAACTGATCACCCACACTAATGCAGGTATAACCAGGGAATCCATAGGTAAGCAAGGGGGCCGATCTGGCTCCGAATTTTTCCAGCAAACTTCCGCCAAAATCATCCAATTCTTTGGTACTCATGCCCGGCTTCGCATAGTCGATCATTTCACGAAGGGTAAGGGCCACTGCCTCACTCACTTTACGCATGCCTGCCAGGTCTGATTCTTTCTGTATACTCATATTGCTGAAGGATAGATGAAAATATCCGCAAAGATACAAAAGAGCTGTAGTATCGGATCCTAGCTTCCACCCATTTAACAACATAAGCCCCATAACGGCTATATCGCTGCTTATACTACCTTTGCCACATGTTACAAATAGATATCCTCACCGTTTTACCCGAATTACTGGAAAGCCCCTTTTCGCATAGCATCATGAAACGTGCGCAGGAAAAAGGGCTGCTGGAAGTGAAAGTTCACCAGCTCAGAAAATGGGCCGTGAACAAATATGGCATGGTAGACGATTACCAGTATGGCGGTGGAGCAGGAATGGTAATGATGTGCGAACCCCTCGCCAATGCCATCGATGAATTACAGGCCGAAGGAAAATTTGATGAGATCATCTATATGACCCCCGATGGCAAAAGATTTGATCAGCGTACAGCAAACCGCCTTTCCCTATCTGGTCGCTTACTCATTATTTGCGGACACTACAAAGGCATAGATGATAGAATCCGTCAGCAATATGTTACCCTCGAAATTTCAATTGGTGATTATGTACTGAGTGGAGGTGAATTAGCCGCCGCAGTAGTAGTAGATGCCATCGGTCGTTTATTACCCGGCGTATTGAATGATGAAACCTCTGCCCTTACCGATTCTTTCCAGGATAATTTACTGGCTCCACCCGTTTATACCAGACCGGCCGATTTCCGCGGACAACAAGTGCCGGAAATTCTCTTACAGGGCGATCCAAAAAAAGTGGAAGAATGGCGCTATGAGCAGGCACTGCAACGTACAAAAGAAAGAAGGCCAGACCTGCTGACAGATCTGACCTAATCACTTCTTTCTTATTATCGTTTATTCTTAACGGATATTGATCACAGGCACCTGCTTCTCATTAATGAGTTTATTCAGCGCCTTCACTTCATTATCCATGACTGATTTCAGTTTCTTCAACTGAACATCACACTGTGCTGCAAGATCAGCATATACATCCTGCGACTGCTTACTGGGTGCATTTTGTCCGCTTGATGCCACACCATATAAACCGGCCAGTTTATCATTGAGGCGAATAGGGTAGTTCAACACATCCTGACTACTTCTTGCCTTGGTTTGATAAAGCGCTTCTTCCACAGCAGCGATCTGCTTGTTGATGCTATCGGCCAGGGTTTTGATCTCACGATTATTACCTTCTAACCTGCCGGTAAAATCAGTGATCTGCGTGCGTAAAGCACGGATATTTTTAATGGCTTTCTGCACTTCACTAAACTTATCCCTTACCTGCAACAGGAACTGTACCTGCGCATCGTATTCTGCTTCTGTGGTAGGATAGTTCGGATTAGCTTTGATTTC
>VFQP010003151.1_pt1 | contig 17156 bp, 13 predicted proteins | sample 3512351 | NCBI WGS metagenome assembly VFQP01 (sample SAMN10412372, study PRJNA504923) | tailings metagenome | isolation source: Relicate 1 Philex TSF1 revegetated site | place: Philippines: Tuba, Benguet | collected 2017-08-29
GGACATGTTGACCTGTGGCGCACGCGCGGGATGCCGACCAGGGTGGTGATGATGGCCAGCGACGACACCTTGGCCTGAGGAGACCTCGCTTTCTGCTGCCGCTGCTGCTCCGTGATGCGACGGAGGCGTGCGGTCCAGGTCCTGTTTGCTGTCCTTGACTGTGTTCCGTGAAGCTCCTCTCTGAGACCCTCATACCAATGCTTGTGCACAGCTTGGCAAACCTATTGGCGACGACTGCGTGCGCGTGCTGCAACGCCACGCTGCCCCGCCACCGTGCCCCACGCGCAACTCTGGACCAGCAGCAGCAGCAGCCTTCGCCAGGGGTGCCACCCACCTTCTCCAGCGAAGGAAAGCGCCCCTCCTGCGCTCCCCATTCCAGCTATGGGTGGCCTGTTTCGGCCACCTTGAGAGGTCCTCCCGAACGCAGCCCGGCGCACGCAAACGCAGAGTGGATGCTCCCGCGCAGCAGAATGGTGGCGCTGCGCTCGCTCCTTTCCGCGCAGCGGGCAGAGCAGTAGCTGTCCCCCGCGCAACAGCAGCAGGCCACAGAGGCGCGCGATGAGCGCCGCTACTAGTAGCGCCTGCGTGGGTCGCTGACAATGCTGCGGCGCACCGCCAGCCGGAGGAGCGAAGGCGTCGAGCTCGTCGGGACGCTTTCGCAGAGAGCTCCCTCCGAGGCGCAAACTCCACGCACGGGCAGCAAGCGCCAGCAGCAGCAGCCACAGCGAACCAGCAATGGGCGAAGCGAGCGCTGGGCCAAGTTCAAGGGCGTGCTCTTGGTGCGGGCGGGCGTGGCGGGGCGCGGCGCCTGAGCGGTGCCAGGCCCGCTGCACGACGCACCTTGCAGGCTGTGCAGGGCGATGCGCAGCCGTGGCTCCTTGGCGCTTGCTCCCCGGAGCCGCTTGCGCATGGACGCTTCCCGCCGCCCTGCTCCTGTCCCGCCGCCGCAGGTCACCGGGTCGACCATCCGCCGCTTCCCCAGCACGCTGGCCATACCCGTGGCCTTGTTCCTGGTCCTGGTCGGCGTGGGCGTGTTTGCCGTGGCGGCGGGCCAGCAGGCGACGATTGAGCGCCGCAAGGAGGACGCCACGCAGCTGGCCTCGGTCACCTTGACGGCGGTGCAGCTCACGGTGCAGCAGGTGACTCGCCATCACCTTGGGATCAGCAGCACCTTGGGCGATCCGCCGGGACAATGCCGGAGGCGCTGTGCAGCAGGCCTGCCACTTGGGGCTGTTGCGGGGACTGCGGGGGCGCAGATGGCAGATCTGACGCCCTGGCGCGTGCGCTTTGTGCAGGCCTACACGACGGTGGCGGCCCTGGGCGTCTACCTGGAGCGCCACCCGTTGTGGCCGCCTTTTGAGCAGTCGTTCAACTCGACGGTGCAGGCGCTGCTGCAGACCAGCGGCCAGGTGGGCTGTGCACGGTCCCGCTGCCCTCACGCGCCCTGGCCCCGCCCCGGCCTGCCATGGATGTCGCCGACGCTGGCCCCTCATGTCGCCCACGCCCCGCAGAACCCCCAGCTGGTGCAGGTGGAGATGGCGGCCAACGGCGTCATCGCCGCGCTGTGGCCCGACTGGGTGAGCAGCTGGGCGTGTGCAGCGCAACAGGGGGGGGGGGGCCTCGAGGGTGCGGTTCCTTGGGGCCGGCGCTGCTCGCTCACCCAGGCCCGCCCGCCGCCGGCGCACCCCACGGCGAACGTGCAGGTGGGCGGGTACGGCTTCGACATCCTGGACGAGGCCAAGTGCGAGTTCTGCAAGGAGGACGCCATGCGCGAGGTGGCCAGCGGCAACCTGACGGTCAACGGGCCGTACCTCCTGGGGCAGTCCGACACGGTGCGCCTTTGGGGGGGGGTGGCTGAGCGTGAACGAGAGAGCCGTTGAACGCCACGTGTGCTCTGCGCTCTGCGTCCACACACGGGGAGCGTGAGAGCGCGCTCAGCTCACGGCGCACGCAAGTGTGGTGATAACACGTGCCGCGCCCCGCAGAAGGCGCTCATCGCCGCGCTGCCCGTGTTTGTCGAGAGCAACTTCACGGGCACGGGGCCCGACCCGACCTGGCAGGTGCCCAGCAGCAACGGCACGTGCTCGGTGCCGCAGTGCGTCAACGCCACGGCCGGGACCAGGTGCGTGGCGCAGCGCGCGTGCAGCACGCGTCAGGGGCGCGAGGGACGCAAGGCTAGGCTCCCTCTGCAATGCTGATTTGCACTGCGGTCGCGCTGTGCTCACCTCCGCGCTGCGCTGCCGCTCGCTGCGCATGCCGCAGGTGGTACGGCACGGTGAGGGAGCCGGGGCCGGCAAGCCTTTTCTTGGGGGGGTGGGAGGGAGGCCCGCCTGCCCAAGTCTCGCAGGGCAGCGACGGCTGGCCGGCCAGCCGCACCCAGCTCAAGTACTCACCTGCGCGTCCACCTCAAAGCACCCTGCCCTGCACCGCGCTGCGCTGCGCTGCAGGCGTACGCGCTCATCATCGTCACCGCGCTGCTGGAGGACCCCGCCACCAAGCTGCCAGGCCTGCACGACGCGGGATGGGAGTGAGTGCGCCTTCACACCCTCTGCTGCCGCCAGGCGCGCGGCCTCCTGGCGCGTGAACGTCGGCGCGTGAACGGCTCACGCCTCAGCCCTGTGCGCGCCGCTGTCGCCCTGGCCGCAGCTACGTGCTGCGCCGCGCCACGCCCATCCCCGCCGGCAACACGCGGCTGCAGCCCTACCTCTCCCCGCCAAAGGAGCTCGACGACCCCATCCAGGCCACTGTCATGATCAGCACCACCGAGGTGCGCCACCCACACGCACGCGGCATCCGTCTGTGCGGCCACGAACGACCCAGCAGCCCGTTGGCGCTCTGCCGCCGGCGCCTCGACGCATGGGGGGGAAAGCCGCGTCGTCGTGTGCGTTGAGCTTTTGCATCTGGTGAAGCCATGTTTGGCAATGCAGAGAGTGGTGTTGTGTCCCTCTTACCCTCATGCTGCTAACCTGCAGTACGAGCTGCAGCTGGCCCCGCTGGACGGCTGGTCGGCCACCTGGTGGCCCGCCGTGTACGTGGCCGTGGTGGTGGTCAGCCTGGCGCTGGCGCTGCTCGTCTTCCTGGCGCTGCTGGGCAAGTGAGTGGCTGCCAAGCTCGGCGCTGGCCGCGGCCGTGCGTGGGGCACGCAGGGGCATGCTTGAAGCGCCTGCGTGTGGGGCGCTCAGGGCCGCGCGGCGCTGTGGCGGCATGCTCGCCGTGTGGCCGTGCGACGTGAGGGAGCGGATGGTGGGTCTCCGGCGCGCGCGAGCGTGGCTGGCGTGCGCCGCTGTGGTGGTCGCGTGCAGGCACCAGAAGACGTGGCTGCTCTACAGCATCCTGCCCAAAAAGGTGGTGCAGACGCTGCGGCGCGGCGGCGAGTGGAGCCAGAAGCACGACTGCTGCGTGCTCTTTGCCGACGGTGAGAGGGGGGCGCCTCGCTGCCCGCTCTGACATTGCCTGAGCGCCGCGCGCCCCTGTGGCTCACTTGCCCCGTCGTGGCGTGTGCTCCTTGGCCCCGCAGTGGTGGGCTTCACGCGCATCACCAGCACCATGGCGCCCGAGGACATCGCCACCATGGTCGGCGAGGTGAGAGACGCATCCCACACCGTGCCAAGGCCTCTCACTAGTCCTCACTGTTGGGACCACGGGCAGCGAGTCGCTGCGGTCCGCCCACCCTGCCTGTCCCCACATCACCGCTGCCGTGGCGCAGCTGTTCCGCATCTACGAGGACCTGACGCGCTTCCACGGCATGACCAAGGTGGACATCATCGGCGACTGCTTCATGGCGGCCGCCGGCATGCTGGAGTCAGAGGCGCCAGAGGTGTGCGCCGTCAAGGCCGCCAGCCTGGTGAGGCGTCACCTTCTCATCACCCGCGTGATGATGGACCTCCTGCCCTCCCAGCAACACAGGGGGTCAGTCGCTCAACCGCTGGTTGTCCCCGCCTCCCCAGCACGACCGGACTTCCTGCCTCGTTCGCTGCCTCCGGCGCCGCTGGAGCGCGCGACATCGCCTGGTGGAGCCACGTGCTGCTCTCTGCGCGGCGAGGCGTGCGATGGTTGGCGTGCCGCGTGGCGCTCGAACGTGTGCGTCGCGGCACAGGCTCTGGACATGGTGCACTGCACCAAGGGGCTGTCCACGCGCACGGGCGAGCCCATCCAGGTCCGGATAGGCCTCCATGCAGGGCCTGTGGTGGCGGTGCTGGTCGGCGTCCAGAGCCCCAAGCTCACCGTCTTTGGAGGTGCGCGGTGGAGCAGTCCTGGCACGCAATCCTCACACGTCCGCTGACGCTGGCGCACAGGCGAAAGACACGCGCGTGTGCCCGCGCCCTCGCCTCGCTTCTCCTCTGCTTGCAGACGTGGTCAACACGTGCAGCCGCCTGCAGAGCACCAGCCTGCCCTCCTGCGTCCAGGTGAGCGGCCCCAGCGCCCCGCCCTGCGCGTGACCTGTGCCGTACGTCGTGCAGGCGCCCTGACGCCGCGCCCGCCTCCCGCGCAACGCCCGCCTCCTCCTCCTCCTGATGTCTCGCAGGTGTCAGACGTGGTGGCCGAGCGACTGGTGGCCGTGGGCGCCGCCGCCAACGGCATGGTCCTCATTGAGCGAGGCCAGGTGGAGCTCCGCAACCGAGGTGCGCCCTTGCACCCACCTCCCCCCGACGCGACTCCTCCCTGCCTGCTGTACCCGACCACCTTCCCACGGCGCACGGCAGTCCAAAGCGCCCCTGCCCCACGCGCCGCCCGCGCAGGCGCCATGCGCACGTGGTGGGTGCGCGACGTGGACGACGACGACTCGGACCTCCCCGCCTCGGGCGGCCTCAGCGGCGTCGAGGCGCTGGGCAAGAAGCACGCGCTGCAGATCTCCGAGGAGGCGGCGCTGGCCGTCGCGGCGGCGCACCACGCAGCCGCCTGCCATGACGGCGCCGTGCTTTCCTCCGCCGCCGGCGACGGCACGGCGCCCTACGCCGCCCACCTGCAGCTCGACATCGGCGCCGCGCCGGTGGAGGGCTACGGGAGCTACGCCGTCGTGCCGCCGCCGCCGCTGTCGCCGGACGGAGGCGGCTTTGGCGGCGGCGGGTGCGTCGCGCAGCAGGAGGCCTCGGCGTCGCGCTCGGCGGCGGGGCTGCAGCAGCAGGGCTCGGTGGCGGGCATGGTGGGCGAGCTGGAGATGCTGCGGCTCGGGGGCGGCGCTGCCGCCGCCGCCGCCGCCGCCGCCGCCGCCGCCGCGCGGCAGCCGCCGTCGCGTCGCGTGGCCGACACGGACTGGGAGCAGCCCATCCCTGAGCTGCAGGGGGAGGGCGAGGACGCGTCCGATGGGGAGCCGCCCGCGGAGGAGGATGCGGCGCGTGCGGCGGCGGCGGCGGCGGCGGCGGGCGCGACGGCGGCGATTGCGGCGTCGGCGCACGCCCAGCAGCGGCAGGCGGCGACGGGCGGCGCCGTGGCCGACGGCGGCGCGGACGCGGCGTGGGGCCTGGCGCTGCGTAGCACGGGGTCGGTCAGCGACCCTGGGCAGGCGCCGCTGCGGGCGACGGCGGCAGTCAACAGCGGCGACAAGTGGCCGCCCACGCCCGGCGGCGGCGCGCCGCCGCCGCTGCTGGCTGCGCCCCCCGCAATGGACGCCTTGCAGGGCGCGCACCTGGACAGCACCACTCTCGGCGCCGGCGCCGGGACGCCCAGCGCGCCGCCGCCGCCGCCGCCGCCGCCGCGTGCGGGCGTCAGCGTGGACGCGGACGACGCGCTGCTCCTCTCGGGCGTCAGCGCGGTGGCCATGGCGGGCGGCGGGTCGGGCACGGCGCTGGAGCATCAGCTGCTGCAGGCCTCCACGCCGGCGCTGCAGCACCCGGGCCCGGCGCGTGTCAACAGCGACACCCGGCCGCACCCGGGCGGGGCCGCCGCCGCGCTGGACTCGCCCGGCGGCAGCAGCTCGCTGCCCAACGGCGGCGACGGCAGCGGCGACGCCGCGCCGACGACAACCACAGACGACGCCGGCACGCAGCGGTCCGGCGACGGCGGGTCGGCCGTGCAGCTCCCTACGCCGCCCTTTGGCGGCGCCGCGGCGGCGACGGCGGCGGCCGGCGCGGCGCCGCGCAGCTCTTCGCAGAGTGGCGGCGGTGGCGGCGCGGCGGGCGTCAGCGGGCGGCTGTCGTCGCTGGACCTGGAGCTGCTGGGCCTGGGCAGCGTGGGCAGCGCGGGGCGGCCCGAGGTGTCGGTGCCCTCGTGCTCCTTGCCGCCGCTCGACGAGCAGCAGCGCAGGCAGGCGCTGCAGCAGCAGCACCAGCAGCAGCAGCAGCAGCGTGGTGGTCAGCCGAGGGCCGCCGCGCTGACGATGGAGGCGGCGTCCGCTCCCGACGCGGCGGACCGCCTCCCGTCGCCGCCGGGGCAGCCCGCCGCTGCTGCTGCGGTGGCGCAGCGGGCGGCGCCGCCGGCCGCGTCTGCCCGCGCGCGCTCCGCCATCCTCCCGCACAAGCCCGGCTCGGGCTTCAACCTCTTCCTCAGCAGCAGCAGCAGCGCCACCAGCGCCAGCAGCAGCAAGGCCGCGTGGCACCACCACCCGCCCGCCAACGCCCGGCAGCGCTCCGTCGGCGCGCCCTCCGCCTCGGCGCCCAGCGGCACAGTCCGCAGCAGCTCCGCCGCCGCCGTGTCCGCCCTCGCCGGCAGCAGCGCCGCGCAGCTGCCGCAGGTGCTCCGCTCGGCCGACACCGCGCCCTCGGGCGTCTCCTCGCCCGCCGCGGCGCTCAGCCCCGACGCCGCGCAGCACGCGGCGGCGACGGCCGCCGCCGTCGGCGGCTTCCCGGCGCGGCGGCACGCCAGCGTCACGGCCACGCCGGCGCTGCACGCGCTGCGGATGCAGCAGGACGAGCGCGCCGCCGCCGGCTCCCCGCCCGACCCGCACGCGTACCTGGGCGCGCGCGGCAGCGGCGGCCCGCAGCACAGCACGCGCAGCGTGACGTCCACCTCTCCGGGCGCCAGCGCGCCCGCCAGCCACCTGTCGGTCGGCGTCGGCGGCGGCGCGTGGGCGCCGCCGCCACACGGCGCGGCGGCGAGGCAGCCGCCGGCGCCGGCGCCGCCGGGCGACGTGATGCTTCTTCTCTCGGGCCCCAGCGGCCCCAGCACCAACCTCTTTATGCAGCCGTCCGGATACAGCTCGCTCACGCTCGGCGGGACATCGTCCGCTGCGGCGGCGGTGGGCGGCGGCGGCGGCAAGCCGGCGCCGTTTTGGGCGTCGGCGCTGCGCCTGGCCGGCGGCGGCAGCGGCAGCAGCGGCCACGGCACGGCGCCCAGCACGCAGGGCAGCGGCGGCGCGGCGCAGCACGCGCAGCAGCCGCAGTCGCAGCTGTCGGGGCTTTTCAAGCGCACGTCGGCGCACCAGCCAGGCGGGGCGGCGGCGGCGGCGGCGGCGGCGCGGGGTGAGCCGCACGCCGCGTCGCGGATGCTGCAGACCATGCCGGACCTGGAGGCGCCGGCTGTCCCGCACACCGACCCTGCCGCATGGCAGCAGCAGCAGCAGCAGCACGCGGCGGTTGAGCCGGATGATCTGATGAGGCACAGCGGCGCGACGGCAGCGGTGGCGGCGGCCGGCGGCGGCGGCGGCGGCCTGCTGCCCGTGTCTGCGCCGGACGGCGTCGCGCAGACGGTGGCGCTCGCTCCCGCTGGCTCGCCCTTCCTGCGGCAGCAGCAGCACGAGCCGGGCGCGGACCTGGCGGGTGCGATGTCGTCGGTGCCGGGTGGCCTGGCGCCCGTCGCGCCGCGGCCCTCGCTGCCCGCCCGCACCAGCGCCGGCTTCAAGCTGGTCCTGGGCAGCACGCCCACGGTGGTTCCGGCGGGCGACGCGGCGGCGTTCCAGCGCCACATCGCCGTGACCGGGCTCGGGGCCGCTGCCTCCTCGCTGTACACCGCCGCGGGGGCGCCGCCGCCGCCGCCGCCGCCGCCGCCGCCGGGGGCGCCCACCAGGGTGTCCACGGCCATGGTGCTGTCGGCGACGGGGCTGGTGCCAGCGCCGCCGGGCGCCGCGTCGGGCGGCGGCGCGGCGGGCCAGGGCGGCGGCGGCCCGCAGTTTGCGTCAGCGCTGCTGCGCCAGAGCACGGGCGAGGAGCACGCGGCGGCGCAGCAGCAGCTGCGAGGCGGCGCGCACGGCTCGCCCGTCTCCGAGGCGCTCGCGCTGAGCGGCGGCGTGGCGCCGCCCTCTGCGCTGCGCGTGCGCGCCGGCGGGCCCGGCTCAGGGCCCAGCGGCAACACGCCCCCATCCGCCGCCGCCGCCGCCGTGCCGCTGCACTCCTCGGCGCCGGGCAGCCGCCGCAGCGTCCTGGCCGCAGACAGCCAAGGCCACCCCGGCGCATCCTCGTCCACGCATGCCAGCCCCTGGGCCCTCGCCGCGCAGCAGCAGCAGCCGTTCGGCGCGGCGGCGGCGGCGGCGGCGGCGGCGGCGGCGGCGCTACCCGCCACGCCGACCATGGCGGCGTCCTCCCGGCTGCCGCCCACCTCCCGCGGCGTGATTGACGTGGCGGGCTTCAGCGCCGCGCAGGACGTGGAGGAGGCGTCGCCGGACGACGCAGGCGCGGCGGCGGCGGCGGCGGCGGCGCCGCCGGTGCCGTGGCGGTCGCGGCGCTTCTCCGCCGGCGCCGACGTGCCGCCGGGGATCGGCGGGGCGGGCAGCGGGCAGGTGGCGCTGGCGGACGAGGCGGGCGTGGGCGCGGCGGCGGGGTCGCCGTCGGCGGTGGCGCTGAGCGGCGGCGGCAGCGGCGTGGTGGCGGGCTCGTCGCGTGCGCGCTTGGGGCCCCGCAAGAGCTGGAGCTGGTGGCGCCCCAAGGGCGGCAGCGCGAGCAGCGGCGGGTCGAGCGTGTTTGGGAGCGGCGGGGGCAGCGGCGCGGGCGGGTCGGTGTTTTGGGGCCGGCAGCAGCCGCAGGGAGCCAGCATCCTGCTGTACGCGCCCGAGGGGTCGGGCGGGCCGGGCAGGGAGGGGGGCTCGGGCGGGGGTGACTGCGTGCCTTCTTCTGCATCTTCATGCATCCAAAGTGTGCCCGCGCCCGCAGGAGGTGCTTTGATGTGATATGCGCGGCGATGATCATGTGCGGGCGCAGGCAGACCCTGTGCGCACGCAGTGACCACACTTGAGAGCACTTGTGAGGAGCCTGGGCCTGTGCTGCTGGCGTGCGTCGTGCTTCTTCAACTTCTCCCATAACGACGTGGTCCTCTGTCACACGGCCGGATGCCGAGAGTCCCGTGCACTCGTCTGAGCTCAGCCCCGCGTCACGCACCGAGCATCTGTCAGCTGCGTCCTTCCCCTGCTTCGAAAAAGCAATCGCCCTCCCTCCTGGCCGCCACCCTCTGCTCCTCCTTGCGCTTCTGTGGCTTCTGTGTTGCTCCTTGTGTGCTTGTCTGCCTCCTCCTCTTGGCTCCCCTCCTCCTCTCTTGCAATGAATGTTCGCCGCGTCGTGCACACAAGTGGAGCGCGCGTCGATGTGCTTGTTCCGTGTCCGTCTACGCACCCTCGCCCCAAGCAGCCGCCAACGTCAGAGAATGGCAGGTCACGGTCGCAGCACGACCCCACACGAACGAATGGCCCACAAACAACACCAGGAGCCCTGCCAAACCACCCTCCCCAACATGCGCAGCCAGCACACGCTCACGGGCGTCAGCACCGCGCGAAAAACAAGAGATTGTGGGAGCCCCGCTCCCACCACCACCACCCGCCCACAGCACCTTGGCGCACATCTCAGCAGCAGCGCATCGTCAAGCAGAGCCCGCCACCGGGGGTGCAGCAGTAGTAGTGTACACCAGGCAGGGCCTAGGAGGCGGAACAAACGAAACGTGCGTGGGCGCTGCGTCTACGCGGCTACAATGGCCCTCTGACGCGCCAGGCGCTGACCAGTCCCGAGGGTCTCTAGCGAGGGACGAGGTCGCCCTCTGCGCTCAGGACCTCGGCCAGGAGCACCGTCTGTCAGCTGCACGTGACGGCGTCCGCATTGACGTGCGCCACCACCACACCGGCCCCCGCCGCCTCGCCATTGCCGCCCGCCCCCTCCTCGTGCTTGCCGTTGGGCCCCCGCCGCCTCGCCCTTGCCGCCCGCCCCCTCCTCGTGCTTGCCGTTGGGCGCGGCGGCGGCGGCGGCGCTCACCACCGCCGGCGACGGCAGCACGCTCGGCGCGGGGCCTCCCGCCAGGTCTGCGCAGCGGCGCGGGCAAAGCAATCGTGAGCGGCGTGGTCCCAGCGGCAGCGCGCGAGCCGAACCTGCCAGTACTGGGACGCCAAGCAAAGGGGAGAAAAAGCAGAAGCGCACCTGCCAGTCGCGCGCGGATGCCGGCGCCCAGCCTCTCAAACGCCTCGTCGATCTGGTGCTCGCCCACGACGCTGAACGTGACGCGGAAGTAGGGGCAGGGCCACTGCGGCGCCGTCGCGCCGCCTTGCTGCTGCTGCTGCTGCTGCTGCGTCGGCGGCGTGAGCAGCAGCGCGTCGGCGTTGGCGTTGGCGCTGCCGGCGTGGAAGGCGCGGCCGGGCAGCACCGCCACGCGCCGCTGCACAAACTCGTTGAGCAGCGCGTCGTCCACGTCCGGCAGCGCTGCAAGCGCAAGCGAGACAGTACGCAGAACCACGTCGTGAGGGAACACACGCTTGGGGCCGCAGCTGTCAAGCGCAGCGGCGAGCGCGCGTGCGTCGAGGAGGGTGCGAGGGGGGGAGAGCGAGGGAGCAGAGTCGCAGCGCACCCGTCAGCTTGAGCCACATGAACATGCCGGCGCGCGTCTCCTGCCACTCGCACAGCCCCCGGAGGTGCCGCCCGGCCGCCCGGCACGCCGCGTCGGCGCGCCGCGCGTACAGCGCCTGCGCCGTGCCGCACCACACAGCCCCACACACCTCCTCTGCCGCCTGCTCTCGGCCCCGTCACCTCAACCGCCACGGCGAGCACGGCTACCGCCCGCAGATGCAGCAGCGACCGCAACCGAAGCCCGGGGGCGAGGAGGGCGGATCGGCGCGCCTCACCTGCTGCCTCCTGACAAAGGCCTCAAAGCCGTCCCAGCCCCAGCCCTCGAGCAGCTGGCTGACCACGACCTGGGTCATGGAGCACGGCCCGCACGTGCCCGCCTGGATCTGCTGCGCCACCTTGTGCACCAGCTTGGGCGCGCCAGTGATCCAACCCAGCCGGTACCTGCAGCGGTGGGCCAGGCACCGCGCGGCGCAGCGGTGCTGACTCACGTTGGTGTGGCCACCTCTCAATGGCTCCTGCCTCCCGTAGCAGGAAGAGGGGGGCGTTGCGCACGGCGCGTTCTCGTGGCGTGTGCTGCGGTCGCTCACCCGGGGCCGAGCAGCTTGGAAAAGGTGTCGACGCGCAGCACGCGGTGGTCCACGTCCATGGAGAGGAAGCTGGGCGGCAGCTGCAGGCCCGGCTGCTCCTGCCACCGCGAGGCGCCGTGCGGGAACTGCGCACGGAGCACAGGACAGGGCGGCCACTCTTGCTGCCGCGTTGGTGCGGGCTCTGGACCGCAGCCCTGCGCCTGCTGCCTGCTGACGGGTGACGCGCACGCGCGCGCAGCTCGCACGGGCGCGGCGGCCTCACCTGGAGCCAAAAGTACGCGTCGTCCTCCAGGATGATGATGCCGTGCTCGCGGCAGATCTGCAGCAGCGGCACCAGCAGCGCGCAGGCAGCGCGCTCGACGGCAAAGGCTCCGCAGGCGAGCGCCACACAAGCCCTCGCTTCGTTGCCCCCTGAGCATCCGCCAGAGAGAGAGGAAGGGAGAGGACAACGGGAGCAGCCGGCGCTCGCCGTCCGTCCCCTGGCAGGCGTGCCGCCGCCACTCACGCACCTGGTAGACCTCCTTCTTGCGGTCGAGCGTCATGACGGAGCCCGTGGGGTTCTGCCCGTTGGGGATGATGTAGAGCACGCGCGGCGGCTTGCCCGTGGTGGGGCTGGGCGGCGTCTGCGCCAGCACGCGGCGGAGGCTGCCGGGCAGCAGCCCCCGGCTGTCCGCCTCCACCTGCACACCCCCATGCAGGGTGCACCACGACGCTGACGTTGCGTGCGGTTGTGGCCATACATGTGTGTGCGCTTGTCGACGAGGCTTGCATCCTCCTGGACATTTGGGTCCCAGGACTCGTGCGCAGAGGTGCGAGGCCCGTGCCGGAGCGCTTGTGTTTCCATCTCACCGGCAGCACGCGGAGGCCCCGCGGCACAAAGGTGCACTCGGTGGCGTGCGTGTACGTGTACTCCTCGCACAGGATGTAGTCGCCGGGGTCGCACAGGCACGCCACCGTCGCCGTGATGGCGTCCACCTGCCCACCGCACAGTCAGGGAGCACCGCGCTGTGTTTGGGCCTGCCTGCAGCAACATCCCACAGGGGGGAGGTAAGGCGATTGTTCGGCGGCAAAGGCGCGGGCCGTGACGCACCGCTCCCGAGGAGATGGCGCACTCGTAGGGCAGCGGCGGCTGGTGGATGCGCTCGGCCATGGTGCGCGCCCAGCGCAGCAGCGGCGGGTGCCCGCTGTGGAACATGTACTGCTGCGCGTCGTGCACCTGCACGCCAGGGAGCGCCACGGGGGGCGCGCGTCACACAAAGCGGCTGCGCTCAGCGGCGCCAGCAGCAGCGCAGCGCCCTCGGGCAGTGTTGGGTCCCTGCGTGGCTGCAGCCGAGGTGCCGGGTGCTGCTGACCACGGCTCAACAACAAGCCTCCGCTCACCAGTTGGCCCGAGACGCTGAGTTGGTTGGGCATGAGCCCGCTGCCCACGCTGGGTTGGATGAGCAGCGGGCGGGGGAGGGGCGTCTGCTCGTCCCCGCTGCTGGTGGCCGTCAGCGCGTCGCTGCTGCCGGCGCTGCTGTCGCCGCCGCCGTCGCCGGCCAGTGTCGCCGCAGCGGCGGCCGCCGCCCTGGCGCTGGCGGCGCGGGTGAAGTTGGGCACGTCGGATATGGTGGCGTCGATGGAGAGCAGGGGGAAGGACTCTGCCGGCGGCAGCCCGCAGTGCAGCACCATGAAGTCCGACCCCAGCTTGAACTTTTGGAAGAGGTCTGCGTGCCAGCACCAGTGGCGGCAGGGCCACCGGGTCGCACCCAAGGCGCCGCGGCCGCACCACACAGCTTGGCGACGCGCCACCCCTGTCCCACCCTCCCAGCTCGCATCAACCAGAGCCGTCGTCAGGGGGAGCTTCCTGGCGCTCGCCGCGTGAGGCTCAAGGCACGGACCCGTGGAGCGGCTGCTGGCTGCTGCTGCTGCTGCTGGCGTTGAGAGCGCGTCTCTGAGGCCGCTTGAACTGTGAGGCCGTGGCGGCACCACAGGAGGAGCACCCACACCAGCAGGCGCGCGACACCACCCTCGACGCCCGCTGCTGCTCTTGCGCTCCCGGCTCGCCAGCGCTGCTGTGTGGTGACGCTCTGCGCGCGTGGCGCCTACCTCCATCCCAGGTCGGGAGGAGGCGAAAGGCCACGAATCGCGCGCTCGCACCTGCGAGGATGGAGTTCTTCAGCGTACGCGCCTGCTGGCTGAAGAACTGCTCAACGTCGATGGCCGTGGCGCTCGGTGCCGCAGCTCCATTGGTCGTCACCATCGCGTCGTCGCGAGCGCAGTGAAGAAGCGCTGCGTCCTTGCTGGTGGCGACAGATGCCGGCGGAGTGCTCGTCGTCGTGGCGACCATCTCTGTGCTCTCGCGTGCTCTCGCACTCCAGGTCATGCCGACGCACATGTGCGATGGACCGGCGTGGACAAGGGAGCAGCATGCATCAAGCGGCTCCGAATACACCAGTGACAATAGCGCCTTCACGTCTTCCAGTGCAAGGTTGGCCTCAAGGTCCTGGCAGCCCGCAAGGTGGCGGGGGGTGGGGTAGCGGACCCTGGCAGCGCTACGGCTCGTCTGCATCGCTGTCCCTCTCGGCCGCCTCCATCTTGCGCAGGTAGGCGGACTGCCCAGAGTCGTACCTGTGTGCAGGGAGCGGACGGGCAGGCTGGCTCAGGTGGCGTGAGGGATTGAGGCGCGACACGCGCAACACGCAACAGCCCGCGCACCACGCCTCAAACTCGGATATGCTGACTTCACCAGAGCCGTCATGGTCAATCTCCTTGAAGACCTGCGCCGCCTCCTCCTCGTCAAAGCCTGCGCCACGGCACAGCACAGACAGCAGGCGCCGGGGGCGCGGCGCTGGCGTACGAACCATTGCCGGCGCAGAGCACGTGCACTGCCCCACAGCACCCTGTGAAGACGTGCCGCTTCACAGAGCACGCGCTCACCCAGCAGCTGCAGCGCGTGCGTGAACTCGTCCTGGTCGAGCGACCCCGAGTGGTCGTCGTCGAAGATCTGGAAGATGTTGCGCACGTCCGACATGAGCTCAGAGTCCACCTTTTGGGACGGCTCAAAGTCCTGAGAGCAGCACAGTCATCAAGCGCATGCACAGCGCGACTGCCAGCGTCGGGGCCACCACACGGCAACACCACACAGCGCCGCCCATGGCAATCCATCACGCGTCCCACGCCCACACACCTGAGGCTTGGCCATGCGCAGCAGCAGGCGTATGTCGTTCTTGGAGGCGGCGGGGAAGAGGTTCTGCAAGAGCTCCTTGAAGGTGATGATGCCGTCGCGGTTCTGTGGCTCGCGGGGGCAGCAGCCGCGGGCGGGCGATTGCGGCGACGACTTGAACGGCCCGCAGTTCATGTGACACGCAACTGGGCATTGATGCTCACCCTGTCGAGCGACGAGAAGATGGAGGCGGACATGTGAGCCACGTGCGCCTGCTTCTTCTTGATGTACCTGCGGCAGCAGGTGTATTGGCAGAGGACGTGACGAGGAGCAGACTGGCAGGTGCCCAGGGCCACCGCAGGCACAGCGCCTTTGCTCTTCGGCCTCACTTTTTGAACTCTGGCAGGCTCACGTAGCCGTCGTTGTCGCTGTCCAGCTCCTGGTAGACCTGCCACAGCCGCCGCATGGACTTGCGCCTGCGGCGCGCCGCCGCAGGTGCGGAGCGCACATGTCACGTGGGTGGGCAGGTGGCCGCGCACGATCACAATGACGGCCCTCGCCGCCGCCCCGGCACCTCACCTGACGACGGCGACCCTGAAGGCCTGCGTGCCAGACTTGGCGTTGTGCGCCGAGCTCCCCGGCACGACGTACACGTCGGGGATGGTGCGTGTGCTGGGGTCGTCCCAGGACAGCTGCTCCTTGAGTAGCTTGTAGCAGCGCTGGATGACCTGTGAGGAGCAGCATCGGGCAGCATCGGGCGTGACGCGGCTAACACAGCAGCCTGCCGTGGCAGAGCAAGCGCGCCCACTCGCCCAAGGCTGCACGAAAGGTGCGACAGCCTGCGCACCTCGACAAACTCCTCCTCGTTGATGGAGCCGCTGCCGTCCACGTCCACCTTGGCGAACAGCGCGTCCACGGTCTTCTTGCTGATGCCGCTCTGCGAGGCGCGGGCGAGGCGCAGGCTCTCCCCTTGACGCTTCTCTGCCTCATGCCCGCACCCAATGCAGCACAGCAAGGGCGCACAGCAAGGGTGTGTTGCTCACCTCGCTGTTGGTCACCAGGTAGTGGAACAGGTCGTTCTTGGTGACCTCGGCCGGCGCGTCGCCGCCGTCGTCGCACATGTCCCGCACCACGGCAAACAGGCTGCGTGCCACGCCCTCCAGCTGCGCATGGGCGTGTGGAGGAGGGTGCGCAATGCTGGCCTGCCTGCTTCAGGTCGCTTCGGGCACGCGTTGTACGCAGATGCGGTGCCCACGCGGCCCCCTCGCGTTCGCAGGCAGGCCACGCGCCCACACTGGGCACACACCTCGGACTCTTGCGGAATCTGGCCCCTGCCACCAAAGAGCGTGATGAGCGCCTTCTTCATGGCGGCCATCGCACGCAGCGGACGGAATGGCTCAGGCCGCCCCTTGAGGGAAGAGAGAGGCCTCCTGCTGGCTTCTTTCGAGCCTGCTGCTGCTGAATCAACTGTCGGTGGCCGCTGCTGGCAGCCGCTGGCGCATCTTGGGATGGAGAGCACGCTGCCCCCCTCTGGCCTGGAACTCCCGAGCGCGTGAGTGCGTTCGAGGAGGGTGCGTTCGAGGAGGGCAAACTTGTCGACGTGCTCCTTGCGTCCGCGCGTGCGTGCCGCATGAGTGCGGGCTTGGGGCCAAAATTTCCGCCCCGCAGCAGCAGGGCGCAGGACGCACACGAGAGCTGCGCCAAGCTCGCGCTCAGGATGTACCCGCCGCCAGGTGAGCCTCGCGCGCGCAGGCGTCTGGCGTTCTCCTTGGCGCCCAGGCATGACGCAGCACCTCCCTCCCTTGCGACGCAGGCCCTCCAGCCGGCTACCCGCCTGTGGCCCCAGGAGGTGAGCTGGGTGCTCGGGCAACGCTGCTGGCGCCAAAAGCTGAAAGGGGGGGGGGGGAAGTGCGTGGCAGCTGCGCGCGGGGTCGCCAAGTGCCGTGCGTCTTCCACGCACCCACTCCTGCTTGCAGGCACCTACGCGCCTGCTGGCCCCAGCGCGCCTCCAGCAGGAGCGCCCCCGCCCGGCTACCCGCCGCAGCAAGGAGGTGCGTGGGAGGCGTGCGTGGGAGGGCGCGGACGGGTCGAGCACCAGTGGCCACTGCACAATCGCTCAAGCCACGCACCACCTGTTGCGCCATGCCTGCGCAGGCTACTATCCCCCTCCGGCAGGTGAGCCTGTGTGTGGCGCAGGGGTGAACCAGCGCTGCGCAGGCGGCCAGCGTCGTGGTGCGTTGCGGCGCTGCAACCGGTTGTCGCCGTGATTGCGCTGCAGGGGCACCCTACCCGCCGCAGCCCGCGTACGGCCACCCGCCGCCGGCCTACGGAGCGCCCCCACCTCCGGGATACGGCGCGCCACCGCCGGGGTATGGCACGCCGCCGCCGGGATACGGCGCCCCTCCGCCCTACCCGCCGCCGGCGTACGGCCACCCGCCGCCTGCGGCTTATCACCCACGTGAGATCTGCCTCTCTCGTGGAACGCGGACGGCGCTGCTCGCGACTCCGTGGCCGCTCACGACTCTGTGGCCGCAACGTATTTCCTGGAACACTCGCACCTCTCACCTGCCGCTCTGCCTCTCTGCGCCCCTTTGCAGCCGCCCCGTACCCGTACCCCGCGCACCCGCCCGCGCCCGTGGTGGTGCACGGAGGCGCGGCGCCGGTGTACTACCCACACGGCAAGAAGCACAAGGGCAAGTACAAGGGCCACGGCGGCGCCTACGTGGTGCATGC
>VFQP010003153.1_pt1 | contig 17150 bp, 21 predicted proteins | sample 3512351 | NCBI WGS metagenome assembly VFQP01 (sample SAMN10412372, study PRJNA504923) | tailings metagenome | isolation source: Relicate 1 Philex TSF1 revegetated site | place: Philippines: Tuba, Benguet | collected 2017-08-29
GCGACATGAGTCCGGCGCGACAGCCTTAGGTGACAGCTCTTAACGCTCTGCTCCTCCGGCGACCGTGCGGCACGGCGCTGCGCTTCTGCCCCCGCCGGCCTGCGTATCCAAGGTCGCGGCGAGGCTTTGTGGGAGAGGAGGTGGAAAGGCAAGCTCCCACGCACCAGCTTCATGGCGAAGAGGCGCTTCTCCTCCTCGGCCTTGCGGCGCTCCATCTCCTGCGCACGTGTGACCGGGCACGCGTGAACCGCCGTGCTGGCCACGCCGCCCAGCACACGCGGCCTCCAGCTCCCTGCTTCGCTAGCCACACCCCTCAGCCCCGTCGACGCCATGCACACGCTCCCCTCGCCCCAACCCTAGGGGCCCGCGACCCTCGCCTTCCGCTGCAAACCCCGGATTCCGCCCAAGCCCTAGCCCCGACCCTCACCAGCCGCTCCAGCTCGCGCTGCCGCGCCTGCTCCGCCAGGATCTCGGCCCAGCGCTGCGCCGTGATGCCCTCGGCCACGGGGAACATGAAGTCCTGCCCCTGGTTGTTCTCAAACGTCACCTCGGCGTCGCCGGGCACAAAGTTGATCTCGTAGGCGTCGGCCGGGATCTGCGGGTGCAGGGGGTCGCGGCGTGCGACGCGCAAGTCTCGTCTCCGATTGCGGGGCCAGGAGCAGCCGCGGCGGCACGCGCGGCGTGCAGCGCTCGCCCTCCACACGAGGGCACCTGGATGCGCGTCCACCAAAAGTCGCTTTGGTCCTTTGGCAGCGGCGCCGGCACCATCTCGGCCACCCAATTGTTGCCCTGGTCGTTCAGCTGCCACTGGTTGAACGCGTAGAGCAGCTGCACGCGCGGCCGCTCCCTGAGCACACGCGTGCACGCGCCCACAGCACAGCACACAGCCGTGTGCCAGGGCGCCGCTGCCGCCGTGCTCAGCAGCGCGGCCGGCTGTGTGTGTGTGTGCGGGGGGGAAAGCTCCGCAAGAGCACGACGCACGGCCCGTTAACAACAGGTGCCGCTGGCTCGGTCAGCGTCTCGGGCACGACCAGGCCTGCAATCCCGACCCAGCTGCGCCCCTCAGCGACCGCCCCACAAGAAGGCGCGCGGGCGCACCGCAGCTGCGCAGCCCCTGCCCTCCAGCCACCGCCCCACCGCAGGCAACCGCACCTGAGCGCGTCGCTCTGCTGGCGGTTGAACATGACGATGCACTCCTCGCCGGCCACGGGCACCTCGGGCGCCATCACAATCATCCAGCTGTGCCGCTCGCCCACGTGCGCCACGGGGTCAAAGGTGCGCAGGAGCTCGCGCGCCTCGAACCGCTCCTTGCTCACCTGGGCAGGAAAGCAGCGGCCCCAAACATCTCAACCATTGCCACCCATACCGGGAAAGGACCGCGCCTCAGGCGGTGAAGGTTTGTGAAGGTTTGAGCGAGCCTGGGCGAGTAGGCAAGCCGGGGCTCTGCCAGGCGCACGCGGCGTGGGAAGGCATGCTGCGGTGCGTCGCCGCGGTGACTCTGCTCCTCGACAGAGGAGCAGGTAGGATAGGCACCAAGTCAGACAGAGGGCGCCGCGGGGCGCACCGGCGGGGCGGCGGGCGCGGCGGCGGCGTCCTCGGTGGTGTAGCTGAGCGGGTCCAGATCCTTGCCCTTGCCCTGCAGACAGCCACCCATGCATGGGGGACCCCAGCCGGGGTCACTCGCAACAAGACGCGACGCTGCCCTGCCCTCCCGCTCAGCGCCGGCACACCAACACGCATGCGCCGCCGGCCAACAGCGTCCCTGCGCCGCCGATGCGCCCTCGTGCCGCCCGGCCTCTTTCCCCCCCGCTGGTCGCTTCGCTGCTCCCGCCCGCCACCCGGCCCACCAGCGCCCCCAGCAACGCCGGCGGCGCTCACGACGCACCGAGTCCTCGTCCAGCGTGTCCACCAGCTCCACCGACAGGTTCATCACCTCGCGCATGTAGCTGCGGCTGTCCACCTGCACATGCACCCACCCAGCAACCTCGGCCATTGGTGCGCCGCCCACCCGACACGCGTTGAGGCCTCTTCCCACACCCGCCGCGCCCGCCCGCGTCGCCGCTCCGCAGTCCTGCTCCGTTTCCGGCAGCGCACCTGTGCGCCCAGGCTGGCTGCCGCGGCGACGGCCGAGAGGTCGGGGGCGGCGGCCGCTGCGGCGTCCGTCGCGGGGGGCGGCACGGGCGGCGCCGGCGCCGGCGCCGGCGGCGCGATGGCCACGCTGCCGTACGCGATGGGCCCGCCGTTGCTACCGCTGCTCCCCGGGGGGTCGATGAGCGTGACGGAGCTGCCCCCGGAGGAGGAGGCGCCCGAGGCGTCGCCAGGGCCCAGCGAGAGCACCACGGGCGGCATGCCGCGGCCAGAGATGGGCGGCAGCGGCGTGGCGGCGGCGGGCTCGAGGATGGCGTCCGCCTCCACAACCGCGTCGGCGCCGCTCGCGTGCTGGGCGTCCTGCGGTTGGCGGCGAGTGTGCCAGGGCGAGTGTGTCTGAGGCACGTGCTCACGGCGCTCGGCGGTGCGTGGGGCGGGCCCTGCGGTGCTGCGGTGCGGTGCATGTGCTGGCCACACCCAGTGTGTGCCCGTGCTGTGCTCCTGGCTGTGACACCTGGTTGCGCCCACGGCATTGCGAGGTGCTCACGGGGGCGAGTGCGGGGTGCGTCAGGGGGCCGCAGGCGCGCCACCCCCTCCCTGCCCGAGGGTGAGAGCGTGCTGAGGCGCTCACCCCACCCTGCACGCTGAGAGGCGCTGGTTGCTGCAGCGCTGCAGCTGCCTCAGGATGCCGTCGTGCTCAACAACCCTCCCAGAGCCGAGATTCGCGAGTCCACAGCTCCGCGGCCACGCCTGGGCTGAATCGTCAGCACATCTGTGAGGACGCGCGCGCCAGCGCCAGTGTGCAGCTCGGCGCCTCGGCTCTCGGCCCCCAGGCTCGCGGCTCGATCACGCTCACCTGCTGTGAGGCCGCGCGGCATCGCACGGACGACGCGCCTGGCAGCGCGTGGCGCTGCGCGGAGCGGGCCTTGAGCTGGCACGCTCCTGCGCGTGGGGGATTGCAGGCGCGATGGCCGAGAAGCTTGGGGCCACAGGGGCAGGCTCGCGCTCAAGCTTCTCAAGCCACGCTGGCGCAGCTGAGAGCCATCGAAGGGAGGGAGGCACGATGGTGGCGTCGTGCCGCGCACCCAGCGCGTCGCGGAAGAACCCAAGTGTCGGGCAGCGCTGTCTCCGTGAGGCTCAGCAAGCGCGCCAAAGCGCAACTCGCGGCCCTGCGCGCGAGCAGGGCTCCCCCAGATCACACGGCCCGCGCCAGCACGCGTCACCCACCGATGCGAGGGGCGGGCACGAACGCCCTCATCGTGTGCTGCTGCTGCTGGCGCACGGGAGCTGCTGCTCGCGCTCCGAGAGCGTTTAGGTCTCTTTCTCCTCCTCTCCTCTGAGCTGCGTGCCAAGGTAGGTCTCTGGTTGATGCTGTGGAAGGCGCGTGCCGTTGAAGGCGACGAGGTGCGTTGCTGCGCGGGCGACTTCGCGAGCCAAGCCCGGCACGCCCATGTCGAGCGTGGTGTGAGCTCGCTCCAGAGCTGCGTTCCAGGGCTACGACAGCGCGCACACGCACGGGCCGCCACGCACGACGCTCACCTGAAGGCGCGAGGCCAGTGTCCTCCCCTTGCGCGGGGTCGAGGCTGGCGCAACCTGGGCCAAGACGAGCCGCAGTGCTCCGATGGCGGCGTGGCGGTGTCAACAGCAGCGGTGTCCCATGAGCAGGATCTGCAGCACGACGCCGGGCGTGGTGACCATCCAGCAGCAACGCTGCGCGGCCCCGCACCTGCGCGTGCGCACCGTCGCCGCGAGCGCGCAGCTCTCTGGGTGGTGGCCCTTTGGTGGAGGCGGCCCACAGGGCGGTGGCAGCAGCGCCACGATGCAGCAGCCGCAGCACCAGACGCAACGACGCGGCGGCGCGGCGACCGTGGTGCGGGAGGTGCACGCCGACGAGCTCAAGCAGCGCGTGCAGCAGCACAACGCCGCCTCCACGCCGCTCATCATCATGTTCACTGCCGAGTGGTGAGCATGTGGCGACGAAGGAGGCGGCTCGGGTGCCGCAGCCACCCGCACCCTGTGCGTCTCGGATCGTGGTCGCGCGATGCACCTCTCCCGCTGCACGGCGGTGCTGCACGACATCTCTCCTCCTTCAACGGACGTGACACGGGGCAGGCGCGGCGCCACGTCAAGCGCAGCAAGCGCGTGCCCGGATGCGCGCGGTGGTGTGCAGGTGCGGCCCCTGCACGCTTGTGCACAAGGAGCTGCTCAAGCTGGGCGCCGTGCGGCCCAAGGGGTCGTTCGAGGTGCTGGCGCTGGACGTGGACGCCTCCGAGGCCAACAGCCAGCTGGCCACCGAGCTGGCCGTCTACACACTGCCCACGCTCATCTTTGTCGGTGAGGCGAACTGCTACTCAGCCCTGGGAGGGGGGGGGGACAAACGGCACTAGCAGCCAGAGCACGTGATCACGAGGCGCGGCAGGTGAGCGGCAGTGGTCGCTGCCCTGCTGAAGCGTTTGGCGCGTGTGTCTTTGCTCGTGTCGTGTCGTGGCAGGCAAGGGCGGCGAGAGCAAGCCTGCCATCAGCACCACGGGCAACGTGTCCATGTCGCTGGTGGCCGACGTGCTCGACTCCAAGATGGCGGTCTGCGGTGCCTCCATCAAGAACCGGCTGCGCATGTGACGCAGGCCACCCCTGCGGCTCGGGGGAGAGCGCAGGGGAGAGTCTGACAGTGATGATGAGGCGCAGGCATCGCCGAATGTGTGTGCTCGCGAGGCGGTGAGGCGGTTTGCGAGAGCGGCGCCTGGCTGCAGGATATGAAGCGAGGTCGTGAGGACGTTGGGAGTCGGGTGTGGCTGCAGGTGACCGGTCGTGAGAGAGCCCCAGGGGCACGCTTGGGGTGGGGAGGCCAGCAGGAGTCTTTATTCGTGACGTCGGAACTGCCGCACGGGGAAGCCGGGGAGCGGCAGGAGCGGCATGAACGTTGCGATCTCCCATTGGCGATAGCGGCATAGCGTGCTTGCTTTCATGTGAGATGTGGCCCTCGGTGCTGTGGCCCCCTTGGTTGTACATTAAATGACGACCGCTCTGCTCAGACGCGCTGGCTCAGACGACGCCTCTGCGCAACGTCGTCCCCAGACCGACCTTTCTCTTGCTTCTTCTCTTGCCTCTGCGCTGCAAGTGCTTGGGCAAGGGTTCGCTGCCCCTCTTGACCCCGCCTGGGCGGGGATTCACGCCCTAAAAGCCGCCCCGCGCGCGGCACACACACAGAAATCGGCATGTTTCGCAAGCTGCTCTTTGGCGGCGACTCCGCCCGCGAGGAGGCGCCCTCGGTGCCCGACGCATCGCGCACGATCAACACGATACGACGTCTGGAGGAACACGAGCGCTCGCTGGAGAAGCGCAAGGAGCTGCTCGAGGAACGGGTGAAGGAGCAACTCCTGAAGGCGCGCGACGCGAGCCGCGCTGGCAGCAAGGCCCTCGCGCTGCAGGTGCGGCTGGGGTCGACTACCCTGGGCGGGGAGACGGGCGTGCCAGCTTCGCAGGGGCGCTCAGGTGCGTCCCCGCTTGACGTCAAGGCCACGGCTTGAAGGCGTGGAGTGTGGGCGCCGTGTGCAGCGCCGCAGTGGCTGTGACGGCCCGCCTGGATGGGCAAGGGGAGCAGGCCGGGCCGACATGAGCGCGCCCCCAGGTCCCGCCGTCCCGCCGTCCCGCCGCGCCCCGCCGTGCCCACGCAGTGCATGAAGAAAGGGGAGCAGGCCGGGCCAACGTGAGCCGCCCACTGGGTCCCGCCGTCCCGTCCCGCATGCCCACGCAGTGCATGAAGAAGAAGAAGCTACTCGAGATGGAGCTGCAAAATCTCGACACCATGGTGATGCGCGTGGTCGAGCAGCGGCTGATGCTCGAGGGGCAGAGCACGACGGTGCAGGTGGTCAGCGGCCTGCACAAGGCCTCCAAGCGGCAAAAGGAGATGCTCAAGGACATTGGCATCAAGAACGTCGACAAGGTCATGGAGGCCGTCAACGAAACGCGGGACAAGGTGCGTGGGTTGCCCCGCAGGTCGCTGCGACCGCTAGAGCCACGTGGGGCGGCGGTCTGCACCACGTTTGCCTGCGGTGTGTGCGGCTGCGGTGCCGCGCGCGCAGATGCAGCAAGTCCACGAGTCCATGGGCCAGTCCAGCGTGGACCTGGACGAGGAGGAGCTCCTGGGCGAGCTGGCCGACCTCGAGGTGCGACTCGAGGTCAATTCAACATCTGCATCTTGAAGTGGGGCACTGTCAAGAGCAAGGCATCAGGCCAGCGCGTGCCCCGCCAATGGGCCGCGACCCGTGGGAGGGCAGAGGTGTGACGCAGCCCTGCAAGGCGCTAGGCAGGGGCGTGGCAGGGCACTGGCTGAGGTGAGGGCGGTGCTGGCGCGCGGCGCTTCCAGCGCGGTCGGAGGAGGGGAGGACGCGGACGTCGTGCCGCCGCACAACGTGTCGGGGGGACTGGCCATGGAGCACGTCCTCTCCCTCTGAAGGCATGACGTGCCTCAGCGTCGTCATGCAGGCGCGCGCTGACCTACGTGTGCACTTTCACGTCCGCCCACGCCAGGCTGCGTGCTCGTTGCGCACATGCCCCTCGGCGCAGGCCGCTGAGCTGGACGAGGAGCTGCTCGCACCCGCGCCGCGCGCCTCCACGTCCAGGGCGCAGCAACAGGCCGGGCGCGTGGTGGCGCTGCCCTCGGCGCCCGCGGCGTCCGCCACCGCCCGGCGCAAGACCAAGGAGCAGCTGGAGCTGGACTTGCTGGAGGCGGAGATGGCAGCGTGATGAGGACTGCACGGCCAGCGGGTGTGCCATCTTTATCTTGCCGAAACAGGACGCATTCATGCAGGAGTTGCGGGGGAAAGGTGCGCGCGCCGCTTGTGCCGCGTGCCTCAGTGCTAGCGCTGTGGCCCCCTTTGTTGTACATTGCACGTACGACGCGCGCTCAGGCGGCTGCGCCTCGCTTGCTCAGACAACTGCGGTCACTGCCCAGACTGACCTTTCTCTTGCCTCTTCTCTTGCCTCTCCTGACACGCTCATGATCATCGCTGCGCTGCACTTCTTGGCAAGGGTTCGCTGCCCCTCTCGCTGACGTGCCAGCTTCACCTGAGGTAGTTGGGGGTGGAGCTGTGATGGAGCTTGGCGTGGAGCATGGATGTGGAGCCTGGCCGATTGTGATGATGGTGCGCGATGCTGGTGCACGCACCGCAGCGAATGAGCAACGTCTCAGCAGTGGCCGTACACACCGCGCTTGTGCACGCACCGAGCACCGAGCACCTCAATCACAGCGTGGCCCGCTCGCTCTGCTGGCGCTCGAGGCCGCAGCACGCGCAGCGTGTCCTCGTTCGAAGCGCGAACGACAGGTGCCTGTTCGTCGACTCTCGAAAACGAAAGAGCGAGCAGAGGAGAGCACTGGTGTGGAAGGGAGCGCTCGCGAGTCAGATCGCGCTCAACGCCAGCCCCTGACCTGCTCCGCTGTGACCGAGGCGAAGGGACAAGCCACTCTCGCACAAACAGCAGCGGCGGGAGGGAGCCCCGGCAGCGCTGCAGCAGCGCTCCTCTGGGTGCGCTGAGGGCTCCGCCCAGCGAGGAGGCTGCGCTGCTGCCAGCACACGCTGCTGTCGCGGCGTTGGAGCGCCCATCATAGCAGGAGGCGCCCGCTAGCCCGCGCAGCGAGACGCGGCGCTCGGCCACCCGGCATCAATGGGCACGGGCCGCAAGCCGCTCTGACCGCCGGCGGAGTTCCCAGCGGGTGAGCGTGCCTCTCGGCCTGCTCGAGAGGAGATCCTGACGAGTTGAAGCCGTGAACCGCCCGAACACAGGCGCCTGGCGCCCACGACCTGGCCACGCGCACCGTGTGACGCGCCACGCAGGCCCCCTTGGAGCTGAGCCCTCGCACGGATGGAGCCCCTGGCGGACTCTGACTTCCCAGGTACGGGCGCGCACGGTGCCGGCCACTGGCGCAGCAGGCCTCACTGGCACCAGCAGCACGCACGCCTGTGACGGCTGGCAGCTGTGCCTCCTGACGCGCGCGCGCGCAAGTGTGGCTGTGCTGCGGCGCCACAGGCTCGGCGCTGGTGCAGCTGGACGATGCGCCGGCGGCCGCCGCGGCGGCGCACCGCCGATGCAACTGCAAAAAGGCCAAGTGCCTCAAGCTCTACTGCGTCTGCTTCAGCGCGGGTGAGCCACTGCCAATGGGGCGCTGGCGGGGGCTCCGCTCGGGCCGCCGGCACGACCTCCAGAGCACGCGCGCGCCCCGCCGATCGCCCCCCTTGCGTGCCGCGCCGCCCGCAGGCGTGTACTGCGGGGGCTGCGCCTGCCGCGACTGCATGAACACGATGCAGTTCCAGGAGACGGTGTGGGCCGAGCGGCAGCGCATCCTGCAGCGCAGCCCCCGCGCCTTTGCCCCCAAGGCAAGCAGCACAGGAAGGAGAAGAACATGCACACGACACGAGCGCTGCCGCAGGCCTTCCCTGGCGCACCGCTCGCCACACGGGCACATAGAGCATCGCGCGTGCGATGGCATGTGGCCGCAGCGCCATGTCGATCGCTGCCGGCGCACCTGTGCCTGCCTGCTTGCCGGCGCAGGTGGAGCAAAAGACGAGCGGCGACCTGCTGCACAAGAAGGGCTGCCGCTGCCGAAAGTCCCGCTGCCTCAAAAAGTACTGCGAGTGCTTTGACGCCGGCGTGCACTGCTCAGCAATGTGCAGGTGAGCCTCGGCCGCCTGCACATTGTGCCGCCATGCGCACTCGCGCCGCGCGCCCCCCCTGATTTCACCCGCTCCTTCCGACGTGCTCTCGCGCCAAGCGGCCGCTGCACCCCCGGGAGTTGGGCACCAATGCCAGCTTGTTGCGGTGCCTGGCCCCTTCGCCCCGGCTGCGTTCCTCACCTCCCCGCCTGCCCTGCAAGCGCGACTTTGCTGCGTTTCCATGTCCCTTCCCCGCTTTCGCCTGCGGCCCGATTAACTGCCGCGCGGATGGCGCCACCGCTCCGCGTGCATGCACCTGCGATCGCAGGTGCGATGACTGCCGGAACTTTCCCCCGGATGGCAGCCTGGCGCCGCTGGGCCCGGCCGCCGCCGCGGCCACCAGCGCCCTCGCCAGGGCAGCCAGCGGCTCCATGCTGGCCATGCACAGCGGCGGCGGCGACGCGACGGCGGCGGCTGCCGCCGGCCTTTACGGCGGCGCGCTGCTGTCCGCGGCGAGCGGCGGCATCGCCGCGCTGGGTGGGCTGCCGCTGACGGCCATGGGCAGCGGCGGCGGGAGCCTGCCGGGCACGGCGTCGGTGGGCAGCCGCGGCGGCGGCTCGGGGCGGCAGGCGGTGGCGGTGGTGACGACGACGCGCAACGGGGGCGGCGGCGGCGCGGGCAAGGCCGGCGGCGGCGGCGGCGGCGGCGCGTCACGGCAGTCGTCGGGTCGGGGCGCGCGGGCGCGGCGCGAGGGGAGCAGCGGCAGCGGGCGCGGCGCCGCGGCGGCGGCCGCGGCAGTGGTACCGATGGATGAGGTTGAGGGCCCAGCGGCGGGCTTGGCGGCCTTGGTGAGGGTCGGCTTGGTGGCGGCAGAGGCCACACGCTGTCTGCTCTAGTTGCGCGCGGGCCCTTTGTCACCACGGGGGGGCCAGCGCGCGCTCTGTCGGTGGCGCTCTGTCGGTGGCGTTTGCTCTGTCCTGGGTCTGGTGCCCACGTTCCTCTCGTCGCTAGCCCTGTTGGTCGCCTGCCCACGGCGGCACACGACGCGACGGTGTGTTGCGTGGCCCTGCAGCAACGCAGCGTGCTTTGGGCGCGCCGCTTGGTGCACTTGGTGCTGGCGCAGGACCCTGGCGCTGCGCACCTGGAAGAGCTGGCGCTGGCGGCGTCCGAACCGCACCACCCGCACCACCACGGCCTGCCCCTGGGGCAGCACCACGCGCTGGTGGACGAGGGCATCGCTGCGCTGGCGCAGCACGTGGCGGCGGCGGCGGCGCTGGGGGCGCTGGGGCCCGGCGCCGGCGGGGTGGACGCGGCGGCGGCGGCGGTAGAGGCAGTGCAAGGTGAGGTATGGGGGAGGGAGGAAGGGAGGGAGGGAGGAGCGTTGTTGGGCAGCTTGAGCCAGCGTGAGGCGTGCGCGGCGGCCCTCGTCCCGTCAGGGCCGTGCGATCCACACGCGCGTGAGCAAACGCGCAGCCACGCCCTCGCGCCTAGGGCTCAGCTGCTGCGGCGGCTGGCGGTGCCGCACGCCCGCAGGCGCCTGCGGGGCCCCAGAGTACGCGGAGCTAGGCAAGGGACGCCCCCAGCGCGGGGGTCGCGGCGGCAACGGTGCGGCGGCAGCAGCAGCGGAGGAGGAGGCGGCGGAGGAGGAGGAGCTGCAGCAGGACGGGCTGCAGCTGGCCTTCACGCGGCTTCAGCGGCAACCCTCGGGGGCTTTGGACATGGGCGCGCACGCCGGCGCCTCCACTCCGGTGCGCAGTCTGCGCAGCTCCCTGCTTACCACTGGCGGCGGCGGTGGCGGTGGTAGTGGTGGTGGCTCTGCCGCTGCCGGCTTTGAGGGCGCTTCTGCCTGTGGGCTCCCTGGCTGGGGCAGTCCCGCCATTGCCGCCTCCTGCCGTGTCTCACTGCCCCATCTTGCGTCACAGTCAGTCAGGCTCTGCTCCCACAGCACCACCGCCGCCGCCGCCGCCGCCTGCCGGGATCCTCAGCGGCCCTCGCTGCCACCTCGCGGCCGCGCTCTCCCGCTCCTTGCCTGCGCAGGACCACCAGCGCCACCACGCCCACCACCACCACCACCACCACCTGAGCGGCCCGCTGCTCCAGGGCGGGCTGCTGCAGGGCGGTGACGGCGCGCCCTACTCTGGCAACAACCCGCTCGCAAACATGCTGGCCATGCCGCTGACGGCCACCACCACAAACAGCCTCGGCGTGCTGCCCAGCAGCCTCGCGCCCTCACCCATGGTGAGGGCTTGGGTTCAAGGGCTTAGGGCTTGGCGATGGGGCAAGCAAGGCCTTTGCTTGACTGACCTCGTCGGGCGTATCCAGGCGGGAGGTCTGGGCAGCGCCGGCGCAACGAGCACGCTGTGCGTCGCCCTGCTCTGCCACGCCCACGCCCGCAGGGCCCCAGCACGACGCTCGGCGGCAGCGGCGACGGCCTGCGGCTGCCGCCCACCTGGACCAGCGGCCTCGCCGCCGCCAGCGCCTCCCTCGACGCCCTCCACCCACCCACCGCGCCCGCCGACGCCGACGGCACCGGCGCCCCCAACGGCCTGCTCGCCGACGGCGGCAGCGCCGCCGCGGCGCTCGCGCAAGCCAAGGCACACGGCGCCGACGGAACCGGCGGCGCCGCCGCCGCCGCGGCCGACGCCAAGGCTCGGCAGGACGGCGCCGCTGCGCTCGCCGGTCCCCGCACCCGCCGCCGCAGCAACAGCGCCGCCGCCGGCACCGTCGCTGCCGACACGGCCGCGGCCGCGGCGCCGGCAGCGCCCGCCAGCAGCGGCCTCGCCGCTGAGCCGCCGCCGGCCGCGGCGCTCCCCAGCGGCGTCTACGCCCTGGCGGCCATGCCCGTGTCGCAGCTGCTGCGCCCAGAGGTGCTGCTGGCCGCCCCAGAGGCTGCGCCGCAGCTGGCACTGCGCCTAGGGCTCGACGAGACGCACCAGCTGGCTGCTTACAAGTCAGCTCAGATCCTACAGTCCATGCTGTGCATGGCGAGGGCCACGCCGGCCATCGTGTGCGAGCTGCTGGCCGAGGGGCAGCAGGCGGGAGCGGACGGCGGCGCGGCGGCGGCGGGGTGGGCGGGGGCGGGCGGGGAGGCGGCGCGGGCCGTGGGCGAGGCGGGGCTGGAGGTGGGGGTGCCGCAGGAGGAGCGACGGCAGCAGGAGGGCGCACGGGGGCGGAGGGCGGCGGCGCGGAGCGGCGCCGCGACCCCTCAGGTACGCCTGCAGGGTCTGCCCCTATGTGTCGTGCTTGCCGCCCTGTTTCGCCGCTGCCGGCGCCGTTATTGGGCGGCTGGTGGCACGCACCGCTGGGCGATGGTGGCTTGCGCGCCGCACGGCCGCAGGCGGCGTCGGGGCCTGTCGTGCTGCCCTCTTCGTGCCACTCTTGGCAGCGCTGCATCGCTTGCTGACACCGCGCGGGCGCGCATGTCGTTCCCCCTGCGCCCCGCAGGCGGCGTCGGGCATTGGCGGCGGCGGCGTGACGGCCAGCGGCCCTGGCAGCCGCTCTCACGCAGGCACGCCCAGCACGGCCGCCCGGCGCTCCCTCGCCGGGCCCGGCGGCGACGTAAACCTCCACCATGCGCACCAGGGCTCGGGCACGCCCGCCCGGCGCGCGCTGCATCCGGTGGCAGGGGTGGGGGCGCTGGGCAGCGGCGCGGGGGGCGGGAGCCCCGCGGCCGCGGCGGCGGCGGCGGCCGTCGCATCGCCAGGCGGCACGGTGGTGCTGCTGCAGGCAATGGCGGCGCGGCCGCCGCCCACGACGAGCGCGGCTGGGGCGCCGGGCGCGGCGGCGGCGGGGCCGCACACGCGCAGCGGCGCGGCGGCGGCGGCGGCGCAGAACGGCGGCGGCGGGAGCGTGAGCACGTGCGGCGGCGCCGGCGCAGGGCTGGGCGGGGGCCGGCCGAGCAGCAGCAACCACAGCGGCGGCGGCAGGGCAATGCGGCTGGGCAGCGGCAGCTTCCGCTTTGCAGGTGCGTGGCGCCGCGCACGCAAACCACCGCGGTATCCTATTGACGTCATGCCTGGGTTCAACGGGGCGGGGCCACTTGCGTTCCGATTGCCTGGGTCGCGGAGGGAAAACACAACTTGGCCGCTCCTGTGCTGTCGGCGGGTGCGCAGGCGCGCCCCCGGCCGCCGCCACGGCCAGCCAGAGCCAGCAGCCCTCCGTCTCGGGCGGCGGCACGGCGGGCGGCGGCGGCGACTTCGGAACGGCGGCCGGGCCGGGCGCGCTGCTGGGCAGGGGCAAGCGCGGCGCCCCCGCGGCCGACGACCTCGCCGTCAGTGGTGCGCGCGCTGGCCGACCTCTCTTGCCGTTGACTCTGACTTCTGATCGTGTGAAACGAATCCGGCGAGGAGCGTGGGCCGACGGGGCGGCGTGGCTGCGCGCCTCTGGACGTGTGGTTGTTCCCGTGCCCGCAGGGCCGAGGAGGGTGGCTCACGGGCTGCCTGCGCTGGGCCAGACGTTCCCCAGCTCAGCGCTGCAGTCTTCGGCGGCAGCGGCGGCGGCGGGTGGCGGTTGCGGCGGCGCCATGCAGCACGGGGCGGGTGTGGGCGGGGCGGCGCCCGTGGTCGTCACGTCGTCGGGCCGCGTGGTCAAGCGGCCGCGGCACACGGCACGGCACGACGACGACGGGTCGGTGGCCATGCATCACGACGCAGTGGCGGTGAGTTTGCTTGCGTGGGGGTGGGCGGTGGGCGGGTGGGGGCGGAAAAGTGCGAAGGAGCAGAAGTCCGCGCGTTTGTCGCTCGCCGCGCGCAGATGGAGGCCTCGAGCGCCCCGGGCAGCAATGCAGCGAGCCCCGTCAGCAAGGCGAGCATGGGCCGCGGCCGCCGGCCCAGCTCGAGCCGACGTTACTCGTCTCAGCAGGACCACAAGGTGAGCGCAAGCGCGCCCGCTCGCCCTCGCGAACGCCCGCGAGGGCGAACGCCGCCGTCGCGTTGCCGTCAACGCGGCGCGTGCACGCGCGACAGAGCGAGAGAGCAGACGCATCGCGCCTGCCACGCTCCTCGCCGCGGTTTGGGGGCGCAGGGCGGGCGCCTGGGCGTGACCTCCTCGGCCGCCGCGTCGCGCCTCGAACACAACCCGCACGACGCCGGCGAGCTGGGTGACGACGGCGTGCACACGGCCAACGAGATGGAGGCGCTGCAGGCACTGTACGAGATGGCCTCTGCCGGCACGCCGATGCGCCTGGCCGAGCCCGCGACGCTGCGCGAGCCGGAGGACGCTGCGCGGGATCCCGGCGGCGGCGGCCTGGAGGAAGGGCCTGCGGGCCACGCGGCCCACCTGCAGGTGGCGGAGGCGGCGGTGCATCACCACGAACGGGCCACGGTGGCGCCGCCGACGAGCGGCCCGCGTCGTGAGGCGCAGCAGCAGCAGCAGCAGCAGCAGGCGCTGGGGAGCGCCAGCGGGAGCCCGCAGGTGCGGCGCACCACGCCGCGGCGGCAGCCCGAGAAAGGGCTGCAGGCGGCGCGCGATGCGGGCAGCCCGGTCGTGGCGGCGGGCGTGGCGCTGGCACCGGCTCCCGTCAGCGTGGCCTGAGGCGGACCGCTCCTCTCCTCGGAGTTTTTGGCGCGACTCTTCCTGCCTGTGGCTCTGCTTCTCTCCAAGCCTTTGGTTGCTGCCGCCGTGGGCTGCGCTAGGGTGCATGTGGCGGTCAACTGCAACCTCGGACAGCGACCAAGCCCGGCCCGGATGCTTTACACACGCTCAACTTGGCAGCCACCGCACCGCACGCGCTACTACTGTCACAAAGGCCTGCTACACCACATGCATGGACGCCGCCCTGCTCTGGCTGGCATGCAGGAGAAGACCTTCACCGATTACCTAGTGCGATGCAGGGGAGGTGGGAGGGGACGGCGCCGCCACATTTCCGCATGCACAGCCCCAGCCACGCCACGCGACCCCAGAGGAATGCAGACGCCAGACACGGTCATGCGCGACACACCAGGGACACTCTCACACACAGCCCGTCCAGAGACGGTTGGGCCGTGTCCACTCATCCACGCCACCTCCCCGAGCCGTACACAACCTCGCCACGCCTCCACCGATCCCTGGCACCAGCACCACGCCTGCACCCGCTGTTACGGGCCGCGGCCAACTCTGTGTGCCTTCACCCCCCCTGCATCGAGCTGCAGCCCCCCTGTGCTTGCGGTCGTGCGCGTGGGCCCTTCCCCACCTGCCGGCATGCATCCGAAAACCTCGGTGTCTACGCCATGCACCAGAATCTGCAGTTTCCCCTCGCGAACGCACGCACTGCGAGCCTCCCCGCCGAGCAAAGCGCGGGCGGCGGCAGGCGGCGAGCCAGCGCGGCGGGCACGTGCACGCGCCGCGCTTTTGGAGCCCCCCGGGTTGCGTTCGCCAAGGCACATCCTCTGGCCCTCGAATTCAGCGCACAGCACGCCGGGCGCCACAGACTCTGCACGGACCGGGAAAGGGAAACAGCGGGCGCTGCGATACTGGGGTCGTCCGGAGCAAGGGTGCGGCGGGTGGTTGCCGAGGGGCGAGGGCGCAGAGGGGCGCAGACGGCCCTGGGCTGTCTCGGGGGTCTTGGGAACGCGGCGCGCCGGGCAGGCTCATGCGCCTTCTTGCGAGAAGCTACGGCCGGGGAGGGCGGCACGACAGGGGGAGGAGAAAGAGACAGAGGAGAGAAGGGCACACGGGCGCTTGGGAGGCTCAGAGCAGATGCAGCTCTAGGGGGAGCGGATGAAGCGGGCCTTTGGAGCGGCCCGGGTCGGGACGTGGACACGAGGGGAGCGAGCGCCGCCGCCGCGGCCACCCACACGGGCGCGTGGCGGCCAGACCTCACACCAAGTGCCTGCGTGACAATCCCCCGGGGGCACAGAAGGCACACAAGCCGCAGCAGGAGGCACGGGGAGGAAGAAACAGCAAAGAAGCAGAAGGGAGCAGCAGGAGCGTCGCCTCTCGGCCACCAATCGAGTGCGTGTGGGCGGGTTTCCATTCGTGGTGCTTGCCTGCCTGGGCGGTGCGTGTGTGAGTGAGCGCGCGCACGCGCGCGCGCGCCAGAGGGGCATTCCTCCTTTGTCCCACGTCACCAGGAAGCAAGCTCCCACCCCACCCTTCACCATCTCTGGCACGGAGAGCAGAACAAGACTAGCTGCGCCCTGGCCTCCACCCCAAAGCGATTCAACATGCACCACCACCACACCACCACCACCAGCTGCTGGGTGCATGCCTGGACTGCACCTGGGAAAGGAAAGAAGGGGCACCGCGCCTCCAGGCAAATCAAACTGGCCCAAACTGGGAGAGCTCTGCCGCATCTGAGCCTGGCGCCGCTGCTGCGGGGCGGCGTGTGCTTAGGGTGGCCTGGCTCGGACAGGTGCCCCGGCCACTGCGGATGGACGCCGCTGGTGCAACGGCGGGGCAGCAGACTTTTGCCGAGGGGGGAAGGGCGGCAGGGAAGGAAGCGTACGCCACCACAATGCCCCGCTGCACACAATGCGTCCATTACAAGCGTGGAAGGGAGGGGATGCCTGCCACACACAGACCCTGCGCCGCGCAGTGCCCACCTGGCCCGCTCTCACACGCACGACACGCTACACGTGCCAACACGCACACCAGAGGGTACATTGGTGCACACACGCCGCCGTGGCGACCACCCACGATTACACCCCGCCTCGCGCCGCGTCACGCGGCACGCCCCGCTCGCCATCCACAGCACAAAGGGGCCCCGGGACGCCGCCCGGCCCAACACGCCTGCGCCGGTAAACCAGAGCCCAACCAACACCAAACACGAAACGAGCAAACTGGCTGAGTTGTTGGCCGCGGGGGCCGGCAGGGGACGGCAGTGGCCAAGCGAATTCCGCACACGGCGCCGCCGCCGGCGCGCTCAGTCCCAGGCGCCGGGCAGAAATGGGGGGTGCCGCGCCCCCACCCAACCCCCGGGCGAGACGGCGGTGGGGGGGCTGGGGTGAGAAGCACTGGAAGGGGAACGAGTGGGAAGAAGAAGGGGAAAAGGGGCTCGCTCTCTTGTTCTCTCTTTCTCTCTCTCTTGCGAGTTTGCCCCGGATTCCCGCGCTTGCGCCTGCCCACTCACGCACGGCCTGCAAAGGACACGACGCAGCTTCCCTTTCCTCCCCCCCCAACTCTGCCGCGCAATCACGCCGTGCGGGACAAGTGCGCCAGGGCAGAAGCTTGGCCTCCATCGCTGGGCACAGGAGGGTGTTGGCTCTAGCACTCACTCTGCGGCGCGTGCTCTTTCCTCGCGTGGGCTTTGCTTTGCGGCAGTGGCGGCGCAGCAGCTCAGCATTGGCGACCCCCCGGCCCGCGGCGGAGCAGAGGCGGCGGCGGCGGGGGACATGCGCAGCCGCCAGCCGGGCTACCGCCGTGCACGGCCTTCTGTTCCAAAGAAGAGGGTCGCCACCGGGGCATGGGGGTTTTCCCGCTCTACCACCCCCGCGG
>VFQP010003155.1_pt1 | contig 17140 bp, 20 predicted proteins | sample 3512351 | NCBI WGS metagenome assembly VFQP01 (sample SAMN10412372, study PRJNA504923) | tailings metagenome | isolation source: Relicate 1 Philex TSF1 revegetated site | place: Philippines: Tuba, Benguet | collected 2017-08-29
GCGAGCCAAAGGCACACGCACGGGTGCAGAGACGCATTGCGGCTCAGCACCCAGCAGTCATTTCCAACAAGCCCCGCAGCACAGGGCTCAGAGCACGGCACATTAAGCGTGCCCAACGATCGTACGTCACGTCACGAATGCATCGTCTGGCAGATCCACCTGTGGGGCGTCTCCCCGCTCCGCGGCGTCACGCAGCGCTGTGTGATTGCTGAGGCTTGCGTCTGGCGCAGCCGTCTCTGGCTGGATCTAGCAGGTGCTCGCGTGGCGGGGGCCGCTCTCCACCGTCGTCGCGTCGCCGATGCTCCCCGCCGCTTGCTCTCTCTCTGCAGGCGGCGCCGACGACAGCGGGACGCCGGACGACGACGCGCTTCACGGCGGCGGCGGCGACGCCGACGACGCGGCGGACCCCCACCCGCCCGACCTAGTCGGCCTGGCAGCGGACGGCGGCCTGCACGGCGGCGCCGGCATGTTCCACGCCTTTGCCGACGCGCATGGCGGCGGCGTGCAGCACGGTGGCTTTGTACTGCACCCGCTCGAGCCGCACCCGCACGCCGGCCACTTTGACGTCGGCGACGCGATGGCGGCGGCGGCGGCGTTTGGCTCTGGGCCGGCGGCGGACCAGTACGGCGGGCCGGGGGCGGCGCAGCAGCAGCAGCACCAGGCGTTTGGCGGCGGCGGCGGCGTGTTTGCGCCTGGCCCGGCGATGCTGCTGATGGGCGCGGGCGCGCAGGCGCAGCCTGGCGGCGGCGTGGACGGCGGCGGCGGGTTTTGGCCGGTGGGCGGCGGCGCGATGGCGCCGGCGGCGTGGGGCGTGATGCCCTGAGCCGATCGGGGGAGGCGGGCGATGGGCCGCGCGTGTGTTGAGCGTCTGCACGCTCTCACGCCTGGCTCTGCTTCCGTACGCGTTCGGTGTGCGTGCGTTACCATTTGCTTTGTTGTCGTGTGTGCATCCACCAGCGCGCATCCTCATGCTGGCCGCGCTGCCTGCGCATCTCCCCAGCACTGCCAGGATGAGCATGTGGACAGGTTCCGCCAAGAAGAAGCGCCCGTGCCCGCGTGCTAGCGGCGTGCTTTCCAGCACGGCCGGTTTTGTTGGTGACTGCGCAGGCGGCAGACCCCTTGTGCCATGACCGCCCATTGCCGAAGAGCGCGTGCGTCGCGCGCGCGCGGGGCTATGCCGCGCGCAAGCCCGCCGGCGCCGGCGCCGTGAAGGACTGGCGTTGGCCGGTCCGTGCGCGCCTGCCGCCGCCGCAGCAGCAGGCAACCCCGCGCAGCTTTTTTCTTGCTGTGGACGCCTTACCCGTCTGTTTTGTCCGCTGCCGACGACGACCGGCGCGTGGCGTGGCGTGCACCCCTTCATGACGCTCCTTCAGGACGCAAACGCTGCACCCTCCCTCTCTGCGTGGCCCTTGCGCCCGCGGCGACTGCATGCGCACTGTACTCTCCGCCGTGACGCGACAATGATGCCTCCCTTCATGGCCTCGACAACCCCAAGTCAGCGTTTCATGCGAGTGCTCCCGCGTGGCGTGAGTGCTGCTGGCGGGCGCCTTGTCCGCGTTTTGCTCTCTCAGCCCCTCCCTTCATTCGTGCGTGTGTGCGGCGGGCGCGACACGTCTGCGCATGTTGGCGACGAGCGCCCCTTGCCTCGTCTTACCGAGGCGGCGGCGGCGCCAACCTGGAAGGGTGTGTCGAGCTCCAAGGCTTGCGCGGCTGCTCCGGCGAAGCGACGGAGTTCCGCTGTGCCTGGCGTGGGGACGGGGTGCGAGCCGCGCGGCGCGCGCGCCTCTCCGCGCCGCCGGCGTGCGCAGCACCCGGGCGCGGCGGCGCTCTCTTTGGCAGCCAATGCAAGCGTGCGCTGCTGCTGTCCTGCGGCCGCGCCGCTGGGATGCTGCGCGTGCGCTGAAGGTGCGTTGTGATGGAGGCGAGGCTCTGCTGGCGGGTGCGACTTGCTGCGACGCTGGTCTCCATTTGGCCGGAGCGTGGACGGCGGGTGGGTGTTTTTGCCATTGAGGCTGGCGTTGAGGCGGGCTGGGCGTTGCGTGCGTCTTTTTCTGCGTGTACCTTTTTTGCGTCCGTCGCTTTCCCAGTCGTGCCACCTGTGTACTTGTGCCATGCGGACCATGAACATCCCCCCGCCCGGGGCCGTCACGTCAGGGACCCGTTTGACCTGTACGCTTCACCACCACGAGCAGGAGGCGGCATGCGAGTACGATACGTGCAGCGTTGCGTTGTCCGACCACACTGCCGCGCGGCGTTTGGCCCTCTGTTGCTGTCTGCCCTGCACGTCCGTCCCTCTGTTGCGTCGTGCTCTGTGTCATGTCAACGCGTCCGCTGGACCGAGGGCGCTTGTAGCTTTTGTCCCTCTGCCGGAGCGCCACCCTGTGTCGGAGCAAATGAGGGGGTGCTTTCATGCCGTCGTGAGCGTCCTTGCCGCCTGCTTGCACCCGTGCACCCGCGGAGCGCCCCTGCTCATACTCATTTGCAAGCTTGCCAGCAGGAGGAGCAGCAGCAGAGGATCATTGGAAGAGGAGCGCTGGCCGGGGGCCGCTCTCCTTGGCGTACTTGCCCTGCATCTCGCGGGCCACGGTGCCGAGGCGCCGCTCCCTGCGCCGCCGCCCGCCGCCCTTGGTGCCGAGCTTGTCCATGATGCGCGTGAGCACCGCCGCCTCCTCCCAGTCGGGGTGGATGCGCGCCAGCGGGTTGGTGTGGTGCCACGGCGGCGATTGCGGCCGCTCCTGCGCACGCCGCGTGGGGTCGGACAGCGGTGGGTCGGAAAGGCGATCCGCACCGCCGAGGAGCAGCGCGAGCGTTCCGACTGCGACTGCGCTGCTCACCTGCATGTAGGCGGGCACGTTGCTCGGCGCGGCGGGCGCGCCTCCGCCGAACGCCGAGAGGTCCAGGATGCCCCCGCCTCCGCCGCTCGGGTCCGCGATCTGCTTGCTGCGCCCGTCGCTGTAGCCTCCCTTGATCGTCTCCTTCTTGAAGCGCTTGCCTGCGCGCGCGGGCGAAGGAAGTTTTGGGCGCGGGGAGTGTGAGCGCGCCCGGCGTGCCTCGCCCCAGCGCCGCGCCTCACCGCCGCATGCAGGCACCCGACGCCTGTGCACCACGCACCTGACTTTTGCTCCTCGTTGAGCAGCCCCTCGAGGTCCGTCTCGTTGAACTTGATGTGCCGCCTGCCGCCCATGGCCTCGTCGGGCGCCACGTCGGTCGCCTTGCGCATTGCGCTGGGCGGCGGCTTTGGCGCCTCGGGGTCCGCCACGCCCATCTTGACGCGGCTGCGCCGGATCTTTGGCGGGTTGAGGTCAGCGAGCATCCGGTTGAGCAGCGACTTGCTGGCGGCGTTGGCCATCTCCTCCGGGAGCAGCATGCGCGCGATGGCGTCGATTTTGTACAGGTAGAGGTGCGACTCCTGTGGGAGCTTGTCGGGCGGCGGGGGCGCCTCGTTCTCGGGCGGCCGGAACGAGGAGGACGGCACGATGGGCCCGCCGGCGACCAGGTAGGCGTCGCGGAACGACACGGCGGGCCACGGGCGTGACTCCATGACGGCCTTGGTCATGGCGGCGCATGCGGCGGCGGCCTGCTCGCCCGCCGTGCTGCTCTCCTTGGCCAGCCCCTCGGCGCCCGGCGGCAGCGGCGACGGCGAGGGCGGCGCGCCGCCGAGCGCGGCCAGCGAGGGCGTGGGCGGCGTGGAGCCGCGCTTGGGGGTGGGCGGCACGGCGCCCGCCATGCCCGTGGGAATGGGCGGCGGCGTGAAGTCGGCGCTGAGCGCCGCGATGGGCACGGGCGGGATGCTGAGGCCCGAGCGGCCAAAACCCAGGTTGTCGGGCGTGGCGTTCTTTCCGCTCAGCTCGGCCGCGAGCTTCTCCTCCTGCATGTTGAACCAGACCAGGCGCGGCATCTGCTCCTGGTCGCCGTAGCACACGCAGACCGCGAACGGGTCGTTGGGCAAAAAGTAGATCTGCGCGGCGCAGGAAGCGAGGGGGGCGAACGGCCGTGTGTCGTTTGCGTGGCGAGCGTGCAGGTGCGTCGCCACCAGCCACCAGCCAGGCGGTGCGCGAGGGCGAGGGCGGGCGCGCGCTCACGAGGTGCGCCGCGTGCGGCAGCTTGGTCCGGCTCATGTGCGAGTCCTCGGGCTTGTTGAGGTCGGCGAGGTACACGCTCCCGTCCGCCGACGTGACGAACAGCAGGTTCGGCGCGCCGTTCACGAAGGCTAGGGCCGTCACCGGCGCGGGCATGCGCGGGAGGATGCGCGTGTGGCTCCCTGCGCGGTGCGAACAAACGACGGCACACCACATCTCGATGCTGCTCCCACTCGCGGCTAGCCGAGGCCTGCTCCCATCAGGTGGTGGCCCCCACGCACCAAAGTGGTCGTCCCAGACCAGCGTGCTGCCGTCCGACAGCCCAAACGCCAGCATCTTGCCGCTCTCGCTGAAGCAGCTGTGCGTGATGCCCATGGGCAGCAGCCAGCCCTTGCTCGGCGACCGCCGCACCTCCTCGCCGCCCGCCCCCACCCCCGCTTTTTCCTGCACGAGCGGGTCCACCACGGCGCCGCCCGCCGCGCCGCCCGCCGGCCCGCCCTTGCCGCCCGCCGCCGCCCCGCCCTTGCCGCCCGCCGCTGCCGCCGCGCCGCCCTTGCCGGGCGGCGTGGCCGGCGGCCCCGGCGGCGTCGCCGGCGGCGCGTTGATGGGCGGCAGCTTGACGCCGCCCTGGTCCGCAGCCGCCGCGTTGGGGTCGTTGAGCTTGCTGGGCGGTCGGATGTACGAGAGCACCAGCTTGTTGCAGTTGGTCCACCACATGTAGACGCCCTTTGCGGGGCGGTGGTTGCGGTCGGACTTGCCGCTCTTGTCGGGCCGCTGCTGCTGCTGCCACACCACGTTGCAGGCGCCGACCACCGTGTTGCCCACCAGCAGCGCTGCGCAAGGGTGGGGAGCGCAGGGAGCGCACGCCAGGTGAGGCCGGTCATATCATTGGGAAGAGCGCAGGGAGCACAACGCAGGAGCAGGCACGCAGAGGGCGATGGTCTCGATGTTTAGAGAGGAGAGGGAATGTGTGTTGAGTTTAGCTGCCGGGCACAACAGACGGCGTGGAGTCCATCAGCTTGCCAGAGATGGATCATCTGCAAGCCAGAGATGGCTCCACCAGAAGCAAAGCTCAACACGCGTGGCCGACTCACTGTTGATGACCTTGAGCGGGAAGTGCAGCGTGAGCACCAGCTGGCCTCCCGACAGGTCGAGCGGCGGCGCGTCGGGCGGCCGGTCCACGATGCCGCTGTCGTAGAGGCAGGGCGGCAGCGCCACCTCGTACACGGCCACGGGCCCGCTGGGCCAGCACACGGCCACGTGCCCGGCGTTGCTGCTCAGGTAGACGCCGCAGGGGCCCTCGTGCGATGGGAGGTCCGGGTCCAGGGGCAGGTCCATCTGCTCGCACGTGGCACAGGGGGGTGTGGTGGCATTGGTGAGCCACGCTGAGAGCCCAGCACGTCCGGTTGGCGCCATGTGGGCACGATGGCTCGAGTAGAGGCGTAGCGTCAGGACCCCGTGGCAACCGTGTACAAAAAGCTACCTGGGCCAGGAGGCGGAGCTCGCACGACTTGATGATGACCTCGTGCACGGCCACCCGCTCCCGGCTGACGGAAACCACCACCTTTGTGCCCGTCGCCGCAATGTGCCCAATGTCCTGCGCATGGCGTGTTCGGGACGCGCAGGCCGACACCGCATGACCGGCCAGGTCACTTGCATCTCCTCGTCCTTGTCCTGGTGCTGTTCAACCGAGGACGAGCCGCAGGTCAGGAGGGGTCCCTGGGGCCACCCGCCGTGGGGCTGCTCGCACCAGTGCAGTGACGGCGGAGCTGTGAGCCTGCTGCTTGCCCACCAGCGTGGGGTCCCGCGCCGTGTGCGTCATCAGCTCGCCCGCCAACGTGCCCACGATGGCCATGCCGCCTGCGCACAGCCCCGCCATGCGAGCGCGGCATCGCTGAGCCGCTCACATGTGGCACTGCAGCGCGCCCAGCACGCCCAGGTGCACGTGTGGAAGGAGACTCACCCACGCCGAGAGTGGTGAAGCACGACGCGCTGCCGCTGGCCACGACGACTGCGTGCGGGCTGATGACCTGCGTGACGAGGACGGCCGCAGGGCGTACATCGATGGGGCGCGGCCGGCATCGAGCCGCCTACAAAGCGCAGGGCCAGGAGGAAGGTGAGAGCAAGCAAGGAGCTCTCGTGGCACACACGCTCACCACGTCGATGTGCGTGGCCTGCACCACGCGCTTCTGCTTGTCCTTGGCCAGGCACGTGTCGAGCGCCTTTTCGACAATCTCGGCCAGGATCTTGTCAATCATGCGGAACGGCTGGGGCAGCCTGTCCACTGACTTGTAGGGGTCCCATATCGGAGGCAGCGGCGCCATGGCTGCTCTTGCTCTCGGGTGCTGCTCTCAAGCGAGGCCACCGCGGGCCTCGGCCGGGCTCGCTCCTCGAGGCCTCTCCGCGGAAATGCTGTCAGCAGCGCGAAGTGTACATGGTGGTCGTGGTCTCCCGCCGCATCCTCCTTGCGCTCCCGCACGCCGCCCCCCGAATGTCGCTACGGCAATGACGACGACGCGCCGCACGGGGCGAGGGGGGCCAGGGACGCGAGGGCTGGGCGACGAAGAACACCGACTGGAGAATCGTAGCTGTGCTCGTGCCCAGACCTCGCTGGTTGTGTGTTTGGACGACTCGTGCAGGCCCTCATGCCAACCACTCTCCCAGGCAAGAGCTGCAGCAGCAAGCCTTGGAGCAGAAAATGGTTGCAGCAGTGTGGTGGGGCGCTCTGGGCCTGGGCGTGGCTGCCCTGGTGCGGCTCCTGGATCTCGTGCGCTGCACCCCTGATCCTCGAACGCCATCACTGGCTCGCCTTCACTGGCTCCTTCGCCTTCATTCCTGGCTTTCTTACCACCGGCGTGGCGCTGCAGGCGCTGGCGGGCCCTCAGCTGGCCCCCAGGCTCACCGCGCTGCGCACCCTGCCCATGATCCGCAGGCCTGGAACGGCGTGCGGCCCATCTCGCTGTGGAAGCTGCGCACGCTCAAGGGGCCTCCCCGCTGGCCGTTCGCGGGCAACATCCCCAACACCATCGCCACGCACGGCGGGAACCTCACGGAGTGGCTCGAACACGTCGGCCACGAGTATGGTCCCGTCTTCGTGGTACGTGAGCAGCAGGGCCTCAGGATCACGTGGTTGCGCCCAGTGGCGCCCTCGGGAGCCGCTTGCCCAACACCGTCCTGCGCCGCGCTGCGCCCGCGTCGCAGTTCTGGAGCGGGGGCACGCCCATCGTGTGCGTGACGGACGTGGCGCTGGGCCGCGCGCTGGGCATGGCGCACAACGTGCGCGGGCCCTTTGAGATGTACACGGCGCTCACCGGCACGGCGCACGCCATCCAGTTCCGCTCCATCCTCAGCCTCAACCCGCCAGACCCCAAGGCAGGTGCTGCTGCGCACCTGGGAGGCGAGCGCCACTCGTGACAATTCCTCCTGCTTGGCACTCTGCGCCTCGGCCAAGGCCGCACACGCCGCACGGCCCAGCCGCGTCTGCCGCCGCTGCAGCCCGCCGCGCCAACCGTTCGGCGGCCGCCGGCCCCAGCGTTCACCTCGCTGCCCGCGCCCGCGCTGTGCTGCACCTGCGTGGGCGCGCTGTGCGCAGTTCCGGGCGGTGCGCCGCGCGTTCGAGGCCGCCGTCATGTTCCCGGCGGCGCTGGCGCAGCACGCGCCCATGCTCGCCGAGTGCGCCACGCGGCTGACGGCCGTGCTGGGCGACTACGCGCAGTCGGGCGCGCCGCTCAACGCCGTGCGCGTCATGGCCGCCATGACGCTGGACGCCATCGGCTATGCCGCCTTTGGGCTCGACTTTGGGTGAGGTCTGCAGCGGGTGCCCACGCGACTGCACGCATGGCAGGACCGAGCGCTCCCTCTTCGTGTCTACAGTGTACAGTGTAGTTGTGGCAGCGCAGCCGCGGGAGGTACGTGCGACGCAAGGGGCCTTGTTGTGCCGTGCTGTGCATGCTGCGCAGGTGCTGCAACAGCCGCTGGCTTGCCCAGGACGCTACGGCCACCTGGCAGGGCGACGCCAAGGCGCAGGAGGAGGCCGGCAAGGCGGCGGCGGCGGACCAGGCGGCGGCGGCGGGCAAGGGCGGCGCTGCGTGGTACGACGCCCCGCCGGGGTCGCCAGAGTTCGCCAGCGGCCTGGTAGAGGTGAGCAGGGTGCCTGCGGTTGCACGCTTTTTGGCAGCGCAGACTCTGTGGTGTGTGCTCTGCAGGGCGTGCCGGTGTCTTTGCTTGCGAACGCCCGCACAGGTGTGCCGCCACATCGTGGTGACGCTGGACCCGGGCAGCGGCTCCCCCTGGAAGATCCTGGTGCGCAGGGAGCGGGGACCCACCCTGCGCGCCTCCTCCTTGCTCTTCTTCTTCACTCGAGCACACCACGTAGGTGGTGACGCGTGCGATTGCTTGCATGCCCGCGGCCGCAGCCCATCCTGATCCCCGAGACGTGCCAGGTGAACCGCTTCCTGGCCAACCTGCTGCCAGACCCCTACCTCAAGTCAGAGCTCAAGGTGCGCCTGCCCAGGGCTTGCTGAGGAGGAGAGCGCTGAGGTGGCTGCACATATACGCAGCAGGGCCCAGAGCCACGCCGTGCAAACGTGAGCGCGCCCGCTGCCTCTCTCCGTTCAGGCGCGCCACGGGCTGCACCAGGCGCTCAAGGTGCTCATCGCGCAGTGGAAGGCGCACCGGGCCGGAGAGCAGGGCGCGGCCGCGGGCGGCGGCGCGGCCAACGGCACCGCCGGCTCGGCCGCCGCGGCCATCAGGTGCGCCAGGCTACCTGCTGTGCCGCCGCGAACGCTGCACGCACATGGCCAACCACGATTGCTCACCGTCGAAGTGCGGCCCTGACCTCGTGCTGCGCGCGCTGCGCAGCGACCAGGGCTTCCTGGCGCGGCTGCTGCGCCTCATGGAGGCCGGCGACGACAGCCTCGAGGAGGTGGACGTCATGTCGCAGGTGAGCTCAGCATCTGTGCGTCTGTTGTGCCTGGAACACGCCGGAAGCGACGCCAAACAGTCTGGTCGGCAGCGACAGGCCGTGCTGCGTGCCGTGGCGTTGCGGTGCCAGGCGCTGACGATGGTTTTGGCCGGCTACGAGACCACCTCCGCCACGCTGGCCTCGGCCGTCTACGCGCTGACGCAGCACCCTGAGGCGCAGGCCAGGGCGCAGCAGGAACTGGACGCCGCGCTCGGCGGCAAGGTGCGCCGCCTCCGCCTTCCTCCCAGCGCGCGCGCTGCCCCTACTTGCGCTGGTCAGGCCTGTCGCTTCGGTCGAGGCGCAACTGCGCTCTGCGTGGCCGACCCTCCTGCGCCCCAGCACGCCGCCGGAGCAACCGCGTGCGAGCGCAGGCGCAAAGGCATGCGCTCCCAGCTCATGTGTGTGCACACACAAGGTATGTATGTGTTGTATGCGTGCACCCGTGCAGCTGGCCATGCCCGAGGACCTGGAGCGGCTGCCCTACACGTCGGCTATCTTTGACGAGGCGCTGCGCCTGTGGCCGCCGGGCGACGCCACGCTCCGCGTGGCCTCGGAGGACATCCACCTGCCGGGCGGCAAGTTGTGAGCGGCTGCGGCGCTGCCTCACTGCTGCGGTGGCGCGCTGCGGGCCTGCAATCGTGTGGGCGGCTCCGCGCTGACTTGGGTGGCGTGCGTGCGCCCGTGCCCGCAGCATCCCTCGCGGCGCGCAGGTCTGGATCAACTTCTTCGCAATGCAGCGCGACCCCGCCATCTGGCCCAGGGCGCTTGAGTGAGTGCGTGCGGCGCACCCACGCCCGCTGCCATGCTGGCAGGCGTGTGTCCAGACGCGCACCCTGACAGGACCTGGTCCTGTGGCCATGGCTGTGTGCGTCCCTGCAGGTTCCTGCCAGAGCGCTTTGTGCAGCCTGGCAACGAGGCTCTGGCGCCGTCCAACCCGCATGCCTACGTTCCGTTCGGCCTGGGAGCCAGGTGCGCTCCTCTCTGCCCTCCCTGCCACGGCTGTGATAGCGTCCGCGGCGTGCGTGAGCACAATCAGCTCAGGCCCAGAGCACACGGCTCTGCCAGGGCAGCTTGGCATGCAGATGATGGACTGACAGCAGGGGCGCTGCCGCCACGTGATGCGGTGCGCCCGCAGGAGCTGCACTGGCTACAAGTTTGCGCAGATGGAGGGGCGCCTGGCCATCGCGCGCATGCTGCAGGCCTTCCGCTTCCTGCCGGCGGAGGGCAAGGGCTGCCCGCCCATCAGCCACAACTCGGGCATCGTGTACTCGGCGCGCCACGCCTGGGTGTGCGTCGAGAAGAGGGCGAGCTGAGCACGCCAGGGCGGATGCTGTGCTTGGGGGCCAGTTGTGCATCACCTTGCTTGTACACTGTTGAGTCTCCAGCTTGTGCTCGTGGACTGCAGCTTGTGTCCTTGGCATCACACTGTGGAGAGTGGGGTCGCGCGATTCGCGCGCTTGGCGTGCTGTGCCGCATGCTTGTGCCTGTGGCGCACGGAGAGGAGCAGGAGTAAAGTCGCACTGCAACGAATAAAGAAGAGGATGACGCCTGAGCAGCTGCTGGAGCCGCTTGACGCAGCCACCGCCGCTGCATATCACGCTCAGGTAGGCGCAGTGCGACCAGGCCCCCCCCATACACACGCACGGGGCGCGCCAGGCGCACCCACGACCGCGCCGAGCTGTGCCGCAGGTCGTGCTGGCGCTTGGATCGCCGCCCATCGAGGTCCGCGACGCGGGGCCAGGGCGGGGCAGGGGCGTCTTCGCCACGCGCTCCCTGGCGGCGGGCGACGTCGTCTTCAGGGAGCGCGCTCTGGTGCGTGCGATGACCTCCTGTGGGTGCTGGATGTGCTCCCTGTGGCGGGGCCCCTGCGTGCTGGCCGGTGAGCCTGCGTTGACCGCGGCGTGCGGGCACGCAGGTCGCCCAGCAAGACAGGCGCAGCCAGGAGGAGGTCACGGTCTGCTCTCAGTGCCACCGCTTCATCGGTGAGCTCACGGCCGGCTTCATTGGCAGAGGTGCGGCGTTCGGGCGCGGTTCGGGCGCGGATCGCACGGCTGCGTGCTCGTTGTGCCGCATGGCAAACGCAGGCAGCATCGAGCACCAGATCGCCAAGCTGCTGAGGAACGTGCAGCGGCGTGGTGAGGCAGCGCGGGTCAAGCAGCAGCAGCAGCAGGCGGCGACGGCGGGCGCGGCGGGCAGCAGCTCTGCCCACCGGGTACAAGCAGAGGAGGCTGCCACTGGCGACGAGGACGAGGACGAGGAGGAGCAGGCGCAGTGGCTGCAGCGTCTTCAGCTGGTGAGCGCCTGCACGCGCTTCATTCGCACGTGGCACCTGCCCCCCACTTCCCAAGGTGCTGGCCGAAAGAATGAAGCGTTTGGAGATGATGAGCGAATAGTAAAAGGTCCGAGCTCTGCAGGGGACGCCGCTGCTCTCCCGCTCCTTCCTTCCTTTGAACGTCTCTCATCCCCCGACCCTGCCCTCCCACCCCGCGCCCAAAGAGAGAACAGCCCCCCCTGCCGCCGCCTGCGCGCGCGGCGCGCTGCCGACCGGGCACCCACCCCTGTGCGCCTTCGGCCGCCTCACACGTTCGCATGCTGGAGCCCTAGGGCTTGCGAGGAACGCACCGGCCCACTGCCCAGCCGCCGCCGTGCTGCTTCGACCCCATGCGCCGCACTTCCCGCCGTGCCGTCGATCCGCCGGAGCCACCCTGCCCGTCCGCCGCGCCCCATTGCGCGAGGGACGCAACCCCCTCTGGCCTGCGCCTGCTGCCGCCACCGCAGGGGTGCGGCGCTCTGCCCATGGCCCGTCACCCTTGTGTGGCCGCAAGCGCGCAGCAGACATCCACGCCGCCGCATTGCTCTGCTGCTGCCGTCGCGCGCCCTGTTGCTGCACCCCCACATCAGCCTGCACCGGTGGCGCTTGCTGCGTGTGCCGCCGGCCGCAAACCTAGCAAATCCCTGAGGCCTGCGGCACGCTGCTCCCATCACGCCATTTCCGTGCCGTGCTGTGCTGTGCTGCCGTTCGGTTGCCGGTTCATAGCGAGAGGTGTGTGCGGCGAAACGGGAGCAGTCCCGTGTTCCTTCAGGGGGTTGTGGACTGGGCGGGGGCGCGAGAGCCCGCAGCGCCCTCCGCCGCTCTCACTTTTGTGTGAGAGCCGAGGTGTGGCCTCTCATGCACATGCAGTTGTGTGCGCGTGAGAGGCCATCCGCCAAAGGCACAGCCCCACAGCTGAACATGCAGGCATCACAAAGGGGTGCTCATTGCGCTCGTGAATGGGGCCGCTGGCGGGTAGGGGCCGGCGCGACGACTAGAGCCGTTGGGATTGGGCGGTGCTTGTGGGCCGGGGCTGCCTGCGGAGGGCAGTGCGTGGGGTGTGGTGCGGAGCGGCTTCTTTGGGCGGAGAAGGCAAGCAAACACGTGTGAGGGGGGTTCGGGGGCTGCTAGCGGTGGTGGCGTGCTTTCGTCGTGACGCGCGCTGCCGTGTGGCGCGGCGCGGGGGCGCGCTGGGCGCAGGAGGGGGCGCGCTCTTTGGCCGCCGCGTCCGCGCGGGAGGGCGCACACGGCCGGGGCTTGAGGGCTCACGGAGGCGGGGCACAACTGGAGGCGGCGGCGGTCCCCCTGCTTTGCAGATGACGTCCACAAGGATTGCCTGATCCAACGCTCGCGGCCACCACCCGCACGCACACGCACACACCCATGCAACCCGCATTCAGCGCCGCCGGCCCGCACCACGCCACCGACGCGACGTCCTCGCCCTGCCTGCCTTGCCCGCTGCTGCCGTGGTGCATGGCGCGGCGCCACAAACCCTCAGCTGGAGGCGTACGTGCACCCGCCCATGCTGCTGGACGACCTGGAGGCGGGGCGCCTGCGCCTGCCGCTCGCCGCCGAGCGCTTCCCCCTGCCACCCATGGTGAGTGAACTGCAGCGCTGCCCCCTGTTCTGCTCGCTTGTGTTGGGCGGGCCACGCCCCACGCCGCAGCGTTGTGGCATTCGCCAAAGGGAGGAGTTGAGCAGGGCAGTGGGCGTAAAGGGACGAGATGAAGTGTGCGCACAGGCCGAGCGTTGTTTAGAGCGCCCACAACGCCGCCGCTGTGCTGCAGGTGCCGTGCGCGGGGGGCTGCGGCGAGCGCTACTGCGGGCCCGAGTGCCGCGACGCGGCGTGGGCGGGGCACCACCGCCTGCTGTGCCCGGGCGGGCACGCTGACGGCGCTGCCACCGACGCCGCAGCAGCAGCGGCCGCAGAGGAGGATCAGGAGGGCGTGGCTGGCCAGGTGGCGCAGGTAAGGTGGCCGGGGCATCACACTGCGGTTGCGATGCGTGACGTCTCCCACAACCACACCCACCAGCGTTTCTCTGCCATGGGAGCGCACGGCCCGCACATGACTCGTCAGGCCGCAGCGTGCAGGCCCAGCCTTCCTCAACCACACCTACCGACGTCCTGTTTCGTATCTCTTCCTTTCCTTTCCTTTCCTTTCTATTTCTTTAGGTGGCGCAAGTGGACCGGCGGGTGCTCAAGGAGTTCCTGGCGCAAGCCGACGAGACCAACGATGTGTTCCGCCTGGCGGCAAAGCTAGTAGCGGGCGTGGCGCTCCGAGCAGCAGCCCTGCTGGACGGGAAGCTCCGGTCGCAGCGGCAGCGTTTGGCGGCGGAGGGGGCGGGAAGCGGCAGCGCTGCCGCCGGTGATGGTGCAGAGGAGGAGGAGGCGGTATTGAGGCGGGAGGCGCTGCGGGAGGCGTGGCTGCCATACGCGGCGGGGTGGAAGGGCAAGTGGTGGGAGGCGGTGGCGGCGCCGGACGACGTGCGGGGCGCCGACGCCGAGGCTGAGTTCCGGCAGCAGCTTCGGTGCGTGCCCCGCGCCAACTTGCACCCCGAATGTCCCTCCTGTGCCAGCATGCATCCGTGCACTTGCGTGCACCTGCTTTGTTGCGTCGCAGCGAGCGTTTTCCGATGCGAGAAAGTCACGAGGGTTTTGCGTGCGCCCATGCTTGCGTGCGTGCGTGTGCAGGGAGCTGGCGGAGGACTCTGCGGCGCTGCTGCGCGCGGCGCTGCCCGGCGTGCGCGCCGCCTGGCCGGCGCTGCTGCACGCCGACGTGTGGGGGTCGGTGGTGGGCATGTTTGAGCTCAACAACCTGGGCCTGGCGGTGCCCTCGCCGGTCGAGGACTTTTTCCTCATGGTGCGGCGCCTTTGTGGGGGGCTGAGGGGGGCACTTGCTGCGAGGGGCTGGCCGCTGTGCACGCGTCAGGCCCCCGGCTGCGGTGGGCTGTTCAGCGCGGCAGAGGAAGCCAATCGCATGCCGTGGCGATTGTGCATCGCCGCTCACGGTCATGTGGGGTGACGTAGCGCTGTTGGGTGGGACGCGGACGCCGTCGCAACGCAGGTGCATGAGATGGAGGCTGGCGAGGGCAAGGCGGCGGTGGAGGCGCAGACGCAGCGGTGGCTTGACGCGCTGGACAAGTGGTACGACACGGGCATGCAGGTGAGTGGGTGTGGGAGGGTGGCATTTGCATCTGCCTTGGACACCTTGGCGTGCGCAGCCTCGCTTTGCACCTGATGTCTCTTCATGCCTTGCTTGGGTCCTGCGGCCGCGACCGACCCGCTCTCGCGCTTTGCACGCCGCGCCCCACCCACGTGCCGCCGCAGGGCACGGGCTTTTACGCCGTGCACAGCTGTGCCAACCACAGCTGCTCCCCCAGCGTGGGCGTGGAGGCCGAGGGCGACGGCCGCGTGGCGGTGCTGGCGCTGCGGGACGTGCGGGCCGGCGAGGAGCTCACCATCAACTACTTGGACGAGGACCCAGAGCAGCCATTGACCTACCGGCAGCGGCAGGTGAGCGCCAAGTCGCGGTCGCGTTTGAGGCTTCTGCGGCCACGCCGCGTGTGGTCGTGTGGTGGATATCGCTCGGGAGGCAGCGGGGAGGACGGAGGGGTGATAGGTGGTGGGGCTGCTGCTTGCTTGCCATCACGCGTTTGTGGGTGGCCGCGCCTGCGTTTTCCCGTGCGTCCTCAGGCAGCGCTGCGGGACTACGGCTTCACCTGCGTTTGCTCCCGCTGCGTGGAGGAGCAGCAGCAGGCGGCGCGGGCGCGGGCGCGCCGGGGAGGCGTCAAGGTGGGACGACGCTGACGGCTGGCAGGAAGAGCTCTGCGGCGCCTGACAGGCCTCATCGGGCCACGCGTGGCTTCACACGACGCGCGCCACGGCTGCAGGCTCAGGTGTGCGTGAGCCCGGCAGCTGCGGCGCGGATGGATGCGCGCGTGCACTGCGCGTCAGGCTGGCCTCACGGGTGTGTGCTTGCGGTGGCCTGTGCCGCACGCAGGCACGTGTGAGGATCGGCGAGCTGGGCGGTTCGCTGGGCCAGCGGGGCTGGCGGCGGCCGCACGTGCTTTTCCAGCGAGAGCGCCCTGCATTGTTCACGCGTCAGCTCTTTGCAGTGCGCTTTGGTGCGCAATGCGGTGCGCAATGCGAGGGCAGTGCAGTCCCAAGCAGTGACGATGATGCAGCCCCGCACGTGTCGCACCCGTCATGCAACACACAAAAGGGCTGTCGTTCAGCACGCCGTGGTGGTGGTCCCCGAACGTTCCCCCTCCCCCGCGCCCCCCTGCGCCGACGCCAGCGCAAAGCCCCGCTCCAGCTTCCTGAGCAGCGTCTCCGCCACCGACGGCGGCGCGCCTGGCGGCACCACCAGCAGCTGCAGCCGGACCAAGTGAGCCATGTCGTAGTGCTGCGCCTCTGGCTCCTCCTCCTCCTCCTCTTCCTCGTCGCCCTCCTCCAACAAATCCTCGCCGTCAGGCAGCTCACCCTCCTCCCGCCCCAACCTCCCATCGCCGCCGCCGCTACTCGCAAACGCCTGCGACGGTGCGCCGCGCTGCCAGGCGGCGCCGGGTGGGAGTTCGTCCGGGCGCGCGCTGCGGGGCGGCGGGGCGCGCCGCGGCGACTCAGGCAGACGGAAGCGCAACGGGGCCGCCGCCACAGCCCGAGCCTCATCCAGCACCGCCAGCGTGGCCTGCATGGCGCTGCCGGTGGCCCTGCTCTTTGGCGACGTGGGGCTCAGCAGCAGCGCCGGCCCTCCTCGCCGCGGAGAGGAGGAGGCGGAGGGGCTCAGCAGCGTTTCGTGCCAGGCGTGGTGGTAGCTGCTGGTGGGCAAGTCCACCTGGGGCCGCCGCGGGCTGTCGGATGCGATGGTGGCTGCGGTGGTGGTAGTGGTGGTGGTGGTGGCGACGCCGTCGGCGTTGGCGTCGGCGGTCCAGATGGGCGGTGGGCGCTGCACTTGCCGGGCGGCGCGCTCGATGCGCGGGGGACGGCGGGGCGCCTGTGGTGACGCGGGCGGCTGCTGGCTGCCATCGTCGTCGGCGGCCGGAGGTGGTGGGGTGGGGGCTGGGTCGCTGGCGGGGGGAGGTGCGGGCGCGGCTGCGATGCTGTCGACCGGGCCCTGGGCAGGTGGGGCGGCGCTGGGCTGCTGAGGCGCCCAGGCCGTGAGTGGCTTGGTGCTGGTGCGGGCGCGCGGCGGAGCGGTGCGCTCCGGCGGCCGGGTCAGGACGAAGCCAGGCAGCTCTCGCCGGGTCTGGATGTACCGCGCGCCCAGGTTCTGCTGCTGGTTGGCCTTGCTGGAGCTCTTGATGGTGCGCTTGTCGTTGCTGCGGGACAGCGCCGCACCGGGGCCATTATTGCTGCGCGGCGACAGCAGCACCTTGACTGGGGAAGGCGGCCCACCCGCCAGGAGAGGTGCATGCTTGCGTGCAGCAGCAATTGGCCGCTGCTGCTCCGCAGTGCTGGTCTCGTCGTCGGGCGCCATCGTTCATGATGATCAGCCGTGCAGCACGACCATTTCGCGCTCCCGCCGAGGACGCGGTGCAGCGAGGCTGACTCTTGCCTCTGCGTGTGCGAGTGGCTTCCTGGGCTGGGGCTCGAGCCGAGCCTTGCCGTACCCTCGATCGAATTCGAGTTCGCGAACACGACAGACGCTTGCATCCTGCTGCACAAGCGGAACGATCAACCACGCTGCTAGCACTCAAGAAGGAGGCCTCGTCCTTTCCTCTACCTGCAACGCCGCCGCCCGCCAAGCCTCACGCCACGGCCGCCTCGCTCATGCCTGTGAGCGACGC
>VFQP010003156.1_pt1 | contig 17138 bp, 19 predicted proteins | sample 3512351 | NCBI WGS metagenome assembly VFQP01 (sample SAMN10412372, study PRJNA504923) | tailings metagenome | isolation source: Relicate 1 Philex TSF1 revegetated site | place: Philippines: Tuba, Benguet | collected 2017-08-29
CGCCCCGCGCGGGCGAGCACCCCCCCCCCCCCCCCTTCCCGTTTTGCGACACCCGTGACGATCGCGACTGCACCGCACCCCCGAGCCGGCGGGGCCGACGCCTGCGGACTGCCCTGACGCCGTGAGCGCCGCTGATGCGCGTGACGCGGACGGACGCACGGACGGGTGCACGCGCGTGCCGTCACTGCGGCGTGGCCCTGGCGCTTTGCGTCGCTCGGACCGCATCCGCACGCGCGACACCGCACGTGCTGCCGCCGCACCACACCACAGACAGGGGAGGACACCAGACGTGGGGAGCCTTGTTCGACCGGTTTTATAAGGCGGAGCCGGGAACCCATCACCACCACCACCATTTGCCTGCGTGGCGTGCGGGGTGCGGCACGACTTCGCGCGCGTGGGCCTCGCTCGGGGGAGGAGGTGGCCGCCGCCGCTGCTGTTGCTGCTGCTGCTGCTGCTGTTCAGCGTGCTTGTGTTGCGGGCCCCGGGGGCTCTCCTGGTGGTCGGTCCTTCTCGATTCATCATCAACATTTGCTGTCGCGTGTGCTGTGCTGCGGATGCTCTGTGGTGCCGTGTGCCTCTCTCCTCTCCCCTCCCACTCCCCAGCACACGCGCAGCGTGCGTGCGCCACACGGGTGGCGGCGCGGGCTCTCTTGCTGCTGCCTGCGCCCTCTCGGGAAAGCCTTGTAAGTGGAGGGATTCAGGCGCGGCAGGATCGCGGCGAGCGGTTGTTTCACGTCGCACGCGCCAGCGCAGGCCAGGAGGAGGAGGAGGAGGAGAAAGAAGCAGAAGAAGAAGCAGACGGGTGGCTGGCAAGCAGCCCCTCGCCATTTCCAGGATTGCCGTGCAGTGAGGGCGGATCATACCAGGGGTGCCAGCGCCGCAATGCAGCCAGCAGTGAACCGTCGGCGGGAACCCGGTGCCGGGGTCAGCAGCATGATCAGCAGCACGCAGCGTGGTGGTCTTCAGTGTGGGTAGATAGAGCAGGTTGGGCAGGTTCCAAAGGTGCGTGGGGCTGTGTGCAGTGAGGAAAGTGCAGGGAGCCAGGACATCGTGCAGTCCGCAAGCACCGAATGGCAAGCCCGAGCCACCACATGCAGTGCGCGTCAGGTGAAAAGTGCGCAGGAGGCTGGGCAGAGGGCTGGGCCCAGTCCTCGAGACTAGCCGGCCTGGGAGAGCACGTAGGCGCAGGCGTTGACGCCCGTGGACGCCATGGTCGCAAACGCGGCGGAGCTGAAGAAGCACGCGTAGTAGTTTGGGTTGGAGCTGGGGTCGTAGTACACGACAAAACCGCCGCACGACCCCAAGTCGCACTTGTTCTTGCTCGAATTGATGGCGGCGTTCATGTTGCCCACCTGGTTCTCGCACGACGTGTACGCGCCATACGTGCCGGTTGGCACCGAGTTGGCGGCCTGTGACACATAGCCCGAGGGCGCGGGGTCGCCTGCGGGCGGCGTGTGCAGGGGGGGGGACAGCAGCACCAGGGACGGGTCGTGGCGTGAGGGTGTCGGGGGGGAGGCGGGAGGGTGACATGTGTGGAGGCGGGCGGTGTCCCAGGATTGCAGTGTGGGGCCGAGGGCTCACATGACCAAGGCGGCGGCGGCGGAGGGTACGGCGGGTAAGGTGCGGGAGGCGTGGGCGGGGGGAAGTTGCTGAAGACCGAGCCGTCTGCCCTCAGCGGCGTGGGCCTGCGCGTGCGGTGCGAGGGCGGCGCACGCACGAGACCTGTGGTCTCGCAAGTGAGAACGGTTTGCTGCGCTGCGGCGCGCTGGCCGCTTTGCCTCCCTGCTGCAAGCTGCCCTCCCCACGCGGCTCTCACGGGTTAGGCGGGAAGGGAGGGGGAGAGGGGCTCGGCGAAGGCGGGGACGGCGAAGGCGGCGAGGGTGGGGGCGGGTAGGGCGACGGCGGCGGCGGCGGCGCGGGAGGCGGGACGGGCGGGGGCGGCGGCCGCGGCGGAGGAGGCTGCGCCGGGGGCGGCGACGGCCTGAGCGAGCAGAGCAGCACACAAAGAGGTGCACAGGCGTGAGCGACGAAGGCCACGGGAGGTGCGCCGCACGCGGCGCTTTCCGCACGCGCCCGCAAACTGCCAGCGCAGCGCGCACTCACGCGGGCGGGGCGGGCGGTGGAGGGTACGGCGGCGGTCCGGGCGGCGGGTAGTAGATGACGTTGAATAGCAGCGCGTCGCACAGCTCGTCCCCAAAGACGGGCACGTTGGCGGCTTGGTCGGCCGGGCACCTGTTTGTGCGGAGGTTCCAGCGGGCGCGGTACGAGTTGCTCGTATCGCTCACTGGCAGCTGCCAGGAGGGCTGCGTCTCTGCCAGGTCGGGCTGGAACGTCGTGCCGGGAGCGCCTGTCGAGGGAGGTGTGTGTGCGGGGGCAACAGGACGCAGGGAGCAGCACACGTTGGGAGCACACGTTGGGTGGCAGGTGGAAGAGAGATAGTGTTGTAGGTGTGTGGGTGGAGGGCAGTGCCGTCTCGAGCTGGGAGTCGTACCTAGAGGGTACTGGATGTCGAGCACGAGGGCGCTGCGGGGGTCGCGCCCGCCCAGGTACGTCGTGATGGACGACTGCTCCAGGCTCACGGGCAAGAAGCGGGAGCGGCTGAGGCCCATGAACTCGCCCAGCTGGCGAACCGTGTCGTTGAGGAAGCGCGAGCGCCGGATGAAGAAGGACTGCGGCGGCGGGCTGACGTTGCCGGGGTTGAACGTCTGCTGGTAATCTTGTGACAGCAGGAACTGGAAGCGCTGCGGCGTCCAGCCGTAGAGCTCGATGAAGAGCTCTCCCACGCCTGCGGTTTTGGTTGGTGCGCGGGCAAGCGAGAGATGCGGGCGGGCTGTAGCAGGATAGGAGAGCGCGGTGAGTCGGATCGGGAGATCTCTCCCCAGAGCTCAGAGATCCTGTCAGCGCGAAGAAGCCTGCCAGGCCCGCACCGATCGTGTCGTCGTCAGTGGCGTCGCCTCCGCCATAGGGCGGTGCAGGCGGGCTGATGTACGGCTGCGCCGCCGCGAGCGCGATCACCGCGGCCAGCGCCGCGAGGCGGAACGCCCAGCGATGCTTGCTGCGGCAGCCTCTTGATGGTAGATGCATCACCATCTCTGGATCCCTGCTGAGTGAGGAGCACCGCAGGCGTGACGGCAGCAGCACACATTTCAGTGTCGGTCGTGGTGGGCGACGGCTGGTGGCCGTCGAGAAAAGCACGACACTGAGCAAGGAGGGGCACGCACAGCGCTTCATTGCGAGCTGTATCGCATGCGTGCGCTCGCGCTGGGGATCTCTCCTGCGCTGGCTCCAGTACCGCTGCGCACTCGTAGTCAGAGCCTTGACCAAGACCGATCCACAGCGAAAGCCCGAGGCAAGTGCTCACCTCGCTCGCTCCTCACGAGCTGCGCTGCTGCTCGGCGCTCGATGTGGTGGCCCACAGACTCTGCGCGCCGGGGCCGCTCCTTCGGGCGTCCTGCGGAGATCCTTGAGCCTTGAGCGGCGCTGTGTGGCTGGCGCGCTAGGAGCTTGGCGCGCTGTCGCAGTGCTGACGAGCTGTGTGTGTTCGTTCGCCCACGAGCGCTTTGTTCTTCTGGGCGTGCGCTCGCGCCTCCGAGCACTTTTCTCGCGCACGCATGTACTGCTGCTGGGACTCTAAACCGACGTCCACGACATGCGGGCTGCAGCAGAGCGCACTACAGCACTACAGCAGCACTACAGCAGGAGGAGCCTTGCAGCCGTGCCTGCCGAGAGCGTCAGCGTGGGAGACGCAGGGAATCACCGAGCGGGCACGAGCAACAAGGGATTCCCCGCAACACACGCACCACGCCGCCGCAAGGGTGCATCGCGGCCGCGGCGCGTCATCAGAGGGTGAAGAACACCAGGCGTGCGCGAGATGCGCGCACTCAGAGCAGCATGCTGTGCACGTAGAGGAGGACCTGGGAGCCGCACCACGAGCCACACGTCCAGAGCACGCCCAGCCCGGCGCCTGGCGCGCGCGCACGCCGTCGCACGTGGGGCGGTGCACGTGCGCCAGCGGTGGCCCGGCCTCCACAAACCGCACTGCACGGGGTCTCGCGCCAAAGTGGCGACGCACGTGCGCTACGCAGGCGCTCGCAGCAGAACAACCCGGCAGGGCGACTCCACGCCCGAACGGGGCGAACAACCCGTCTGCCCCCGCCATACAGCCACATGGTCAGGGGCAGCCTGCAGTCTGGGGCAGCCTGCCGCTCCCCAGAAGCAAAGCAGCAAAGGCGCCAGGCGGGTGGGCGCCGTGCAGCCCACCCTGCCCGTCTGCGACGGGCGCTGACGAACCGCGTCGCGTGTCGCTTTGGCTCCGCTCACACCGAGGGGCGAGGCAGCCGGGTGCCAGGCAGCCAGGCGGCGCAGAGGCGCAGCAGAGTGGGGCGGACGTTGTCCGGGGCAGGCGCACAGGCAGCCACAGGGGAGAGAGGCGTCAGGTGCTGCCGTGGCAACGGGGAAAAAGAGCTCGAGAAGAGAACCCGACGCCGCTTCAACCGTCCTCACTCCGTCCCGAAGCGCCCGCGACGACGAGGCAGGAGGAGAGGCGCGTCCACGACCCCACCGCGGCCCCACACGAGCGGCAGCGCGCGCCGCCGGCACCCCACCCCGGCACTGTACACACCACGCCGCCACGCCGCCGCCGGCCGTCGCGCCGCCCTCCCTGCCCCGGCCACCCTCCCATGCAGCGGCGCCGCCACGCGCCTCCTGCGCGCCGCCCGCCTCTGCCACCGCGTCTGCCACCGCCGCGCGCCTCATTTCTGCGCGCCCTCGGTGCCGGGCATCTCCTTGGCCAGCCACTCGCGCAGCGCCGCCGCGCATATCTCAGTGTCGGTCGGGCTCAGGTTGAAGTTCTCGCTGATCTCGTGCGCCAGGTTGTCCGCCGTGTCAATCTCGGGGTCAAACACAAAGTCAATGGTGCGCACAAAGGGCTGCAGCTCGCCGGCGCCCTCGCCGCCCTGCTGCGCCGCCGCCGTGGAGGAGGAGGACGCCGCCGCCTCGGTCATGACGAGGCGAAAGTGCATCTTGCCGTCCTTGACCTTGCCGTGGAACTCAAAGTTGTAGTCCTCGCCGCGCAGCTTGCCCACGGCTATGGGCGCCGCGCCGTCCTGCGAGGTCGGGACAAAAAACGACCGCCAGGGCACGTAGCAGAGGCGTCGCTCCTTGCTGCTGCGCTCGCTCAGCGTGAAAAGAGAATGGCAACGCGCACGCACGTGGTGCCTCTGCGCCGCTGCTCAGCGGGCCCCGCGTGCAGCCGGGAGCGCCCTCGCCTGCCTGTGCCGCCCCAGCCCGCCCGCGCACCCTCGTCATCAGCAAACCGCGCACCTGCTCTGACCCGCCCTGCTCCTCGGTCCGCCGCTTGTCCAGCGCATCGCGCAGGTTGCGGCTGCTGGCGTTGAGCGACGCGCCCAGGTCCTGCTCCGCTCCTCCCCCGCCGCCGCCGCCGCCCGTGCCGCCGCCGCCCGTGCCGCCCGCCCCCAACCCGCCGCCGCCGCCGCCGCCGCCGCCGCCCTGGCCCTGCTGCTGCTGCGGCTTTTTGAGCACGAGGAAGGGGTGCTCGAGCAGCTCCACCGCCGTGGGCCGCTCCTCGGGCGGCGCCACGCACTTGGCCACAAACTGCCGGCACTCGTCGTCCTGCACCTCGGCGACGAGCGCCTGGATGTTGGGGCAGTGCTGCGGGTCTAGCTGCTTGAGCGTGAGCAGCTCGAGCATGCAGAGCCCAAAGGCAAAGATGTCGCTGCTGGGGCTGAAGGAGGAGCCCATGAGCGGGTTGGGCGGCGTGGCGGGCGGCGCGGCGGCGGCGGTGCCGTTGCTGCTGCCCGCCGCCAGCTGCTGCTGCTCCTGCCAGCGGAAGGGCAGCAGCGTGGCGAGGCCGAGGTCGCCGATCTTGATCTCGCCGCTGTGCCCGTTGACGTAGATCTTGTCGCAGCGGAGGTCGCCGTGCGTGATGGGCGGCTGCATGCCGTGCAGGTACTCGAGCCCCTTGAGGATCTGGCGCGCCATGCGCTTGACGGCCTTGAGGTCCAGGTGCTTGTGCAGGTTGCGGTACTGCCGCAGGTTGCCGCTGGTGAAGAGCTCGGTGATGAGGTTGATGCACTGCTGGTCGGCCGACTCCCAGCACTTGAAGCAGCGGATGATGTTGGGGTGGTCGAGCTCCAGGCCCTTTTGGATGTCGCGCGCCACCGCCGCGAGCTGCTCCTCGCTGAGGCCCAGCGCCGCTGTGTTGATTTTGCTCCACGCGACGTCGATGCCCAGCTGCGTGTCGAACGCCTTGAAGACGCTCTTGAAGCGGCCCTTGCCCACGCTCTCCTTGTACCGGTAGTAGCGCTCCTCGGGGTCGAGCTCCACCACCTGCACGCACCAAGGGCGCACGCCTCTTGAGCGAGAAGGGGGAGAGGGGCCCCTCGACGAGCACACCATCTCCAGCTCGCGGGTGCGCCCCCTTCCTTCTGCACGGCCCCTCCTCGCCGAGGCTCCCGCCGCGCGAGGACGAGGAATTCGTCGCGTGGGTGATCGGCCCGCACGCGCGCCGGCCCCCGCCCTCTGGGGCCCTCCTGTGCTCGTGCTCTGGCTCCCTCTCTGCGGCGCAAAGGTAGCTCACCTCGTCGTCCCCCTGGTCCGCCATCAGGCTGATGGCGATGGCGCGAGGGAGGCGCCCCTCCTGCTGCTGCTGCTGGTGCTGCGGCTGCTGGTGCGGCTGGCGCCCTGCCTCTGGGCTCCTCGGCTCGCTCGCGCTCCGGCCAAGTGCCGCCCTACGACTGCCTCCTCCAGGCTGCTGCGCGCATCGCCGTGCGAGGCAGCCACGCCATGCACGCCTCTCCCGCCCGCTCCTCCGCGCCGGGCACACGCCAACCCGGGCCGCTGCGCGCTGCCTCTCCCTTGCCGCCGCGCGGGGTGGACGCGCTGGGTCGGACTGCAGAGCCCTGCGGCTGCTCAAGGCGCGGCCTGCTCCGCGTTGCTGGCGACAAGGACGACGATCGTGCGTGTTGGTGTGCTCGCGCTGGGGTGTGTGCTGCCGCGAGGGCTCCACCCGCCCAGGACCTGCGGCACAGCCCTGCGGCACACCCAGGGACGCACGGGATGGGAGCGGCGCAGGACGGCGGCGATTGCTTAAGAGAAAGCAGGCTGGCGCACCGCAGGCGGCCCAGCAGCATGGGGCCCCGCGGTGCACGAGAGGGTCGCAGCGCGCTCAGCACGTCCGGCGCTCAGGCAGCAACGCGTGCGCCGCTGGTGGTGAGCGACAGGGCTGTGCGTCAGGGCACCAGGACGACGGCGTCGGCGCCGCCGTACAGGGCGGGGCACGTGCGGAGGTGCGCCAGGAGGTCGGGGAAGGTCCACCTCTTGCCGCCAGCGGGCGTCTTGTCCCGGCCGCAGCGGTGGCAGACCAGCTCGCCCTTGAGCACGTCCGCCGGCGGCAGGCCCACGACGCGCCCGTGCTCCCCCAGCTGCCGCTCCACCTCGTCCAGGCTCACAAAAAAGGGCGCCGTGAACGTCATGTAGTGCTTCTTGCTCTGCGCGCGCAAAGGAGAGGCGCAGCGCGCAGAGGAGTGAAGCACCATAAGGCCACCGGCGGCAGCGGCGGCTGCGACGGTAGGAAGAGCAGCGCAGTTGGCGCACCTTCATCGCGGCGCCGCACAGGTCCTGGCTGATGACGTGCAGATGCAAATGCCGCATGCTGCGCGAAGCAGGGCCGAGCAGCGGGACCTCCTCCAGCGCTTGGGAAGACCCGCACTCGTGTTCGCCACGCCAGGCAGCGCGGCAACACAACCGCAGGCAGCGGAGCGCCGCCCGTCCCCTCACCTTGGGTGCGCGTGGAAGCCCAGCCGGAACACGTGGCTCGAGGGCGGGCCCGCCGCCCCGCTGTCGCCCTCCTGCCGCCGCGCCTCCTCCACCCACCGCAGCGCCACGCCGCGCATGTGCTGCAGCAGGGGCAGGTGCTCCCGGCGCAGGTCGGCCGGCGCGTCCAGGCCCCGCAGGCGCGGCAGCACCAGCGCGTGGTGCCGGGCCTTGGGGTACCTGCGACCAACCGGCCCAGCGCAAGCGGGTCCACAGGCTCGGCCCCGAAACAGCACGCCTTTTGCTTCCCGGCCCCAACCCACTCCTTGATGCACACGAGGAGCAGGTGGCGCTCGAAAGACACATGCAAACAGAGGTCTCAAGCGAGCGCCACACGCACTTGTCCAGCAGCCGCACCACCCGGTCGTCCACAAACACGCCGGGCTGCCCCTCGATCCGCGACGGCGACATGGCGATCTGGTACAGCTGCTGCTGGCTGGGGTGGTAGAACTTGGTGCCGCCGCCGCCGCCGCCGCCACCACCCGCGCCGCCGGGCGGGGAGGTGGCGGCACTGCTGCCACCGCCCTTGCCGGTCGCCTGCGGCCGCTGCTGCTGGGTGGCGGCGCCCTGCATCAGCATGGCAAAGGCGTTGCGCGGAGCCGCCGCCTGCTGCTGCTGCGGAGGCGCCTGCGGCGGCTGCGGGGCGGGCGCAGGTGCGGGTGCCGGCGCGGGCGTGCCAGCGCCGGCGTCCGCCCCGTCCCCTTGCATCCTCGCACGCTTGGCCGCCTTGGGCAGCGTCCCCGGCGTGCCGCCGCCAGCGCCGCCACTGCTGCCGCCAGCCAAACGCGGTGGCGAGGGCGCCGGCCCTCCCGGCGCTGCGGGCGCCTGCCGCTGCTGCACCTGCTGGGTGGCGGTAGCGCCGCGTCCGGGCTGCGACCCAGACGCGCCCACGCCAGCCCCCAATGACGCCTTTGCCGCGGCAGATCCGCCGCCACCGCTACCACCGCCCATGGGCTTCGGCCCGCCCCCGTTCGCAGCCGCCGGCGAAGCGCTGGCGCCGCCGCCCGCCGGCCGGCCAGCCCCGAAGAAGCTATGCAGTGTGCGCACGCCCCCTGCGCCCCCTCTGCCGCTAGCAGGCCCTGCCGGCTGGTTGCGCGTCCAGTGCCCCCAAGGGTCCCCTGCCGCCGCCGCCGCCGCCGCCCCAGCGCCCTGATCAGTTGCCGCCGCCGCTGTGGCAGAGGAGCCGTCGCCGCGCCGGTGCAGCTTCCAGGCGGCTAGCGCAACGTCCACGTGCGCCGGCGTGGGGCACTGCATGACGGTGGCAAAGCGCTCTGCCTGCGCGTCCGGCGCGCCTGCACAGCGCGCGCGGATCACCAACGCCGTGCGTTCAACTGGCCGCAACCGCGCATCAACTGCGTCTGGACCTGCGCCGAGTGCCTGCAGCCCGTGCGCAGGCACGTCCGCCCACCCGAGAAGCGTGCCTCACTCACCTCCTCCCTGGGTGAGCGCCTTGTGGAACTTTGCCACCAGCCCGGCGGCGCGCGGGCCCTGCACGCCGCTGGGGTGGTCAGTGCGGGCGGTGGCGCGCGCAACGCACACCTGCGACAGCACCGCGGACGGCAGCCGCCGTCGCCGTCGTCACTGGGCACGCAACGCCCAGCACGCTGCGGCCCGCGACGCTGGCCGCGCCGCCGCCGCCTCACCTTGAGGGGCAGCGCAAACACCACGGCGTGCAGCGGGCTGCGCAGGCGCTGCGCCAGCTGCACGAAGGCGCCCCGCTGCTCCAAGTCCACGTTGCACCTGCGGCGCGGCACGCGTCGCGTGGCGCAAGCGCCACGTCGCCCGCCGCGCAGCGCACCGACAAGGTGAGCAGGAAGGCAATCGCCGCCCCCAGGCAGGCGAGCGCACCTGTCGACGATGACGCTGCGGCCGGTGCTGAGCGCGGACTGGGCCACCGTCAGGCACTTCTTCTTGGTCCCGGGCTTGCCGTTGGCTGCAAGCGAGATGCCAGTCCCGTCAGCTCAGTCCTCTCGCCGAAGAGAGCCAATCACATGAAGAGCCAACGCAGCGCAAGGCGCACGCGCGCGCAGCGCAGCAAGCGCTCACCAATGGTGTCCTGGTTGACGACCTGCCACGTGTCGGGCGCCGCCGCCACCAGCGCCTGCGCAAACGTGCTCTTGCCTGCGCGCGCCAGCAGCAGAAACGCGCCACCCCATCCGCACGCGATGGCGACGCACGCACCCCGTCCCGCAAACGCACGAGCGCGGATGCATGCGTGGCGACGCATCAGGCGGAAGAGAGCGCGGCGAAAGCGATGCTCACCTGCGCCGGGGGGGCCCACCAGCACCAGCATGGCGCCCGGGGGCGGCCGGCGAGCAGACGCGTCGCCCGGCGACCCCGAGGCTTCCGCGCTCGCCGGCTGCTCCGCACCCGCCTCCTCCTGCTCCATCTCGTCCTCTCCGTCCTGTTCGATTCCTTGGCCACCCTCCCCGCCCACATCTCCCAGGCTGACGCCGCTGTCCTCTTGCATGGCGACGACCTCTGCATCCCCGTCCTCTTCGTGTGCATCCGCCGCGGCGCCCTGAAGCGACGGCGGCGGGGCCGCCGCCATGGCAGTGGCGGCGCCTGGCGCGGCGGCGCGGAGGAGGAAGGCGCAGCTGGGCGTCAGGGGGTGCTGCGGCGGCAGCAGGGAGACGCCGTCGCCGGCGCGCAGCACGGCGCTCTGGCCTGCGGTGCGTTTGGGCGGGCGAGGACGGGCAGGCGGGGCATTGCCCTCAGAGGCAACGTATGGAAGCCGGCACAAGCAGCTGGTCTGGTGGGAAGCTAGCAGGGCGCCCTGAGGAAGCTGCGAGGCGCACCGGGGTGCACCGCCTCAACGCCCTGGCTGGCCCACGCGCTGGCGGAGGCAGGCGAGCACGTGGCGTCGCCGCCAGCGGGAGGCCGCAGCACGAACGTCGCGTTGCACTTGCTCACGGCCGTCAGCTGCACGTGCAGCTGCCCCAAGGCCGCGCGAGCAGAGTAGGGCGTGCAGGCGTGGAGCGCGGGCGGGCGGGCCCGTCGGGCGCAATGCCTAATGGCGAGCCAAGGCGCACCTGGGGCGGGTCGTCGTCGAGGAGCTGCAGGCGGCAGTGCTGCCTGCGCACGCACACAAAGCCAGCGAGGCGCTGCGCACGTCAGCAGTCCTCCAAGACAGCAGTCACGGACATGAGAAAACCCAAGTCCAACCAAACGTGTGCGGGTTGAGACGGGGGCCCCTGCGCTAAGCCGGACTGATTGGCATGGCGCGCGGCGCGGTGTGCGGCATCAGCTCGCGAGCAGCTTGAGCGATGATCACCTGGAGACCTTTTCCAGCACTTCTGGAGCGGCGTTGCCCAAGTCACTCCTGCCCAGGAAGAGCACAGGCTCGGCAGACGTCAGGAGGCGCGCGCCAGCGGTGGCCAGTGGGAGCGCAGCAGCCCTGGAGGAGGGGCTCGCTGACGCGATCGCGATCTGCATCTGCGAGAGCGAAGCCGAGAGAGCTGCAGCGTCACGTCGCGGCTGGGCGCAAGACCCGCCCGCGCGCCGCCATGCGCGGCCTCACAGCAGTCGTGGCGTCTCAAGCTCCGTGGCCCTTCGCAGCTTTTCTTTTTCTCAGTGCGCACAGCGGGCGCACGGCAGCAGCACGGCGCTCCTGCCGCGCCTGCCGGGCAGCAGCAGCACGCGGGCAGCGGAGGCAGCGGCGGTGGCCGCCTCGCGGCGGCGTCTGGCGTGCTGCTCCGCCGGCCGCCGCATGGCCGGCTCCAAGTACGAGCACGTCAAGCAGTACGAGCTGGAGGACCGGCTGCTGCCCGGCACCTTCATCGTCATCCGCGTCGACGGCAAGGGCTTCACCAGGTGCGCGCTCCCCACGCAGCAGCAGGGAGGCAGCAGGGAGGCGGAGCGCCGATGCGTGCGCACTAGCGCCCCTCGGCGCCCCTCGGCGCCCTCCACTTTCATGCGCAGGTTCAGCGAGCTGCACGGCTTTGCCAAGCCGAACGACAAGCGGGCGTTGGACCTCATGGATGCGTGCGCCAAGGTGCAGCAGTTGACGCTTGAAGCGGGGAGGCGGACCCTACGTTTGTTGGCGCAGCGGGAACACACCACGCATGCCGGCGCTCGTGGGGCTGCGCAGGCCGTCATGGCGGAGTTTGCCGACGTGAGGCTGGCGTACGGCGAGTCCGATGAATACTCGTTCGTCCTGCACCGGGCCGCTCAGCTATACAGTGAGCGCACACAGTGGCACGCGTGTGCTGCCGGCGTCTCCACGGCACGAACGGGGCGGGCCAGGCCTGGACGGAACGCGTGCAGACGCCTGCCTCCTCGTGGCTGACCCCTCCTGTGGCTGCCTGGCGCAGACCGGCGCAGCGCCAAGATCGTCTCTCTGCTCGTCTCGTGCTTCACGGCCAACTACGTCGGCCTCTGGCCGGCCTTCATGGCGCCGGCCACGCCACTGCGGAGCACTCCTATGTTCGACGGCCGGGCCGTTTGCTATCCCGACGTCCAAACTGTACGTGACTACCTGGCCTGGCGGCAGGTGGACACGCACGTCAACAATCTGGTGCGGGAGGACCACATTGGAGTGCCTGGGATTGGTACTTGGGATTGCGCTGTGGCGGCGGCCCGTCGCTTTGAGCAGGCCTCTGCGGGCTCTGCCGCGCGCCATGCCGTGCGCAGTACAACACCTGTTTTTGGGCGCTGGTCCAGCAAGGAGGGCTCACGGCGGCAGAAGCGCACGCAAAGCTCAAGGTGACGTCCATGTCCTGTGCCCGCTCTATGTGCGTTCCGCTGGGCTCTGCCACCCTCAACCCTGCCACCCTGCTCCTGCTTTCGCGCACCCCCCCTCCACAACTCGCTCTTTAGGGCACGGATGCGGCGGCCAAGAACGAGCTCCTGTTCTCCTCGTTCGGCGTCAACTATGCAGAGCTGCCGGAGCAGTTTCGCAAGGTGAGCGCAAGGTGGTCGCGTGGTCACGTGATGCTGGCCACCGTTGCGTGGTGGTGGGTGGGCAACCCCTCTGGACGCGTGCCTCCTGCGCCCTTGTGATGGCAGGGCTCCGTCCTGGTGCGCTCCAAGGAGCCGCAAGTCGTCAAGGACACGGGCGGGCCAGACGGCGGGCCCGTGGTTCGGGAGCGGCCGTCCGTCGCCGTGCTGCACGTCGACATCATCAGGGACGAGTTCTGGGCCGAGCGGCCAGCGCTGCTCACCTGACTGCTGGATTTCTCTGCAGGACAGCTGGAACTGTCGCAATCGCTTTGAACGCCGCGCGCTGCACGCGCCACCGCGTGGGGCGGCTGCTTGGCCACCACACTGTTTGGGGGCGGTGATATGGCAACTCACAGCAGTCGCTTGCCGCCGTGTGGGGCCTGAGCTGGACAGGCTCCCGGGCCGTGCAGCCCGTGCATCTGAGATGCCGAGCAGCCGGAACTTGGCGCACCGCCTGGCGATGCGGGAGCTGTACGCGCATCGCCCAGGCTCAGCGGTGAGGCGATGCGCAGTGGCGGGAGATGTAGCCGGCGCGCTTTCGTGCCGTGCGCGTCGATGTGGGCCTCACGTCCTTCGGCGATGGCCAGACGAGCACCGCAACGCAGCCGTGCAGGCATGCTGCAATGGCGCAGCAGAGACAGCAAGCAGCGTTGTAGCAGCGGCGACGTGTGTGGGCGCACACGTCTGGCTCCACACGACCCGCCAGTGTGGCGCACGTGGCGAACGCAGGCCAACAGAGCCAGGCAGCTCTACGATGCCCTCACGCCCAACACCGTGGTGCGCTGCTGCCCGTGGCGCCAGCGATGCCGCACACACACCAGGCTGCTGCGCTCTACGCCACACTCTGACGGCACGCACGCCCCTTGGCTCTGCGCCACAACGCAGATATCGCACTGCGACCTGCCAGAGGCGCACATATGCAAGTTCAGCCCCGATGGGCAGTTCCTGGTGCGTCGGCGCTTCGTAGCGCCGTGATGCGGACGGCGTGCGTCCCCAGCCCATGGTCCCTCCGTGTGTGCAGGACGGCTTGCGCTTTTGCCCTCTCGCACCGCTGCTGCGGCACAGGTCTGCTTCGGCTCCGCCTTCCAGCAGCTGGTCGTGTACCGCTTCACCGGGCACGCGACGGCGGTGGCCCGCCTCCAGCAGCAGCAGCAGCAGCAGCAGCAGCAGCAGCAGGCGCCAGGCGGCGCGCCGGGCGCAGCGGCACCACCGCCCACGTCGCAGCCAGGCAGCGCGAGCACCGCCCTGGTGCCCGTGCGCACGGCGCTGGGGTTCAGGCGCATCCCGTCGCTGACGTCGCTGCTGCGGGCCGACGCGGCGGCGGCGGCCGGGCGCCCCTCCCAGTTCAAGGAGTGAGTGCACGCGTGCTGCTACTGCTCAATACAAGCTTCTAGGGCCCATCAGGCCCGTCAGCTCGCGTCGCCACAGCCCTGTTGCCGCCTGCCCTCGCCACATGGCACCCGTCGTCTCTCCCTGGCTGCGTCCCGCCGCGCCGCAGCTTTTTCCAGCTGGTGTACCGCGCCAACCTGTGCACCGGCGGCAGCACGCACCTGGCCAAGGACCTGGCGCTCTTCCCGCTGGCCGGCGCCACGGGCGCGCTGCCGCTGCTGCTCGTGGCCTCGCACACCGACCCCACGCGCCAGCAGCAGCAGCAGCAGCAGCAGCAGCAGCAGCAGCAGCAGCAGCAGCAGCAACAACAACAGCAGGCGCGGCTGCCGCCGGCGCCGGTGCGCGTGGTGCCGTACGTGGAACGGACCACTTTCCACCTGGTGCGGCCCTCCCTGCACACTCGCAGCAGATGGAGCGCAGTTGGGCCGGCTGCTGCTTGCGCCGCGTCCTGGGCAGCCGTCGCGTGGTGTGGCGTGCTCGCCGCCGCCCGCACCAGCAGGGCGCGTGGTGTCCCAGCCCACAATGGCGCGAGCACGCTCGTGTGCGGTGCTGCGTGGCGCGTTGGGTGGTGTGCTGCGCAGCTGAACCTGGAGACGGGCCAGCAGCTGGACTCCTTGACGCTGGAGCACGACTGGGTGCCGCTGGCGGGCGGCATGGGCGTCAGCCTGCTGGGCGACCTCCTCGCCATCACGGCGGTGAGCGGCCCCGCATGCGCAAGGGCTTGCAGAGGGCTTGGCAGCAAGGACTCGTCTCGTCTCCCGCCCCGCGAGCCGCTGCCAGAAGGCAAGGGGCAAGGGAAGGGACAGGAGACCGTCAAGCTGGTGCGCGGTGGTTGCGGCGAGCTCAGTGCTGCGCGTGCTGCTGCGTCGTGTGTGCGCCGTTGCTGCAGGTGCGGAGCCAGCAGGTGCTGCTGGTGCAGGTCAAGCGGATGGGGCAGCTGGTGCAGGTGCTGCAGCTGGGCCAGTGGTGCCGGGAGGACGACCAGCTGGTGGTGGCGCAGGCGGACGAGGCCGAGCGCAGGTGAGGGGGGTCGTGAGCGTGGGGTTGACAGGGAGGCGACCGGGTGAGTGAGCAGCGAGCCTCGGAGAGTCGCCAAGCGCACACCGGCGCAGGTAGGTTTGCGCGTACAGGTGGGCAGCGCGCAAAGCGCAAAGGAGTGGCACAGGAGGATTGCTCATGCAGAAGGACGAGCCCGGCTGGGACAGGAAGGGAAAGGCAGAGCGCTTCACCTGTCACGTTGGCCGGCCGCAGGTGGCAGCAGCAGCAGCGGCAGCAGCGGCGCCACCTGGCCCAAAAGCAGCAGCAGCACCAGCAGCACGGGCCAGGCGGCGCCGGCGCGCTGCCGCCCGTGCACGCTGCGCATGCCGCGCCCGGCGGCCTCAAGCGGTCACGGCGCTCGGACGACGGCGATCTCAGCGGCTCCGACCTGGAGGAAACACACGCGGCAGCGGGCAACGGCAGAGGAGGGACCGTCGACGCGGGACCGCTGACAAACGGGCACCCCAGGGGGGCGAGCAACGGCAGCGGCAACGGCAACGGCGCCGCGCCGCTGGCTCCGGCGGCGTCGCGCCGGCGGTTGAGCAACGGGCACGTTGCGTTTGACGGGGCGGACGGGCCGCACCCGGCACCGGCGGCGCAGAGGCGGGCGGCGGCGGCTTCGCAGCCGCAGCAGCAGGTCCCCGCGCGGGCCGGCGTCGCTGCGAACGGCCGCGGCCATGGCAGCGCGAACGGAGGCGGAGGGGGGCACATGCTGTCGCTGGTGCTGCACCCGCCGGCCGCCGCCCTGGCCCCGGGCGGCGAGGCCGCCGCCCTGCCGACGGCCGCAGCGGGGCTCCAGGGCGATGGGGCGCAAGGCGGCGGCGCGGCGCGCGGCGGCGGCGGCGGCGGCGTCGCCGGCGGCGGCGCGATGGCGTCGCCGCTGCTTGCCGGGCTGCGGCAGAAGCTTCTGACGCACCACTTTTTGTCGAGCCTGCAGGCGGCGCGGGCGGGCAGCGCGCCGAGCAAGACGGCGCGGGCGTCAGCGCGCCGGGCGGCGCTGCGGAGCTTTTACGCGGACTTTGAGGCGCTGGCGGGCCTGGTGGTGTGGCGGGTGAGCGAATGCGGGGGCGTTGGCCGTTTCTGCGGAGGCGGCGGTGGGTGCGTGAGCGAGGCGGGGAGGCGGGTCTGGTGACGTTGCGACGAGGGAGGGGCGCAGAGTGAGCAGACCCGTGGAGGTGATTGCTGGCATGGACGTGGGCGCACTCTTGCCCGCAGGCGCAGCTCATCACCCCAGACCTCATCCTGCTCGACCTGGGGACGCCCACCGGCAGCGCCGCTGCGGACGGGCCGCAAGGGCCGGCGGCGGCAGCGGCGGCGAACGGGGCAGGCGGAGCGGCAGCAGCAGCCGCGCAGCAGCAGCAGCAGCAGGCAGGGGCCCCGGCGGGCGCGGCTGGCGGGCCCGGCACCGGCGGGCTGGGCGGGCCGCAGCAGAGCCAGTACCTGGCCGTCTACGACTGGCGCGAGGCGCGGGTGCGGGCGTTCCTGGCGTCCACGAGCGACGCGGCGGTCGAGCTGCTCCTCGAGTGAGCGAACGAGAAGCGGATATGTCTGCGTGGCGCGGAGGCCTGGGTTGTTTGCTTCGGTGTGCGGCGGCGGCGCTGCTGTTTGTTGACGCACGCTGTGCGCGCTCTGTGTGTGTCTGCAGATACGCGCCAGTGTTGGGCGCCGACGCGTGCGCCTCCACCTGGGACCGCTTCAGCCACACGGGCATGCACATCCAGGTCTGCCGCGACCTGCTGGCAGGTCTGCTGCCCGACCCTCCGGCCGACCGTGCCGCTGCCGCCACGCCCGCCGGCGCGGCGGCCCAGGGCGGGGCGGCGACGGCGGCGGCTGCAGGCGACGCGGCGGCGGCGGCGCGGCGCGGCGCGCAGCAGCAGCTGCTGGCGCTGCCGGCGCCGGGCGGCGGCGGCGGCGGCGGCGGCGCGGTGACGGCGGCG
>VFQP010003157.1_pt1 | contig 17134 bp, 15 predicted proteins | sample 3512351 | NCBI WGS metagenome assembly VFQP01 (sample SAMN10412372, study PRJNA504923) | tailings metagenome | isolation source: Relicate 1 Philex TSF1 revegetated site | place: Philippines: Tuba, Benguet | collected 2017-08-29
CCACCGAACAGCGCGCAAACTGCACTCGCCGCCACATGAAGCGCAGAGCGCAGCCGCGGCAGCTTGTCGTGCCGGGTGTGATCATTGAAATGCCCACCTTTGACCTTTCTGTGACTTTTCCTCTGCTTGCTTTATCACAGCCGGCTCTGGGCAACCTGCCGAGCGACGAGGACCCCACCGAGGCGGACCGCACCAACTGGAAGTGGATCGCCGTGGGCATGGCCGTCTTCACCGGCCTGCTGCTTACGCTCACGCTGCTGTGCCTCTGCCGCATCTGGCGGGCGCTCGACGCACTGACCATCGCCGCCAAGGCCGCCGGCGCCGTGCCCGCCGTCTTCCTGTTCCCCTTCCTACCCATCGCCATCGAGGTGCGGCGTCACGCCCCCCCTCACCCCTGTCTGCTTTATGCATCGCCGTTGTGTAGAGGTTAAACACGGGTTGCGTCACCACGGCTCTGCAGCGTAGTAAGTACGGGCGGCAAACGGCGCGGTAAGTAAGGGCGTCTGTGCATGCGTGGGCCCGCGCTGACGGGCTGACCCAGGTGCCTTCTCTGCTCTGCGTGCGCCCGCGTCCACATGCCAATGCAGGTGGCCTTCCTGCTGTTCTGGATCACCGTCACGGCAGAGCTGTACTCGGCCGGCGACCTGGTGGCCACGTGCCGCGACAACGCCACGGCGCCAATCACCTTTTCCAACCTGGCGGGCTTCTACAACGCGTCGCGGTACTACAACGGCTCGGCTAGCGCGCTGGGCAGCTACGAGTGCTACCAGAACGCCACCTCCTGGTGAGCAAAAGCCTGCTTGGTAGGCCTCTCTGCCTTCCCCTGACGGAGGCGCATCTGAGGTGGGTGGAGCGGTGCTCTTGGTCCACGGCCTGGGGCGCCACCGGCGAGTGGCGCGGTGGTGGCCGGCGGCCGCAGGGACGACCGGGTGCAGTGGTGCGCGGCCAACCCCAACTGCTACATGAGCTACAGCTGGAACAACTTCCTTCGGCTCATCTTCATCTACCACACGTTTGGGCTGTTCTGGACGCAGCAGTTCCTGGTCGGCGTCGTGTGCACCACCACAGCGGGTGCGCGCCACCCCGTGACCTGTGCGCACGCAAGCCACGTCACAAGACCAGTGGCTGGGGGCGCTGGATGAGGTCACATGTGTGGCTCGGCGGACGCGGCTTGCGTGCGTGCTGCGGCCCCTCCTGCGCGCAGGCGCCGTGGCGTTTGTGTACTGGAGCGGCGGCGACTCGTCGCACATGCCGGGCCTGCCGGTGCTGGTGGCCTTCCGCAACGCCTTTGTGTTCAACTTTGGCTCAATCGCCTTTGGCTCCTTTGTGACGGTCGTGCTGTGGCCCATCAGGTGCGCGCCCCAGAAGGGCTGCGCGCAGCGCAGGTGTTTGGGCGCTCTCCCAGCCCTTCCCGCCCGTCGCTGGACGCTGGCACGCACGTGCCAGGGTTGAGGAGATGCAAGGTAAAGGGCGTGAAGCAGCCACGCTAGCACGCCAACACGCGCTGCATGTTGCTTGTCTGTCACGGGCTTCTGCAGGTTTGTGCTCGAGTTCCTGGACCGCCACACCAAGAACCTGCAGGCGGCCGACTGCCTGGCGTCGTGGTGCCTCGCCTGCGTCAGCTGCTGCTCCTGCTGCCTCAGCTACATCCTCACGTACGTCAACCGGCAGGCCTACGTGATGATTGGCGTCAAGGGCACGGGGTACTGCGCGGCGGCCAACCGGGCGGCCGAGCTCACCGTCAAGGTGAGTGAGCTGCAGGATGGAAGGATGCAGACGAGCGCGCAAGAGGGCGGGGGAGCGTTCGGGCGTCTGAGCTCACGGCGGTCGAGGAGCGTGACTTGAGGAGGGTGGGTCAGGAAAGCGTAAGGTGCACTGGGGGCGCCTCGTGCTGGTGGCGCCACGTTGCTGCGCCGACCCTGTGGCCTGCGGCTCGCCCCTGCCACCCCCACGCGCCCCCACGCGCAGCACGCCAAGCGCGTGGCGGCGCTAAACTCGGTGGGCGACCTGCTGCTGCTGCTGGCCAAGTTCTTTGTCTCAGGCGTCAGCACCTGCGTGGCCTTTGCCATCTGCACCACCTCGTTCTACACGGACTGGGTCGGCCACCCGCAGACCTTCATGACCAGGTGCGCGCTTTGCGTCACGCCGCGTGAGTGCACACGTCACGGTGCGGTGCCGGAGACAGGTGCGGTCATGAGGCATGGGTGGGACGATTGCTCAAGCGCAACGGGTGCGCAGGCTTCCACGCCTGGTGATCAGCCCACCACCCAGCCGGCGGTGTCTCTCTCATCACCACCGTCCTGATGGCCTGCTGCTGCCTCTCGCCTGCCCCGCAGCCCCATCCTGGTCATTGCGCTGGTGCTGGTGGTGAGCTTTGTGGTCGCCGGCTTCTTCCTCGACGTCTACAGCCTGGCCGTCGAGACCATGATGATCAGCCTCTGCGAGGTGCGCCGCGCAGTTCCAGGCCTGCCTCCCGCTGACCTGGTTCTGCCCGTACACGCAGCCCTCACAGTCGGCTGCCATGTGTGCTGCCGGCGAGTGCTCAGGGCGAGAGGCGCGCGCACGCCGCACAGCCCGCGTGCCTGTGACGTACGCCGCATGACTGCAGGACTGCGAGACCAATGAGAACGTGCCCAGGTGCGCGCCCACCCTGCTGCTGCGCGCCGTGGGCATGAAGCCGCCCGCCGACCTCCTGTCGCCGCCCACCTCGGCCGCCGCAGCCACCGCAGCGGGCGCGCCCGTCCCGGCCGGCGCCACGCACGCCGCGCCGCCCGGCGCACCTGCGGCGGCCGCTCCCAACGGCGCGGTGGCCGTGCCGGTGGCGCCCGCGGGAGGCTACGCGGGCGTGCCGGCCTCCCCGCCGCCTGCTGCATACGGAGCAGCTCCCGCGCCGGGCGCGCTCCAGGCGGCGCCGTCGCAGCCCGCCCCTGCGTTCGTCCCCGCTGCCGCCACCGCACCTCTGCAGCCGGTGGCGCAACAGCAGCAGCTGCCCTATGGGTACGGCGGCGCAGCGCAGCCGCCAGGTGTACTGCAGGCCCCTGCCGCGCCGCAAGCGGCGCCGCAGCTGCCGCTTCAGCAGGCGTACGGCAGCGCTGCTGCCGTCGCGCCGCCCGTCGCTGCCACACCGCAGTATGCAGGCGTGCCCGTGGCGGCTGCCCAGCCCGCAGTGCAGCCGGTGGCGGCGGCGGCGGCGGCGCAGCCGCAGTTTGTGGGCGCGTCGGCCACGCCCCAGTACGGCGGCACAGCTGCTGGCGTGGCGCCGCCGCAGCAGCAGATGTACAGCGGCGTGGGGCGGTGAGATTCCGCACGGCGTCGCGACTGTGAGATGGCCGGGTCCGCACTTCCTGATTCTTCACCCCACCCCTGCACCTCGCCGTGCAACGCTCTTTCATGCGTTTGCCTCTGCTTCGTTCATCCGTCGCAAGAGCAAAGGTTGCATTCGCGAGCGGCTCAGCGCGCGAGCAGCGCCGTCAGCCCAAGCTCATGGCGTGCACGCCCTGCGGCGCCATGCCCATCTGCGGGTGCACGCCCATGGCCCCCGGCGCCGCCACGCCAGGCAGGCCGGCGCCGGGCGCCGGCAGCGACCCCGCCGGCGCCAGGCCCAGCCCGGGCACCCCCGGCGTGGGCCCCAAGAGGCCGCCCAGCTCCTGCCGCATCTCGGCGCTCAGCGCCGCCACCTTTGCCCGCAGCGCCTGGATGGCCTCCAGCTCGTGCGCCTCGGAGGGCGGCTTGAAGTAGGGCAGCAGCTGCGACGGCGGCTGCAGCGGCACTGCAGGGCGGGGAGGGACGCGGGCAAAATGCGCGAGGTGGGCGGCGGGGGTAAGACATGAAAGGTGGGCGTGTTGGGGCGCTGGTTGGCGCGTGGGCGCAGGTGACCACAGCAGTACGCACTGGGGTTGTGCTGCTTGATCCGGTTGTAGAACTCGAGCCGTGGCTCGCTGAAGACCAGCTCTTCGTACGTCTCGGTCACCACGGGCTTCTTGGGGTCCTGCTTGGACCCCGCCTGCAGCGCGAGTTTGGCAAGGCAAAGGAGGGAGGGAGCACAGGTTGGAGCGAGTGGGAGCGAGGGGGCGGCGGCGTGCGGGGCGAGAGCGCGCGTGCCCAGCAACGCGGAAGGGAAGAGACAGGGAGCGCAAGGTTCGGAGGGGGGGGGGCGCGAGGGCAGCCGCGTGGGTGAGGCAGGGCACAGCCACAGCCAAAGCCAGGCCCCAGGGGCGGGCGGTGTGGTCGCTGGCACAGCCGCACGCGCAGCAAAGAAGCCGCACCTGCTCCCCGTCCTCGTAGAGCCGTAGCCGGTGGTAGAGCACCACCTCGTTCTCCCCGGAGTCGACCGTGAAGTTGAGCTGCGCGAGGCGCGCACACACGCATGCCGTGCACGTCGGGTGTGCACTCCCCTTTGCCCGCCCGTGAGCTTCCATGCTGCGGGACGTCTGATGCGCCCGGTAGCAGGGCTCCGGCCCCGCCAAGGTGTCCAAACAGATGCAAAATCCCCCCCCCACCCACACACACACTCACGTGCACCACGATCTCGAACTCGCCCCATCCGTGCTCGGTCACCTCAAAGGGCTGCACCTCCACCACGCGCCGCGAGTTCTCAAACGTGTGGTGCAGGTCGAACTGAACCTGCGGGGGTGGCAGCAAGAGGAACGCAGCAGTGGACGCAGGCGCCAACGGCACGGCACGCATGCACGCTGGAGTAAGCAGGCTCCGCCGGGGCCACCCTGCACCGCTGTCGCCCGTAACGCTGCCCCGCGCCGCACTCACTCTTGAAACGAAGTAGGAGAGGTCTTCGTTGTTGAGGCCGCGCACGTAGACGGTCCACCGGTGCGACTGGGAGTCTGTGGCCTGCCGACGCACGCGCGCGGGGCGGCGTCGCAAGCGGGCCAGTCGCTGCGTGGTGCTGCGTGCCTGCCTGCTGCTGCTGTGCTGTGCGTGGCTCTGCATGCTCCCTGGTCTCTGGGAAGGATTTGGCCTCCGGGCCCGAGCCTGAACAGGCGATCTGCCCTGGGCACGCTGGGCGAGCGCGCATGGCCCACCTTTTTGCCCAGGGGGAAGGCGACTGTCCCCATGATGATGGGCAGCACCACCTCGGTGTCTTTGAGCCTGTGCGCCCCCGCCTCCTGCGCGCACACACGGTGGGGGCCGTGGGCGTGGGCGTGCAGTCCGCGTCGTGTGCCATGGCGTGCTGCGGCTCGGCCTGGACGCCACGGGCGGCCCAGGCACCGCGCGCGCGGCCTAGATCGCCGATTGTCATGCTCAGCAGCTGCATGCGGGCTGCCGCAGGGGCGCGGCGTCGCTGAGCGGCCCCCTGGCTGGCAGCTGGCAGCTGGAGAAGGGGGCACTCACATCGATGAACGTCTGGTAGGTCGCCATGTGAAGCACGCAAGCCTGCTTCTGTGCTGCGTTCGAGCACAGCATGGCCACCCCCAAGCCCTCAACTTTAAAGCGGGGTGCAGCGGCTCTCAGCTGCGAAGACCAACATCATGTTCAGCGGCTTTATCGCAGGCCTGACAGGCGGCGTTGAGGAGGAGGAGGAGGACGTTCAGGAGCAGGAGGAGGAGCAGGTCAGAAGCTCCTGCAGCAGCTGACCCACACCTGCCACGAGCGGGGATGCTGGAGCGTGATGGTCTGATTGGGACCTCGCTCTCGCCTCTCGCGCAGGTGCCGCTGGCAGGTGCCTCTGGCGAGGCGGACTCTGCGCAGCAGCAGCCAGAAGGCGATGCAGCAGGAGCAGCAGCGGCGGCAGCACGAAGTGGCGATGCTGCGGCTCCGAGGTGAGCACCTCTCCTTGTCGAGAAGAACAAGGGCTTCACCGGCAAGCGAGCGAAGCACCCGGAGAAGCAACAAGCTGCACCAACACAGCGCATCATGCATGTGCTCCTCTCCCTGTGGCGCGTGCGCACAACTGCCAGGTCCAGCGGGGCGGGCGCGGCAGCGACCGCAAACGCGTCGTCCGGGGGAGGCGGCGGCATGCTCGACTTCTGGGGCCTGGCCAGCGCCGTGACGAGCACCATCACGGCGCACGCGGACGAGCTGGTCAAGACGGTGCAGCAGACGGACTGGCAGAACGAGATCCTGGCGTTTGGCAAGGAGGCCAACGAGGAGGCCAAGCACGTGGCCGAGGCGGTGGAGGAGGCGGTGGAGCACCTGCCGGAGCAGCTCGAGCACATCCCGGAGCAGGTGCGCTCGCAGGGGCTGTGCAAACGGCGATGGACGTTTCCTCACAGCTGGCCCGGGGGGGAGGGCAAGGTCGGCAGGTGCCCGCGTCCAGGTGTCCAGGTCGCAGTGCCCCAAAGTCGGGAGTTGCTGAGGCCCCAAGGGACAGGGCGCCCGCAGGTGGTGGCGCGCCAGGGGCAGCGTGCCCCACCCCATTCCAGTGCCCAGACAGGGCACCACGCACATCACGCCGGCCTGTGCCTGAACACCCCGCCACGAACCGGCGCGCCGCTCCTTCCACGCAGGCGGAGCGCGTCGCGACGCAGCTGGCGGGCGGCGCGGCGCCGCCGGCCATGTCCGCCGTGGGCGCCTCCATCAAGACGCTGGGCGCGTCGCTCTTCCTCAGCACCAAGGGCCTCTTTGACCAGGTGTGCTAGAGGCATGCAGGCCTGCCATAGGGCCGCCCACGCCTGCTCTTGTGCTGCTTGGCGGCCCTGCTGCTCCAAACGGAAGCATTCGTCGTCGCCGATGCATGTGGGCGTGTGCGCAGGTGGCGGGCGCGGTGGACGCCGAGATTGCGCAGGCGGTGCAGGATCAGCGGCGCGCCACGCGCGCGGCGGCGCGGGGGGGCAGCAGCGCGTCGGGCAGCGGCCTGGCGGCGGCGGGCGGCGGCGGGGCGGCGGCGGCGGCGGCAGGGGGCGCCGGCGGCGACGCGGGTGGGCCGGCGGACGGGGCGGCGGGCGGCGGCGCGGCGGCGGCGGGCAAGAAGAAGCGGCGGAACCGGCAGCTGGAGGCAGAGGTGCGCGCCTGCGCTGGTGCCGGTGCCAAGGCAGCACAGCACAGCACAGCACGCCGCGCGGCGTGGCTCGCGTTGCTTTGCAGGTGGCTGCGGGGAGGTCCGCTCTGTCTGCTCGCCACAGCGCAGCGGAGCAGCTTTGGGGCCGTGTCGTCCAGTTGTGACGATTGTGCCACCAATCTGTCTCCTTTGCCTGCAGGTGGTGGCGATGCAGCGGGACAGCTCCACATACTGCGACGAGCCCGAGGACGCCGAGGACTACGCGGCCTGGCGCAGCGGCTTCTCGCTCGACGCGGCGCAGGCGCAGGTGCGCAGGGGGGCTGAGGGGCGGGGACCGTGCATGTGTTGCGTGTGGGGCCTGTGTCTGGCAGCGGCGGCGCTCCCATGGCGGCCGCATACAGCAGGCTCGGTCAGGTGTGCGGCAGCCAGACGCAGGGCGCCCGCTCTGCGCTGGCGATGCGCAAGCGGCCCCGGCCCTGCGTCGGGCTTTGGCGTCACACGCCCCCCGCCCTGCTTTCCCGCGCCGCGTGGGGGCAGGTGGACGCGATCCTGGCGGGCAACGGCTTCATGGCCGAGCTGCACGCGCGCATCGTGCCCGTCGTCGTCGAGCGAGAGGCCTTCTGGCTCCGCTACTTTTACAGGTGCGCCCGGACAGGGGGGCGGGAAGGGAGAGGTGACGCAGCGCCACAGCGCGCCGCACTCGCCGCGCTTCACGCGCTCTCGCGGCGCCTCTGGTGCAGCAAATCATCGCCACCTGGTTCCCGCACCTGGAGTGACGCATGCCGCTCTGCTCGCGCCGCCCTTGGTTCCTCGCAGGCTGCACAAGCTGCAGGCCCGGCTGGAGGCCGCCCCGCCGCCCGCACCGCTGCCGCCCGCGCCGCAGCAGCCGGCGTCGCAGCCGCAGCAGCCGGCGTCCTCCGCCGCGGACCTCCCGCAGCTCCCCACCAGCGGCGGCGACGCCGCTGCTGCGCCACAGGGTGAGGGCGCCGGCGGCGCCGCTCCGGCTCCCTTGCTAGAGCAGCCGCTGCTGGAGCTTGCGGCCGTGCCAGCCGAGGCGCACCCTCCTGACCCGCAGGGCGCAGCTGCGGCGACGCAAGAGGCCCTCGAACCGCCGCAGCAGGCGCCTGCTGCGGCGGCCGCGCACGCGTCGCCGGCGGCGGCAGAGGGCGGCGAGCCGCCGGCGGGGGAGGGCAAGCCGCGGGGTCGATCGGGCGACGGCGCGGCGGCGGGCGCGTGGGCGCCCGACCCGGCGGCGCCGCCGCCCGACGCCGCGGCTAGCGGCAGCGGCGGCGGCGGCGGCAGTGCCGCGACGACGGTGGTGCTGGGCCCGGGGTCCGTTTCGTCGGGCGCCGTGGCGCTGTCGCACGTGGCGGCCGCCGAGGACGGCGTCAGCTCGCCCCAGGGCAGCGAGGTGCGCTCCTGTCTTCTTTCCTGCTGGCGCCTGGGCCCTCGCACCGTGCGCGCCGAGCAGAAGGTCGCGGCGCCACGCGCGCAAGCCGCTGCAGCGGCGCCAGGCCTGTGTGTGCGTGCCTGCTTCGGCGGGTGTTTTGCGCGGCGTCTGCAGGCTTGCTCGGCGTCGCTGGGCCCCTCGCCGGACGACGCTGCACCGGCGTTGGACACGGCGAGCGACGGGAGTCGCGGCGAGTGGTGCGTGGTGGGCAGCGCGCAGGGCAGCGGCGGCGGCGGCGCTGCGGCGGCAGCGCCGGCGGCGGTGCACGACACAGCGGGCCAGGCGGCAGGTGGCGGAGCTGTGCAGGGGCCGGGCGCGGCTTCCGCCGCTGCGGGTGCGCCGGCAGCGGGACCGGCGAAGAGCGCGGCTGCGTCGGGGGCGGCGAAGGCGGCGGCGGGGAAGGGTGCGGGCGGTGGGAGGGCCGGGGGTGCGGAGGCGCCGCGCGGGGAGGAGGTGTGGGGCGACTGGGACTGAAGTGCTCGGCTGGTGCTCTGCTTCTCCGCTTCGCTTGCTCCCCTTTTGCAAAAAAGCGTTGGTTGGTGGACGAGGCGGTGATTGACGATAGGGCGCATACACACGCTGACGTTAACGCAAGCTGACGTTGGGGGGACGAGGACATGACGTGGACACGTGGACAGACGCATGGCTGCCTCAGGCAAAAGCACACACACAACCACACACACCACGTGAACGCAACGAGGCAAAGGATCAGTGCACGCGAGAGAGGACGTTGGGTGCTGGCTGCGGATGGAGAAGCGCCTATCACATCATACGGCATCAAGATGACGGTGAGACCTCGAGGACCAGGCACGCGAAATTCAAGCCCAAGTGGCGTGCGGGCCCGTCAACCGCGCTGCGGCAACAGTCCTCATCAGGCAAGTCCTCATCAGGCAAGTCGTGCAGCAGTCCGATTGACACCAACCCACCGAGCCAAACAAGGCCCACGACCTCCCTCCGCCCACGGGAGCGTCCACGGCCGCTTCTGAATGGAGCAATGTGCGCTGCCCAAGGATCCTTCCAGCACCACCACCCGACCTCCAAACTCTGCGCCGCAGCAACACGCGCGCGGCCGCGAGTGGCACGCGCTGCGCCAGCGCTGATGCAGGCAGGCAGCCCGTTGGCGGCAGCCAGAGCGGGGCGAGCCCGACGGCGCGACGGCCAGATGCATGACCCGCCAGTCTCCATGCAGCCGCCCGCCGCCTCACACGGAGGAGGTGCGGCGGCGGCGTTAGCTTCCGGCCCTGGGCGCAGGGCGTCCGTGTGCTGCCGTGTTGCGCGCGCACACCACGCTCCTGCGCTCCCCATCCGCCGAGGCCCCCAGGGACAAGGCGCCGCTGACGGAAGCGAGGCCATCAGGTGCCAACGAAATGCGCTCGAGAGCCGGGCGGTCATGTGGCGCTGCTGCGGCCTGGCAAGACGACAGCCTGGGCCTAGTGGTAAAGCTGTTGGGGGGCGCGCGAATTGCGCCCGGTGTCATGCGGTGGGTCATGTCTTCCAAAGGCGTCAACCCTGCTGTTCAATACGCGTTGGGGTGTGATGCGCAGTGCTGTCAGTCTGAGCAGTCCGGGGGACAAAAGATAGGTATCTGAGGGGGGAAAAAGAAGAGGCGCGGGAGGGCGGTGCGGGTGGGAACCGCGGCCCCGCCGCACATGCACAGCAGAGAGCGCTGCGGGATGCTGCAGCACTCTGTCCATCCTGCGGCTATGCACCACCACCAGCAGCCTCGGGCCCCGTGGCCTTGTGCCCTCCACGACACGTGCGCGCACGCGCGAGCCATAAGCGGCGTTGCGCGCGGGCATGCTCTCGCTCGGGGCAAAAAAAGGGGGCCAGGAAGAAGGACCGAACTGCGTCAAAAAGAAGAAGGGGAGGGCAGGGAAAAAGCAGTGTGCGCGGTGCCCGCGCTAACCTGTGGCTAACCAAAAAGAAAAAGCACAACCGCAGAAAGGCGGAGAGAGCGCTCCGGCCTTCCTTCTCCCCCGTGCAACGCAACGAGTAGGTAGCAGTGGTTTTCCAACGGGGGCGGCAGCGTGCGTTCCTCCCGACCCAGCGGGGGTCCAGCGGTCACGTCACAAAAGCTCCAAGTAGGTGGTGAGTCAGGTGCAGTGCTCACCAGCGCGGCGCACGCGGGCGCACCGCGGGCCGCCGCCCCTCTCCCCCCTCCCACCAGGCAGACGCATCGCTGGTCACGTGCCGGGGCATGAGGAGGGCAGGGGAGAGCGCGCGCGGCGCGACACACGTGCAGAGGGCGACTTTCCTGCACAAAGCCTGCACACACGAGGCCTGCCACCAATCCACACACACGGGGAGGAACGCAGAATCTCGTCCCATCGCTTTTAACATGGGCGAGGGCCGCGCGGTCCACACCGCACGAGGGGCACAACTTGGGGCGCTGCCGCACACGTGCGCCTTGGGACGGACAGCGCGCCAAGGCGGGCGGTGCGGGCGAGGAAACAGAGCACGGGCGACAACTGCGTCAACTTTTCCAGGTGCTTTCCAGGTGGTGGCAGGGAAGGAAGCCACGCGGCACGCGTCAGAGCAGTCGTCAGAGCAAGTGGCTCCCACACGAGTGCGTAGAGGCACGACGGCACGACGAGAGAGAGGGAGAGAGAGCTACACCTCGTCCTTGCAGGCAAGAAAGGACAGGAAAGGGAAGGTTGATGGACCCCTCTCTGCCTCAAGTGCCTTTGGTGAGCCTCTGCGTGGGGCGGCCGCGCGGGGAGAGGGAAAACCAAACAGGAAACAACCAAAACGAAACGTGAAGAGGCGAACGCCGCGCGCGGTTTCGCCCTGGCCCTGGCCCCCTCCATGTCCCCGTCCTCCACTGTCCCGACCTGGATAAACGGTTTGGAGTAGGGGAGAGCGCAGCAGCGCAGTGTTTAACGACCCCCCCGCCCACCATCACCATGAGCAGGCTCCGAGGAGCTAGCGCCGCGGGATGGCGGGGCCCGCAGGTCAGCGCAGCGCGTCTCCGCTGGGGGGGCGTATTCGTGCGGCCGCTAGGTCCTGATCTGTCAACAGGGGTTCCGGAACCATCGGGAACCCTCTTGTGCGGAGCAGCAGGCACAGGCGCAGGAAGAGGAGGAAGAGGGCTAGCGGTGCTGCACGGGACTTGCCGCGGCAGGCGGGGGACACGCAGTGCGGGAGCAGGTGGGGCGAAGGTGGCCGAAACGGCATGCTTTCTGCGCCCCGCTTGCGGCACACAAACACAAAAACAAGAAAACCAGACTCGGACGTCGCGACATGCAAGTCAAATCGCAGCGGGCGCACGTTGCTCTTTTTGGGTGGGGCGCTTTGGCCGCTTACTGAGGCAGGGAGGAGGGCCGCCACAAGCGGCGGCGGGGGCGGCGCGACGGCGACGGCAGGCACCAGCCGCCGCCTGGGGCGACCGCCTCTTGGAGAGCTCTTGACAAACGGGGCGACATTGGCCTTGTGCGTGCAGAGTGGGGGTGCAAGGGCGCATGCATGCAGGCTCTCACACACCCGGTGGTGAGAGCAGGCGGCGGCGCCCGCTGCCAGCGCACGAGCGTGGGGCCCGGTTGGCATAGCGCCAGGCGGGGAGGCGGGGCGGGCCAGCAGGCAGCCCTCAATAGACCTGACCACGTCGCGTTGCCCGAACCCCTTTCGCTCTGCTAGAGACCGCTATGGCCTAATCCGGACCCAACGACCTGGCAAACCTGCTGTCGGCTCTGTCCAGCTCGCAGAGAGACTACTACGTTCACCTCGACCGCGACTGCGACCTTTCCTTCTTCTTTGCGGTTGGCAACTGTCCCTGAGCGCCCGCCCTGGGCCTCACGCCGCCACGCGCGCGCGCACGTCAAAGCCGACCACGCGCAGCGGCTGCGGCGGCTGCCTCTGCTGCGCGCGCTGCTGCTGCTGCTGCTGCTGCTGCGCGACCGCGCGGGCCGCCTCCCGCTCGCCCGCGCCGCCGGCGCCGCCGGTCCCGTTTGAGCCCGAGTCAGCGCCGCGCGACGACAGTCGGCTGAGCGGCGCCAGCTTGGCGGTGGAGGCCACCTCAATCGCGGAGGCCAGCGCCGCGCCTCCAAAGCTGAACTCGCTCTGCGGCTGCGGCACCGACGGCGGCGCCCCTGGCATGCCGGACCTGCGGAGGAGCACACAACGCCCACATCGCACACGGCAGCGTTAAGTGTCCGCCGGTGCCCCATCGAGCCGGACTCGCACAGAGAGAATGAGCAGGGGTGCCCGGGGTCACGCACCGGTTGCAGGCGGCGGGGGTGGTGCTGCGGCACTCCTCAGCAGTGCTTGCACTGGGGGTGGTGTCGGCGAGCGTGGGTGAGTCGCGGGCGGGCGTGAAGTCGCCGACGGCGCAGGCCAAAGGCGTGGGCTCGTCCTCGGTCCCCGACAGGAGGCACGGAGCGTCGAGCGACGTCATGGCCGAGGGCATGGCCGACAAAGCCCTCGCCGAGCCCTCGCCGGGCGTCTCGCAGCCCGCGGCACCGCCGCAGCGCACCCAGCCGTCGCCGGCGGCGGGGGGCGTGCCCGCCGCCGCCGCCGCCGCCGCCTTGCCGCCGGAGGCCGCCGCGCCAGCGGGCCGGAGCCCGCACGGCGGCGCCTTGGCGGCGCCGGGAGAGCCGCTGAGCGCAGCGGCGGCAGAGATCTGCAGTCCCGCCGTGAGACTGTCCGCCGGGACCGCCGGCGCCTGCTCCTCTGGCATGCGCGACGCCGGCGGCGGCGCCGCGGCGGCCACTGCGCCGTTGCCGCTGCCGCTGCCGTTGCCTGAGCCGCCGCCACCACCGCCAGCCGCTTGCCTGAGCAGGACCATGAGCTCCGACACCGAGAGGCTGCCCTTGCTGCCGCCCCCCTGGCTGCCCTCCGGCGCGCGCTTCCCCGCCGCAGCGCTGCCCTGCCCGCTCACGCCCCCGTGCTGCCGCCAGGCGCGCTGCCGCTGCGCCCGCTGCTGCTGCTGCTCTGGGCCTCCCCGCGACTCGTCGTCGCCAAGCAGGAGCAGGTTGAGAACGTCCTGCGGCTCGTCCACCTCCTCCGCCTCCTGGCGGCCCAGCCGGGCGGTCGCCGAGGTCGGGCGGTTTGGGTCTGCGGTGGCCCCCGCCATGCACGACGGCGCCGCGTCGGCTGCGCTCATGCTCATGCCGAACGCGGGGCCGGACGTCTTGATGCGCTGCAGCTGCGGCGGCGGCGGCGCGGCGGACGGGAGCGCGGCCGCCGCGGCGGCGGGCGCCGGGCCCGGCGCGCGCGCCGTGGCGGTGATGACGCCGGCGGAGGGGTCGCTTGAGCAGTTGCGCGCGGCGTGCGCCAGCAGCTGGTTCACATCGCGCAGTGCATCGTTGGTGTGCTGCGCCTGCGCTGCATGCGGGGCGGGCGCGTCCAACCAAAGCCCAGTGGTGGCCGGCTGCGTGGCGCGCTGCTCGTGCGGCGAGGGCGGCGGTTGGGCGGTGGCGGTTGCGCCGTACTTGGCGCGGTACTGCTGTAGCAGCGCGTCCTGGATGCAGGTGCTGAGGCGGCGGTTGGCCGGGGCGCCGCCGTCGGCGGTGCCGTCGGCGCCGTCGGCGTCGCGCCGCGAGGCGTTGGGTTGCGGCGGCAGCACCACGTGCTGCTGCTGCTGCTGCGGGTGGTGGGCTGCCCAGGGCAGCGGCGCGGCGGCGTGCGTCAAGTGCGCGGTGAGCATGGGCAGCACCGGGAGCGGGTGGATGGCGCTGCCGCTGCCGCCCGAGCCAGGGCCGCTGAAGCGGCTCATGATGGGGTCCGACGCCATGGTGGGGAGCAGCAGCCCTGCGGGAGGGAGGTTGGGCAGGGTGGGGGCGGTTGGAAGCTGTGCTGGGGCCTTGCTGCAATCGCAATGGGCGGCAACGTTGGCGCCCGCGCGCACCGTCAGAGTGCTGGCGGAAGAAGCCGTCGGGCGCGGCGTTGAACATTGAGCTGGTGGCGGTGGCCGCGCGCTCCAGGAGGGCCGAGTAAGAGGTCGCTGCGTCGCCGCTGTCGTCGTCGATGTTGAGGCGGGTGGGCCGCAGCAGCACCACGGCGCCGGCTTTGCCGCTGGACTCGGCCGCCATGTCGTCAAAGGCCTCTTGGGGCAGCGGCTCTGGCTGCTTAAATGCGCTGCGGTGGAACCTGCGCTCGGTGTGTGCGACGGCAGCGGCACCGGCGGCGAGTCGGACACAGAATCGTACGAGTTGCCGGCGGTGCGAGAGGAGCGGGAGAGGAAGAGCGGTTCAGCTCGCACGACAGATGCACAAAGCACGATGATGTAGGTGTCGCGCGCTTCGGCGTGGCGCCGCCTTCGTGCTGACAGTGGCCCCTGCAGAGCTGGCAGCCGCCCTCCCCCGCGTCGCGCTCCAGGAGCACGATCAGCGCCGCCGCAGGCACACCGTGGCCCAGTGCACTCTATGTGTGCCCTGCCGCCGGCGGGAAGCAAGGGGAAACGCGGTTCGGGGCACACTCTGCGCTGGCTTAGGCCCACGGGGCTGCCACGCGCCTCTGCATTCCCCCTGGGCAGCGCGCTCACCAGCCGGCGTCCAGCAGCTCCGTGACGCTCACGCCTGCCCAGTGGCTCGCCATGGCGACGGGGCGCGCCGCGTGCCGCTGCCGCTGCGGCCTGGATCGTGGCTGCCGGAGAGGATGGCGTTGGAGGCACCAGCAGCAGCGCGCCAAGAGGAGGAGGCAGCGATCGCCGGGTGGGCCGGCGGTGCGGGGATCGGGTGCCGCCCCTGCGTGATCAGGTTGGGGTGACCGTGCCGGTCGAGAGTGTGGGCGCAGGTGTGGGCGCTGGGCCGAAAAGTATGAATGTGCATGCAGAGGTCTTGGCGCTCAGCGTGCGCGCGCACATTCTCCTAAGCCTCTGGTTCGTGTAGTTCCTGCGCTAGCTCTCTCTGGCCCTTCCTCCCTGCCCATCCACCACCAGCTGCTGCGCCAAGCCAGCCGTCCGACCCCGCGGCACTGGTGGCCGCCCCACCGCCCGCCTCCACAGCAGGTCCTCAGTAGTCGCTAGCAGCACACCGGCGCCATGGCGCATTTAGGCCTGGCTGGCTACGGCAGCGAGGACGAGGACGAGGAGGAGCAGCAGGCCGACGGGCGCAGCTCCGAACCCGAGGCGGGCGCAGCCAACGGCGTGCTGCCAGGTGATGTGATCACCGTCCGGCGTGGGCGCTGCGACACCATGCGCATGCGCGTGCGCCTGGGCGCCGCGTTGCGGCTGTCCGGGCAGCACGCCAGGTGTGGGTCCGGCGTCCGCAACAGGTCTACATGCCGCGCTGCTCGTCGGCAGAGTGCATGCCAGAGCCCTCCCACCACCCACAGCACACCCCCTGGCCTTGATGTGAGGGTCGTCCTGTCCACCCCGTCCCTGTCACCCCGAGCCCAAACGCAAGCGAGTGCAGCGTTGGCGTGGGCGGGGCTGCACCCCTTGGGAGCTGTGCTGGCGCCCTTTCCTCCGCCGCCTGCCTCCAGCCACAAACCCTGGCAAGTGCTGCTCACTCGGCACGCCTGCAGCAACGGCACTGTGCTGCTCTCGTGCACGCCCCATCAGCACCCCGTGGTGCGTCTGCCGCTTCACGCGGCCTGTGCGCCCATCGGCCGGTGGGCACAAGGAGCGCTCCATGACTCTTGCCCTCGCAAACCTGCTGCCTCCAGCCAGCCTTTGGCGTCGGAGAGGGTGCACGACCTGGCAGCAGGGCGAGGCCCCTGCAGCAGCAGTGCACGCCTGCGTAGCGTTGCTCCTGCCTCACTTGGATGCCACTGCGTCAACGCCACGGTGTGCAGCTTGCATGACCTGGCCCGTTGCCGCGATGTCAAACATGCGCGCGCGCCCACAACCTGTGTGCTGACAGTCACAGAGCTGGCAGCCGCCCTCCCCCGCGTCGCGCTCCAGGAGCACGATCAGCGCCGCCGCAGGCACACCGTGGCCCAGTGCACTCTATGTGTGCCCTGCCGCCGGCGGGAAGCAAGGGGAAACGCGGTTCGGGGCACACTCTGCGCTGGCTTAGGCCCACGGGGCTGCCACGCGCCTCTGCATTCCCCCTGGGCAGCGCGCTCACCAGCCGGCGTCCAGCAGCTCCGTGACGCTCACGCCTGCCCAGTGGCTCGCCATGGCGACGGGGCGCGCCGCGTGCCGCTGCCGCTGCGGCCTGGATCGTGGCTGCCGGAGAGGATGGCGTTGGAGGCACCAGCAGCAGCGCGCCAAGAGGAGGAGGCAGCGATCGCCGGGTGGGCCGGCGGTGCGGGGATCGGGTGCCGCCCCTGCGTGATCAGGTTGGGGTGACCGTGCCGGTCGAGAGTGTGGGCGCAGGTGTGGGCGCTGGGCCGAAAAGTATGAATGTGCATGCAGAGGTCTTGGCGCTCAGCGTGCGCGCGCACATTCTCCTAAGCCTCTGGTTCGTGTAGTTCCTGCGCTAGCTCTCTCTGGCCCTTCCTCCCTGCCCATCCACCACCAGCTGCTGCGCCAAGCCAGCCGTCCGACCCCGCGGCACTGGTGGCCGCCCCACCGCCCGCCTCCACAGCAGGTCCTCAGTAGTCGCTAGCAGCACACCGGCGCCATGGCGCATTTAGGCCTGGCTGGCTACGGCAGCGAGGACGAGGACGAGGAGGAGCAGCAGGCCGACGGGCGCAGCTCCGAACCCGAGGCGGGCGCAGCCAACGGCGTGCTGCCAGGTGATGTGATCACCGTCCGGCGTGGGCGCTGCGACACCATGCGCATGCGCGTGCGCCTGGGCGCCGCGTTGCGGCTGTCCGGGCAGCACGCCAGGTGTGGGTCCGGCGTCCGC
>VFQP010003158.1_pt1 | contig 17134 bp, 16 predicted proteins | sample 3512351 | NCBI WGS metagenome assembly VFQP01 (sample SAMN10412372, study PRJNA504923) | tailings metagenome | isolation source: Relicate 1 Philex TSF1 revegetated site | place: Philippines: Tuba, Benguet | collected 2017-08-29
CTTGATCTAAACTCAACATTGCCAGATATACTTATTCGCAACAGTGAACTTACAGGAGTAATACATCGTATAAGAGCACCGAATAGCACACTTACGCATACTGATCGTATGACTTGTGAAATACACGATGCAATTATTGGATGTATTGGTGATATCCGTTCTCTCTGCAATCTTGAACTTCTATCGTATTCAGGTCGTTCAGGAATTACGACTCACGGTATATGTCGAATTAACGGAGGACTTGTGGTAACAAATCATGAATTCGTAAGAGTAACATCCGGTACATTGATATGTCATGTTGATTCTTGTACGAGTGATGGAAACTATGAACTTGATCCCGATAAGACAACAACCAATATTCGATGTTGTCAGAACGCAAAGAATATCAGAATATCTGGTCACTATGAGTCTAAATTATCTTCAGTGTTGCTACTCGAGGTGTTCGGCCTCGAGAAGATATCGGTGGATATATCAAATACTTCAATGATATCTCCCCAATCGTCAGTAAGGGCTGTTGGTGGTTACAATACTCATGTTACGCTCCGAAGTAACAATACGCAGATGTCACACTCTCCCATTATTGATTCGGGTTGTATTACTCGAAGTACTGGCTAAGTTGATGAAACAATATATCTTGTACAAGATATATTCAGGAATGTTGTTGCGAAACTGAAACTTGGTAACTTCAGAATTCGTTGGAAAGTTCCAAGTACCATACCCCAAATTCTGGAGGAAATCAGGTATCTCTGATAACTGTGTCACAGTTATAATCTGTGTCAAGACGACGATATATCTTGTGCAAGATATATCAGGAATTGAGTTATACTGCTTGAAGGACAAAGGTTTGATCTGGTTTCTTTAGTACTTCGCCACCTATCCTATTCTCAAGATACGTTGCTTCATAATGATGCAAGTAAAGTGGTGGTGCTGGATAGTTTGGGTTTGCCTGATGAATCCATCGGAAGTATGCAAGGAAACCAACAAGGAATGTGTTCATATCAATACCGTTTGGTACCTTTACGAGAAAGGCGTTCTCAGCAGTTGGTGATGGACTGATATAATAATTAGCAGATTCGAAGTCACTCACAGTACTGAATGCTTTCGAAACATCAACGTTCCCGAAATCAAAACCATCAAGTGCTTCGGGTTCAATGAACGACTTTTGAGGTTCGGAGAACTGTGCGATAATATGATATGGTAATTGTGTCCAATCAATCTTTAATCCATACGCAATGGGAACTTGGGGATCAAGTTGGAGTGCATTATCAAGTGCTCGAGCGAATGCCATTGGGAAAGATGATACTGGTATTATCGCTTCATCATTGTCACGTCCAGCCATTATCTTTGGGATCCCAACTTCTTGTGAAGTTTCTCCAGGTCCAAGAATTCTTTCGAACGTAAATGGGTAATCTTCAGCAGGTGCAATTTGACCAATACGATCAAGCTCGTGATTTAGATCATGCGTAAATCCATAAGTTCCAGCAAGGAGTTGTGCAGAATAGAAACCTTGCAACCATGCAAGATTGACTTCGAGATCAAAGCTTTGACCATTTGAAGAGACACGATACTTATACATCTTGTATATCGAGTTTTCGATATACTTGTATTATTCTTTTAATACTCAAGGCGATAAATCGACGACGGAAGTTGAGAAATCATCGTGGAGGGATCCTTCGCATTCACAAGAGCAACAGGTGTGTTGTATACGTACATATATAGTTCTGGTTTCTTCTCAAGCGGAGTTCTGGTTCTGTTATTTAGAACCTGACCACCTTGAACCACCAACTTGAAGAATGCACAAAGACCAGTGAACCAATCTTGTCCATCTCCAGTTGGAGTACCGAGTTTGACCATTGGTGTGTTACGAGCATCGGATGTTAATCCAACGTAGTAAGTCGAAAGTTCGTTATCTCCCGTCTCAGAGAATATCCAGTTGCTTACTGCTGGATCTTTATAATTTGCTTGACCGCCATTCGGGTCGAAAGGCAAATCAGCATCAAATGCATCAAGGAATAGGATGTCGGTGTTTCCTTTGTCGAAGTTCAGCACTGTATGATATAACGTCTTCGTCTTGTTCCACTTTACACTGAACATATCAGCAACAACAGATCGGAAGACGATAGCATCATGAAGAGCTTGAGAGTATGCAACAGAGTAGTCGTTGGGATTTACATAGTTTATCGGTTCGAATCTTGCACCCTGTGGTAATTGGTATGGAGGTCGCGTGATTGTTTCGATGATACTTTCCTTCTCACCATCGCGAGTAAGGCTGAATCCATAAACTCCGAATTCTGATTGTTTAATCGGAACGCTACCACCGATTATGGCAACATCAGTATCAGAGTTACCGATATAACTTGCTATACTTGCAAGTAGCTGACCAGAATAGAAGCCACGAATCGTATCTTCGCTCCAAGTTACTGGAGTATCGACGTATTGTGATTTGAGTTTGTAGGTGTACATTGTGAAGAGGTTGTTTTGACGAGAAGGGTATTTTCAAATAATATTTGTCGGTTCTTCTCAAGTCTCGGAGACCACAAATATTCGGATACGTATATCCCAAACGAGATATAACACACAATCAATAACTTCTTATTCAATATGGATGCGAATATAATCATCGATACACGAATAGTTTGCTTCACGTACGATTCTTCGAACATGCTTGATAAGCGTTGCGTTTCTCCACTCGAAGCGTCGGATATCTTCGAGAAGATCAAGTATATCCTTTGCAGTATCTGAGAGTTTTCCAACTTTACTTGAGTAGATCTCTTTTGTACGGTTGTAACCATATACGCAGCAAAGAGCAAGAATTGTATCGGAACTTGTAATTACATCTCGATAGTTCTCAAGGTTGACGAATCGCGAAAGATGTATGAGTTTCCTCATGTCGGACAGAGCGACATTGTATAGATTATGTAAACTTTCTGTGTTCATACATCCAACAACCTTGGAATTGATGAGATCCTTGTCAACGAGACGAGTAATTGCATTCTTCGAGAAATCGATGTTTTGTGCACGGAGGAACTCCCAATTCTCGTGGAGAGAAAGAATATAGACAATAAACAAATCCTTCAGTTTGTTTGGGATATGTATATCTTGAATATTTGTACCCGAGAAGAAGTGATTCTTCATGTGCAAAGAATACATCGTCATATTTGCAAGAGCGAACACTCCAAGTTCCAAATATGCAATTGGTAAATTACGATTAAGGAGCATCTCATAGTGATTCCGGAGACATGTATCATGAACTCGAGTCGTTTGTAACTCGTAAATACTAATCATATCTCGACTGAATCGAAGAAGTTGATCGGTTGGTTCAATCGTAACCTTTGCATCGATACCAAGCTTGAACACCAAAAGTTCTGGCGCAACGTTCGAGCACTTTTCGAGTTCTTGTATGGAAAGTCTTGACACAATCGAGAGAACAGAGTCATACGATATCTTATCGTTGTAGAAAGCAGACATGATTGAGGTCGCAAAGGTAATCGATGACATTGTGTAAGTGAGGTATGTGAAGTGTTATTTTACGTTTGATCTCTCGACGAGACTGCATTGTTATCACTGATATATTCCTGATTGGAATATATCGACACCCCGTTTAGTGTTCTAACTTACCTTCCATGTACTCAATGTATCTTTCGATAATCGGAAGAGGCTCGCACTTACTTAGTAATATCCGTAGTTTAGAGAGATATCTTATATGATTCCTGGTGACCATGGAATACACTCGTATCCCGTTGACGAGTCGAATGATATTCCCACCAAATCTGAATGATAGATCCTTATTTTCTCCACATTCTAATCTCAACACTTCAAGATCATAGAAACAAAGAGCTGTAATCACATGTTCTTGAGTACGAACATGTGATAGAATAGCCGTACGTGACATCCAAGTTATCATACCGAGTTTATGCGGTGCCTCAATTCCTTGACGGATGATTTCATCTCTGTGATCATCCCGAATATTGAGAAGACCACGTCGAATATGGTCGACCATCTCTGTACGGTATAACGCATCTACGAACTCGGGAAGATTCGTATAGTTGAACACCTCGTGGTGGTATGGAAGTAGGTAAGCCAGAAGGATGTTATATTGAGGGAATTCTTTAAGTTCCGCTCGATACTTCGGGTCAACAAGTATTTGCAGTACATCATTACGATGTCGTCCTGCAAGATTTGCAAGTGCATTCATACACAACATATCGAAGGGTGCTTCTGAAGCAGCGATGAACTTATATATCGCTAGAAATAGCTCTTTCTCGTCGGTTGAACTACGAATATTATTGAATTGTAGAACAGCGTAATTCTCTGGAGAAAAGGTGAGAGAATCATAGCGAGTTGATCCGGTATAATACGAAAGCAATACTATCTCCGGACACTTCGTGATGTACTTCTCGATCTCCTGGTCTGGAATATAACCGAGAAGATCGGAAAACTGACGAAGAGAGATCGTCTTCTTTCTGTATCCTGCGATGAGAGCGTTCATTGTCTTGTATTTTGAACCGCGAATTTAAAATGGCGTTGATATTGAAGACGGAGTTCGGACAAGACTGCCAAAGTAAGCTCATCGTACGGAAGAAAACAAAGTATTATGGCAAGGGTAAGAAGGTGCCAGATCAGAAAGTGGATTACTATCTACCGATATCGAAAGATACAATGATTGTTCCGCTATACTTCGCACTCAAATATAGTTCGCATTGTAATACGAATGTGAAACAAGGTTCATGTGTGATTACTGAAAACACAAAGATTCTTGGAACACGTTACACATGCTCTCCGCTTCTTGAGAGACAAATACCGGTATATAATTATGCAGTTGAACACTTTCGTCAACATCGCACCCTTGTACTTGAATTATATACTGGGTTTGGCAAGTCAATACTTGCAGCATGTATTTCCGCTGCACTTGGTCTTCGAACATTGATTATCACTCCGGCAGTTGCACTTGCTGCACAGTGGAAGAAGTCGCTTGAGAAATATACAACTGCGCGAGTGACTCTTGCTGAACCAGGTGCAGATTACACATATTCTGATATTATATGTGCATATAGTGAAAGGGTATATCGAAAAGGAAGTGCAACATCAGGTATTCCACCTGATGTATTGTTCACAATTGGCACTCTTGTCCTTGACGAATTACCATATCTTTGCACAGATCAAGACTGCTTCAGTATGATTAGTGTCTTTCCTCGATATGTAATCGGGTGTACTGCTCGATTCTGGCGAGAGGATAACTTCCACATAATCGGTAAGCTCATTGTAGGTCCTCATATGTATAGCATCAAGTTGAACAAACCATTTCCAGTATATCGCGTGGATGGTGTTGCACCGATTATTAAGTACGACGCAAGAGGAAATAAGCAATACACATTGACAAATAAGACTCTCTTTGTCAATGAAGATGGGACGACTCGAATGGAATATATGCAAATTATATGGAAGATCGTTATTGGCTTCCTTATCCCACACGGATATAAACCACTCTTATTGTTCTTTGCTGAAGAGAATCTCTATCGTGTAAGAGATGTCTTAGCTGCATCAGGTTTACGTGTTGCAGAGTTCCATGGAAGTGTAACATCATACAGAGATGGAGATATTCTCTTGGGTACATACGGAAAGATGAGTTTCGGTTTCGACGAAGAATCAACTGCTGAGGATTGGCAAGGTATACGTATCAGTGCATTTGTGATCTGTGACAGTATCAAAAGTCTTACGAGCTTCGAACAATCAGTAGGAAGAGTCATGAGAGCAACTTATCCTCTTGTTATTGATATTGTAAATCGGGATGATATGTATGAACGTCACTTTGATAAACGAGTTGAATGGTATCAAGATGTGCTCGGAAAGGACTTCTATCCAACGTTATGGACTCCGTAATTCAAAAGACTGTAATATCTCAAGCGAGATATTACATATGGACACTGAAAAGTAATATGAGTACAGGAATATCTTCGGAAGAGAACCAAGGTTATTCAAACGCGTGTGAGGACGCTGCTCGTAAGGGAGATCTCATAGCACTTAAGAATGCGCACGAGAACGGTGTTGAATGGAGATCTACGATATGGTGCGCTATTCGTCATGGTAGTTTTGAATGTATGAAGTATGCACATGAAAACGGTGCAGTATTTGAGAGTTCTGATATTTGTGCTGCGATTCAAGAGAGTCGATTTGATTGCTTTGAATATGCGTATCGAAATGGCACAGTATATCCCGATCAACTCGCTATTTGTTCAATTCTGTCAGGTAATCTTGAATCTGTACGTCGTGTCCTTGAATTGAATACTCCCTTCGATGCCAGCCATATCGAAATTGTATTACGAAAAGGATATCTTGGCATGCTGAAGTTGCTTACTTCTCAAATTGGGAAACTTCCAGAAGATTCATTTCGACATGCATGTATATGTGCTACTCCTCAGATGATGAAGTACTTGCATGAACAAGGGATTACTCCGCTTCCAATTTATAACCCATCTCACGCAAACAATCCAAATACTCGTGACCAAATGGAGAAGAACGACGAATTACTTTGCAAGTGGAATTTGTGTTCCGAACTCATTTATCGTAGACATACTGCTGCTCTGAAGTATGTTCTCGAAAACAAGATATGCGAATTCGATGATCATGCTTGTCTTGCTGCATGTTTGAGTGGATCTCTCAATATACTCCAATGGCTTCGAAGTATCGGAGCAATGTGGGGAAGTTATCATCACAAACAACATTATCGAATACTTATAGATGCTCGAATCTGTTTCTCGTGGGCGCTTAATCATGGAGCTCTTTGGACTGGTCTTGATGATGTATTGGATTACAATGAATAACAAGTATCTTTGTAATATCTCGCTTGAGATATTACTTGTGGATCTGTCGAACTATATTCCTGGTGTCCGTAATTACAACGTACTCAAATTCGAGGGAATACGCGTTGAAAATTTGGTGAGAAAACTACTCACATCAACACCTCTCACGTATACTACAATGTCTTCATCTGTTTCCACTAAGAACGTATGCATGGATGCCTTAACTCGAATTGGGCAAAACATCCTGTCGAGACCGTCCGTGATTTCTAGCTTCTCAGGAATTCTTGACGGTATGGAGGATGATGATATCCGAGAAGTCTTCCGTATTTCACCAGTTGTTGTTCTCGCGCATTTCTGGTGCGACGCAGACTCAAAGCTCGTTACTGAGTCGGATATCACACGATGTCTAGACTTCGCAACGGGTGAACTTAGCGCAACCTCTTTCATTAAAGGTCTTGTGGATCAACCACATGAGATCATTGAATTCACTATCGATGCCCTTGTTGATGTTGGGTGCGTCATCCGATCGGTTAAAGATCGTATTCTTTGCACAGACTTTATGTTCAATGTACACGCATCGTCGCGTAAACTTTACGAATCTGTGTACAAAGTGCTTGCTTATAGTGCACCGTGTGAATTGTCGAAGCTAATATTTGAAGGTATCCCAGCAGACATATGTCTTGGAACCGATGACAGCGATGTTATTGTACGTCTTGTTGATAATTATGTACCTTGCGATTCCGTTCATGAAGCATTTGCTGCGAATCCATATGCTTACTTCTGTCGACTTCGTTTGGAGGGGTCCAAAATCGACTCTGAGAAACATCGAGATGGTATCTTGGAGGAAAGCGTTCGACAAAGAACGTACGCAACGTACATGATGGCGTACTATCCAGATATTCCCAACAATCACAAGGATTTGCTGGCTCATAACTTTCCAATTCTCGCTCCGCTTGGCGGTGAATTGTACGGTCGATGTTTCCCCAAGCCTTCCGAGCTAAGCAACGCTTTCGAACTTATCCGCGTTATTCGACAGCACAACGAGACATCTCTTATTGGCATCCTTCTCGACAACTATACATATGGTCTTGATTCGAACATCATCGATGCGTTACAATTGAGCATGTAAACAATTCGCAATATATCTCGCAAGAGATATATTCGTAGACTTATTCGAATCTTTGAATGTCTTGAAGCACTCGAGATATCAGAGTTGTTATATCTGCACTTTCAGTACTTACTACTGCAAGATAATCATCAACTGGATATCGAGAGTTGTTGACATCTTTACAACTTTGAAGTAACGTAAATACATCAGTAAGTGGATGCTTTGTTGAACCGATCTCACTGTGTTCAAAGTTTGTGATCTTCGCAAGTTGTTTCGTGTGTAACTCGATCTCCGGATAGACAATTACCACTGGGGATATATGGTTGACCCTTATATTGTCGACTGTAAGGTTTCCATGGACAAACTGATTCAACTCATGTGTGTACTGCAAAGCAAAGAGTACTTGTAACAATAATGAACGGAATTGACATATTCCACTCATTACATCTCGAAGGGTGTGTTGTGAAAGTACTTCTTGTGCGATGTGTAATCTATCTGACTGTATTCCTACGTAGTACACATACGGAAAGTTTACAATTTCGTCCCGAAGGATATTCACGAATTGAAGGTTGAAGAGTGCTGATTGTAGTAGAGATCTATCAAGAGAATTCGTTAGATTTCCCGTAACTATGGACACATCGGTGTCACTTATTTCCAGCACTTGAGAATAAGACATCTCATTTATCATCTTTAAGTGCTGATAGCATGCTCGCTGAACTTCTTGACACCTCTGAATATCATCCATGTCTATCTTTTCGTGTCTAGTCTTATTGAAAGTATCGAAACAAAATACATCATCAATAATGGAAGCCGCTCAAACAACCGACACACAAACTCTTCATCGAATTGAGAGAATACTGAGAGCTTCACCAACAGCAACCGAGACATTTGTTGGTCTCTTTGACAACGTAAGCAAAGACTATCTGGAGAGAATGATTGAGGAATGTCCAACTCTCGTAATTGCAAGCTTCGGAGCGCGTAAATTTACCGGTGACGTCACAGCGGACGGAATTGCTCTCTGCATCAAATACATGCAGAACTCTATCAAGGAGTCCGAGTTTCTCACTGAGCTCGAACGTTTGAGATATACGGGTGCTGACTATATTATTCGATCACTGTTTGCACTTGCAAAGCGTCATGACGGTCTAACTCGACGCATCATGAGTACCGACATGTTCACTCTCTTCCAAGACGGGAAGTTCCCATCGATATATACAATGTTCTACGTCGCAGGGATGGAATACTTCCCGAAGAGATTGGCAGCGATAATTCCAAGCTTTGGTCTCGGAATTATTGATATCGGTCACTCTCCTCATTCACAAGCATTCGTGAATGCAATTGCTTCCCAGAATCCATCGACTGAGATGTATTATGCATTTGCCGTAGATCCAGTATCTTACTATATTTACTCATCCACAACTCCGTGTCGAGAAGCTCACCGAAAAGGAATACTTGATGCATGTGTTGAAGTTAATGACTACACAACATTCTTCTTGTGTTATGGTGGTGAAACGACAAAAGAAGAGGAAGAGCAAATCGCAAAAGATACGACGTATCGTACTGCATTTACTCCTCGTAGCAAGGCTCATAGTGTGATGAATCTCCTGCGAGTCATAAGGCAACAAGGTGATAAACATCTTCTTTCTGCAGCGGAAGCGATCTTGATTGATATAAGTGCATACCGCAAACTGTATAATGCTGTGACCAAGCTTCGGGACTTGAAAGAATAAGCGAGTGTTGTAATATCCCATATGGGATATTACGTGACAAAGTTTACATGAAACTGGAATCGGTAGAGAGTTCTCGGAGAGCATCAGTAAGTGTAGCAGGTGCGTTATTATTGTCTGCGAATTCGTATACCTCGCTGAAGTTTGACGTTACTCGTGCTCTATCAATGGCATGATAGAAGTCAAGATCTGCTTGGTTTCTCAGTGCTTTGAAGTAAGGAGCGATAAATTCAAAGAGTCCGTGAGTAAGTGACGAAATACCGTAACAAATCAGAAGAGTCGAGAGATCGTGGAGCCAAATTGATGCAGCGATGATTCCGTGGATAAGATTGGGATCACCACGGAGACTTGATCGATACACAAGAACGGGGTTTGTAACGAGAAGTTGATAGTATCGAGGAGTGTTGTAGATCTCTTTATGAACAGTAAACAAGAATGATGCAGATTTATCAACGAGTCGCACATTCGTAGGAATGCGATATCGAGAAATCAACGATAGTAATCTCTTTGGGTATACTTCTGCGCACTTGTTGAAGAGAACACTATACACTATCGAATAGTTGTGTTGTGCGACAATTGTCTCGAAGAACTTCTTACCTCGAAAGATACGGAAAGGAATAGATAGAAAGTCCTGAGTCGCTCGAAAGATGATATCGAATACGCACTGTACTTCCGTACGTTTCGCACATGTCATACCTCGAATGAACTCTTCTGGAGTAGAGTCTCCAGTAATGAATCTCGCAGATGAGTAAACTGCTTCGGATGTAAGTCCTGACACATCCATCTCGGTGGTAATTCCAAGCTCATTTGTCTCTTCGGTATATCTTGCAATCCCAACAAATGGGTACTTCAAGATGACTGATCGAAGTTCTTCACCATTAATGTCAGCAACGCATGAAGCGAACTTTGGGAGATCTTTAACGTTCTGGGACAAGTAGTAGTTGAGTGCGTCGTAAGTGATAGTGTTGAGCGTGATGTCGTTTTGCATCGTTTGTAGAGTGAGTTCTGGTGAGTGTGGAGATTGAGAAGTTCTTTTAATCTGGATATCTGTGAAATCAGACATTGTCATATACGAGTGACTGGGAATATCCCTCCCGGCAAAGAAGAATTGATTCATCGCAAAGTTAGTATATTCGGTTTCGAATATACTTTGTTTCCTACGAAGATGAGTTTCCAGATACACGAATATATTCCACAACGGAAAGACACACGTCAGATCGAATATAAGTAAATCGAGAAAGTATGATGGTGTTACGAAGATTGAGATAAATCTCGTCGTGTTGGTAGTTTCTATACGAAGATATGCTTCGAAGTATTGATACGTCCGTTGAAAGATTTTCACGTCCTTCAATATAAGCTTTCACAAACTCGTTTACGGTAAGTTTGCAATATCTCACTGCTGAGTGCAGTTGATCAAAGTCGATAAGCGGAATGTATTCGTACTGATTGATCTCCATCATGTGTCTGAGTATATCACAAATAAGTTTGCGAGACGCACATCGAAATATTGTCGATGCAGTTACTGGTGATGTAAATGATGCGAGGACAATTGTTCTTCCGACATCTTCATTGACTGAGGGGTAAGATACGAGAGAACCCAGAATCGTTTTCGGTACAACTTGTAAACTCAAGACGGTTACGGGTATACTCGCATATCGCATCATGAGTGGTAATGTTGAATAGTAAGAACTTGCTTCATACAATAACATCTCGTAACGATCAGGAGATCGATTGTAAACTTCGTTATATAGAATCGTCTTGTTAAATATTCGAGAGTCATAAGCTTCATCTGCAAACTTACATATACACGAGATAAGATTATGTACTGTTTCGTAAGTTAGATCTCCAGATATATTGCATATCGCATCGATGAGGCTATCGATCTGTGATACTGATTTCATCATGGTTCTTCGGATCTCAAAGAATGTATTTGCTGTTCGAAGTAATTCCCATGAACTTTGTTGTGGTATCCAAGTTGCATATCGAATGAAGTGTATAGACGGATCGGATATAATACTCATACAGTCAACATGAATACCATCAACGAGACGTTTCACTGTATCGTAAGATACGAAACCGTCGAAATATTGAGATGTTATGTGAGCAACAGTCTCAAGAGATACTTGTACCTGTGACATCTTAGGTCTATTTTCACATATTGACATCCTGGTTAGGATGTCAATGAAGTACTTATTGGAGAGTAATCTGTGAGATACTTACTGGGAGCTTTCCAACGACTGATTGGTTCGTTGTTTCCATATCAATCGTTACATCACTTCCATAATCATAGAGATATAAGACCGGTAACTGAACAGATTCACTATATTGTTGACGCTTGGATTTCTCAATTCTCTGCGAATCAACAACAAATCGATAGAATATATACATACCGCGTATGAAGTTGTGCACATCATGAGTAATTGGTACTAACAAAGTATTGCGCCCGTCTCCTGAGAATCCAATGTAGTATCTTGCAGATTCAACTTTGCTTGGATTCTGGGTAAACATATCAGTTGCTGTTGATTCGAAGAATGGATTCGTTTCATCATCACGCATTATGTATGTTGACAATGGTGCATCATAGTTCTGTCGTAGTGGATATGGTAATTGTTTTGTGTCCCACTCGATATCGTACTCGGCAAGAGTGACTGTATTCCAAACACGTAAATCTGGAAGTGGGATATTATAAGCGTCAGGATATTGTTCAGGAAGCAACTGAGGGATATCTTCCGCAGCATCTGATGTTCGAATACTGAACAGGAATTGTCCAGGATGTTGAAGAAGACCAATAAGGAAGAGATCTCGAGGAGTACCCGTTAAATAGCTCGAGATATTTGCAAGAATTTGGGCAGCGTATATTCCTTGTATCTCGTCCATTGACAGTTGCAACGGGTACTCTTGCTCGTTGAAGCGAACTATATAACTGTACATATTGATAATATGTAGATATTCTTTTAATTAACCATTAACTGCGTGAATTCGTCGGTTAATGTACTTGATTACTTGTTGGACGTTGACGTAGTTACTCAGCTGATTTTGGTTTCTGATTACGTTTGACTTGAGCTTTGTGTATCCGACAAAGTCGTTGTCTGAAAGTTGTTTGTAGAGAGAACGCAGTAACATTATCGGTGCATCGGACGTGTTACCGAAATATGATCGAAGCTTCTCTGTTATCGGTATTGTTGATTTATGTCCAAGTACAAGTTTCCTCAGATTGTGATGAGGAATACAACAGAATATAACAGTATAATCATCTGCTTCTACGCCAGTACGAATTGCTTGTTCCATATAGAACGTTTGAGATAACCTCTCGTATATGCAAGGTGTCGTCAATGCATATCTTACAATCGAATTCGGTATGAGGGGAAGCGGATATTCGAATATTCTCATCATAAGTGTGTCGCTCAATGATGATATAACATCTTGACTAAGTGGAATCTTCTCTTGAACTATAAGTGGTGCGATCTCAGGAATATGCAAAGACTGAATACTGAGGAAAGACCCGAAGAGTTTCTTCATACCTGTAGGGAATGCATCATGAATTTGGGTGTACTCTGTCTGTTGGAATATCTTGGCGTATGTGGTACACCTTAAACCTCCACTTGAAAGAGTATGAATGCATGTCATTACAACTTGTTGGTTGATGAGCTTTGTGTCAATTAGCCCACACAAGTATGTAATCGTTGTACAAAGTTTCGAGATCGATGGGTTCTTGAAGATGCAATCAAGAACATGTGGTGCAACTTGCTGATACATGGAAAGAAGATCAGTGTCACCTCTTGGCATGTTCAATGTTGTAAGCCCAGCAAGTGTTGCAATTGGTAGTAAATGTGAGATATCTCGAAGTATTGTGATATCGTATCGACTCATAATCTCTGAATATGTCTTCGCTCGATATCCACCCTTATGAATTTCGGCATCCGTTTGAATGATTTGGTCAGCAATGTCGGCGATTTCACCAACTTCAGTTGTCTCGTACGCTCGAGAGAGTATCTCAATGAGTTGCGTACGTACTGTATCCATGATTACAAAGTTTTATCGTTGTTGATATTACAATGATCTTGCGATGTTTCACATGAAACATCGCGCTCTTTCGTTTAGTAGGTGTTTGTGAATCTCAAGAAGCAAGAATAGACTTGTCTCGCAGTTGGATTCGTAAAGGCGGTCGAACTATCGATAAGGAATTCATCGAGAAGATCATCAACATATGGTTGTACTCGTGTTGAAAGAATGTAAATGATGACAAGTGCAATCAAGAGGAAAAGCACAACACCAATCAGTATTCCAAACCATACATCCTGCATGACTTTTGATATATCGAATATATTCGATATATCATACCGTGACTTGTTTTGACTTCGATACATTATTCATTGAGACAACTTGACACAAGTGTTATAAGATGTGGTCTCTTTGACTTGATGCATACATCTCGAAACTCAGTCAACAGATCTTCCGATCCATTGATGAGAAGTTGTTTCGCAATTTCGATCTCAGTAACGCACACCTCAAGAACCATTTGGAACGATTTGTGCACCCCGTTTACATGGGATCCTAAGAGTTGAAGGTTATTTGGACTCATAACGTGGAGAATATCGCTGTTAAATGGAATGTTAACATCGCAGAGATATTCAATGTGTTCTGGATTCAAGAGAACAACCCTTGCATAGAATTGATTCGCAACAGAGTAATTTCGAGTCAATAGTTCGTTGTAAATACCAAGTACAAAGTATATGTTCTCCATACATCGATGAAGAACTCTACATCTCTCGAGAGTACCAATAATCGAAAGTGATATGAGAATCAATGCATTTGGTGAGATAAGAGACTTGTCAACGTCAGAACATATCTTCTCGATCGTATCAATGAGATCTTCACAAATTACTTTCTCGTCTTCGGATAAGAGAACTGGAAGTATTGCGTCTGCGATTCTTTCTGTTTCCGAAGATGAAACTGTAAATGCATCATGAGATGCTGGAAGTAATGAATGTAGAATGTTTACACGATCATTACTTGTTGTAGTTGGTAACTTCGAACGAATCTCTTGTATGGTAAACTCCGAGATAGCAAAGCTCATGATGTAAGTATGACGAATTTTCCACATGATTTATACCGAATCATGTGGAAGATTTCCACATGAACTATAAATGCTTTCGCGACTCTCTTCGTCGGCAATTCGTGATCTATTACTTGAGCTACCACCGCATCGAATACGAGGTCTCATCGATGCAAACACATATGCACGTGATAAATATACGAATCTCTACTCCGATGCATTGATTCGATTCATTGATTATCGGGGAGCTCCGAATATTACATATGATCAGCTCATGTTCCTATCAGAATATACTGAAAGACATCCAGCTATTGTATTCGAGAATAATGCAAAACGTCACATATTACGTCGAGATCTCTTACCTCTACAGCTTGCACAAGAGCGAGACTTTACGATATCAACATGTATACGATACAATATGTTGACGGAACTCAAAGAGATCGGATATACGTTCAATGTGTCAGACTATCAGTCAGCATATTATGAATGGCTTCGATTTGCACGTTTCCGAGAGACAATATATGGTGGACCAGACGTCACTCCAACTCTTGCCCCACGAAAGTTTGCATCACACACTCGGAAGGATATGACTCAAGAAGATATTGAAGACCTTCAGTGGATGAAAGAGCAAGATATTGAATTCGCAAACCAAGAATTTGGAACCTTTCCACCAACGACATCGCTGCATATTGATAGTGACTTGAATCTTCTCGTGCTCTCCCAATGTAATCCAAATTATATACGAATTGAGAAGCTTCTTCGGTCTCTAACGGGAGAAGTCATATCTCGTTTCTCTATTGGATATTCGGGAGCAGTTGATACTGATGTTGACAATACGATAGAATATATTATGGGTCGTATCTTTCGGGGCAAACAAGTGAACGATGAATTCATTATTACTTACTGGAACACCTTTCCACGAGAGTTTTGGATTGCAACAATGTATATCTCACGAAAGCAGTATGTAAGATGTCTCCAAGCAGTAATTCGTAATACATCGGAATATATTACACGTGCACTTGTGTACCGTAAACCAAGTCAGGTAAGAAGAATTCTCGATAATCTATCAGTGAAGGACCCGCAATTAATAGTTCATCTTCGTATATCAGCAACATATGCATTCACAACGAATCAACCAGTAAATGCGATGCTTCTTCATCGCGTAAGTTCTTACACAAGACGGTTACCGTACTTTGTACCATACCCAATTGAATCATCTTCAAATATCGAAGATGCTTACAATATGCTTGTAATGTCATATGAAGTTGCCGACAAGTACGCAATACCGGTATATTCGTCGAAGCTTGCACCGGTACAACTAAACTATGAGATCATTCTTTCTCGTGACTCCACAGTAGAGAACGGTAAGATTGTGTTAACTCCAGAACAGATACTCGGTGTAAATGCTGCTCGTAATTACCTCTATTATTGCGGGTTACCCATTCAGTATGTAATGCTGGGTCTCGACGCAGACACAATAACCATTGATACTCAAACACCAACACGAGAAGATATCTTCTCAGCAACAGATCTCGCACATCCACGATATATGTACTATCTTACGAATGGCACTTACTATATCGGTATCTATTCAACCTCAATGTTAAGTGGTGTTGTGATTATATTGAAGTCTCTGGGTATAACTTCGATGTTTGCAGTTCAAACAGTCGCTGGTGGAATACTCGGAAATCTACCACGAGTTACATACAATATTGTATAATAGAAGTCACATATTCTTCGATGGAATATGTGGAGATATTGAAAGATGGCTGCGGAAGGTAATACAGATCCATATAATTATCTTTACACACCAGGGAGCTGCGTTCCAACGAATGCTCTCGGAGTTGCAAAGAGGATTCATACAGCAAAGTTAAATAGTGCAACATCGTGTAGTGATGTTCTGACAACTGCTGGAGACCCTGGTGGAGTATATCCACCAATATACCCAAACGGTTGTTATAGTTCAGAAGGAGACTATTATGGAATTTGGGTTATACAAGATACAAGTTGTGCTACTTACGGGTTCACCTACGAATGGAGCGCACCAGAAGTTATATCATGTGATGGTGGACAAATTCAATTATCGGCAGACCTTGATTTAAGCAACTATGATCGAAAGTATTGGGAAGCAGTCGAAAAGACCACACCTCTGGTATATCAGAACACAATATCATATCCGAAAGAAGTTCAAGGAGATACTGGTTACTTTGGAGTTACCAATGCAACATGTCAACAGACAGGAACTTACTGGACGAATTCTGTTGGTGATCCAGGTTATGATAATCTTGGTTGTGTTGGAAATATCGACGGAAAGAACTACGTGATGTACAGAGCATATCTTACAGGTATTGATAATATCAGTACTGATCCAGGTAGATGGTGTAGTATTATTCATACGACTCCTGGTAGTCCAGCAGGAGTTTATGCATTTCCGAACGGTTGC